>Ga0209697_10000041_pt1 | contig 177827 bp, 160 predicted proteins | sample AliMusrvi5mmetaG_FD_184115 | JGI IMG/M metagenome (GOLD analysis project Ga0209697, IMG submission 184115) | Freshwater lake bacterial and archeal communities from Alinen Mustajarvi, Finland, to study Microbial Dark Matter (Phase II) - Alinen... | ecosystem: Environmental > Aquatic >... | reverse complement strand
TCAGCAAATCTCATCTCACCTGACCCACCCGTATCGCTCTTTCCTCTCCCTCAAGACACTCCCTGCTGCGCACTCACTGGCTCAGTTTTCATTAGCAAAAGTGGCTCAATTCCTGTTAGCGCCGAAGCTCCAGACCGCTGAGACCGGAAACTCAAGGGCAGACAAACCTAACAAAAGAAGCATGCAGGTGAAAAAATACGGCTCTTTCTTATTGGTATGTAAAAATTCGAGGAGAAAAAAGAGCGCTGCAACAATTAAGAGGATACCGGAGAGGATGTTGATGCCTATCGCGAAAGGAGTAAAGTCCCCATCCTGCATCATCAATGGGAAAAAATTCCGGTACTTGAGTATCAGAGCCCCTAACAGAATGGATACAACTGCTATTGCCCAAGGCGTTGTTCTTGTGTTGATAATAGGCCTGTAAAGACTTGGCAGCCATACCAAGGCAAACCATAAACTGCCGAAAAGACTCGCCAGGCTGCGAAGCAAAATAAAACCATAACCAAAGATCGAAAGAGCATGGCAGGTGTCGAAAAGGCCCATCATCATAAAGCCCATGGATAATAAAAAGTATTCTCCGTTTTCTCTCTTCCGATTTTGATGCAGTTGCAAAAGAAGTAATGCCATTGCAATTGCCGCCATTCCGCCAAAGGCTTCAATCGCTGCATGCAACGGATCATTTACCAGTTGCTGGTTTTTCCAGAAGATACTGAATACAATGCTGGCGGCAAAAGATCCACACGATACCACGGCAAGAAGGACCAGCAAAAATGGTCGTCTGATTATTTCTATTTTCATTTTATCTCTCAGTATGATCTTCGTAATCATCAGTCTTCAAACTGGATTCAATTCATTTGTTTCGCCGACCGATTCCAATTACTTTACATTGTTTCGGTAAACACAGGAAGGAAATGAGAGATGCGGGCGGATTACAGGTACGCAGCAGCGGTAAACCTCATCAAAAGCAGACAACAGATCAGGAAAAAGTTTGAGCGGCATATCCGCTGCTGTCATGCATACGGAGTGCTGGAAGTGGTCGACAGTGATGAAATAACCGTCCTGATGAAACACTCTTGAATAGGGATGAAACATTACATATGATTGTCTTTATGATAAAATAAAAACTTAGCGTTGCAGAGGACTTTGATAATGATTGGCAAAAAATTGGGCTAATTATTCACGCAGACCGAGGTTCAACAGGCAGCTTTTCAAGGACCTTTTGGGTACATGATGCACTCCGTGCTCATCACGCCAGTAGCGGACATCATCCTCATTTTTGCATTCTTCGATAATAACGGTTTCCCGTGGTTTACCCAGAGCAACCACTAAGGAAATGACCAAGTGCCCCGGCATGTCGAAAAGAGATGCCAGTTGCGGATTGAAAGCGCCGATCCGGCAACCGCCGATCCTCTTCTCCATCGCCCCGAGCAGGAGATTCTGGGTCGCCACGCCGAGGTCGAACTGGGCTTCACTTTCCGGCCCCTTCAACCGGGTTTTATTGAGCAGGCAGAGGACATAGGCACTGGGACGCTCTCCCTCAACCGGTCCTTTCCAGTCTGTCAGGTACCCGGCCCAGCCAAGATAGGGGAAAATTTTTGCGCAAAGTTCCGGGGTATTAACGACTACATATTGCCATGGTTGACCATTCCGGGCCGATCCTCCCAACCGAGCCAGATCAATAAGCTCATGGAGGGTCGTCATACTGATTGGCTCCTTCTGATTAAAACGCCTGAAGGTTCTGGTTTTTGCGATAATTTCCTGCATAGAACACCGTTAGGAAGAAGAACTTATTCGTCACTACATTTCAACGACAGGACATCTTACCATTTCCAGACGGCCAATGGCCACAGATATCTAACAAAAACCCGTGAATGATTATTTCATCCGCGGGTTTCCCCTGCCGACATGCTCCGGGCCTTCTCCCCCTTCCCTTGTGGGGGGGTTAGATGAGCGTTTATCAGATAGAAGCTTTTCCAGCCGGTGTAATACCATACTTACAGCGCACCGGGCTATCAACCAACCCCTGCTTTTTCAGCGCGGCAATCTGGTCACTGACGACCTTCTTATCCAATCCCGTCGCCTCGGCAATATCCTTCGGACCACAGGGGCCTCCACACTTGGCGAGGGCCTCCAGTATCAATTTTGATTCACCCCCTGCCCCGCTCCCGCTCGAACAACTGCAACCACAACCGCATCCACTCATTTTTTGCTCTCCTTGTTTTCATTTTTTGTTTGACATTCCGGGCATACACCAATTATTTCCAGACGATACCCGGTTACCGAATATCCGACCACAGCCCCGAATTCCTCGGCAGTGAGCCCTTTGTGAGCCATTTCAAGGTTATCCACGCGGTGACAAACCACGCAATATATATGATCATGCTCGGATGGGTCATAATCAAACCGCTTCTGCCTGCCACTGATCTCCAGTTTACCTATCATCCCTGCTTCCGACAAAATCTCCAGATTACGATACACAGTTGCCAGACTAATACGCGGCATGACTTTCTTAACTCTATCATAAAGCTCATCTGCCGCCAAATGTCTCTGACTGGTATTGAGTTCACGGAGAATTATCTCTCTTTGATTGGTCATGCGCAACTGCATAGGAATCCTTCCCTTATGAGAATTTATACTAAATGTAATTAGTTCTCGTTTGCTGGTCAAGAAATATTTGCCGGGAACACCGTGTATCTCCCCTTTAACCACGATGATGGCAAAAAAAAGAAAGTTGCACAGATTACAATACAGGATTTTGTTTGGTTCGGATGGTGTCCGGTGGGGACTCTATCGCCGATAGAGTGAGGATTGCAGAACACATTGAGAAGAGGTCAGCGCGAAAATCTCCGTCAATCATCTTCACTATTTTTTCTGCTTAGCGATTTCCTTTTTGAATTTGGCCTCGATATCGGCAAACAGATCCTGCCGCTTTTTTGCCATCTCGGCCTGAATGGTGGCAACCTTCTGCTCGACGTTTTTTTTCTCCGACTGAAACTTTTCCAGCTCTTTGGCGAGGCTATTCTCTTCCGTTACCTTTTTCGGCAGGGTTTCAATCTCCAGGTGATTGGCCACCGCCAGCTTGATGGAAAAGGGGTCCTCAAAGGTCTCAATGATGCCCCGTTTGGCAAGTTTACGACAAAGGGTATGGCCCAATTCAACCGAGACATGTAACATCGTGCAGACATCTTCGAGATTTGGCGGACATCCCCCCTGATGCTGCAGAACTCGTATTGCAGCGACAAATAGATGGGCTTCAGTGTATGCATCCATAGTGATAGGCGATGAAAAGGTTGGTTGCTGACAAGCCCCGATTAACGGGAAAAGTACCTTCACGAAATTCTTTCTTAAAAAACAAGAAAAGAATTTCTAAGGTACTAATGCCAAAGTCAATAGCTGCAAGATATCCGGTTTTTTTCGATTATGTTACAAGAATTTTATCGGTCCACTCCGGATAAACCCCTACAGCATGTTTGCCGATGCACCCTGACTTGCCATGCCCGCTCTGCCGCAGAGGAGGTTATCGGCAGCGGCATAAGGCAGAGTTCCTTGATAGTGGGTAAACCAGCTTTCAATATCATTATAATGTTGGATAATCTGTGCGGTGACCTCCAGTGCAGCCTTGGTCCCGCACTGGATCACCACATCATGGAGCGAGCGATCATAGGCCTCTTTGCAGAAGAGAAAGCGGGTCAGTGCCGAAGCCCTCTGATCATGCTGCCTAACGACTTCCCTGGCAACTATCCGGGAAAACCCTTCCTGACGCATCGCCCGTTTGACCCTCTGCCCTTCATCATCATAAACCAGCACTTTCAGAACCCGAGCCAGTTGCGGGTCGAGCAGTGTTGTGTGCAGGCCGAAAAACATCCGCCTGCCGGAAAACAATTTCCGTTGCGCAGCCAGGGTGCGCCTGGCCAAATCGACAACGATCTCTTTTTCAAAGGGGTTGCCGTTCCTTGCCTGTGCCGTCCCGAAAAGCATGCGCCGCAAGGTTTTCTTCGGCACACCGAATCGTTCGGAAATGTCGGCAAACAACATCTCATCGGTATATATCTTCAGCCGTAAAGCGGTTGCCAATTCACCAATTATCATCGCCCCCTCGGTATAGGAACAGGGGAAAAGGGCAATCGATCGCATCGCTACTCTCCTTGTTAAAGTCCGATCACCATCCAGCTTGAGCCTGGCATTACGATTGCAAAGAATATGCCATCATATTTCAGCATCGGCAACTCGCCGGAAGGTCGTGGGGAAAGTCGCAAGAAAACAGCCTCCTTGTGCAAAGCTTAGCAGGGAGCAAGCATTCATTTCCCCACCCGGCTCCTTAGTGCGACGAGCGAAGCGGGCAAGGGATGTCAGTTTATTTTACACCTTGGCAAGGTAATGGACGCCAAGAAAGGGTGGACAAGGCGATCAATTGCGGCAATTATCGCCCTTTTCGCTACGACAGGGGAAAAATCCCGTGATTCGTGGTATCTTTGTCCCTCAGATACATTCATTGTCGAGGAACTTTTGCGACCTCTGTTACGCATGAGCCGCTCCGGGCATTCCTTCGGCCCGAATTTTTCGACAACGGCGTACTCCCCTTTTTTCTCCTTACATTGACAAGGATTGCGATGAATAGAAAGAATATCATACGACCTCTTCCATCACTGCAAAGTGTCCTTTTTTGCCTCCTTGTGCTCCTGCAGCTTTCATCCGCGGGGGCCCTGTCGGCCGAGGAAGGTCCGATAAAGATCGGCGTTCTCGCCACCCGGGGAGCCGAGCAATGCCTTAAGACCTGGGAGGCAACGGCCGACCATCTGACCGCTCATATCCCTGGAAAGTCCTTTGTCATTGTGCCGCTGGCCCATGATCGAATAGCCCCCAGCGTTCGCCAGAGGGAAGTGGCTTTTCTCCTCACCAACTCCTCGTTTTACGTGGAACTGGAACAACAATACGGCATCAACAGGATTGCCACCCTAAAAGAATCGCGGCTGGGTCAAGCCTCTTCAAAATATGGTAGTGTCATCTTCACTCGCAAAGCGCGCAAGGACATTAGAACCCTGGAGGATCTAAGGGGCAAGTCGTTCATGGGGGTGGCCGATGGTTCTCTCGGTGGCTGGCAAATGACCTGGCGGGAACTGAAGGAAAACGGCATAGATCCCTACCGGGATTTCCAGTCATTGCACTTTGGCGAAACCCATGACAATGTGGTGTATGCGGTCCGCGATGGAGCGGTCGACGCCGGCACGGTACGAACCAATACTCTTGAGGAAATGGCCGTCGAAGGGAAAATCAATCTGGAGGACCTCTTTGTTTTTCCGAGACTTTATCCTGTTGATCCGCCGACTACCTATCTCTGCACCACCCGGGAATATCCGGACTGGCCGATGGCCAAGGTGAAGGATACCCCCGACGAACTGGCGGAAAAAGTTGCCGTCGCCCTGCTGCAGATGCGCGCCGATTCCCCGGCGGCCCTTGCCGCCGGCTGTGCCGGTTGGACCATCCCCCTCAATTACCAGCCGGTCATGGACCTGATGATGGCCCTGCGACTCGGACCGTACAAGGATCTCGGGAAAGTCACCATCTCCGACATCTTTCGCAATTACGGGCTCTGGCTCCTCGTCGGTTTTATCTTTTTTTGCAGCCATATCGCCTTCACCGGCCTAGTGATGAAGCTCAATCGGCGAATCAAGGCGTCGCAGCTTTCGCTCATGGAAGAGATCGAATTGCATAAAAAACTGGACAGGGAGTTGGAACAAGCCAAACAGCTGGCCGAGACCGCGACCTTAGCCAAGAGCCGCTTTCTCGCCAATATGAGCCATGAAATCCGCACTCCGATGAACGGCATAATCACCGCAACCGATTTGGCTCTGGCCGAAAGTTTGGCGCCGGAGGTCGAACATTATCTGCATATTGTCCACAATTCTTCCTACGCCCTTCTCGGTATCATCAATGATATCCTCGATTTTTCGAAAATCGAGGCCGGCCTGCTGGAACTGAAGGAGCGGGTGTTCAGGCTCGATGAGATGTTCGACCGGGTGATCGATGTCTTTGTCAATCAGGCAGCGGCAAAGAATATAGAACTGCTGGTGGACGTCGACATCAACACCCCGCGGATCCTCCGCGGCGATTCTCTCCGGCTGCAGCAGATCCTCACTAATTTGATCGGCAACGCCATCAAGTTCACCGGCGCCGGCGGCATCATACTGGTCAGTGTCCGGGAAAGTGATACGGCTGAAGGGCTGACCGGCAACCAGGTGCTGTTAAGCTTTGCCGTCAAAGACACCGGTGCGGGCATTGCTCCGGAATACCTGCCGTTGCTTTTTGAACCTTTTACCCAGGGCGACTCCTCTTCGACCAGGAAATACGAAGGCACCGGCCTGGGCCTGAGCATCTGTAAAAAATTCGTGACGATGATGGACGGAACCATCGGTGTCGACACCGAGGTCAACAAGGGCTCCACCTTTTTCTTTACGGTACGGTTCGAAAAAGCCGGGGAAACGCCCACCTCACGACTTGTCTTCCCGCCTGATATCAGTGGCTTGAATGTTTTGGTGGTGGACGACAGCGGAGACAGCCGGGAGATAATGGCAAAGATGCTTTCCTCCCTTGGTTTCCGAGTAGAAACAGTCGCCTCCGGCGGTGAGGCCTTGCAGAAACTCCAGAAAACTCCAGTGGACCTGGTGCTGATGGACTGGAAAATGGCCGAGATGGACGGCATTGAGGCGTCACGCAGGATTCGTGACGATCTTCACCTCACCGTGCCGATTATCATGATGACCGCCTTTGCCAGGGAAGTGCACAGATCAACGGCGGAGAAGGTCGGGATAAATGGCTTTCTGACCAAACCGATTTTTCAGTCAACCCTCTTCGATGCGATTATGGATGCCTTCGGCAAGTCGGGACCTCCAAAGAGTGGCGCAAAGATGTCGTTTACCACCAAGGCATCCATGTACAAAAAGCACCTGAAGGGCTGCAAAATACTGGTGGCCGAAGATAATCTCACCAATCAAGAAGTGGCCAAGGCCATTCTCCAAGGGGCCGGAATTCTAGTCACTGTCGTAGGTGATGGCGAAGATGCGGTAGCCAAAATTATCAGGGAGCCCTTTGATGCGGTACTCATGGACATACAGATGCCAAGAATCAACGGCTTCCAAGCAACCCAACAGATCAGGCAGATCCCCGGCTGCGAAACCCTGCCTATTATCGCTATGACCGCCCATGCATTAAAAGGCGATGAGGAAAAATGTCTTGAGGCCGGGATGGATGGCTATGTTTCCAAACCAATTAACCAGGACCGTCTCTTTTATACCATCTGGCGACATCTGTTAAACAGAAAACGGGTCGAAGGTACTGCAGGCGAGGACCCTTTATTGCCTCCAGAGGGGGATGCGGCACCCGTGTTGACGGAAGACGGTGAAGGGGTGGAACAGATCGACCCGAACGAGCTTCCTCCTTTCCACCTCCCTGGTATTGATGTCGGTGCCGTGCTCCAAGCCACCGGCCTCCACTGGCGCACATTTCAGGACATTCTGATCGGATTTTTACGGGATAACCGCACTACAACCGCAGCCATCCAGCAGGCCCTCGACACGAAGGACCGCCATGGCCTCCAACACCTCGCCCACAGCCTCAAGGGAAGTGCCGGCAATATCGGTGCCGGCGAACTGCGCGAGGCGGCAGACGAGCTGGAACGGGGCTGCGGGATACATCTTCCGGCCGCCGACATTGCCGACCTTTGCCGGGAATTGCAGACGGAACTGAGCCGCCTCCTGGTAATCTTGGAGCAGATAGCCCCGGAGGTGGTGACGAGAGAACAACTCCCCCCCGCCACGACGGGCGAAGTCACACTCCTGCTGACAAACCTGACGAATGCCATCGACCGGGCCGATCCCGAAGAAATCCGGACGAAAACCACAGAAATACTGAGCCGACTGGCCAACCAAAATATCGTCGATCAGACATTACTTGCCACCCTGGAAACAGAGACAGAGCGCTATGACTATGACCAGGCGTTGAAGACCATTGGATTTATCCAAAAGGCCGTGGAGGAATATAAATGAACGAAGTTCGACCACTGGTTCTCATTGTCGACGACAATGCCACCAATATCGATTTGCTGGTGAATACCTTAAAAACCGAGTACCGGCTGGGTATTGCCAAAAGAGGGGTCAACGCCCTCGAATATGCCGAAAAATACCGCCCCGACCTTATCCTGCTCGACATCATGATGCCGGAGATGGACGGTTATGAAGTCTGTACCAGACTGAAGAACAATCCCTTAACCGAATCGATCCCCCTCATCTTTATCACCGCCATGAGTGAAACAATCAATAAAACCAAGGGATTCACTCTGGGAGCGGTCGATTACATCACCAAACCCTTTCATGCGGCGGAAGTCATAGCTCGAGTACAGGCACATCTGGCCATGGCCCTGATGAAGTCGGAACTCCGTTCCGAAAATGCCCTTCTTGAACAGATGGTGCAGAAGAAAACAGTGGAAATTCAAGACATGCTGCAGGGCATTATCAGCAGCATGGCCCTCATGGTGGAAATCCGCGACCCGTACACCGCCGGCCACCAGCAACGGGTGGCCCAGCTGGCCTGCGCCATTGCCGCTAAGATGGGTCTTGCGAAAGAGAAAATCGAGGGGCTGCGCATTGCCGCGCTGCTGCATGATGTCGGGAAAATCAGAATTCCCGTTTCCATTCTCAACAGGACCGGGCAACTCCTGAACGCGGAGATGGAGGTTATCAAAGTCCACCCGCAGATCAGTTTCGAAATCCTGAAAAACATTCCCTTCCCCTGGCCCTGCGCCCGAATGGTTCTGGAGCATCATGAACGACTCGATGGAACGGGTTATCCCCACGGTCTGCACGGAGACGAAATTCTTCTCGAATCGAAGATTCTCGCGGTGGCCGATGTTACCGAGGCAAAAAGCTCCTTTCGCCCCTATCGCCCGGCCCAGGGGATTGAGTCGGCTTTGAGCGAGCTGAGGCAACACCGGGGCACCCTCTATGACTGCGATGCGGTTGACGCCTGTCTTCTCCTCTATGCCTCCGAGACATTTCAGTTTGATCTTCCCCAGCAGGAAGTTATCCGCCGTTCCTCGTCACCCCGGAGCCATCCCCATGAGCAGATAGAATGAGGCGTTTCCCGTCCCATTCTCAATGCAACACCACAAAAAAAGGCCGAGCCACCAAGTGGTGGCCCGGCCTTCTCCGCCGACGGGCGTTTTATCTTCCGGCAATTCTTTTCGATAAACTCATCAAAACTTCTGCTTCTTGAAGGGATTCATGATCAGTACCGGGCAGTGGGCTCGTTTCAAGACCCTCTCAGCTACACTGCCAAGCAGGATCTTTTCCAATCCCTTGGCACCATGGGTGCTGATAATGATCAGGTCGGCATCCTGAGCCTCTGCTAGCCCAACAATCTTCTCGACAGGCTCTCCGGTAACCGTCTGCCCTGAACAATCAGGACATTTTTCCTTGGTGTCATGAACGAGATTAGACATCCTCTCCTCGGCCGCAAAATACACCTTGTCCTGAAATTCCTCAGCAAAGGGAGCGCCGATCATAATATCACCCGGATACGCGGTGACTACGTGGACGAAATGAATGGTTGCAGCCAGTCTTTCGGCCATATAGCAGGCATAGGCAACTAATTTTCCGGTATTTTCTGTAAAATCGACAGGGACAACAATTTTCTCAACTGTTTTCATCCGGCATCCTCCTTGTCAGTGGGAAATCTCGCTTGAACAATTTTTCCTTCTCCCTCCTGCGTCTCATTGCAGCCACTTCGCCCGTCGGCGTGGCTGTCTTTGGCTCCCCTAGATACATTTTTGTTTCATTTTTTTGGCGAGTTGCACTCTCGCCTCCCCCCCAATCGAGCCTTTCTCCTCCCTGGCCTCACCTCTGATATAGCACAGATTGTGCCAATTCCCCGGTTCCCAACAAAAAACATCGGGCTGTGCATTTGTTGGCAGCAACCCGCTTTTCTGCTATCGCAAATTTTGCCGAAACATCACAGGAATGGAATACTTTGTGCAAAATCCATTGTGATTGCATCATTTGGTCAAGGATCGTACCGATCCGCAATATCCAAAGGTTAAAGTCCTCCTGAGAGGGAGACACGGAGTCGGGAACACCTGGAAATCATTTTGAATTTACAGAAATAACGCTTTAAGGAAGGGGACGGTCCTAAAAATCTCAATAGGGGCTGGAAAAGCCTTAAGAAGGGCGGCGGTGGCGGCAATGACAAGAAACCGAGATGCAACCAGTGTCAGAAATATTTACACTCTGTAAAAATATCCGTCGCTAGGGGCGCACTGGTAAGAGCCTCCTTGTCAACTCTGGATGACAACTATGCGAACACCACAACCATTCCACATCATGGTCACCGACACCAATCATCACGTCAGAGATCTCCTGAAACGTGAGTTGGAAAAAGACGGCTATTCTGTTTTCTGTGTAAGGAGCGGCATTGACGCTTATCACTCGATCTGCGATTCGGGCATGGTCGATCTTGTTATCCTTGATCCGGAACTCCTCTACCCCTATGGTCATTCTCTTTTTGCCGATGTCCTGGACAATAATCCTTCGCTGCAGATTATTATTCATACCTACCATGAATTTACCAGCGGCCTAAAAACCGGCACCAATGTCCATATCGTTGAAAAAAATGCGACAAGCGTCCGCACTCTCAAAGAGAAGATCCGTGCCTGCTCCCTGCAGAAGGCAAGTTGCCGAAAATCACAACCCACCCCTATTTTTTAGAAAAACTCATTCCCTTACTCTTCAGTACCATTGCGTCTTGTATTGTTCTTTTTGCCCCACAACCCCTGAGCGCACCAAGATCAAAAGACGTTTCAATAGTGACTCGAAAAGCCACTTGGTCGCTCGACATACAAGCAACCGCAGTTGTGCAGTTCAAGTCTGCGTATAAATTTGCAGAAATCGAGTGCATTTTGTGCACCCTCACCAAAACAGATGGTGCATGAAATGCACCCTAGAAAAATTCAATGCCATTTTGAATGCAAATGCTAATACGCAAAAGACAAGGGTTTCACATATCAGATTTTCATGTATCAAGACCTATTTCTGTTTTGTGACTCTATGTTTTGCATGACCCCAGTTTTTGCGGGTTTTCTATGACCCATGGTTTTTCGGATGTTAAGCGGAATTATCCGTTTTTTAAGACAAATGTTTGATTCGTTAGCAAGAATCAGCCCTCAGTTTTCTCATTGAGTCAACAAAATCCCCTTGGTGTTAAATTGTGAAAGACGCAACGAAGAAGGTAGTTCGAATTACATAAATGGTATTCAAAAGTAAAACGAGAAAGACATAATCGACATCCCTGTTTCCTTCCATTCTCTCAAAAAACCAAGAATTATTCTCATTTACTAAAAAAAATACGTTTAAATTGCTGGATGGCACTTTTTATGCTTGGAGAGCATCGGACAGTGCTACGCGGTGGTAGATGGCAAGTTCTCTTTCTCCAAAAAGCGACTCTCATCTACTTTTAATAGTTTTAAAGGAGGTATGTTTCTATGAAAAAATGGGATGAGTTAGTGCCCAGCAAGAGGGGTTCTGCTGAACTAAGGATCAGTTCCCAAATGCACATTTCGATAAAAAAAAGGTATGGTATGAAAATATTCCTGGTAGCATCGGCTCTCTGTCTCGGACTCGGAACATGTCTCTCTGGACAAGCTCTTGCGGCAGACAGCACGCCACCCGTCATCAAAGCAACGGTAACCGGCACTGCTGGGACTAATGGCTGGTATACCAGCAATGTCGGCGTAACATGGGCAGTCTCAGATGGCCAATCGAGCATCACAAACAAGACCGGTTGCGGTAATGTTACCCTCACTACCGACACTTCCGGCGTGACTTATACCTGCAAGGCTACCAGTAGTGGTGGCACCGCCAGTCAGTCGGTGACGGTCAAACGAGATGCCACAGCGCCTAAAGCCGCCATCGTCATCCCCGCCAGCGGCGCGACTTATAATCAGAATCAGGTCGTTAAAGCCAGTTACAGTTGCACCGATCCGACCGCAGGAGTTTCCACATGCACCGGCACAGTGGCAAACGGCAACAACCTCGACGTATCTACTCCCGGAAGCAAAAGTTTTAGCGTGAGTAGCACCGATAAGGCCGGGAACACCACTAATACAGCGATAAGCTATATCGTGGCTGGAGCACCGGTTGCCTCCGCCAATGGTACCCATCTCTTCGCCTGGAACGACTTAGGAATGCACTGCATGGATTCCGACTACTCAATTTTCACCCTTCTGCCGCCATTCAATGATTTGAATGCCCAATTGGTGGTAAACGGTAAGTTGGTCAACAGTACCAATAGCACGGGGTATGCCCTGAAATATGCGTCCACACCCGATCCTACAGGCTCGGTCAACAGCTCAAGCCGATCCAAGACGAACTTCTGGGATTACGACCTCCTCTTGTTCGGTGCCAATCTGACTCCCGAATTTGGCCTCACAGGTAACCCTGCACCATCTTACACCCCTGCTCCGCTGGTATGGAATGGCAACTTTAACTGGTTCGAGGCTACCGGTATTCCCATCACCCCGATCGACGACAAGCTGCAAGCCAACTACTTTTCAATGATCAAGGTCACTGCCAACGACAGCAGCGGCAAGGCGATCGCCAGCACCTCCACGGTGCTTCCGGTTTCCAGCGAGATCAACTGCAACACCTGCCATGCCAGCGTTACAGGCAGCAGTGCCGCTAAACCCGCGGCCGGCTGGGTGAACAACGTCGCCACCATTTCTGAAAAAGATTGGCGGTTAAATATATTGCGCCTGCATGACCAGAAGAATACCGGCGCCGCCTATACGGCTTTACTCACTCAGAAAGGTTTTGGGAAAAGCCTCGAATCCTCGGCAAACAGCAACAAACCAATAATGTGCGATACATGCCACAACAGCAACGCCCTGGCGATATGGGGGATTGCGGGAACTGCCGGGGTGTCGGAAATGACAGCGGCCATGCATAAACGCCATGCCAATGCCAGCCTTCCTGGTACAACCCAAACCTTGGACAGCGTCGCTACCCGTGATTCCTGCTATAACTGCCATCCAGGCAAAAAGACCCAATGCTTACGCGGCGCTATGGGTAATGCAGTAGATTCTACCGGCAAACATAGTATGGAATGCCAATCCTGCCATGGTTCGATGGCGACGGTAGCCAATACAGCCCGTGAAGGATGGTTCGACATGCCCACCTGTCAATCCTGCCACCACGACGGCAAACGGGAAACCATCGCCATAAATACTAACGGAACTTTCAAAACCTGGACCGATACCCGCTTCGCCTCCAATGCGAATACACCCTCAGCCGGTTGGAACCTGTTCCGCTTCAGTAGCGGTCACGGCAAGATGCAGTGCGAGGCCTGCCATAATTCAACCCATGCCGAGTACACCAGTCAACCCAGCGCTAACGGCAACCAGGTGAACGATAACCTGCAAGCCATCAATACCCAGGGATACGCCGCCGCAATACGTGAATGCACGGTCTGCCACACGACCATGCCTAACAGCGCCGACGGTGGCCCCCACGGAATGCACAATCTTGGCCAGTCCTGGATAAGCAGCCATCAGGACGCTTCGAAGAGTTCCTGCAACTACTGCCATGGCACCACAAATGCCGGGTCTCCGCTGGCCGTGATCAAGGCGAAAAAATCCTTCAACATCGGGGATCTTGGCACCAAGGCCTTCGCCGTGAATGAGCGCGTCACCTGCTGGAGCTGCCACAATGGCCCAAATCCCTAAATGATGCAGGGATGCTTCTGGCTTCATCAGGCAGAGGCAACTCGTTGCCTTGATCATCAGGGGGACCCATTCGAGGAAAGAAAGACGCTGCAGATTCCAATTAAACAGGAATGTGCAGTGTTTTTTCTGTAGCGATCAAGCTAAAGAATAAATAGATAAAATTAAGTTGCTGGAATTGGGCATCATGTCTCCAGATCTAGGTCATGAAAAAATTGGTTTTGTGCATTTTTACAGATATGTCAACATCAAAGACCCCCTCGATATCAATACTTTTGACACAGGTTATTTATATAATCTCTGAAATTCCGTTCACCTCTCGCCATGGGACAACCTCCCCATCGCTCCTCTCCTGACTCTCAGCTCCACCGTAAATAAGACAGGGATTTCCGGCTTCCAATGCAGGGTTCCTCCTTGTGGTCCAACCTACGGCCCCACGCGGGCTAGAAATTGCGCAGGAAGTCGCAAGGGCCAACGCAGAGATCGCCTAGTTTGTGCATGGCGTCTTTTATGAAAGCGCCGGAAAGCGTATCGAGGTTACAATATTTGTCCCAACTGGAGGCAAGAGCTCCCGGTGCCGGATCTTTGCCTTCGACCTTGAACCGAAGAAAGTCGACATGGGCGGTATGATTATTCTCCACCAGCAAACACATCGGCAACTGTTTGGCAAGAACCACAGTCCTGAATGCTTCAGTCGGCGATAAAGCGTCGGTGTAGGCACTTGCGATATTTTGAATGCGAGAAGAAAGAATCGCATGCTCGTCCGTGACGAGATTCATAGTATTATCCCTGTCGATATAATACAAAGTTCCCAATCCCGAGGAATCATAAGCAATATTATCAATACCTAAAAAAACCTTAGCTAAAACAGGCGGGATGTGATGTTCCCTGCTTTTCAACCAAGCTCCGGGTGGAACCAGGGGAACAATATCGTCCTTGTGTTCGATACGATAGAGCTTTAAAAGTTTGCCGATATAAGGTTTCGCGCCCTCTGCCGTCAGCGGTCGTGCGCCTTCGAAGGAATAAACCCCATCCGGTTCCTGCATTGTCCATCCTTGACACTTGGACATCTTAATCGCCGCAATGATCGCCAAAGCCCCGGCCTTGCTGTGTCCCGTCACCATGAATTTTTTACCTGCGTTTTCCCGAAACGCACCCTCTAAAAACGCCTTGGCCTTTTCTTGTTGCAAATTCGTCTTGATGTGATTCCAAGACCGGATGAATCCGCTATGGAAGCCTTCATCGTCCGGCAAGGCGGTAAAGTCGTTGAGCCAGTCTTTGATGGTTATGAAATCCGCTCCATCATGGGGTATCGGCGGCAAGGTGCCGCGCATGGCGAGTATGACTTCGTGTGGGGTATTGACGAGGATGTAACCATCCTTATCCTCGGTCCAGCTATAAACATCCTTGTCGGTTACCACGGAAAGTTCCGGCGAATTTTTAACATCTTGAAGACACTTGGTAACGCTCATCTCTGTTTTCATAAAGCCTTCAGTGTAATAACTGCACTTCGCGGCTTCAGCCATCCGATAAGCTGTTTTAATGTCTAAAGTGTTTTCCCCGCTCGCCACGGAGACGTACAGTGACCCTAATGAGAGGGTTATCAGCAACGGTAAAAATGGATATTGCATATTGGCCGCCTCATCGGTTCATGGTACGAGTCTCTGATCCCACCTCTTTGCCCAAAAGAAACTTCTTTACCGTCTGCACAAATTTCTCCTGCTCTTCATAAAATGGCAAGTGACCGCTCTGCTCGAAGACGACAAATCTCGACCCCGAGATAGCTTTATGAATTGTATAAGCTACAGATGGCGCGATGTTCATATCGAAACGGCCTGTCATGACCAGAGTCGGAAAGTGAAACTTCGGAAGTTCCGGCGTGAAATCCAGCTCCTCCATATCCTTCCGGAGCGTATCTCCAACCTCAATATTGGCGTTTATGGTTGTAATTTTAGCAAGATAGGTGTCACGGTTTTTGGCTGAGTAGAAAAGCATCGAAAAATAATACAAAAAAGCAGCCTTTTTCGTTGCCTCATCCGTGACTTTTATCGCTTCCATTCGTTCGTTCGTTTCAGGGAAGACCTTTTCAAAGAGGAAAAGGGTCTCGGTAAACTTTGGGGCTGCCGAATCACAGAGGATCAGGCGGTCAATCCTTTCCGGGTAACGCACCGCATAGGCCATAGCAAGATAGCCGCCGAAAGAGTGCCCTAAAATGTTAATACGTTCGTAGCCGAGATATGCCCGCAACGCCTCCAGGTCAGCGACTTGATCGGCGACCGTACAAGATTGACCTGCCTTCAAAGCAGGTGATTTGCCGACTCCGCGTTGGTCGTAGAAGATAATCGGGCGATCCCCGGCCAATTCGTCCAGAGCCGAAGAAGGGTGAAGAGTAGAGTGCATATAGGTGTGGTCTACGCCGGGCCCGCCATTGATGACCAATAACGGCGTGCCGGTCTTCGCGCCCCGGATTTCATAATAGAGTGTCGCGCCTTGACCCTGAAAGAACTTGCCGGACTCGAACTGCTGACCGAATGCTGGTAATGCCGCCAGATGGCAGAATAAGATGATGATAAAGACTCTGCACGGGTTTCTAATCATACTCAAGTCCTTGCCCTTCAATCTTTGCACATGCAAGTGGTGCCTAACCGCGGTGCTGACCGGCATGTCCGGGTCGAGCCGAGAGTTGGGGGAATCGTTGAAGTCTCAAAAATCTCGTCTTCACCCTCTGGGTGCCCCGATCACAACCGGAATCCGTCCCGAGCCAGTTCGGCCATAGGCAACACCTCCACTTGGTCGGACAGTCGGTAGCGCCGCTCACCTGGATAGATGACCGTTAAATGGTCCAACCCCAGGTCTTCCATTGCGGTGCGGATAGAGGGAGTGACGCGTGGGGCGTCCATCCGCTTAACCTCAACACCCAGACGACGGCCATCTTTGAACAGCAGCAGATCCAGTTCCGCTCCACCGTGTGTTGCCCAGAAGTAGGCGTCGTCCGGCTGAGTTGCCTTTATGGTCTCCTCAATAACGTACCCCTCCCACGACGCCCCGTACTTAGGATGGCGGAGCAGGTCGACCATGGTCCGAATTCCGAGCATTTGGTGCAAAAGGCCGCTGTCGCGGAAATAGATTTTGGGCGACTTCACCTGGCGCTTTTTCAAATTTTCATGCCAGGGTTTGAGTTGCCGAATCATGAAAACCCCCTCCATAAGATCGAGGTAGCGACGCGTTGAAGATTCGCTTATGCCGATGGAACGGGCCGGTTCGGCTGCGTTCCAGATTTGTCCATGGTAGTGGGCCAACATGCTCCAGAAACGATACAGCGTGGGTGCCGGCGTGCCGATGCCGAATTGAGGTAAATCTCTTTCAAGCAGGGCTTGTATGAAATTTTTCCGCCATGCCATGCTGTCGTTATCGCTATCGGCCAAAAACGATAACGGGAATCCTCCGCGCAACCAGTGCCGTTCGAACCCTTCCGCGCCAATCTCGCCGAGGCTCAGACCGCCGATGGTTACCGTTTCCATTCGGCCGGCCAGAGACTCTGAGGACTGTTTGAGCAGTGCAGGTGAGGCACTGCCAAGAATGAGAAATCTGGCCGGAAGCGGGTCCCTGTCAGCCAGCACGCGCAGAATCGGAAAAAGCTCCGGTCGTCGCTGCACTTCGTCGATCACCACCAAACCAGTCAGATGGCGCAGCGCAATCATCGGCTCATCAAGTTGGGCGAGGCTTATCGGGTCTTCAAGATCGAAATAGTTTGAGGATTCAGGCGACACAAATCGGCGAGCGAGTGTGGTTTTGCCGCTCTGGCGCGGCCCGAGCAGGGTAACAATGCGGCTGCGGTCAAGTGCGGTCTGGATGGCAGTCGTTAAGGTTGGTCTGGAAATCATGAACCGATATTACCTTGAATTCCTGTCACGTCAAGAAGGATTTTCAATGTAGACTACCTCTTCCTAACATCCGCTTGCCCATGCAGGGGGTTAACTCAAAGATCACCGGTTTATCCGGTGTATTGAATCGTTGGAATTGAACATCGTATCTCCAGATATTTGTCATGAATATATTTGGTTTTGTTAGTATTCTGCACATACGTCAACATTCGAGATTTGACCCCGTGCTTAGGGCAGCAGATGACCGCAAACAATAACGAAGGCCTCCCTGTCGCGGCTGAAATGGCTGTTGAAACTTACAGAAGACGTTGGTTTTATTTATATTTTACAAACTTGTCAACAATGAAGATTTGACCCCCATTACTCATGCCCCCATTACTCCCATGAAGATTTGACCCCCATTACTCCCTGACCCCCATTACTCCCCCATTATGCTCTTTTTTAGGTTAGCCATTCTTATTGATCACCAAACTTCTTGCCGAATACAGCCTCGCCGCATTTATCAAGTATCTCTAGGGCGCTGGATGCTAAATGCCGGTTATGGTACATACTGCCACGATATCGGGTACTGAAAGAGATAAAATTGTGCAGTGACATCAAGCGATCCGGGCATGCCTGTGAGTAGTCTGCAAGAAGATCACGAAACCCAAAATGTTCGATTGATGTCTCAAGATTCTCCAAGTCATCGACTGACATTACAATCACAGGCGCTATCTTCATATTTCGTTTCACAAATATCCCGTTTGGTAGCGTAGAATCAGGTTCTAAATGAGCAGCAAATTCGGACGCGAAGAAACTACCGTAAACAGGCGCAGTCAAGAACATATCATGGACGATGAGAACCGGATAAATGAATTCGACAGCTCGAAAATCGTCACTTATGCCGGCCCATTTGTCTGCGGCGAGAGATTTGGCGGCTCTCGCAAGCTGACCAACGCCTTTGAGTTTTACGCGCCCCTTTGAATTGCTTGTAGCACTGTATTTATTCCGTAAAGATTGCAGCAATGTCTCATAGTCATCGCACAGGACTGCGTTTTCGGGTATGAGACCGGACTTGACCTCAAACAACACAAGTTCTGAAACATTGTTTAGCATTGCGTCTACCTCAATGCAGTTGCCTGCACTATCCGATGTGAGGATATTCTTAGAAAATCGTTTTGCAAGTATTCCGGATGAAGCAAACATACGTGTCAGGATGTCAAGTACATACTCTTCAAATGCATGACCGAAGGCATTAAATACATCATCAGATACACATTTGGGGGATTTCAAGATGTGGAATAGTGGACCAATCGACACCTTCTCGCTGTAGAAAATGGGGTCAAATATAATTCCTCGGCCGTCCTCTGCTCGTAGAATTGGCCTATCCCTTAATTGCCGGTAATAAGCAATAGGCGCATCCTCGTATTGGTTGACTCTATGGCCTATGCTGCTCCAGAGCGCCTGCGCCAATTCATCTGGATACTGGCACTCAAGTGCGAAATATCTGGAAAATATATCTCCGTACAGTGAGTGCTTTTGAAGATCTCTAATGTTGAAAATTCCGGTGTTATTTCGGGGATTCATAAAACTGGTGACCACTGCCGCAAATGCAACAAAGTATTGCTCGACGGAAATTTCTGTAACTGAAAAGAAATCAGCATCAAAGGACTGGTAATACTTTGGAAGGTAACTATTGAACAAAGACCAACCTCGGCCCAATGATTGAGTCAATTCTGGAGCCGCAGTAGTTGCTTCTACACTTTTTCTATTAGGCCCCAGAGCTCTTTTTCGTGCGACCTGTATGCCGCCATCAAGAGAATATTTATGCCTAAAAATACGATTGGCCCATACGTCACTGGCTATCAAAGCAACTTGCGCGAATGTCCGTCGTATGTGAGGGTCTTCATAAGTCGTTCCATCTCCTGGACGATCGGTACACAAAAGAGCAACCCATCGAAACAACTCAAGAATCTTGCCTCTAAAGAATACCTTGACCTTTTTTGCACCTCCATGATTTCGGGCGAAAGCATTAATCGCTTCGATTTCGTTGGAAGTAAAGAACTGGTTAAGGCCGAATTGCTGTGCATCTAAACTATCTACGCAACTGGCATTGGCGGAAACTACGAGATTGAGACGAGCGCACCAAATCAGTGTATCAGTTCTGCTCAAGTTCAAAAGAAGAGATCTGAATGTACCTATATCACCCGGAACACCAAGGAAAACTTCTGAAACTGGTACGTATACGCCGATTTGGTTACTGTTTTCCATGTTAATTCTAATCACCCGCGAAAGGACCAGCCTCCTTAATAAAAACAGGTAAACCACCGGCTCTGCCGGTGGTTTACCTGTTTTTATCATCAACAACGTTCCCTAGCGTGGTCCCTTGAGCGCTTCCGCCAATAACTCAAGAAGATGCACTGCCCGAACCTTCATCCCGGCATGGTTGATGCTGTCCTGCAGCTGCATGATACAGCCGGGGCAGGCGGTGGCGATCATGCTTGCCCCGCTTTCCCTAAGACCCGGCATTTTTTTCGCCCCAATCGCCTTGCTGCTCCGGTAGTGATTGACCGAGAAGGTGCCGCCCAGGCCGCAGCAAGCGGAGGCATCGGCCATTTCCACAAAATCGACGTTAGGCAGAGCTCTCAGCAAAGCGCGAGGCTCTTTCGTTATCCCCTGGAGTTTCAAGTGGCAGGGATCGTGGTAGGTGACCCGCGTCCTCTCCCTCTCCGGCCATTTTTCCATCGCGGCCAGCTCTTCGAAGAGCCCGGTGCCTTGCAAAAATACGCTGAAATCGACAACCTTGCCGGTAAAGCCGGCGAAATCCCCCTGCATCGTCCGGTAATGTTCACCGATCCCGCCGTTACAGGAACCGCAGGCGGTGATGATGTGCTGCACCTCCCTGCCTCGAAAAGCAGCGACGTTTTTCTCGGCCAGTTCCTCTACAAGCTTGCCGTTGCCCGAGGACAGAGCTGGGATACCGCAGCAGCGCTGGCCTTTCGGCAGGTAGATGGAAAAGCCCAGGCGGTTGAGGATGGCCACCATATGTTCGCCTATCTCCGGATAGGCATAGGTGATCGAACAGCCGGCAAAGAAACCGACAACCGGCTTCTCCGGCTGCCCTTCGATAAACTCCGGCAGGCGATCAAAAAGGTTGCGGAAGGCAAGCTGCGGCACAGTCCGGTCCGCCATGCCAGGGCCCGGAAAACGGAGACGCAGGCCGCTTGACTCCGGCACCTTTTTCAGCAGCAACGGCGACAGCAGCGCCCCGCCCTTACTGAGACTGTTCATCAAGACCTTCGAGCCGAGCAGGGTCGAAACCCCTTTGCCGACAAGCGACAGCCCCTGCTTGTCGGTAATCCGCCGGCGAATCGCCCCGACGATCTCATGGGTCGGCACCTTGTTCGGACATTTACCGACACAGGAGCCGCACATAAGACACATGGAGATGTCCTCCTGCAGCCGCTCTTCAAGCTCCGCCTCGCCCCGCAGGAGGGCCGCAGCCAGGGCGATTTTGCCCCTTGCTACCGTGCCCTCTTTTCGCTTGAGCAGATAGGTCGGGCAGTGGGCCTGGCACACCCCGCACTTGACGCACTCGCCGATGACCTTGGCAAAATCCTCTAGGTTCTTATTCTTGCTCATTGCTCAGTTGCTGCCCGCCTTGGCCGGGAGGGAGGATTTAGTATCCGGAAAGATCTTACCGGGGTTAAGAATATGGTTCGGATCAAAGGCGTCCTTAATCCGCTGCATATAAGAAATGGTTGCCACATCGAGTTCCATGCCGAGATATTTTGCCTTGGCGGTGCCGATGCCGTGTTCTCCGGAAATGGAGCCTCGCAGGTCGATGACCGCCTGAAAGACCTCGTCGAGAACCGTTTCCACCTTTTCCGCCATGCCCTCTTGCCGCAAATCGACCATGATATTGACATGGATATTGCCGTCGCCGGCATGGCCGAAGTTGACGATGGGCACTCCGTAATCGGTGGAAATCCTTTCCAGGGCGCGGATCATGTCGGGGACTTTAGAGCGAGGGACGACGATATCTTCGTTAAACTTGTCGGGATTGATCCGGCGCAGGTTCGGGCTGACGTTGCGCCGCACCTGCCAGATCTCCTCCGACTCTTCGTGGCCGGCGGCAATCCTCACGTTTAGGATGCCGAAGGGCTGGATAATCTCTTCGATTCGGGCGATCTGTGGATCGAGCATGGCGGCATCGCCGTCCACCTCAATGATAAGAATGGCCCGGCAGTTTTCCGGCAGGGCAATGGGGCTGGTGGGACGGATGCAATCGATGGTGGCCGCGTCCATAAATTCGAGGGTGGTGGGAATGATCTTTGCCTCGATTATCGCCGCAACCGATTTCGCCGCCCCCTCGATGGTCAGAAACTGGACGAGCATGGTCTTTTTCGCCTCCGGTTTTGGCAGGAGTTTTAAGATAATTTTGGTGACGATGCCAAGCGTGCCCTCCGAGCCGACAAAAAGTTTGGTGAGATCGTAGCCGACCACGTTTTTCAGGGTTTTGCCACCAGTATGAATGATATCGCCGGTGGGGGTAACCACCTCAAGCCCGAGGACATAATCCTTGGTCACCCCGTATTTGACGCAACGCGGACCGCCGGCGCATTCGGCGACATTGCCGCCGAGGGTGCTGAACTCCTTGGAGGCCGGATCGGGGGGATAAAACAGCCCCAGTTTCTCGACCTGCCGTTGCAGTTCGCCGGTGACCACCCCCGGCTCGACCTCGGCGGTAAGATTTTCGCTATCGATATCAAGAATCCTGTCCATCCGCGTAAGCACCAGGACGATGCCGCCACGCACCGGCAAAGTTCCGCCGGAAAAGCCGCTGCCGGCCCCGCGCGGCACCAGGGGAATTCGCCTGCGGTTGGCAAGCCTGACAATTTTCGCCACCTCATCGGTGGTTGCCGCATAGACAACCGCATCCGGCAGATAGCACTTCTGGGTGGCGTCGTAGGAGTGGGTTATCTTATCGGCAGGGGCGGTCGAGACGTTGTCTTCGCCGACAATTGCTGCGAGTTCTGCTAGGATCTGTGCATCCATCAATATCCTTTTCTCACCCTTTCACTTCATATCTGCTTCTATAGAGACCGACATGTTCCTGCATTATCCAGCCGTACAATCCATTGGCAAGCCGAACATAGTACCACTCCCCGTCAATACCTCCGACCTCGACAACATCGCCGCGAAAGAGTTGACTGACAACCTTGTAACGCTTGCCTGGTCCGGAACGAACATTAAGAAATTCAGCCGTGACCCGCACCTCGTCACCGACCTCAATCCGGTAATCGCCGCGTGCCGGTCTTTCTATGACTACGTACTCGACGCCATCCGGTTCATAATACACATCATCGCAGACATAATAGCTACGCCCATCGATATAGAGGGGCGAGCATCTCTCCGGCAGGGTTCGTACCCGCGCGCCGAGTGGCGCCTGCACCACCACGTAGCCTTCGTCGGTTTGCCGGTAGTAGGCCCCCATATGATAAAAAAACATGCCGCCGGCAATACTCAGGGCAAAGGCCTCGGCGGGAAGGTTTCTATACAGACTGCCATGGGGCCGATACCAGTTGTCGCGATCGCGATCATGCCGCCAATCCGGTTTATTTCGCGAATAATCGCGGGGATCATGCCTGTTCGAACCGTAGTCCCGATCAGCCGGAGGCCGCGGTTGCTCACGATGTTTTTCCACAAAGACCGGCGATCCGGGCACCGGGGCCGGAATCCCGGGGGGCAAAGGCGGCAGCTGCACCTTCATGCTCGGATGCATTCCCGGCGCAGGAACGGGGATTTCAATCTCCCCGTCATCCTGCTTGGCTCGTGCATATGCCGGAACAATGGGCGAGAGGAGAAGACTGCCTGAGACTATGAAAATGAGAACACTGCGGAAAGAGTACCACGCTTTTTGCACGGCAAGACCCCCTTGATACCTTAGAATTTTTTTTGCTCTGCAATTTTAGCTGGTTTTCTCCCTTTTGTCTTTGACTATCTCTTTTCGCAAAGAGACTTCCCGCCGCCGCCTTTTAAAAACCCTTCAAGGCTACCAGCCTCCGGAAAAGGAAATAAAAATCCCGGTTTTTGCAACTACCGTGGATACGGAAAAAACTTGCGAAAACAAAGTGAAAAAGATAGCCTATCTTTATTGCAGCCTTGTTTTAAGAAGAGCGGTTTGTCTATTACATTATGAGAAAGTTGCTTATTACCGACGACGCAGCATTACTCAAAATCTGTGAATACAAGGCGACCCCATGTCAAAAAAACTCTGGTTCAAGGGCTTCCTACTCATCCTGGGAGTCGTCTCCGTCTGTTCATTAGCCTTTTCCCTGACCACTATACCACTTACCCGTCAAATCACTTACAAGATGTCGGAGCAATCCGCCATCGCCGCTCTTGATCGGGTCGCTGATCTGGTAACCACAACATACCAGGAGATCGAATCCCACCGGCATAGCGCTCTCGAGGATAAAAAACGCGATCTGAGAGACATTACCGACATAGGAGGTTGTTTTATTCAGTTGCAATACGATGCGGCCAAGCGTGGTGAGATTACCGAAGCCGTTGCCCAAAAACGCGCTCTTGAAGGTATGCGAATGTTGCGGTATGGAAAGGACGATTACCTGTGGATCTCTAATTTTGACTCAGTGCTTATCTCCCATCCCGACCCGAAACTCTTTGGTGCTGATTTTTCGAATATCCGTGACGTCAACGGAAACCTCATAGTACCGCCAATGGTAACCGTCGCAAGAGAAAACGGCCAGGGATTTACTTCGTATTGGTGGCATCGCTTGGGTCATAATGAGCCATCCGAAAAACTCACTTACTCAAAGTTGTTCGAACCCTGGCAATGGGTGTACGGGTCTGGGGTCTATACAGACGACATCACAGAGGAGGTCAACTTGCGACGAGAGAGCCTCATCGGTCGGCTCCACACGCTTTTGGAACGAATCACCATCGCCCAGACCGGCTATATGTTCATCTTCGACGATCAGATGAAGATGATTATTCACCCTAACCGCCAAATGGAAGGAAAAAACTTTGCCTCGATTCCCAACCCGCGCACCGGCAAACCTCTGGTCAACGAACTGGTCCAAGCGGCTGAAAGCGGCAAACCGCAGACCTATTTATGGGATCGTCCGCAAGAGCCGGGCCAATATATCTATGAAAAAATCAGCTGGATGCGCTACTTCCCCGAATTTAAATGGTATATTGGGTCGTCGGTATATACTGACGATCTGTTTAACCAATCAAGAGCGCTGACTTCCCGCCTGATTCTTATTTCCATCGTAACGTTTTTATTCTCTCTTGTTTTAGGCACATTGGTCATACGACGCTTCTTACGACCTATCGAACACCTTTCCGCCGTCGCCCAACGAGTGCGCCAAGGAGAGGCTAAACTCAGGAGCAACCTGATTCGGAATGATGAATTGGGGATGCTGAGTAGAGAATTTGATCGCATGCTCGATACGCTCGATGACATGCTCGAAAACCTGGATAAAAAGGTACGGAATAAAACCCGTGAACTTTCCAAGCAGTATGAAGAACTCGTCTTTGCCAACCGTGAGATCAAGGCGTCGATTCAGTACGCACGGAGAATTCAACATGCCATTCTGCCCGGAAAAGATACCTTGCCCAATGCAATCCAGGATCATTTCGTGATTTGGAAACCTAAGGATATAATTGGTGGAGATATCTTCTGGGTGCACACCCGCGGTTCCCGTTTTATTGCAGCGGTCATCGATTGTACCGGGCATGGGGTCCCCGGGGCCACTATGACGATGATCGCCAATATGGCCTTAAGTCGCGTGGTGCAGGATGTGGGCGACGATGATCCCTCTGCCATCCTCAAGGCACTGAACCGACTGGTGCGCATCAGTCTCGGACAGCATGTCCCGGCCTCAGTCACCGACGATGGACTGGATATCGGATTATGCGTTGTGAATCCCGAAGAGAGGACTTTACTCTTTGCCGGTGCCCGTATGGGGATGTTTATGAGCGAAAACGGCATTATCAAAGAAATCAACGGTGATCGCGAGTCCATCGGTTATAAGACTTCCGATCCGGACTATAATTTTACCGCCCATAGGCTGTTGCTGGAAGAAAATGCCGCAATCTATCTCGCCACGGACGGCATCTTCGGTCAGGCTGGAGGGGACCGGCATCTCCCCTTTGGAAAGCGTCGATTTCTGCAAATCGTCACGACCCATACAGATGAGGCCATGTCGAGGCAAAAACAGGTTCTTGAAGAAGCGCTCACCGACTATAAAGGCTCGGAGGAACAGCGCGACGACATCACGGTTGTTGGGTTTCGTTTGTAACCGATTCTGGAGGAATCACATAGAGAAAGGAGAAAATATCATGTGGGATGCATACACGTTCTACCGCAATATGCAGGAGGACGGGATTATCTTCAGTTTCACAGGACCCACCAGCCAGAGTGTCGTTGAGGGCATCGGCGAGGTATTACGCCGAAAAATGGCACTTGAAGAAACGAAGATGTCGGTATCGCTGAAAGTCTTTTCCATCTTTGTGGAGCAGATGCAAAACGTTCTCAATTACTCTGCCGAGAAAGAGCCGCCGAAGGTGGAAGACGATAATGAACTCCATTACGGCATGGTCACGGTCGGTAAAAAGGACGGACATTTTTATATACTCAGCGGCAACTATATCACCAAGCAGGATACTGAGCGCTTCTGTTTTTTGCTTGACCGGGTCATCGCCATGGACAAGGATCAGTTGAAGGCCTACTATCTCGAACAGCGCCGGAAGGGGCCGGATGCGTCCAGCAAGGGCGCTGGTCTCGGCCTGATCGAAACGGCCCGCAAGGCTACCAGACTGGAGTATTTCATCGCCGATGCCGACGAAGAGAGAAATTTTATCACAATCAACGCCGTGATCTGAGGGATCGACATGGAAAATCTCATCATCAAAGCCACCAAATCCTCCCCGTCCATTTGTCTGGATGCACAAAGTCGGATTCTCGAAATCACCGGTGAATCATATCCGGAAAATGCAGCAAATTTCTATGCTCCCGTCTTTGCATGGATCGATCGGTTTTTTGCTCAGACGAACAATACCCCGGTGACGGTAAACATCACTCTCCACTATTTTAACTCCAGCAGTTCCAAGGTGTTAATGGATATTTTTGACCGTCTGGAAAAAGCCCATGCCGACGGCACCCCCATTATCGTCAATTGGCGGTATCATGAAGAAAACGATACGGCCGTGGAATGTGGAGAGGAATTCAAGGAAGAAATAGAATGTATCGCCTTCAATATGGTCGAGTTCAACGATGAGGATTCTTGATATCGTCAATGGACCTCTTTAAACAGGAATATGAGATCATTCGTAAGGGTGAAGCCTTGCTTGAAGAGGAGATTTTCTCAGACGAGGTGGGTGCAAAGCACTACCGAGCCTTGCTGCGTCACTATCGTAAGCTGTTTTCCCAACTCCGTCACTTGGTGAAGATCTCCGATATTCAGCAAAACGACCTCAACCATCTGAACAAACAACTGGTTCGACTCTCTCAGTTTGACCCGCTGACTGGCATCCCGAACCGCCGTCGCTTTGAAGAAGAACTTAATAGGGAATGGCGTCGGCACCAACGCCTTGGAACTCCCTTTTCGTTGATCATGATCGATATCGATCACTTCAAACAATATAATGACACATACGGCCATAGTGCTGGTGACGATTGCCTCCGAAAAGTGGCTCAGGCTTTGTCCGTTGCCGTCAACCGTCCTGCGGACTTCGTGGCCCGATACGGAGGCGAGGAATTTGTCTGTGTCCTGCCCCAGACCGATGGCCAAGGAGCAGTCGCCGTGGGGCAGCGTCTCTGCGATATGGTCAGCCTTTTGGCCATCCCCCATGCCGGCTCAAGTATTGGGAAGTATGTGAGCATAAGTCTCGGAGTTGCCACTTTGGCATGTCCCACCGCCGACCACGCCATTCAAGACATTATCACAGCTGCCGATGCTTGCCTCTATAACGCCAAAGAGTCAGGACGGAATCGCCTTGACTCCGTTTCTTTATAACTCAGAGATTCTTCTTATCCTCCAATCTTGACCTTGATCCCTTTTTTTAGGATGTGCCTGTTATAGACATCCAGAGCATCGCAACGCTTAAGCATACTTAAAACGACACCGCCTCCACCTAGAACCTCCTTCATGGAGTCGTAGTAATCACCCAAAAATATGGGCTTGAGCTTCCATTAGATATGAATAATTCAGTTGTTCCTCACCAGCAGGCTGGCATTTGGGGTGCAGGCGATGTTGTGTGCGGCAGACAGGCCGGCAAGATGGATGGTGGCAGGAAGTCTCCAAAGAAAGCAGCTTTATCGCCATCACTTTGATCTGATTATTGTGACATTGGCTCAGAAGTTTTATGGTACGGACAAGAGTCTATGGTGAGAGTGGCGGTTAGGTGCCTTGCCGCCTTGTTGCCGGCAACCAACTTCTTTTAACTGGCAGGAGGTGCCAATGAAAAGTGTGCAGCGATACCATCTTTCTTGTTTCGTCGTCCTGCTCTTGTGCCTCACTGTCGTCCCGGCGGTGGCTGCGCAATACCGGTACCAGGAACAAAAGGGTAAAGAGATAACTGCGGTCACCGTGACCAGGGAAAAGCAGGGTAACTTGTTACGTACCGAAATCAGCAAGAACGATGTGACAACCGTCAGTTTCAATGACCCTGGTGGTTTTGGAGCCACCAGTCATTGGCAACTCAACATCGGAACAACAAAGAGCTACTCGGTCATTCGGGAAAAAAACTTCCTCACCATCTCCGGCAAAGCCGAGGGCGAACCGCACGAAAACACCGCCGGCCTTGATGATAAACCATGGCTGCAGGATCTTGGTTACTCGTTTGCCAAGTTTATCAAGACACCGCATCGTGACCTCTTTTTTTGGACGATTCAGGAAGGGGCACTGGAGCCTACCCTGCTGATGGCCAGAAAACGTGGTTCTGAAACTATTACTTTGAACGGTCAGTCGGTGGTAACCCAGAAGATTGAGATCAGTTCCAACGATATCTTCTTAAAGCTCTGGCGCGCCTTCTACTGGTTCCGCGACAACGACGGACTTCTGATCCAGTATCGCAGCGACCCGGGCATCCCCGGGATGAGCGTGACGGTGGGCACGCTAATTGAAAGTTTAAACAATTAGGGATAACCATCAATCATCCAACAGCTCCGGACCGCACCTCTATCCCTTGGTACTCAATGCGTGTAGCCTGGCGCGCCAATGATTTCCGCAACCGCCAGGAGTCGTTTGATCCCGATCTCTTGCTTAGCTGAATAAAACCACTGGTTGGTTGCCTTCATCTGTACCATCTGCGACGGGTTGTTGATTCTGCTTGGGGCCTCAGGGCTTGGCACCGTGGTCGCAGAGCATCAATTGCTGCAGAAGGTCGGTTCCTGGGGCGGGGCGGTGTTTCTGTTTTGGTTTGGCTTGCGCTCGCTTCGAGCCGCCCTGCGCAGTGACGGTCTGGTCCTCGATAAGGTGCGATTTTCTTCGCGTCGGGCGGTTGTTGCCGCCACCTTCGCAGTCACTCTGCTTAACCCCCACGTCTATCTCGATACCATCTTGCTGCTGGGCAGCATCAGCGGCCAGTATGATGGTGACGGGCGGCTGCTTTTTGCCATCGGTGCAAGTGCCTCATCCTTGATCTGGTTTTACAGCCCCAGAATATCTTTGACTCTGCCGACTGCACCGCTTTCCAGCCGCACCTTGATGCCGTGCGGATGGGTGGGCGACTTGGTGAGGATGGCCTGCACCCGGCCATAGGTGAGGACTCCGCTGCCTTGATCCTGTTTCAGAACAATGGCCACTTCCGAACCAAGTTTGATGTCGGCGCGATGTGTTCCGTTCATGGCCTTATCCCCCACTCCTTTTTGCCTGCCAGCCGCGTTTTTCGAGATCTTCAAGGAGCACATCGCGATGGTCACCCTGAATCTCGATAACCCCGTCTTTAACCGTACCCCCTGAGCCGCAGCGCTTTTTCAATTCCTTGGCAAGAGTCTCTAAAGCGGCAACATCAAGGGGCAGGCCAGTGATAACGGTCACCCCCTTGCCCTTCCGGCCTTTGGTCTCGCGACCGACTCTGACACCGCCCTTTGCCGGGATGACGGCCTTCTTTTGCCGGCAGATACAGGAAGCAACCGGCTTATCACAATCAGGGCAGATCCGCCCATGGTCGGTGGAATAGACGGTGGGTCTCATAGGTTTCATGGTAGCCATTTCACTTTTCTCCTGTTAGCCCCGACCGCGATACGGCGATACCCCTTGCTCCGGCACCCACAAACCTATGGGAGGCTCGCCGGTCTGATAAAAAACATCGATGGGCATGCCGCCGCGCGGATACCAATAGCCGCCAAGGCGCAGCCATTGCGGGGCGATACAGTCGAGCAGACGACGGGCGACTGTAATGGTGCAATCCTCGTGGAAGGCGCCGTGATTACGGAAAGAGCCGAGAAACAGTTTCAGCGACTTGCTCTCCACCAGCCAGTCGCCAGGCAGATAATCGATGACCAGATGGGCAAAGTCGGGCTGTCCGGTGATCGGGCAGAGGGAGGTAAATTCCGGGGCGGTAAAACGGACCAGATAGGCAACGCCCTGCTGTGGGTTAGGCACCTTTTCGAGAACCGCCGCCTCGGGGCTTGCCGGCAATATCGCTTTACCGCCAAGCTGGGTGAGATTGCTGTAGATGGTTTCCTGCGTCATATTTTTCCCCTCCTTTATCTTCCCCGCTGATTGCCCCAGAGGAGCACATGCAGCTGCGGCAGCACCCGGGCTTCATACCAGGAGTCGGCGAGAATCCTGGTGACAAGCCAGTGCAGCCTTGCCAGCATTGCCCCGCTTTCCTCGGTCGGAGTACTCACGTTGCAGGGCTGCAGATACACCGGCAGCTGCGGAAACCGCGCCGCCACCTGGCGGGCGAATTGGTAGTCGTCTTCGTCGAAAACGACGAGTTTCAGAGTCACCGCCGCCTTTCCTGCGGCAGCGACGCAGTCCTCCAGTTGCTGCCAGTCGGTTTTCATGCCGCTCGACGGTGGTTTCGGGCTGAGCGTCAACACCTCAAGGCTTGCAAACCAAGGCTTCGCGACACTTCCTTGGGTTTCCATGGCGAAACGATAGCCTTCTGCCTTGCCGAGGCGAATCAAACCGTCCAGGGGCTGGAGAGCCGGGTTACCGCCGGAAAGGGAGACCAGCAGCGGCTGCCCGCCGGAGAGGTTGCCGACCTGGGCGAGAATCTCCGCCGCCGTCATCTCCGTCCACTGCCGGCGAAAGCCGGCGTCCACCGCATAGGCGGTATCGCACCAGCGGCAGCGGTAATCGCAGCCGCCGGTGCGCACGAATACCGTCGGCTGGCCGATGAGCGAGCCTTCCCCCTGGATGGTCGGGCCGAAGATCTCGCAGATTGTGATGAGGCTTCCGTCACTCACGGCCGATATTCCGCCCAGGTCCTTGCCGACTCGCTGACCCGTACCGCCGACATTTCCGGCCAACGGGCCTGGCACCAAGCAAAGAAATGCCGGGCCAGATGCTCGGCGGTGACCGAGGCGTTGCCGAAGAGGTCGTTCAGATGGCGGTGATCGACTTCTTCTTCAAGATAGGTTTTGAAGGCGCTCAATTGCCGATAATCGCGGACAAACCCGTGGCTGTTAAGCTCCGCCGCCTGCAACTCGATGACCACCGCGTAATTATGGCCGTGCAGCCGGGCACAGGGATGGCCGTCCGGCAAACCGAAGAGTTGATGCGAGGCGGAAAAATTAAATTCCTTTGTAATGGTATACATCTATGCCACCCCATCCATTTTCGCCCGAGCCACTGCCTCTCGCCAGTAATGATCATCGGCGTATTCGGTCGGATCGGCAACGCCTGCCAGGGCAAAGGCCTCGATACGTTCGACGCAGGTGCCGCAGCGGCCGCAGTGAATTGCACCGCCCTTGTAGCACGACCAGGTCGCCTCGAAGGGCACAGCCAGGCGATGGCCGGCGGTGACGATATCCGCCTTGGTCGAGGTGACAAACGGCGTGTACAGCTTGATCTGCGCCAAACCCGCGAGAGCCAAGTCCTGCATGCTTTGAAAGGCGGCCAAAAAGCCCGGCCGGCAGTCGGGGTAAATGAAATGATCGCCGCCGTGTACCGCCATGGCAACGGCCTCCGCCCCCCGCGCCGCACCAATGCCGTAGGCGATCGCCAGCATGATGGCGTTGCGGTTCGGTACCACGGTGAGTTTCATGGTCTCTTCGGCGTAGTGGCCGTCGGGGACGGGGATTGCGTCGGTGAGGGCCGAGCCGCTGAGCAAGGGTCCGAGATGGGAAATATCAATCTTCAGATGCGCCGTGCCGAGCCGGTCGGCGCACTGCGCCGCGTAGTCGATCTCTTTTTTGTGGCGCTGGCCGTAGAGGAAGGAAACGAGCCCGAGCAGCCGATTTTCGGCAGCCACTTTATGGGCGAGAGTGACGGAGTCGAGTCCGCCGGAGCAGACAACAATGGTTTTCATCTTTTGCTTTTCGTCCTTGTTTTTATTAACCGGGTAGGTCCGCGACCGGTATGCTGCCGTGGCAGGTGGCTCAAGCTATAGCAAGTTTCAGGTAAAAATGTAAGGTATTTCTTGTTCCGGCAGGGGGTGGGACGGTGGTTCCACCCCCTGCCGCTCTCTTACTTGCTGCCTTCTTCAGCCTTTTCCGGATTGTCGTCGCCGGCCTTTTCCGGCTCCGCGGCCTGTGCCTTAGCGAGCAAGGAATCGCGGTTCACTTTCAGCAGGCTCTCCACCTGCAGGCTATGCACCTTGCAGTACAGGTCGCGCTCCGACTGTTTCAAGACGTAGTAGTCGCCATCTGCCTTGACCAAACGGAAGTCCACCGTCCCGCCGCCCTTGCGGGTTACAGAATACTGCAGGGCCGGGGCAGCGGAAAAGAGCGGCGCCACCTCTTGCGGCTTGAGAACCGTTTGAATCGTCAGGTCAGCCGCCTTGGCAACCAGGTCGCCGGCCGCCTTGGCATCGGTTGTCTGCCCTTCCGAGAGGTCCGCCAGCTGCCAGGCCTTCTCCTTGTGTTGCAGGGTGAAGCCAGCGAAGGTGATGGCCTCGATCTCCTCTTCCTTGATCTTGAACATGTTTTTATCGAGCCACTGGTCGGCTGCGGTCTCCATCTCGAAGGTACTGAGTTCGACCGCCAGCACCGGGTCCGAGCCCGCCCTGCGCGCATGGATCTGGCGGAAGCCGGGTGAGGTACCGACATACAGATCGCCGACGACGCTGTCGCCGGCATTGAGCACCACATGCCGCTCGAAAAGATCGTCAGCGACCTTGAAACGTTTGGCCGCCGCAGCCGAAGTGGCGACGGCAAAGCCCTGCTTCAAGCCGGCAAGGCGTGCGAGCAGCGCCGTGACCTGCTCGGTGCTCGCCGGGGCGGCAAAGAAATCCGGGAGGATCCAGCCGCTGCCGCTTTTTTGCAGGACGATCCGCTCCTTTTCCGGGCCGGTGATGGTTAGAGTGGTCACCGCCTCGGGCGTAAACCCGAGGAGCGGGGTATTGGGTGTCTTGAGATCGGTCGCCTTGTTGCCGCCGAGCTGCAGAGCCACCACCAGGCCTATCTGCACTACCAGTAAGGTGGCTGCCAGGGTAATTGTCTTCTTCATGCTCATATCTTATATCCTCCCCATGCTCTGCTGCAGTAAGGCTGCATGGCGTTTTTTGCTGCTCTTGACCGCCCTCTTTCTGAGAAAAAAGACTAGAACCAGACCGACCAAGGCCAGAACGTAGTTCATATATTCAAAGAGCAGCTGCATGTCCCGGGTCATCGGAATAAGCGGCCGGGAAAAATGGCTTCTACCACGAATGGCCAAAAGACCGCGGTCCTCAAGAGACCAATCGACGGCGTTGGCGATCAGCTGCACCGGTGCGAGATAGGTGGTGCGCATGACGCTCGAACCAATACCGATAACCGTATCGCTGCAAAAGGTGCTTGAAGAAAAGAGGATGATCCGAGCACTCTCCGACGACTTGTCCAGCTGCCGGGTGATGACCGGGCCCTTCTTCTCCTCCGGCGGTTTTCCGGGTGCGGGCGGCGCAGATTCTTTCGCCTGCTCTTCCGGCGAGGTTAAAAGGGGTGAGGGCCGGCCAGTGAAATAGGAGGCGAATTGCCCTTCCACGGCGACACCCAAGAGCCTTTTCCCCTGGTTCTCACCAACGGCAAAACCGAGTTCGCCATGGGCCTTGAAATTCGGCTGGACCTTGGTTTCCGCCGAGGCCCAGCTTTTCTCCGAACTTTCAAGGAGACGGATCACCTTGCGCTCCTTGTTCTTCTCGGCATCGACATTAATCGGCGAGGCCCAGTTCATGGTCAGTTGATTGAGGCCGGCGGTCAAACCGCTGTCCTGATTCATGCCGCCCGAGCGAATATCGACGAAATAGGGATAGTTGACCAGCCGCGTCTCCTGCACCGAAAAGCCGGCGACCTGTCGCTGCACCGGCACCGGGAAGGCGCTGTTTTGCGGATCAAGGACCATCTCCTCACCGATCTTGATGCCCATAAACCCAAGCCATTCCTCCAGGCCGGAGGGTTTCTTGGTAACCGCCAGGTCCCGGTCGAGACCGATGGCGAAGGGTGAGGTGGCGATCATGACTGTGCCGCCGCGCATGAGGAACTGGTCGATGGCGAAGAGCTGCTTCTCCGTGGTCGCTTCCGGTGCCACGACCATCAGCAGATCGGCATCGTCGGGAGTGTTGCCGCTCGCCAAGTCGGTGGGGGTGATGGTGTGTTCTTTGCCGAGCACCTCTTTAAGGACTTCAAAGGGCATCCCCCTGCCCGGAACGCCGAACTGCGGCATCGGCGGTGTGACCTTCGGAGCCTGCAGGGCGACGGTCTTGCCGAAACCGGCCGAAAACCTCTTCAGCCCGGCCTCGATCGCCCGTTTAAGACTCTCTTTCGCTAAATCCTCCGGCAGGGGGATTTCCACAACCCGGTCACCACTGACAAGGGTCATGTAATACCAGAAAGAGCGCTGGTCGAAGAGGCTTGCGGCCATCGGCCGAAAACCGTATTCCTTGCTGATTTTCCCGGCCAGGCTGCCACCCTCGGCATCCGGGTCGAGCAGGCGGCTGGTAAAGAGCTTGCCGCCCTCCTTCTCCATGTCGGCGAGAATAGTCAGCAGCTCTTTTTTCAGGCCGACAAGTTCCTCCGGCAGTTTTTGATCGGGCGACATATAGCCGGTGAATTCGACCGGCTTGCCGATCCCGGCAAAGAGGTCGCCGCCACCCTGGTAGCTGTACAGCACCTTCTTGATGGCCCGGGTGATATCGTATTCAGGGTTGCGCAGATCGACATCGATATTCTCTTCGCCGGCCGCTTTAATCTCGATCAGATCGCGGAAGCCGAGGACTTCAAATTTATCGCCATACTGGACGAGCAGATCGAAGTAGGAATTGGTGACCGCCGCCTGGTATTTGCTGGCGGTTTGAAAGGGCACCGGGCGGATACCGTACTTCTGCCCCGCTTCCTGCTCAAGTTCCGGATGTTCCAGGGGATCGATAAATTCGACCCGCACCTTGCCGCCGCCGGCCACCGCGAACTCCTGCATGAGATCACGGATGCGCGGCACTAAGGGGGCAAGAAGCGGATGGGTCTGGGCGGAGAAATAGCCGCGGATGAGCAGCGGTTCCTTGAGTTGGCTCAGATAGCTCCTGGTCGCCTCGGAGATCGAATAGATGTTGCCGTGGGTCATATCGGCACGAAGGACGCCGATACCGGCCAGCCAGAAGTTGGCGGCGAAAAAATTGGCGATGATCAACCCACAAGCCAGCTGCCAGCGGCGATGATGGCCGTTTGCCGGGTTATCCGCCCAGCGGATCTTTTCCAGCCCGTAGATATTGAGACTGAGAAAGATACCCATGATGCTGAGATAGTAGTACAGGTCACGCAGATCGATGACGCCGCGGGTAATGGAATTGAAGCGGGAGCCCGAGCCGAGCAGCTGCAGCAGCTCCGAGCCGCGATTGCCGAAAAAGGCGCTCAGGGTATCGGAACCGAGCAGGTAAAAGAGCGAACAGACCAAGACAGTTGCAATGAGACTGACGATCTGATTTTCCGATTTGCCGCTGACATAGAGGCCGACGGCGATATAGGCCGCCGCCAGAAACAGGGTGGCCAGGTAACCGCCAAAGACCGGCCCCCAATCGAGCGGCCCCATGAAGCTGACGGTAAGCGGCAGCGGCAGGGTCAGGACGAGCGAGACGCCGACCAAGCCGAGGCAGGCGAGAAACTTACCGAGCACCAGCGCCCAGGGGGACACCGGCGAAGTCAGGAGAAACTCCAGCGTTCCGGCCCGTCGTTCCTCGGCCCAGAGACGCATGGTGACTGCGGCGGTGAGAAAAATGAGGAGAATCGGCATCCACTTAAAAAGAGGCCGTACCTCAGCAATATTACCGGCAAAAAAGGTCTCCACCCAGAAAAAGATAAAGAGGGTCGCCGCCAGGAAGACGCCGATAAAAATGATGGCAATGGGCGAACTGAAAAATGCATCGAATTCTTTTTTAGCAATACGAAAAATGATCTTCATACTTTTCCTCCCTCGTGCACGCTGATCTCGGCGAAGACGGTTTCCAGATTCCTGGCCTCAAAGCCCAGGGAGTAGAGCTGCCAGCCCTTGTCGTGCACGGCGCGGGCAATGGCGGCGGTCGCCTCGTGCCGATTTTCCAGTGCCGCAAGCGTCAGGGCATAGGTGGTACCGGGACCTGTCTGGGAGGTCGAAACGGGGACGGCCTGACTCACCCCGGCCAAAGTGCCGAGGAAGGTAAGTGCCTCGCCCGCCTGGGCACCCACGGAGAGCAGCAGCCGGCCTTCGGTGCGCAGGGCATCAAGGCGGGAATCGAGAGCCTTTTTACCGTCTTTTAAAATGATAACCCGGTCACAGATGGCCTGGACCTCTTGGAGAATATGGGTAGAGATAATGACCGTCGAGTGCTCGGCAAGTTTGGTGATCAGGCCGCGCATATGCTGGATCTGCGTCGGATCGAGACCGTTGGTCGGTTCGTCGAGGATAAGGATGGCCGGGTTGTGGAGGATGGCCTGGGCCACCCCGGTACGCTGGCGGTACCCCCGCGACAGGGTGGCGATAGGCTTGATTGCCTTATCCTGCAGCTCGGTGCGGGCGATGGCCCGGGCAATGAGCGGCGCCCGCTCTGCCTCGCCGAGACCGTGCAGGGCCGCGGCATAATCGAGATAATCGAAGACCGTCATTTCCGGATATACCGGGCAGTTTTCCGGCAGATAGCCGATCTCCTGCTGGATCGAACGACGATCGGTGCCGATCTCCCGGTCACCCACGGTAATGGTGCCGCTGGTCGGTTCGAGATAGCCGGTGATCATCTTCATGATCGTCGTCTTACCGGCCCCGTTGTGCCCCAGGAGCCCGACAATTTCCCCCGGCGAGATGGCAAACGAGACATTGTCAACCGCCGCAAAATCCCCGTATCTTCGCGTAATATTTTCTACTTTGATCATTTCTGCTCCATGCTTTGAAAATCGGTTACAGCAAGGCAAGAGAGTCCTCCATGCCCCATTATTAGTCTCTTAGAAAAATTAAAAAGATAGACGACCTGGAAACCCAGAGACTTACCTGGATGAAAGAGAAGAAGTGCGGACCTGCATGGGTAAGAGACGGAACACCCGGCAACATCGTCGCCGGGGGCAGAGTTCATTCACGCAGGATACCGGTGTCCTCCCCGAAAAGCCATGCCTGTCGCCCTCACAACAGACAAAGCCCTACCCCGCCATCACTCTGTCCTCATCCGGAACGGTTTCCGGATCAAAACGCAGTCGGCACTTACAGTAAAAACTACCCGGTCGATGTCAAGGGGGAAAGATGAAAAACAACTTGGCCGAGCAGGCAAATCCGGGTACTCTGGCATGGTTGCCTGCACCCGGCAAAAAACCATATGCCCGAGATTGAAAGGCCGGAACACAAGATGCTGAGGAAGATCCTTTTTGTTGATGATGATCAGATATTACGGTATGCCGTTGAAAAACATTTAGCGGCATACCGTGAGCATTTTTCGACAGTCGTTGCCTGCGATGGCTTCGATGCCGTAAAAAAGCTGAAAAAAATGCCGTTTTCTCTGGTCATTATTGATCTGATAATGCCGCGAATGGATGGTATGAGTCTTATCAACCATATGCGCGGCAAGTATCCCGACATCCCCATCGTCATAATTTCCGGGATGAAGGTAGAGGAAATGCAACATCTGGCTGCGGCAAGCGACATAGTCGCCTATCTCAGCAAACCTTTCCAGGCCGACGAACTTGTAACTACCATCATGCAAACGCTACGCAAGGAGGCGGAGGGCGGCACCATGCACGATGTCTCTCCGGCAGTCTTTCTGCAGCTTATGGAAATGGATGCCAAAACCTGCACGATTCGGATTCTTGACAAGGTGTCGAAAGAAGGAGGCATTTTGTATTTCATCGACGGCCAGCTGGTGCATGCCCGGGTCGGTGAATTGTCTGGTACAGACGCCGCCTTAAAAGTTTTTACCTGGGATGCGGTGACGATTTTTCTTCGTAACGATTGTCCACCGCGAGAAGATACCATCAACAGCGGGCTTCAATCGATCATCATGAAGGCTGCGGGGATGAAGGATGAGTCTCCTGAGTCTCAGGTTGCCGAGGATGACGGAGTCGCAGAGCCATCTCCCTTTGCAGCCGCCGATACCCTCAGTGATCTGCTGTTGCCGGACCATCCCACGGGGCTGGTATCTTTACATCAAGCGACAACAGGTGAATCTTCCCGGGATCAAGAGAAGAAAGAGGAGCAATCCGCCTCGCCCCTTGATGATCTGAAAAACCTGTTGGCGAAAGCAGCTGGAATACAATGCACCGACAATGATATTCTCCGTGATGAAGCCTTGGACAAGGTGCTTCTGCAACTGAATGAACTGGGTGAAAGTTCACAATTCGGCAATTTCCAGGTGGGCTACCTGGCCACCGACAAGGCTTGCGATCGAATTCTTCTGCCCGGGCAGCCGCCTACTCTTGTCAACGTTCCGGCAAACAGTCCCCGAGACAAGATTATCGAACTCCTGCGCACCGGAGGCGACAGACAATAACCGAGATAAGGACACTAATCCACGACAGTGCCCGGCTCCTACCGATTGCACCGATAACTGCCAGCCGGGCGCCGATGGGCCATGGCCTCCATTCGCCCTATCGTTCCTTGCCGGCAGTCTGCTGGAATTCCGCATTGCTCAGTTCGGTCTCAAATTCTACATGCAAGGAATAGTCGTTGCCGATAAAATCATGACAGCGTACGGCCATGACTTTTCCGATTCGCAGAAACGGTGCGGCGGTAACATCGGGGCGAATGCTCACTCTGATCCTTTTCCCGAGCAGTGCGGCGGCGTTTTTCTTTTTCGAAAACCGTAAACTAAGGGCAACACCCCCCTTGGAAAGATCGAGAAGTTCCCCTTTTACCGCAAGCCCCATCTCCTTGCCATCTTGATCCAGCAGGTCAATGGTTACCCGACCGACCCCCTTCTTTCGCTCGAAGTGTCTTCTGGTTTGACTGCTCTTGCTAAAATGTTTATTGGGCGAAGTAAATCTTGTGCAAAAATTCTGCAACTTTGAGTGCAGGGCAGGACAATTATCCTTCTGGCTCTGCAGCCTTTGCCAGGTCAGCAAGGCAAGGTGGGCACCCCTGCTCACCACATTCACCGTCCAGACCGAGGGATCGAAGAAGGTCTCGCTGCCCAGTATCTCGCCCGGTCCAACGACCTTGAGAGGCACCACCCGGCCCTGGCTGACGGCATTCACCTGAACACGACCGCTATTTACGAAAAACAAGGTGGCAAGGAACTCCCCTTGCTGCACCACCATTTCGCCATCGGCGAAGTTTTTTTGTGTCGTTGCATGGTAGAGAGAAGCAAACTCCTCAGGGGAAAGGGTCTTGAGGAGTTCTTTCCAGATCAGCAAGTAAGAATCGCTGATTGAAGCCCTTTTTTCTTCTTCGATTATCTCTGCGGCACGAATACTATCGACCAGTGCCATGGGATCAATCTGCAGGAGCCAATCGCGCAATTGCTCGGCCTTTTGAAAACGTTTCTCCCGGGCATTGCGGGCAATAAGTTGCATAATCAGAACGATTGCCTGACGCTTTTGGTCCTGGTCCAGCAATTTCTTGATCTGCTGCTCTTCCGGACTGCTCTCCTCGCTAAGATCTTCAAGATGCGCGGATCGATTCAGGGCCTGGGCAACTTCCGCCTCCGCCAGAAACATGAGGGCGTTGGCGAGATGCGGCTTGGTCTTTTCCTCAGCCTCGGCCAGCATTTTTAACAGTACTCTTTTCCGAACTGTCGGATCGACGAGCTTTCCCCGCACATTTTCACAGGCAATACGAATTTTTTTGAGACTTCTGTCGCTGGTCATACCGACTATCAAATAGCCGACGTCGGTAGAATAGAGATAGTACCGCCCCTTACTGAATACCAACTCTGCCGCCGGTGGCCTGCCCAAATCGTTTATGATTGCCTTCCAGAGAGCAACCTCCCTGTCAACCACCCCCGACATTCCAGCCTGTCTGCAGAAAAGCAGCTTCCCTTGAAGGGAGAGAAGCATCACCTCCCGTATGGAATCAAGCTGCGATATTTTGCGCAAAAAACTGTTCATAGAAATTTTTCAGCCATTTTCACATCCGCCTCAAAATCTTCATGCCGCCACCCGATGCCCGGGGCAACGGGTAAATCTGCAGATCACCGATAACACTCTCCTCGTCGGCATAGCGGCAATAGCGGCTTGTCATGCGGGGAACAGTTTACTCCGGAACAGGAAAAAAACCGCCCCCAGCAAACAACAGCCGGCCCACAGATAATCTATTGAGAGTTTCTCTTTCAAATAAAAGATGGAAAAAGGCACAAACACAAACAAGGTGATTACTTCCTGGAGGATCTTCAACTGTCCGACCGGCATGATCTCGTGCCCCACGCGATTAGCGGGTACCTGCAGGAGATACTCGAACAGCGCGATTCCCCAACTGATGAGTGCGGCGATAATCCAAGGTTTATGGGCCTGGTTGCGCAAATGCCCATACCAGGCAAAGGTCATGAAGACATTGCTGCAGCACAGCAAACATACGGTAATTACAAATCGGTTCATGGGTGTTACTCAACTTTTAAAAACATGCGACATGTACTGGAACAGTAAATCGGAAGGAAGCATAACAACCTCGCCATCTTGACACTTTTCTTTGTTCTTCTTGATGTACGTATATCTTCCCGACATATCCAGAAACTCTCCAGTGTACACCACAGATGCGATGTCATCCAGAATGATTTGCACGACTGCTTTTCTTCATGAAAAAAAGAATTTCCTGGGAATGGGAGGAGATGGCACAATGCCAAGAGACCTTCGCTTATCAGCCATTACTTCGCGTTTTTGGAAAAAGGGCGATAATCGGCAGGGCGAGCAAGGGAACAAAGGCGATGATGGTAAGAACGGGACGAATGGCGTAAAAATCGGCCAACTTGCCGACGATGGGAGTGATGGCGCCGCCAAGACCGTAGGCAAAGCCCATCATCAGACTTGCCACCATGGAACGGCCTTTGGGCGCCAGGGTCTGAGCCATGGTGACGCCGAGGGGCAGGGGTGCCAGGACAAAACCACCGGCCACTACCGCGCCAAGATAGACCCAGTTGCCGTTCAGTTGCATAAGCAACCAGAGAGCTGGGGCCATGCACAGATAAGAAAAAAGAAAAACCGGCTTGAAGTCGATGCGGTCGGAGATGTGGCCGGAAAGCAAGCCGCTGATGGTGCCCGATACAATAAACAGCGCATAGATCGCCCCTGCCGAAACCACGCTGAACCCCTCCTGCACGTAGAGCACCGGCATAAAGGTCAAGAACGATTGGCCGACTATGGCCCGCAGGAGCATGACCAGCCAGATCAAGGCAACGACTTTCCAGGCATCCCCCAGGCTTTCCTTAAGCGCTCCCAAGAAGCTCGTTCGCTTCATGCCCTCGCTCTGCGGTTGGGGTATCACCCTGAAGAGATATACCAGAAGCAGCAGGCCGGCGAGCATGGTGGCGGGCATGGCCGACAGGCCGAAAAAGGCCACATACCAGGTAATGAACAGGGGCCCGAGGCCAAAGGCGAGCGTACCACCGGTGTTGAATACCGACATGGAAAAGCCGGCCTTGCTGCCGGCGTACAGGGGCACCATCCCGGTGACTGAGGGGTGGAACATGGAGGAGCCAACCGAACCAAGAGCAACACAAAGGAGCAAGACCGGGAAATTGGGGGCGATGCCCGACAGCGGGATAAAAACGATGGTCAGCGACAAGCCGATGAAGATAAAGGCCCGCGTCTGATAACGGTCGGCGAGATAGCCGACGGTCGGCTGGATGATAAAGGCCAGGAGGCGCATGGTACCGGCGATGATACCTATCTGCGTCAGGCTAAGGCCGAGTTTGCCGACAAAGACCGGAAATAGAGGGGTAATGAAGGCGGTGTAAAAATCGCCGGTAAAATGGATGAGAGTGAGAGCGAAAAGAATTTTCAGATTAGCCGACATGTTGCAGATTCCTGGGTGTTAAGAGGGCAATGACCAGCCTACTGCGTGGCTTTATTTCATTGGCATCTGCCAATATCGGCATCTGCAGCTGAAAGTCAAACCCTATTGCAGCTTCCAAACAGGATTTCTTTTGCCCAAGAAGGCTGCTACTCCTTCCTTCGCATCATCGGTGGTGCACAACCTGGCAAAGGCCTCGTTCATATACTGGAACTGTTTCTGGTAGTCCATGTCCTCGGATTGATAGAAGGCGCTTTTGGCAATCTGCACCGCCAGGGGACTTCTCGCTGCCAAATCTTCCGCCCATTTCAGGGCTGCCTCGTCGAGTTCCTCATGGGCGACAACTCTATTCACCAGGCCGAGATCAAGGGCCTCCTGGGCTTTCAAAAGATTGCCGTAAAGGAGCAGCTCCAAGGCTTTTTTACGGCCCACGCAGCGGGCAACCGGCAGAATCGGCCCGACACAGTTGAGGCCGACGTTGATTGCCGTAAGGCCCATCTTCACCCGCTCGGATGCAATAACCAGATCCGCCGCCGCTGCCAGCCCCATGCCATTGGCGGTGGCAACGCCTTGCAGCTGGGCTATGACCGGTTTCTTCATGGCGGATATGGTCACCAGGGGATTTTCCATCCACTCTATCCACTGCCGATACTCAGTCGCCGATTTTCCGGCCAGCTCGTTGACATCGATCCCGGCACAGAACGCCCGCCCCGAACTTTTCAGGAGAACCACCCGAACCTTGCTGTCGGCCTCCATGGCAAGGAGCGCGGCATGCAGCTCGCCGGCCATCTGACTGTTGAAGGTATTGAGTTGTTCCGGGCGGTTCAGAGTTATGATCCCGACGAACTTTTCTGTTATTTCAACGAGGACTGTTGCAAACGCCATAAAACACCTCCACTTTGTAGTAATTAATCAGCTATCCCGGTCCATGACTTAGGCGCAATACACATTTATATCCCCGCAGTGATTCCTCCATTATTTGGATTTTGTCAAGCCGCGTAAAGATTTGGTAAGCCACTCCTTGCGATTTTGTGGAGAAGCAGGATTGCAAAAATCCTGCCGGCAGATGATGATGTTGAGATCAACAGAGGGGGTAAAACAAGGATATGAGATATAATAAAAGAAGTAGTGCCAGAAAGGCACTTGATGAAGATGCAACATATTGTTATTGCAGGATTTCATGTTTGGATCTCACAAAGATCGTTTAACGCCTGAAGCCATGGCAACGCCTGTTCTCCGCACCTTCAGTTATCACTATCACCAAAAGTTTGGCCACGGGGTCGGGAAAATTCCCCTCGATTTGGGGCAACCGTGCCCCAATCGCCTCCATGGCGGCTGCATTTTCTGTCGACCGGCAGGTTTTACCCCGGCCTACCTGCGGGGCATGGGTGACATTACCGAACAGCTTGCCGAAGGGAAGAGGCATCTTCTCAAGGGCAGGTTCAAAAAATACTTTGCCTATCTCCAGCAGGAAACCTGCACCGCCGTGCCGGTTGAGAGGTTGTTGCCGATACTTCAGCTTCTTTTGGCAGATATCGACTGCGTTGGCCTGATACTCTCGACAAGGCCGGATTGTGTGGCCGATGCGCTCCTCCGGCCATTGGCTGATCTGGTGCGAAAATCCGGCAAGGAATGTCTTTTTGAACTGGGTTTGCAGACTGTCCACGAACGGAGTCTGAAGCTCCTCAATCGCAATCACGGTTTTGCCGATTTTCACAATGCCGCCCTGCGGATACAGGCGGCAGGTTGTTTTCAGCTTGGTGCCCATCTTATTTTCGGAATTCCAAAGGAGAGCGAGGAGGATATGCTGTTTTCCCTGAAGACGGTATGCGCCATGGGAATAACCCATCTGAAGCTCCACCATTTGCAGGTTCTTCGCGACACCGCATTGGCAACGCTTTATGAAACGGGGAAGGTGCATCTTTTTACCAAGGAAGGATATCTTCAATTTCTTCTCCGCGCTTTGCCGATTATTCCCGCCGGGGTGACAATTCACCGGCTTTGGGCTACCAGTCATCCGGAGCTCTTGCTTGCTCCCAGATGGAATTGCCTGGCCGCAACTCTTAGCACCCTGTTACAACAAAGGATGGTGGTGCAAGGGATATGGCAGGGACAAGCGGCCTGTCCTGTCCTATAAAAAATTGAGGCGCCGGCTGCCGCGCAACAAGGAATTCGCACGACATTGCTATTACCTGATTGTCAAGATCGTTCTGGAAATGGTACGATATCCCCATCCAACGAAAACAAGAGAAAACCGCTGAAGCGTCAACCACAAAGGAATAATCATGGAAGAACAATTTAAGATCCGCTATGCCGAGCGCATGAATCAGCTGCCGCCGTACCTCTTCGGCATGATCAATAAGATGAAAATGGAAAAACGCTGGAAGGGCGATGACGTCATCGATCTGGGCATGGGCAATCCCATGGACCCGACCCCCGGCATGGTCACCGACAAGCTCTGCGAGGTGGCCATCGACCCGAAGGCCCATCGCTATCCGTCGGCGGCCGGCGGCATGAAAAATCTCAAGAGGGAGATCGCCCTCTATTATAAGCGCAACTATGGGGTGGAGCTGACCGGCGAGGACGATGTCATCTGCACCATCGGCTCAAAAGAAGGCATTTCCCATCTCTGCCTGGCCCTTCTCGGGCCGGGCGATACGGTTTTGACCCCGGCCCCGGCCTTTCCCATTCATGTGTATGCCGCGGTCATCGCCGGGGCAAATGTCCTGCGCATCCAGCTCGGTCCCGAGGATGCCATGCTGTCGCAGATTGTTATGATGTGTAAATCGCTGTATCCCGGGCCGAAACTGCTGATGCTCAACTATCCGCATAACCCGACCGGCGTCCTGGTCACCAAGGAGTTTTTTGCGGCAGTGGTAAAACTCGCCAAGCAGTATAACTTCATGGTCATCAATGATTTTGCCTACGCCAAGATCACCTATGACGGCCTAGTCGCACCGAGTCTCCTTGAGGTGCCCGGGGCGATGGATGTCGGAGTGGAATTCAGCTCCTTTTCCAAATCCTACAATATGGCGGGCTGGCGTCTCGGCTACTGTGTCGGCAATACTCAGATGATCGGCGGTCTGGCGAAGATCAAGGGCTACTACGACTACGGCATCTTTTCCGCCATTCAGGTGGCAGGCATCGTTGCCATGCGCGATTGCGATGACAACATCGTTGAGCAGGTAGCGGTGTACCAGAAACGCCGCGATGTGCTGTGCGACGGACTCGTTAAGATGGGCTGGGAGGTCGAGGTGCCGAAGGCCGGGATGTTTCTTTGGGTGAAAATTCCCGAGCCGTATATCCGCATGGGATCGATCAAATTTTCCATCGAAATGATGGAACGGGCCAATGTGGCGGTGGCTCCGGGCGCCGGTTTCGGCGTCGAAGGAGAAGGCTATCTGCGCCTCGCCCTGGTGGAAAACGAAAACCGCATGACTCAGGCTTTAAAGCAGATGCGCCGCGCCTTGAAAGAGATCGACGGCGAAGTCGCCGCCGGCACCTTTCAGCTGACTCCGTAAGGTTCCGCCCTGCGCTTTACCCATCCGAGACTCGTGCCAGAAAGGCCTTCAGGTAGCGGGTCTCGGGAATGGCCGGATGGACCGGGTGATCAGGTCCCTGCATGCCTTCCATGAGAATCTGCACATGCCGGTCTTGACGCCGGCCGGCGCTGCGCAGGACGTCGAGCAATTCTTCCCGGGCGAGATGCATGGAGCATGATGCTGCCAGGAGGATGCCATCCGGCTGGAGCAGCTGCATGGCCAGTTCGTTGATCCGGTGGTAGGCCTGCAGTCCTTCTTTGTGATCTTTCTTTCGCTTAATGAATGCCGGCGGATCGACAACGATGAGGTCGAAGCTTTCGCCTTCCGCCTTCAGTCCTCTGAGGATGGCAAAGGCATCCCCTTCAATCCCGTTAAAACGATCGCCAACCCCGTTTAATTCGGCATTTTTCTCGGCCATTTCCAGGGCCGGGCGGGAGGCGTCGATCGCCACTACCTCGCGGGCACCGAAGGCCGCAGCCTGCACGGCGAAAGCGCCGACATAGCTGAAGACATCGAGTACCCTTTTGCCGGGAGCAAAACGCCTCAGCCAGGCCCGGTTCGGTCGCTGATCGTAGTACCAGCCGGTTTTCTGGCCGTCATGGAGTGGAGCCAGCAATGGCACACCGTTTTCGAGGAGTTCGACTACCTTTGGTGCCTCCCCCCAGGCCACTTCAACTTCCCGGAGCAAGCCTTCGAGGGTCCGGATACTGCTGTCGTTGCGGAGAACTATCGATTCCGGGGCGATAACCTGTTTCAGGGCATCGAGAACCTGACCTCTCATTGCCTCCATGCCGGCGCTGTTCAACTGCACCGAGAGGTGGGGGCCGAAGCGGTCGACAACGAGGCCCGGCAGCAGGTCGCTTTCACCGTAAACCAGCCGGTAGAAAGGTTCGTCGAAGAGTTGCGTGCGCAGCTTCAAGGCCTGCAGCAGCCGGTGCACCAGAAGGGCGCGATCGAGAATACGGTCGTCGCGGCTGACCAGTCGGGCGCAGATCAACGAGTGCGGGTTGACATAGGCGGTGCCGAGGAGCTTGCCGTTATGGGTTTCGACCCGGACCTGTTCCCCGGCCTGGTACTGCTGCAGTGGGGTCTCGCGGCTGTCGACCTCGTTGCTGTAAATCCATAAATGCCCACCCAGCAACCGTCTTTCCTCATGGCGTTTAAGGCGCAAACTTGGCAATTGCATATTTCTCCGTCACCAGTGTGGTGGTCAGTTATATTAATCATCGATCCTGGTTGCACCTTTTCCCCGCCGCTGCATCCGCGAGGGGCGGAAAATTGACAAAACCCTTCCGGAGAGTGATGAAAAGGTTGTTAAGAATTATTATTCTTGTAATATTGTCGTCTGGAAGTCTGACGACGGGCAAGTTACTATAACTCAAAATCGTCTTCGACAGAACAGTAACGGTGTAAAAGTACCTATTTCATTTGTCGGCAAAACACATTAAGGAGGAAAAATGGCAACAACGATTGAAAATCTCAAGGAAGCCTTTGCCGGTGAAAGCCAGGCCAACCAAAAATACAAGACTTTTGCCAAGAAGGCCGAAAAGGAAGGCTTTACCAACATCGCCAAACTGTTTCGGACCACCGCCGAGGCGGAACGAATCCATGCGGAGGGTCATCTGAAGGCCCTGGAAATGATCCACTCGACCGCAGAAAACCTGCAGGCGGCCATTGACGGCGAAACATTTGAGTTCACCAAGATGTATCCGCCGATGGTGCAGTTGGCCCAGGCCGATGGACACAAGGCCAAAACCATGTTCAAATTCGCGGTAGATGCCGAGGAGGTCCATGCGCAAATTTATCAGAAGGCCCTCGATGCAGTGAAAAAAGGGGTGGACATGGAGGTTGGTGACTTTTATCTTTGCTTGGTCTGCGGCTATATTGAGGTTGGCGGTGCGCCGGAGAAATGCCCGGTCTGTGGGGCGTTGAAGAAGGTTTTCGTGCAGGTTGATTGATATTATACAATATTTTTCATTATGGTGTGGCGTTAGTGGTTGATACGTGTTTTGCTGTCTCGGTGATTGTTCCTGTCCATAATGGAGGGATCAAATTTAGAGCTTGTCTCGATTCTCTTGAGAAGTGTTCTCCATCGCCTTGCGAAATTATTATCGTCGCCGACGGATGGAGCGATGGCGAATGGCTTGTGGCGAAGCAGAGGGGGCATCGCACACTGGTCAATGAAAGGCAAAATGGGCCGGCCCATGCTCGGAATATCGGTGCGGCTGCGGCACAGGGAGACATCCTCTTGTTCATAGATGCCGATGTGGTAGTCAACAGTGATGTGATCCTGCGCATTCAATCGCTCTTCTCTCGGGAACCGCACCTGTCGGCGATTATTGGGTCCTATGACGACACTCCGTTTGAAGCGGATCTTGTCTCTCAATATCGTAATCTTTTGCACCATTTCATCCACCAAACTTCTCAGGAAGATGCCTCTACCTTTTGGGGCGCTTGTGGCGCCGTCAGGAAATCGGTATTCGTGGCTTTGGGGGGATTCGACGCGCAATACCAGCGCCCTTCAATAGAAGATATAGAATTCGGTTATCGGATGAAGAAGGAAGGGTATGAAATTCGTCTGCAAAAAGATCTTCAGGTTACACATCTGAAAAAATGGAGCCTGGCAGTTATGCTGAAGACCGATATTTTCAATCGGGCAATTCCCTGGTCGGAACTTCTCCTGAGACAAGGGAGCATCGCCGGAGATTTGAATCTTTCTTTTATGGCCAGGTTAAGCACTGTTCTCGTCTTTTTGCTCACCCTTTTGCCGCTGGCGTGGTACTTTTCCACGGGATACATTTTGGCTTCGGCGGCCTGTTGCCTTGTTCTCCTGGCTATTAACAGAAAATTCTACTTATTTCTCTTGCAAAGGCGCGGCTTGGTTTTCTTGTTGTGCACCCTGCCTCTCCACTGGCTTTATTTCCTTTATAGTGGGATTTCTTTTCTCTATGTGTTTTCCAAGGTCACTGTCTTGCGCCGGTTGATTGGAGCAAACAACAGCGCAAAAAGCTTTTCATCATGACCAAAAAACAAGCGGTTTTTATCCTTGGTGCCGGACCTGCCGGTTTAGCTGCTGCCCAAGAACTGGCGGCAAAGAAGCTTTTCCAGCTCAATGTTCTTGAAAAAGACGATAAGGTTGGCGGAATATCGCGCACCGAATCGTATAAAGGGTACTCTTTTGACATCGGTGGCCATCGATTCTTCACCAAAAGCAATAAAATCGCCGCAATATGGCACGAAACCCTTGGTTCCGAGTTTCTTACCGTTCAGCGGCAGTCGCGAATTTTTTATAACCACAAATTCTTTCAATATCCCTTGAAGTTCTGGAATACTCTCCTGAATCTCGGGGTGACCGAGAGCATTCGGGTCAGTGTCAGTTATGTGAAAGCCATCCTCTTTCCCTTCCCTCAGGAAAACAGTTTTGAGGAGTGGACGATCAACCGTTTCGGTAAACGGCTTTTCCTTCTCTTTTTCAAATCATACACGGAAAAAGTGTGGGGGATACCCTGCAGCTGTATTCAATCCGACTGGGCAGCGCAAAGAATCAAGGGACTCTCGTTTGCCTCGGCAGTCATCAACGCGGTTTTCAAGACCACCAAAGCCACCAGTCTTATTGACGAATTCTTCTATCCAAGGCTCGGGCCGGGGATGATGTGGGAAAAATTCCGTGAACGTATCACCCTTGAAGGCGGTAGTGTCAAGGTCAATGCCCGAGCTGTTGCCCTGCATCACCAACAGGGCATCATCCGCGAACTCACCTTCCAGAAAGGGGGTGACAGGTTCACTGTTGCCGCTGATCAAGTTATATCCAGCATTCCCCTTGATTGCCTGATTGCCATTCTCGATCCTCCGGCTCCCCCCAAGGTCATCGAAGCAGCGAAAAAGATATCCTACCGGGCCTTTATTATTGTCGTATTGATTGTCGCCAAAAAAGAGGTGTTTTCCGACCAATGGCTCTATATCCATGCCCCTGAAGTCAACGTTGGCAGAATTCAAAATTTCAAGAATTGGTCGCTTGCCATGGTGCCGGATGAGAATACGACAAGTCTTGGAATGGAATATTTTTGCAGCGAAACGGACGAAATATGGGCCAGGACCGACCAAGATCTGGTGAGCCTTGCTGCCCAGGAAATTGAGCTGCTCGGGCTTGTGCAAGGATTTGAGATCGTGGATAGCTATGTAATGCGCCAGCCCAAGGCGTATCCTGTCTATGACGAAGGGTACAAAAAACATCTTGAAGAAATCAAAAAATATTTGCAGCAATTTGAAAATTTTCAAACTGTCGGACGAAACGGAATGCATCGCTACAATAACATGGATCACTCGATGCTTTCCGGGATAATGGCCGCCGAGAATTTAATGGGATCCCGTCATGATATTTGGGAGATGAAGGATCCTGAAGAGTATCTTGAGGAAAACCTCATTGATCGTGCACCGGGAATGTTGGCAAGTTTCCGACGCCCGGTGGAGAAAAGCCTGGCTCTTGCTGCGGTGATTGTGTCTATCAGCTTACTTTATTGTTTCTGGTGAAATCCGTAGCGGCTAAAGAAGCGTGCTGCGCGCGGCTCTGCGAGCAGTGGCCGATGCACCTGCCAGACGGGGATTCCCGGCGGTGCATTGGCCTCGATTATACTGAAGCCGTCGTCGGTGAGAAGGATGTCCCAACCGACCATCAGGGCCTCGGGAAAACAGCAGGCGGCGTCAAGGACACCCTCCAGAGCCTGCGCTAGGCCTGGAATCGCTACCCCTTCGATCGGCTCTTGGGTCTGGGGATGGGTCCGATGCCAGGAAAGACGTCCTCGGTCGTCGAGGGAGACGGCCCTGCCGAGGACGGAACGGTCGCAGTCCACCTCAGCGCAGAGGCCGCCGCGCCCTTGGTGCCAGTTGTCGAGCGGAAACGACCGCGCTGTGCCGAATCGATGGACGACGGCCGCCACGAACGGGCCTTGCTCGTCTATGAGAGACAGTATCCGCAAAGTGTTGGCGGTCTGCGGATAGATCCGTCCGGCGTATGCCGCCTGCTCGACGAAAGTGGTGACAATGTAGCGGGTCAACCCGCCGATCAACCGGAGGACATCATCATCGCTTGCCTTGTGACCATTTACCCGCCAAGCCCCCTCGCTCCGCTGCAGGAAAAAAATGCCCTCGCCACCCCCGGACCAGTGGGGACGGAAGACGAGCGGTCGACCAAAGGCGACGCAGTAATCGAGAAGAGCAGCATGGTTGTCCGCGCTGCAGCCGATGGTCCTGCTGCCGACATGATGCAACCGACCGTTGACAATAACGCCGATCACCTGTGGATGGGGGATACCTTGACCGGACAGAATCTGCGACAGCACCAATTTATTGCCGATAATCGGATTGAAGAACCCGTTGAATCGGTAGCTCTGCAGTGAATAGGCCCAATCCGAGAGGTAGTCGCGAGGCTCGGTCTCATCCAGTCGGTAGAGCACCGCACTGTTGGCCGTGAAACCTTGCCGCCACGCTGCCAGTCGCCGTCTCCACGAGATCGTCGGTCGGGCACGGAGCTCACTCAGCAGCAGCCTGAGTCGTCGGATCCGGCAGCGCAGTTCCAGTTCCAGCCGACCGCTGGTCCGCTTGTTCGGCTCAATGCCATACAGCCGAAACAGGTCTTCATTGGTGTGACCGGCATCGTTGGACATTCGTTACGTTTTCCTTACGGGTGGTGACAATACTATCCATCAGGTGATTTTCATGGCTTTAACGGCAACAAAATTTCCGCTTAAAAAGCGTGTCGGTAAGACAGCAAGCCGTTCGAACGACATTAATATCCGCAAGAATTTTTTTTGCGTGCCGGCGCCGGCATATTTCGATAGGATGCGAGCGATTGCTACGGCAAAAATGCGCGGACAATGCATCACAGCCTGGACCTCTAGAATTTCAAAACCGACGTCTTGCAATATCCTGCGTAGCTGCTGCGGTCTGCAGGATGTCCCCATATAGTAGGGCAGCAGCCCTAGGGAGGATAATAGGGAAAATGGCAACATATTACGCAAACCAATCACCGGATTTGCCAAGTTATCAAGGGTGATAAGCAAGTGCCCACCTTTTTTAAGGACTCGATGAAGTTCGTGGATACTCCTGGTAATATCATCTTGTGTTGCAAAATGATCCAGCGTTGAGTTGGAGACAATGACGTCAAAATTACCAGTTACGAAAGGGAGAAGACGCACATCTGCGCCAACTGCCTGCAATCCAGGGTGACGGGCGGTAGCGGCGCCAAGGGTTAAAACAGCCACATCGATGCCAATGACTGTTTTCGCCCGCGATGCCAGCAACGGATACAAACCATCACTATATGCTTCATCGAAGAGATCGGTTTTGAGCAGACGTACAGGTGTCATGGTTGGTAGCCAACGGGCAAACAACCTCATGTTGACCGCATCGCTATGCATTCGCCAGAGCGTTTGCAGAGGTGTCTTCCCCCATATCACAGCAATGCCATCCCAGTAATTGGTCATTTTGCTCGGCATGTTGTCCAATCACCTTTTTTTGAGGCAAGCTGCAAAACAGTATCCATTGGGCTATTGGAGCATCCACCAACAACTCTGAGGAAGTAACGACGCCAAAAAAATATTCTCACATATCCTATTATTTTAAAAGGACGAGGTCCTGCTTTTTCAAGAGCGTTTAAACCGGCTTTGTTCTCCGGCAAGACGGCTACAAAAATATGTCGGTAACCAGCATCGCGAAAATATTGGAGAATTTTATTTGCGTGGAAAGGAGCGATATTTTTACCTCGAAAACCAGGGGAGGTAAAGGAATCATAGATATATATTGCATCTGGGCCGAGTTGAATTTCGCACGACAGGTAATCGATCCAAGCCCTTCTGCGGGCCGCCCAGACTGCATGAACGATGGGGCCTTCAGAGCGTGCCACAAAACAGCAGTTACCCTCATTCAGGCGGCGATAGAGTTCGGCAGTGTCCGTTTCGTTGCGAAAAGCTAGATATTCATCTATTTCTGTTGTCTTGAGCAGTTCCATAGTAAGAGGAACACGGGCAGGTATTTCGGTAATATCGCCGTCAAGATGTCGCGCCATTATTAATAGCCTTCGGTAAACAGTTTCACCTAGCATCTTGAACCAAACGCTTTTGCCGCCCTCCTCCCAAAATACTTTGCAAGCGCGTTTTAATATTAGAAGCAGCTTCAGGGTACTCATTTCGATTTATGGAAGAATTGGCCGCGAGTGAATGCCGCCAAGGGGCTGATATTAAAACGACGAAAGACAAACCACGAATTTAAGCCACTACGAAACACCAGAGAAACTGCCGAAGCCACTGCCGCACCGATTAATCCGCAACAAGGTATGAGGAGTAGCGAGAGGCTTAGGGTGAGCATCAAAGCTATCAATGAAGATTTGAGGGTATCTCTTTCATGCCCCGTCGAGTTTAAAAGACAAGCTGTCGGCCCCGTACCGACGCTGAATACTTTGGCAACACAGAGGATTGCCATGGCATTCGCACCGATAACGAAATCCGGACCATAAAATATATGCAAGATACGATCACCGAAAAAGATAAAAGCAAATGTTATGGGCAATGCGGCAATCAAGGCATAATGGGTTGTTTTTGCTACGAGCCTGGACAGTTCCGTCAAGTGGCCTAAAGCGTAAAGTCGGGAAAAGGTCGGAGCGGTTGCCATGTTCAATGCGAAAAAAACAAAAGGAATCAACCCGGCGCCTCTGGCGCAAATACGGTAGATGCCCGAGCTTTCAACACTGGCAAATTGGCCAAGCAACATGATTACCAACTCGCTTTCAATTTGTAGCGATCCATTTAACAGCATCAACGGCAAGATGCCGCGTAACCAGAGTCGATTTTGATAAATCGGGCTGACGGAATGAATCTCGGGAGGGAAATGCTTGCGTAAGAGTGCGGATCCTATCAAGAATGCACAAAGAGTGGCAAGGATTTGCAGACCAACCAGGGTCAGAGCGGTAGTGTCATTTACATTGACATAAAGAAGGGTGGCGAGAAGCAGAGTTGTTGCCGGAATAACTATGAGTTCAGGAAATTGTCCCCAAATAATGTGACGCAATCCTCTGAGAGCGGCGCTGCGAAATTCATTAAAAATGACCAAAGGAGTCAAAAGGAGGAGGGCAAAGAAGACCTCGTTGGAACCAGGAGTGATTTCATTGAAAAAACTACCGATTAATACACCAATGCCGATTAAGGTCGCTGAGACGGCAACGGCCCACTGACTGGCCCGCTTGAGTAAGCCACGCAGCAATGCCCACTCGCAACGAGCATGATGGATGGCTAAATTGCGAATGATCAAGGTAGAAAAGCTGGTGGTGATCGGATAAAGGATAATGCCGAAAATGGACAAGCAATAACTGTAGACTCCATACTCATGGGCACCGGCTAAGCGAACCAACACAATACTGATCGATAGATGGAAGAGCGGAGCCGCCATCTGCATGGCGACGCTCCCCAGTGCGGCATGCGATAATTTTGATACGGTCATAGGGTTCTATGTTAGCGGTAAGCCAAGATACCTCATTTCCCATCGGAACCGATCTGGTCGGATGGAAGGAGACCTGCGGTTTTTGCCCGAAAATACCCTGCCGCATTGCAAAATTGACTCAGACACAAGCATAAGCTCAAGAAAAATGCCCGCAAACCTCTGTGTTGCGAGAAGGGGAACATCATAAGGTTCTTATAGAAATTCGGGGGTTCTATTGTTAGTCCAATTCCTCTCCGCTGCCTTTTCATTTCATGATAGAGCCTTGCCCCGCAACCATAGCCAAAGTGCTGCTTTAGAAATTGGTAAAAATTCATAGAGTGCCAATGCTCAACTCTGAGCTGTTGAATAGAGCGGATGTGATACCCACTCCATAACCATCTGTCGCAGAATTCGCGGTCCTCGGCGGCAGCACCCTTGAACTGTGTAGAGAATCCTCCGATATCTTTAAACAATAAACAGGGAACGACCATGTTGTTGGAGGTAACAAACTGGGTTTGGCAAGAATCTGTTCGGTAATAGGTGTAGAGATATTCGATCAGCTCTTGGCTGGCAGTCGAAAAAATATTTTTTGTCAACATGTTTACGGTACAGCCACCGAGCATTGTTTGTTCATCCAGAAATGGTGAGAGAGTCTGAAACCAGTCCCTCGGCAAGGTACAATCGTCATCGAGGAAGGCAAGAAAACGTCCGCCGGCTTGATTTGCACCAAGATTCCTTGCTGCGGCAGGGCCTTGATTTGTTTGTCGTAGAAAGCTCCAGTGCGTACCCGATGCATTTTCTGCAACGATATCCTGACAATTGCTCTCGCTGCCATCATCAATGACAATGACTTCGAATAAGGATCTGTCGGCATCCAGTCGCACCAGTGACAAGAGGCACTGCTTCAGTGGTTCCGGCCGATTATGGGTGGGGATAATAATTGAAACAAGTGGACACCGTCGATTTAAGGGAGTTGGCTCGTTTGTCGGCATGGTAATCGGTTGTCTCCGTTGACGGCAACCAGCTGCTTGGTTCGAAATGATTGTATTGCGGCGAGCGTCACCAGCACACCCTGTCGACCGTCATCAAGGCTGCATTCTGGTTGTTTATCCGATAAAACACAATCAATAAAATGGTTCCAGGCGTGATAAAATGTTTCTCCGAAGCCCCCACCCCTGGTCAAGGCAGGCAAAGAGTCGGCACCTTGCCTGAAGGCTTGCAAAATCCCTCTGATTCTTACCGGCAATGATCCCGGATACTCATCGTGAGAATAAAACCTCAGCCCGTCGAATTGATAAAGACGGACAAGCAATCGCCCTTTTGCACCAAGGATTTCGATTTCACTGGTTGGACTAGTCTGAAAGGTATTGGTTACGGTCGCCAAAGTTCCTGCGGATAATCGGGCACCGACAATACTTGTCTCATCTTCATAAGCCGCCGAGGAAGTATGAAAGGCAAACACCTCCTTGATTTCTTGTTTCAATAAATACCGCCAAAGATCGATATGATGGATGCTTTCATTAAAGGTTACCCCACCGCCAAAACATAACTTCCGGTGCCAGTCGGGGGCATCGCCCCCATCCCGGAAATGGGTGTAAGTGCTCCGGATTGCCTTGATTGAACCAAGACGTCCTGAGGAAATTATTTTTCTTGCTTGCAGTATCAACCTATGCCACCTCAGATTAAAACAGACCATAGTTTTTTTACCCGATGTCCGGCCTGCGTCGACAAACTCATCACACTCCTGCCGTGAAAGGGCAAGGGGTTTTTCCATGAATACATGTTTGCCGGCCTGGAGGGCCGCCAAACCGATGGCATAGTGACTGGGAGTATCGGTCAACACTCCGACGGCCTCGACCAAAGGGTCCGCTAACAATTCACCGGCAGTCCGGTATTTTTTTATGCGAGGGGTTCTCAGTTCAGGAAGATTCATCCTGGCTGCACAGAGATCGGCAACCGCAACCACCTCTGCCGAAGAGATGCGGGCAAGGGTCGGCAGGTGATGTTCCCTTGCCACCTTACCACAGCCGATCAGGCCGATTTTCAGTTTTGGCCCCTTGCTGTTCATATCAGGTTGTCATAGAGGATGTTATGGTTGATGATATGGGCTTTAATGCTGCAGTCGGTGGTTTCCCTGTCCCGGTAAGGGCAGTTACGACAAAAGCTTAAGGTTTCTGATTTATCCCTCACCGTTTTGCGAACTTTCCGGGCATTTTCACCGAACCAGATTGTCCGGAAATCCTTTGATTCACTCATCCGTCCCATGGGCAGTCGGGCATTATAGTCTTGGTCGCAAGATACTACTGTACCGTCCGCAAAGAGGGTGGGAAACCAAAAGGGTTCCAAGCAATAAAAATCTTTCTTCGGAACGCGGGATTGGCAGTTGTAGGTATATGCACGGAAGGTGGCATCGTCGGGAAGCAAATCCCGATGCCCTTTATCCGGGCAAGCCGTATCGATGATTGATAAAGTTCGAACCGTCAAAAGGTCGAAATGGTGTTTTTCGGCGAATTCTTGCAAAAGATGAACTTGATGTTGATTGTGTTTCATGACGATAAAGCGCATGTGGAGAACCGGGAGAAAAGTATCCCGCTGTCGTTTTAATTCAGCAAGTTTGCGGACGCCCTCTAAGGCATTTTCAAGTTTTGCACCTTTGCGAAACGTGCTGTTTGTCTCATCGGTCAAGCCATCTATGGCCACAATAAGATAGGTGGGAGGCTCTTCGATGATGGCATTGATGACTTTTTCATCATGAAGATTTTGTCCGTTTGTCGAGAGAAGTACGGCAAACCGGTGTCTTCTGGCGGCTTTTAAAATCTGCTGCAATTGCGGATGCAGATTCGGCTCTCCCCAGCCCCATAAAGAGGCAGTCAGAAGATAAGGTCCAACCTCATCAATTACCTGTTGAAAAATCTCCGGAGACATTGCTTGCGGTTTTCGCTCGATAGCCTTGATCCCGGTGGGGCAAACGGGACACTGCAAATTGCAATAATTGGTCAATTCAAACTGCATGTGCAGAGGCATGCTCCAGGCTTGCAGGCGCCGGTGGAGGAGGTTGACTCCGGAGCGGAAGAGGTTTATGCGTTTGTGCAAACTCATGTCCCGGATAGTCATCGGCATTTGGTCGTATACAAAGCAGTACAGACCTCGGACAAGGATATCCCAGGTAAGTCTTGGTGCCCTGCAGATTGCCTTGATACGTTCATGCACCTTCATGCGAATTCCTTGTATCTGTTTTTTGCATAGCTTCAAGAACCCATTCCCAGAGCAAAGCAAGAGCTCCTGAGATACGCCGGACCCTCAATCGGATGCAAATACTCGCCGTAAAAGGCGGTCATTGCCTCGGTAAAACCGGGACTGTCGGTATCGATCCGGTAGTCCTTACAATCGGCAACACCAAAGGATATCAGCGAATTCGAAATGGCTACAGTAACACGCGGCAAACATCGAAGCTAGTCTTCGTGCAACTCTTGGAGCACAATAGTCGTCTGTTGTTATCCGGTTTCCCGCTTCCGCAACAAGATGTGACAGGAGCACCATACGAAACGTATTGATTCGAATTGCACCAGTGGAGTTGGACTGGGCACTCCAGCAATGGAAATGCCCGGTTTGTGGGGCTTTGAAGAAGGTTTTCGTGCAGGTGAGTTAATTTTTCCCCGCGAATTTCCGGCAAGTTCACCCGTTAACCGATCCTGTCGGAAAATGTTTGTTCGGAAAACACAAATGACGTTGCAATAAAAAAGGCAGAACCAAATGAATGGCCTGCCTAATTTTTGGTGTTATTCTGAGATGGATCTTATGCTTTCTTACGACGTCTTAGAGAAGCCAAGCCTGCTATACCCGTTCCGAAAAGGAGCATGGTGGCCGGTTCCGGGACAGGGTTCCTTGCATCGGTAATCTTGATAAGATAATCCTCGGCCTCCCCTTGAGCAAGCGTGGTGTAGGGGTCCATTTGGTTGTAAATTACATGATTGCACTGGGATCGTGCCCGAAGCTCGTATCCAGCGAAGCCATTTTTGGTCAAGCTGTCAAGCATCGCGGTGGTAACCGTATAACTGTCGGTGGTGAAGGTGGTCATCGTATCATGATTATAATTTTGAGTTATCCTGTCATTGAAGCCCGATGGATCCGCAAGAATTTGATCCTGGTGTTTAAAGTATTGACCCGCTAGGATTGTTTCATTGGCAACATAGGTGTTGGGGTTTGTGAGTGGGTTGACCTGATTGTCATTTTGAAAATATTTATCATTGTTCCAATCTACCCACGCCTTGACCTGGTCGTAATCGTGTCGCCCATAGCCTGCACTCCACAGGTCTATTTGGAATTTGATGGTGAATGCGCCAGTTGCTACGATGGCAGCATTTCCAAATGCGCCCCCATTGACGGACCAGCGTACGCCGTCATCTGCGGTGTTGGAGCGTCCGAGTTGATTCCACTCGGAGGAGTCGTGTTGAGCACCAGCATAGCCGTCATGGGCGGCAACGTCACCAGCCGGGTCGGAGACGTTATTCAAGTTAGTGGTCAGTTCTGATGTTGATAAGTTGGCGGAGACAGTTGACATCGTATAAGCCTGAGCCTGACCTTGCACTCCGATTGCCAGCATAAGTAATGCAGCAGATGCATATACAATTCGTTTAACCGATTGTTTCGATTCTTTTTGTATTTTCATAAAAGTTCTTTCCCCCCTTTCTTTGCTTGAAACATGCTCTGTGAAAAAATCATCAATGTTATTATCTCGGTCGTTGCAAAAACTAGACCAGTATACTGGTTAAGACCAGCAAACCGAGAGGCTTCGTTCCAGCGCCGGCAGCTTTCGTTGAGGAAAACTATCGTGCCGGATAGCTCATCATTCAAGTAATCTTTTAAAATAATGCTTGAATTACAGAGAGTTTTAGAGGAACCCATCGTTGATATTTTCGATCCCCATAAAACACCAACTTTGAAATTGTCCGAAAAATCGCCTTGGCTTGGTGACACTCTGGTTACTGAGCGGATCACTGTCATAACTCTCCATCGGGCTTTTGCATATCAAAATTCCGGAAAACTGATGTATTTCCAGAAATCAGGAGGAATTATTCGGGCCATTGCTGCAATGGTGGTTTAAATCCTGAAAGCACAATTTTGTGTTATTGCTTCCAAGAAAAACTCTTTATCTCTGCAAAATTATATCGTTAACATGCTTGTCCATCAGGAGCGTTCTCGCCATCTGTGACAGTTCACCGGTCATTGCCAGTACCTTGCGGGCAAGTTCGATAGAGAGCGATCCCGTGCCGCAGGATGGGGCGATGAGAGTCTGAGTCATCAGTTGTTGTTCGCTGAAACCAAAAGCGGCTAAGCGTTCTAACTGTACCAGCCATTTATTAAAAAGTGCATTGGTCGATTCCTCAGCCACCGCCAGCGGGTCGCCGGTCGGGACAATGCCCCAGGCGAGGATGCCGCCGCGGGCGAGGAAAGCGCAAAGCTGTTCCTTGTAAAGGATGAAATTATCGAAATAGGAATAGGCGTCAAAGCTGATGATGTCGGTTTCCGAGGTGAGGACCGGTCCCCAGTCGCCATTGGCGCAGATATGCACCCCGGCAAGGCCTCCGGCACCTTTGATGGCGGTGATAACTTCGGCAACGGCGAGACTGACCATCGCAAGAGATACCCCGGAAAAGCCGCTTGAGCCAAAACTCACCAGGCCCGGTTCGTCGATAAAGATGATCGGGGGTGTCAGGTCGGTAAATCGCCGCAATTCCCCGACTTGCCAGCTGGCTTTCTGGGCAAGGAGCTTGACAAGTATGTCTCGCAGATTATCCTCATAAAGGATCGAGTTGCCGTTGCCGTCTTTGACCCCGATTCCTGTGGTGATCGGGCCGGTAACTTGTCCCTTGACGGTCAGCGGTGGCGTCTTCGTAGTGCTAAGATACTCCATCAAGGTGAAAAAACCGGCAGCGGAGTCCGTTCCCAGGGCAAAACGAGAGGTTTTGAGATACACCGGATCCTCAACCGCCTGCAGATACTCGTCGTAAAAGGCGGTCATTGCCTCGGTAAAATCGGGACTGCCGGTATCGATCCGGTAATTCTTCCCGTCATCGACCAGGCCGGGAAAACCGGTGAGAAACTGGCGGATCATCCCTTCGCGTGGATTTTTCGGGAGTTGCGGCCACAGGGGGATGTCCGGGGTGTGGCCTAAAATGAGCTGGAGTGCCTCGACGTGGTCGGTAAGCGGCAGGCTGCCGATGAGGAGAGGGAGACAGTTAGGGGTAAACATAGGCCACTGTTATATAATCGCTTGCTGCATCAATTGCAAGTAATTATGGGATAAAATGAGAGGCTTGCGGCGGTCGGGATGGCTCTCGTCACAAAAGGCGTTTAACCCGCCTTTCGTACGTTTTTTGAAAACCAGATGAAACCATGAGGAACTTGTATTGGCATCGCACTGGTGGTATTTTCCAAGATAATTGAATACCCTTTGTAAAGGAGATCCCATGGAACGCTTTTCAACAAGCCTTCTCGGTGAGGCAAAAACCCTGCTGCTGGCAACCGACGGCTCCAATTACAGCGATGGCGCGGTCCAGGAGGCAATTTTCTTCGGTCAGGCCTGCAGTGCCAAGGTCTTTGCCCTGCACGTCGTAAAAATTAATGCCGAATCCCTGAAATCGGCCGACTCTGCGTTACGGACGTGCCGCCGGGAACTGGAGCCCTACTTCGATCATCTCCGCAAAATGGCCAAGGATAGCGGCGTGGAAGTCGAAATCATCATCATCGGAGCAAGCAACCCGGAAAAGGCCATCATCGAACAGGCTCGTCTACGCAAGGCGGATGTCATTCTCATGGGCCGGCATGGCAAGGCCGGTCGGTTATCGCTTTTGATCGGCCGGATGACATCCAGGGTCCTCGACCTTGGCTTCCCCCGGGTACTGGTGGTGCCGAAGGACTTCATCAGTTCAGGCGCCCGTGTGCTGCTTGCCATAGATAACTCGCCGGGTGCCTTGAAGGCAGTTGATGAGGCTCTGAGCCTCGGACAACGATGCGCCACCCTGCAGGAACTGACTGTTATGTCGGTGACCAAGCTTGAGGCCGATGCACCCAAGATGCAACGGATAGTTGATGCCCTGTGCCTTCGGCTCCAGCAAACAGGACCGCAGGTGGTCTGCAAACCCCTGGTGCAGGTAGGCGTTCCTTGTGAGCTCATCGTCCGGGCGGCGCGGGAACGGCAAATGGATATGATTTTAATCGGTGGTCAAGGCAAGCGCGGCATTGCCAGAAAGCTCCTCGGCCAAGTGACGAAAAACGTCACCGGCGGAGCGCATTGCGCGGTTTTGGTGGTCAACACCTAAGACAACACATACCCTCGCCACCCCTTTAAAAAGGGCGGCATGTACCAGAGGATTACGGAACCCTTTTCGGCTCTTTTTGGTGATCCCCATGACAAACAAGTTGTTCGTTCGTTTTTTTCCCTTTCTTCTCTGGTTTCCGGTGCAGATCAGCATCCTGCGGGGCGACCTGATAGCCGGCCTTACCGGCGCCCTGGTGCTGGCACCGAAGGCGATGGCCTATGCCCAACTATCCGGTCTGCCCCTGCAATTCGGTCTCTATACCGCCTTTGTACCGGCAATCCTCGGGGCCTTATGGGGTTCGTCACGGCAGCTGGCCACCGGCCCGGTCGCTATCATTTCGCTCATGACCGCCGCCGCCGTCATGCCTCTGGCCATGCCCAATACCGAGGAGTACGTCGGCCTGGCCTTACTGCTCACCTTGCTGGTGGGTATCATCCAGTTCCTTCTCGGAGTGGTCAAGCTCGGCAGTATCGTCAACTTCGTCTCCCACCCGGTTATTCTCGGGTTCATGAACGCCGCAGCGATCATCATCGGTCTCTCTCAGTTGGACATGATGCTTGGACTTCCAAAAGGGCGTAGCGATTTCTTTTTGAAAGACATCTGGGAGATGCTCAGATTTCTCCCGCAAACCCATCTGCCTACCCTGGCCATGTCGCTTTTCAGCCTCGGGCTGATGCTCGCCATAAAAAAGATATCGATCCTGGCAAAACCGGGTATCCTGGTAGTTATGGCTATCACTACTCTTTTAAGCGCCCTGGTTGGTTACGAACAGAATGCAACCTGCAAAATCAGCGAAATTGCTACCCCGGAAACCGGGGAGATGATCAGCATGTACAGTAGTTTTTCCCAACAAATCAGTGAACTTAACGCCAATGCAGCCAGCCTTTCCGGGCAGTTGCGCCAGGCGACGAAAATTCATGATACCAGAGCTGCTGCGGATCTCCGCTATCGACTCGATCTGCTCGAACTCGACAGCAAGGCACTTGAGGAGGAAAAGGACAAGCTGTTGCACGATATCAACCTGCTCTCCTTTGTCCGGACTGTCGGCGGAAAGGATCAAGCGGTGCTCCTGCATCAGGAGGGCAAGGTGCCGGCCGGCATAAAAACCGATAGTCGTCGCTGGCATGTCAAAAGAATAGAAAAAGGGGAGGTGAAATTAGTCGGCGGCGGTGATGTAGTCGGTGTAATTCCTTTGGGCCTCCCCTCGTTTCGCCTGCCCGCCTTCAGTCTCGACGGTGTCCTCCAGCTGCTGTCCTCCGCCCTGGTCATCGCCCTGGTTGCCTTCATGGAATCGATCTCCATGGCCAAGGCCATAGCCGGCAAGGCCAAACAGCACATCGACCCTAACCAGGAACTGATCGGTCAGGGACTGGCCAATATCGGCGGCTCCTTTTTTCAATGCTACCCGGCCTGCGGCTCCTTCACCGCTTCCGCCGTCAATCTGCAAGCCGGTGCGAAAACCGGCTTTGCCATGGTTTTCAACGGGATCTTCATCGCCATCACCCTGCTGTTTCTCACTTCCCTGATCTACCATCTGCCGCAAGCCGTACTCGCCGCCAACAACCTCCTGGCGGTTGCCGGCCTGGTGACCATCCAGGCCCTCAAACAAACTTGGAAGGCCAGCCGAGCCGACGGCGTTGTCGCAATCGTCACCTTCGTCATCACTCTCCTGGCTGCGCCCCATCTCGACAAGGGCATCATAGTCGGTGCCGCGCTGTCCATCGGCCTCTACCTGTACCGGACCATGGCACCACGGGTCGCCATCCTCGGTCGCTACGCAGACGGTACCCTGCGCGATATCAAGGTCAATCCCCAGCTGGCCACCTCGCCCCATGTCATCGCTATTCGCTTTGATGGCTCGCTCTACTTTGCCAATGTTGCCCACTTCGAGGACGCGGTTCTGAGCTCGGTTGCCGACCGGCGAGAGGCCGGATACCTCCTGGTGGTGGGAGACGGCATCAACTATCTCGATTCCTCCGGGGAGGAAATGTTGCACAATCTCCTGTCACGGTTGCATGAGTCGGGAGTGGAAGCGGTTTTTTCCGGACTGAAGAAGCAGATTCTTGATGTCATGCGTGCTACCGGTCTCTATCAGCTGATCGGCGAAGACAATATCTTTGCTACGGAGGGACAGGCCCTTGCCGCTATTTCCCGTCGTCTCGGCGAAACAGCGGAAGACGATGTTTTTTTTGATGGAATTGTCGCGCCGGGCGGGCATCGCCGGGAAGGCAATCCTCACTCTTTTAAGCTGGATTCTTAATTTTGGTGAAAAATGCCTGAAGATGAATCATTTCCCCTTGGGTGGTGGTTTTCACCTCATAATCCAAGGTGTTGAAGAGTTTCACCATCCTTTTATTTTCTCTTGAGGTAAAGGCGGTGAGGCCCTTGATACCGTTTCTTTTAGCGGCTTCCGCGAGCTTTATGATAACGATGGACGAGAGACCCCGGCCCTGCCAGTCCTTGACCACCGAGAAGGCTATCTCGGCCAGTTGGGTCTCCGGATCGAGATAGTATTCACCTACCGCCAGAATTTTCTCGAAGCCGGGCGGTCCTTCAACCGCAAGTATGGTCAGATCCTTAATGTAATCGATGACAAAGGTGCGTTCGATCTGCTTGTGGACAAAACTCGTTTTCTCATGAAAAAAGCGCGACACCACATCGATTTTATCCAGACCGTAATAATGCTCCTGGAGGATTCTCTCATCGGTCAGTTTAACCGGCCTGAAGGTGATGCGGTGATTGTCGACGACTCTGGTTTCCTCAAGCCCCAAAGGATAGATCGAATGCATCTCTTCTCTGAGAGTACGTTCCGGCCCGAGGAGCCCGAGTTCTTTCGCCTCATCGAACAACCAGTCGCGGAAATCGGGATGGGCGATACTTATCAAAGCGGTAGCCCGCTCCTGGATGGATTTGCCGAAGAGGTTCACCGAACCGAACTCGGTCACCACATACTGCACCTCGCTGCGGGGCACAACCACGGCGGCGTTCTGCAGCATCGGCACGATCCGGCTGTTCTTGTTATTGTTGGTAGTTGAGGTCAGCATGAGGATCGATTTGCCGCCTTTGGACAGGGCTGCACCGCGGAAAAAATCGAGAATTCCGGTCACCCCGGAAAAATTATTGAAAGGCAGGGCATCGGCTACCACCTGTCCAGTGAGATCGATTTGCCGGCACATATTCATCGCCACCATGCGGTTGTTTTTGGCAATTTTCCTCGGATCATTGACATATTTCGAAGGGTGAAATTCAATCGCCGTATTGTTTTCGAGCATATCGTAGAGTTCCTGGTCACCGATGGCATTGCTACAGATGACTTTGCCGGTATTGAAACCCTTTCTTTTATTGTTCACTACCCCCATGGCTATCAGTTTCATGATGGTATTGGTCATATACTGGGAATGAATCCCCAGGTCATTTTTCTCCATCAGTGCCTCTATGTTGGCCTGGGAGGTGCCGCCCAACGACATCTGCATGGTAGAACCGTCCTCAATCAAACGGGCAATATAGCGGGCGATCATCCCGGCCATGGCTACATCCGGATAGGTACCTATCTCAATCAGTTTTTCATCATGTTCGACGAAATAGTCGATATCGTTGACATGGATGGAACTGCGGCCGAGGACGCGGGGCATATGCCGGTTCACCTGGGCGATGACCAGATCGGCGGCGGCGGCGGCCGAGGCGGTGACATCGACGGAGATACCGAGGCTCATCCAGCCGAAATCATCGGGCGGGCTCACTTGAATGAGGGCGACCTGCAGGGGCAGCAGCCGCGACTTGATCAACTTGTGGACATCGGAAAGATTGATCGGGGTAATAAAGCGCAGATCGCCCTTAAAACTCTTGGAGTTCGCCGAGCCGAGATAAAAGGAGCGGATATTGAGATTCTGGGATTTCGATTTTTCGGCAATGCGGGATAAAGAAGTACTTTCGCCGCTGAACATCCTGACAATTTCCAAGTCGGTAAAAGTGGTCCCGGCATCGGCCAGTCCTTTGACCAATCGCTGCGGCTCGCCACAGGAGGAGCCGATAAAAATTCGCTGCCCTGATTTGATTTTGGCGATAGCATCGTCGACCGACAATCGACTGTTTTGGTAATTGTCCGCCCAATATCCCGACTTGCTTATCATAGCGCCCTCCAGCTGATGGTTTTGCCTTAGAAGAGGAGAATGTTTTCTTTCAATACTATTGGTTCTTCCTTCTTTTCGCAAGCGCCACCCGGCTTTGTCTGCGGAATTCCGCAGACATTTCGAAAAGCAGGGCAAAAAACAATTGCCGGACTAGCGGTTCATTTGATAGGCTGAATCCATGAGTCACTTTATGGTGATAAAAGGAACGATTTGAAGGCTCCAACTGAAACCATATTGACCTTCGGCCTGTCAAGCGCGATGGCCACCCTGGTCGACAACCTGGTCTCCTCCTTTGAGATCGACACCGTGGCCCTGACCATCGGAACGGTACGCAACTTTGTCAAAAATAACCCGACCAAAAAGATTTGTCTGGTCATCTACCATATCGATTCCGAACACCCGCGACAAACCCGGGTCATCCAGCTGATCCGCGATTTCGTCGGCACCTTAGTCCCTTTTCTGGTCCTGGTACCCAGGCAAAATCTCGGAGAAATCAAGAAGTATCTGAGTGCCGGAGCCGATGACTTTATCGAATTGCCGATCAACGAAAGCAGGTTCTCCATAAGTTTTCTGATCTTATTGGAAATGGGTCAAGCCCTGGGTCAGGCCGTCCCCCGTCAGGATTCGGTAATGCCGATATCACCTACCAATGACAACCAGACGACCAGGGAAGGCTGGGAGCGGATAGTCGATTATTTCCAGGGAGGCTTGAGCTTTTTTTCACCGAAATCCCTCATCAAACTGGCGAAAACCGAACACATTTCCGAGCGCTGGCAGCAGATTCGCCGTCTTGGGGTCGGCGGTTTCGGCATTGTTTGGCTGGTGAAAGAGTACGGCACCAATCGCGTCGCCGTGGCCAAGACGCCGCATTCACCGGCCATGAACATCGGGGTATTACGCTCGGCCGCCATCTTGAAAAGGCTGGTGCACCATCCGAATATCGTACAACTCATCGAGGTCGTCAAAGACAGCGGCCGGTTTATCCTCATTCAGGAGTATGTCGAAGGTCCTACCCTGCAGGAGATGCTGGAGCGCGGGATTTCGGCGCTCGCTAAGGAACGCTATTTTCTGCAAATCGTCTCGGTGGTGTCATATGCGCATAAGCATAAAATCCTGCACCGCGACATCAAGCCGGAAAACATCATCATTACCAAGACCGGGCTGGTGAAGCTGCTCGATTTCGGTATCGCCCGTGACCTTTCCTGGCAGACCGCCGAAGGCAGTTCCGCCGGCACCGTCAATTTTATGCCGCCGGAGCAGTTTGAGGGCAAAAGCTGCATAGCCAGCGATGTCTGGGCCATCGGCGTCATTCTCTACATCTTCGCCACCAATGCCGTTCCCTATTTCCAGCTGAACGATCATTATCCAATGGATATCGATACAACCGTTGAAAGCCGGGCACCACGCCTGATCAATCCGGCCCTTGACGTGGGCCTGGAAAGAATCATCATGCGCTGCCTGCAAAAGGATCTGGACAAGCGCTATGAGAACGCCACCGAGTTGGAAAATGATCTCCGCGACAGCTTTCCCCAGTTCGGTCGCGGGGAACTGCTGCCGAACTGATTTACCGACCGTCGGCCAGCCGCAAGGCGAAGGCCTCCGGCAGTCCGGCCGCAAGAATTTTTTCGGCGGTGCGCTGATGATCGTAGGCGACCCGGTAGAATTCGATGGTCCGCCGCTGATCGTCATAGATCAGGTATGAGGCGCGAGGGTCGCCGTCCCGGGGCTGGCCGACACTGCCGCAGTTGAAGATCTGGCGGTTGAGTTCCGCCGCCGGCACGGTCATGGTATGTTGCGGCGAGCGGATATACACACAGAAGAAGTTTTTTCGGGTAATGGCTACAGGCACATGGGTATGGCCGACAAAAAGAATCTTCGCCTTCGAGCGGGCAAAGGAGCTGGCTATATAGGTCTTCTCCGTCACGTAGTACCAGTTGCGTGGGCGATAAGGGTTGGAGTGACAGAAAAAAATATCCTGCCACTTAATAAGATCCTCCATCTCTTTCAAAAACCATAGCCCGGTTTTTGAAAGGACGTCCCGCGTCCAGTTAATCGCCCGCCGCGCTTCCTGCCGCATATTGATGGGAATACCGAGAACGGCGGCATCATGGTTGCCGAGCAGGCAGGGGCAATCAGGGAGGGTGCGCAGCAGTTCAATGCATTCATTGGGATTGGCGCCATAACCGACTACATCGCCAAGACACACATAGCGGTCAGCCTGCTGCCGCGCGGCGTCGGCGAGCACCGCCTCAAGCGCTTCCAGGTTGGCGTGAATGTCCGAAAAAACTGCGACTCTCATGAATTTCCCGAAAAAGAGCGATCTGCGTTGAGCCTATTTTCTTTCGCGCTTTTCAAAAAGCGCTCCCTACGATATAAATGAGTTTTTCGGGAATAGCAAACTTCCTCTCGGTAAATTTAGGAGCCGTTTCGAAATAGAGGATCATTTTCTTCTGTTTCGTTATGGCTCCTTATGCCGTTTCGAAATAATGGCCATTTTTTCCTTTCTTTTGCACCTCTTTTCCGCTATTGCTTTAGCCATCTCCCCATTCATCCAGAACCTTAACCGGATCCTATCGACAATGCTACCCACCAAAGATAAAAAGACCCTCGAAAAGCTCCTTCGCCTCGCCCCGGAACCGGAGCAGGCCTTTAACTATGACGAACTGTACGGCTTTCTCTTCGGTCTCGCCATGACCCCCGAGTTTATCTCCCCGGAGGAATGGGTTCCGATCATTTTCGGTGGCGATCTGCCGGAATTGAAGAACGAAAAGGAAATGGCGAAAATGACCGATTGCCTGACCAGGGTTTACAACCAATTGGTCACCGATTTCCAAAACGACAACCTCCCTTTCCCCTTCGAACTGGATACCCTCCATGACGACCAGCTGGAAGCAGTATACGGCTGGGTCTCGGGTTTCGAAGAGGCTCTCGTCCTGCGCGAGGAGCTGTGGGATCCGGAGGAATACCCCAAACTGGCGGAACGAAAAAAAGAAGATCTCATGCACAGCATCATGACCATCAACGGTCTGGTCGATCCGATCGACATGTTGGAGATGTTTGAACAGCTGCCGGACGAGGTCTTCCTGGAGACCTTCCCGGGTGTTGCCGGAGAAGTTCCTGACCGGGAAGTGCAGATTCAGGTCTTTCTCCTGGCGACATTGCCTCTGTCCATTGAAACCTTGCAGAAGCATGCCCGGTGGGTGGACAAAAAACGGCGAAAAAAAACCGGTGGGCAGACCATTCCGCTGCCGATTCGTCCGGCTGTAAAGCCTCAGGACGATGGCTGCTCCTGCCCCGGTGGCAGCTCGTGCTGTGGGGCACCCCCACCTCCTCCGAAAAAAGAGGCGAAGATCATCAAGGTCGATTTCTCCCAGCACGGAAAAAAGCGCGGGGCGCCCACCGCTCCGGTGTTCCAGCTGAAGATCAATCTGCAGGGCGCAAAACCGCCGATCTGGCGACGCATTCAGGTACCGGGCGACACCACCCTTGCGCGCCTACACAAGGTCATTCAGTTGTGTATGGGCTGGACGGACAGCCACATGCATCAATTCCTCATCGACCGCACCTTTTATAGTTCGCCCGACATCGACGACGATATGTGGGACGCCGAAGACACTAAAAACGAGACGAAATATACCCTGAAGACCTTAGAGAAAAAGATTCTTCCCGGATTTCAGTATATCTACGATTACGGTGATGACTGGTTGCACCGGATAGCCGTCGAAAAAGTCCTGAGAGCGGAGGAGGGTAAGGCTTATCCGCTCCTCCTTGCCGGTAAACGCGCCTGTCCGCCGGAAGATATCGGCGGCATACCAGGCTTTTTGTATCTTCTCGAGGTTCTTGCCAACCCGGAAGCTGAAAACTACGACGAATACCGGGATTGGCTCGATGAGGAATACGACCCGGCCCGTTTTGGCAAGGAAGAGATTGCCTTGATCAATGCGGTCCTGGAGGAAATGTACTCATAAAGCCGGACCGATGACTACAGATAACCCGCTGTTGCAGCTTGCCGAGGAATTTGTCCGGGACACCGGCTGCAATATTTTTCTCACAGGCAAAGCCGGGACCGGCAAGACTACTTTTCTGCACGGCATCAAGGAGCAGAGTCCCAAGCGGATGATCGTCACCGCCCCCACCGGGGTGGCGGCGATCAATGCCGGCGGCGTCACCCTCCATTCCTTTTTTCAGATGCCTTTCGGCCCGTTCATTCCCGGCAGCGAGGGCGAAAACCGCCACAAATTCAGCCGGGATAAGATCAATCTCATCAAAAGCCTCGATCTCCTGGTGATCGACGAAATCAGCATGGTTCGGGCCGACCTGCTGGACGGGGTGGACAGCGTTCTCCGCCGCTACCGCCGCAACACCCTGCCGTTCGGCGGGGTGCAGCTGCTGCTCATCGGCGACCTGCAGCAGCTGTCGCCGGTGGTAAAAGATGCCGAATGGCGCCTGTTGCAGCCCTACTACGATTCCCCCTATTTTTTCAGCAGCAATGTCCTGCGGCAGACCGAACTGATCGCCATCGAGCTGCAACATATTTACCGCCAGGCGGACCAAAAATTCATCGACCTCCTGAACCGGGTCCGCGACAATAGCCTTGATGCGGAGACGCTGCAGCAACTCAACCGCCGCCATGTCGAAGGCTTCATCGACCACGAAAATAAGGGGTATATCACCCTCTGTACCCACAACAGCCGTGCCGATGCCATCAACGAGGCACGGCTTACCGGCCTGCCGCAAAAAACCCATCGTTTTGCGGCCGAGATTGAAGGCGAGTTCCCGCAACATTCCTACCCGACGGCCGAGATTCTCGAACTGAAAACGGCGGCCCAGGTGATGTTCATGCGCAACGATCCCTCACCCGAGAAAAGGTTTTTCAACGGTAAAATCGGCAAGATCACCGCCATCGCCGGCAAAAAAATCTCGATAAAATGCCCGGATGACGACGAGGAGATCGACGTCGAACCGGTAACCTGGGAAAATATCGAATATGCCCTCAACGAGGAGACTCTTGAGATCAGCGAAAGCAAGATCGGCGCCTTTATCCAGTACCCTTTGAAACTCGCCTGGGCGATCACCATCCATAAAAGTCAGGGACTGACCTTCGACCGGGCGATCATCGATGCCCAGGCCGCCTTCGCCCATGGGCAGGTGTATGTGGCCCTCAGCCGTTGCCGGACCCTCGAAGGCATGGTACTCAGTTCGCCGCTTGCGGCGCGGGCGGTAAAGACCGACGCGGCCGTGCGGCGCTTTGTCGAACAGGCCGGGGAAAATGTTCCGACCGTGGCACAACTGAGCGCCGCAAAAATCCGCTACCAACAGCGACTCCTCCTCGAATGTTTCGATTTTCAGCGACTGCAGGGGCTCCTCGGCCGACTGATCTCGACGGTCGAACGCAGCGGCGAATTGGTACGGATAGAGGGTGCCGGCAATCTCCGCGACCTGCAGACTAAGACCGTCAATGAGATATGCAATGTCGGCGCCAATTTCCGCCGGCAGTTACAGGGGATGTTCAATGAACACAGCCTTCCGGCCAAAGATGCCGCGATAGACGAGCGATTACGGAAGGCATCGGCCTATTTTGCGGAAAAATTTGCGACGGGAATCGGCGAGATGGTTGCCTTTTTTACGGTGGAAACCGACAACAAGGAGATCCGCAAGAAGGCTAAGGATCTGTGCAAATGGCTGTTGGAAGAAACCGCGGTCAAGCGGGCGGCGGTGGGGTGCTGCGCGGCGGGGTTTTCTTCGGCGGAGTACCTGCGAGCCGTTGCCTCGGCGGCAATCGACGCGAAACCGCAAAAGGAAAAAGCCCTTACGCCCATTTACTCGGAGGCCGATGTCGGCCATCCCGAACTTTTTCAGGCCTTGAAAGACTGGCGGAGTCGGACGGCAAAAGAAGAAAACGTACCCCATTACCAGGTCATGCATCAGAAGACCCTGATCCAGGTCGCCGTCAACCTGCCCGACTCTCTGCCGGCGCTTACAAAACTGAAAGGGATAGGTGAAAAACTGGCGGAAAGATACGGCGAGGAACTGGTGGCCCTGGTTGTGGAGTACCGCGCCAAGAATAATATCCAGGCGGTCTTCCTCCCCACCAAGGCGGCGGCAGAGTCTGCGGACCAAAAAGAGCCGGGCCAACCCAAAGAACCAAAAGGCCCCAAAGTCCCAACCAGACTCCTCACCCTCGAACTTTTCAACCAGGGTTTAACCATTCCGCAGATTGCCGAAAAACGCGGTTTTGTCTTCACCACCATCGAAAGCCATCTGGCTCAATGCCTGGAACAGGGCGAAATTGCCATCGACCGGCTGCTCACGCCGGAAAAACGGCAATCTCTTGAACAGATTATCCTGCCCCTGGAAGACAAACAACTTGGTAAGGTCAAAGAGATGGTAGGTGAGGCCTATAGCTACGGGGAAATCAAATATGCCCTTGCACACCTGCGACATAAAGCAGCCCAAGCCTGAACCGCTGTTCCCCTTATGGGAGAGCGAAGGATGGGAAGAAATCAGCAAAGCAGATAGCCCATACCTACCCAATAGTGCCAATCCTCCACCGCCTGCTGGGTATCGAACTCGGTAGAATCGATGGGGGTGAGTTGGGAGAGTGGCACCGCCAAGCTATCATTTTTCCATCGAATAACAACGAACATCTCTTTTTCGCACTCTTCTTCTGGAGCCATCCTAATAACATCAACCTCATCGTTGATAAGCAATGGCGAGATAGCACGCCTTGCATTGCAACGAGCAGTGAACGGGAACTGCAGCATCCCGTCAAGATAGTAATACCATCCCATTGCCTGTTCTTCAGGGCCGTATGCATCAACGATGATCTCCATCACTATGCGCTCTTCCCGTTCGTTATTTTTCTGCGGAGGTTTTGTTTTAGCCATCACTTTTCTCTCGGGTAACTCAATTTTTTGAATCAACAGGAAATTTCAGTGGAATTTCCTTTCTGGTTCTTCTGATTTGATCGGTTGACCATTTGCCCACTGCGATGGATTTTGCAAGTTTCATGTACGGCAACCACGGGTTTCTCCTCTTATTGTAACGATTCTTTCTGAAATGGCTTACAGCATGCTTGAACTTACCGCTTGAAAAAACTTCCTCAAGAGATTTATATGATTTTTTGATGAGTTAGACATCTCGCCATGGAATAATATCCATTATCCCTGGACTCGAGGAATGCCAACGCACCGCTTCAGGGCATTAAGATTGCGGGTTTGACAGAAACTTGTATTCTCCTTGTTAACCGTGTTGAGATAGAGACATACAGAGTTACTCTCCAAGATAGGCAAAGGCAGTGTCGGACGAAATAATAGATTTTAACTATAAGGGCGGGAATATACTCTAGATGGCTGAAAACAATGAACTGGAAAAAACCCTGTGGGCAGCGGCGGATAAACTCCGCTCGAATATGGATGCCGCCGAGTACAAGCATATTGTTCTTGGCCTGATCTTTTTGAAATACATTTCAGATGCCTTTAACGATTTGCATGCGCAACTCAAGGCGGGTGCAGGGGAGCTTGAAGGGGCCGACCCGGAAGATGCCGACGAATACCTGGCTCACAATATCTTTTTCGTGCCAGAAAAAGCCCGTTGGCAGTATTTGCAGGACCGCGCCAAGCAGCCGGAGATCGGCAAGTGGCTCGACGAGGCGATGGACGCCATCGAAAAAATTAACTCGTCACTCAAGGGAGTGTTGCCCAAAATCTATGCCGACCCGGAACTCAACAAACAGCGCCTGGGCGAACTCATCGACCTGATCGGCACCATCGGCTTCAGCCAGGATGGCCACAAGGCCAAGGACCTGCTGGGCCGGGTCTACGAATATTTCCTCGGTCAGTTTGCCGATGCCGAAGGCAAGAAGGGCGGCCAGTTCTACACCCCCGCCAGTATCGTGCAAGTGTTGGTCGCCATGCTCGAACCCTACAATGGCCGAGTCTATGACGGCTGCTGCGGCAGCGGCGGCATGTTCGTACAGAGTGAACGCTTCGTGGAGGAACATCAGGGTAACATCAAAGACCTGTCTATTTATGGACAGGAATCAAACCCTACCACCCTGCGGCTGGCCAGGATGAATCTGGCCATTCGCGGTATCGATGCCCGTATTGAACTGGGTGATACCTTCCTCAGCGATAAACATCAGGACTTGAAGGCCGATTACATCCTTGCCAATCCACCCTTTAATATAAGCGACTGGAGCGGCGAACACTTGCGCGACGACGGCCGTTGGAAATACGGGGTGCCGCCAACCGGCAATGCCAACTATGCCTGGTTGCAGCACTTCGCCCACAAGCTCAGTCCTAACGGCACTGCGGGAATTGTCCTGGCCAACGGTAGTATGAACTCCAACTCCGGAGGCGAGGGTGAGATCCGCAAGAACATGATCGAGGCGGGCTTGATCGACTGCATGGTGGCCTTGCCGGCCCAGCTCTTCTATAACACCATGATCCCCGCCTGCCTGTGGTTTCTGGCCCGCAATAAGACCAACGGCAAATTCCGAAACCGGGCGAACGAAATCCTCTTTATCGATGCCCGCAAGATCGGCTCAATGATCAATCGCCGCAACAAAGAGTTTTCAGATCAAGACATCGCCCGGATCACCGACACCTACCACGCCTGGCGCAATATCGGTGGACAATACCAAGACCAGGACGGCTTCTGCAAAGCCGCTACCCTGGAGGAGGTGCGGAAAAACAGCCATGTGCTCATGCCGGGCCGTTATGTCGGCACCGAGGCGGTGGAGGATGACGGCATCCCCTTTGAAGAAAAGATGAATGTTCTCACCACCAAGCTGGCGGAGCAGTTCGCGAGAGGCAGCGAACTGGAGAAGAGCATCCGCGAGAATTTAAAGGGGATTGGCTATGAGTTTTGATGCGAACGGGGTGAGAAGCTGATGAAAAAGGGCAAGAAGATCATAGAAACCACCGCAACTGGCCGTAAAACCAGAGGCATAGCAAAACCTGAGGTGGTTATGCCTGTGCCTGTCAACCTCCTGGAAATGCCCGAAGGATATACGGCCTTCTTCTCGGGATTGAAAGAACGCATCACCGGCGAACGCATCAAGGCGGTGTTGTCTGCCAACTCGGCCATGGTGCTCATGTATTGGGATATCGGCCAAGCCATCCTTGAACGGCAGCAAAAGGAAGGTTGGGGCGCCAAGGTCATCGATCGACTCTCCCATGACCTGAAAACAGCATTCCCGGAAATGACCGGATTTTCACCGCGGAATCTAAAATACATGCGTAAGTTCGCTGAGTCCTGGCCGGAACGAGCAATCGTGCAAGAGGTGCTTGCACTAATCACCTGGTATCACAACCTGGCCCTGCTTGAAAAGGCCGATGATGCAAGCACCCGGTTGTGGTACGCCAAGAAAACGATGGAACACGGCTGGAGTCGCAACATCCTGGCGATCCAGATAGAAACCCGTTTACACGAACGTCAAGGCAAGGCGATCAATAACTTTCAAGCCGCCTTACCCCCGCCCGATTCGGACATGGCGGCCCAGATTTTCAAGGACCCCTACGTCTTTGACTTTCTGGGCACGGCTGACCCACGCCGTGAGGCCGAACTGGAGCAAAAACTGATCGACCATATCCAAAAGTTTCTGCTGGAGCTTGGCCAGGGTTTCGCCTTTGTCGGGCGGCAGGTTCCGCTGGAAGTCGGCGGCAGTGATTTTCATCTCGACCTGCTCTTTTACCACCTCCAGCTTCGCTGTTATGTGGTGATTGAACTGAAAGCGGGTAGATTCGAACCCGGACATGTCAGTCAACTCAACTTTTACCTCAATGTTGTCGATGATCTGTTGCGACATCCGGACGATAAGCCATCGATTGGCCTCCTGCTGGTCAAGGACAAAAATCAGATGGTGGTGGAATATTCTCTGGCCGGATACAGCAAGCCCATCGGCGTTGCCCAGTGGGAACGGCAAATTACCCAGTCCTTGCCGGAGAATTTGAAATCCAGCTTGCCGACGATAGAGGAGATTGAAGCGGAGTTGGGAGGGGATTTGGAATGATTGCTGGTGGGTGGAAACCTTTGAAAATAGGGGAGATAGGGCGTGTTGTTACTGGGAAAACGCCCTCAACTCATATTTTAGAGAACTTTGGTGATAAATATCCTTTTATCACACCTCGAGATATGACTGGCAAAAAAAGAATTAGTGATACTGAGCGGTATCTTTCTGAGAAAGGAAAAATTTCTGTAAAAAATTGTCTGCTGCCTGCAAACGCCATCTGCGTTTCCTGTATTGGTTCGGATATGGGTAAGGTTGTGATGACTTCGCAAGATAGCATAACCAACCAACAACTCAACTCCGTTGTTTGCAGCGACTCATTCAATCCAGACTTTGTATATTATTCTATCATCAAAATTTCAGATGAGCTTCGTAATGCAGCACACCATAGTACAGCAGTACCGATACTAAACAAATCTGCATTTTCAGATTTTGAAATAGATGTCCCAGATCTTCCTACCCAAACCCGCATTGCCGCCATCCTCTCTGCGCTGGACGACAAAATCGAAATGAACCGCCAGACCAACGCCACACTGGAGGCCATTGCTCAGGCGATTTTCAAGGAATGGTTTGTGGATTTCCGTTTTCCCGGTGCCACCGGCGAAATGCAGGACTGCGAACTTGGACCGATTCCGAAGGGATGGCAGCATGGAAAAATAAAAGATTTCACGAAAAGAATTCAATACGGACTTACACAAAGTGCGTCGATTGAAGAAATAGGACCTCACTTTTTGCGGATTACTGATATACAAAAGGGCCGAATCAATTGGAAGAGTGTCCCTTATTGTTTGGTGGATAAAAAAGACATAGAAAAATACAAAATTGAAAATTATGACATAGTTATTGCACGAACAGGGGCTTCAACGGGTGAAAATGCTTTGGTGGTAAATTCTCCAGAATCTGTGTTTGCTTCTTATTTGATTAGAATACAGTTTGAGCAACCTGAATTGGCGCTTTATGTTGGGAAGTTATTAAGAAGGAAACAATATTTTGAATTTATTGATTCCATAAAAAGCGGATCGGCACAGCCTAATGCCAATGCCCAGCAATTAACCGATTTTGATATTCTTTTACCAACTATTGATATCCTAAAAGAATATTTTGTAATTATTGAACAGGTTGAACAACTTAAAGCTGAACACCAAGTTTCATCTACCACACTTGCCCAAATCCGCGACATCCTCCTTCCAAAACTCATGTCCGGTGGGATAGAAGTATGAGCGACGAGCTGCAATACGACGATCAACGTTGCCAGCGGTTCAATGAATCCCTGGATGATGAGGGTGAGGTGACCATTGCCAACATTCCTTTCCAGCGCAGCCGTATTCTTTTCGAACTTGCCTATACGACCTACAAAGATGCCTACGACGAGTATCTGGAGCAGGAATTTGATGGTCTGAAACAGACCGTCTTCGACTATTACCCGGCCTGTGTTGCCTACAATTATCGACTATCAGAACGCGGCGAAGGCGCCGACGACCCTGTCCGAAAATTGCTGCACCTGAAAGACACCTGGGAATCCATCGTTTTTGTGCTCTATGCTCTGGTAATGGGTGAGATCCGCCACAAGGTAATTGCCTTGAAAACCGCGCAACATTTTGTCTCCCTTGATCCGCGTGGCAATCCGCGTTATGCCCCTTTCAACACCGAAAAGATTTTATCGGATGCCCTCAAGCAGAAAATCCAGAACATCAAGGGAATCATCCTCCACGGCAAGACGAACAACATTGGATTCAAGTTCTCAGAAATCGATGAAAGTCTATGTGACGACCTTCTGAGTTTGCAGGATATCCGAAACGACATTTCCCACCACACCGCGCCGACCCGAGAACAGGCTGAAAGCGAACTTCAGCTGGTTTTACCGATCTTCAGGGAAATGCTGATCAAGACTCGCTTTCTGGAAAACTGCAAAATTCTGCGGTTCGAGTCTTTTTCATCAACCTGCAAGTGTGAGGCTTTCAACGGACATTTTCTTAATAGGGAGTATGAAAATCCGACCTTCACCGATCCGCAAAAAGCGTACGTTCTTGGGCTTGGCCAGGAACAGCTCTTTGTGGTCTGGGATTCCGAGTGTTTTAGCCTCTCACCTTTTCTTCATTTTGACAGAGATGCAACGGGTCATGAATCGTACCTGTGTTTCTTTAAAGGCAAAAAACACGGGAAGTACTGGTATGAACCTGTCAAGATTCGCACCGAAATGACGTTTGCTGAACTTCAAGCACGTTTCGAGGCGGAGAAAAATGCAATCATAAGTCTGGTGGTGCCATGAGCAATACACTGCAAATCCGCAACAGTACCGCCGAATTTCTGATTTTTACCGCTCAGTCCGGCGCAAACTCTATCGAAGTGCGGTTTGAACAAGAAACCATCTGGCTCACCCAGAAACTCATGGCCACACTATTCGATTGTTCCACCGACAATATCTCTCTCCATCTGAAAAACATTTTCAATGAGGGGGAGTTGCAGGAAAATTCAGTTACCGAGGATTTCTCGGCAACTGCCACCGATGGGAAAAACTATAAAACCAGACACTACAATTTGGATGCAGTGATTGCCGTCGGCTACCGGGTCAACTCCAGGCGGGCAACCCAGTTTCGGCAATGGGCAACAGGCATTCTGCGGGATTTTGCCATCCGCGGCTATGTGCTGGATAAGGAACGGCTGAAGAACGGTTCCTTCTTTAGTAAAGATTATTTTGACAATCTGCTGGCCGAAATCCGGGAGATCCGCGCCAGCGAGCGTAAGTTTTATCAAAAAATCACCGATATCTATACCATGGCCATGGATTACAACCGTGACGCGGAGACCACCAAGGCATTTTTTGCCACTGTCCAGAATAAACTGCATTTTGCCATCCATGGTCACACTGCCGCTGAACTGATTATGGAACGGGCTGACAGCGGAAAGGAGCGCATGGGTCTGACCACCTGGAAGAACGCACCTGACGGTAAGATTGTCAAGACCGACGTTTCCATTGCCAAGAATTATCTGGTCGAGAAAGAGCTTAAGTCGCTAGACCGCTTTGTAACCATGTACCTTGATTTTGCCGAAGACCAGGCAGAGCGCAACATCCCCATGACTATGGAGGATTGGGCCAACAAGCTCAACGCCTTTCTCCAGTTCAACGAAAGAGAGATTTTGGATAATCCCGGCAAGGTTTCACAAGAGATCGCCAGAGCCTTTGCCGAGAGCGAGTTTAAAAAATACCGAATTGTGCAAGATCGGCTGTTTGAGAGCGATTTTGACAAGACCCTCAAACGTCTCCTCACCCCGGGCAACTCTCACAAGAGCAAAGGGGGCGAGGAATGACCAACCGACTCTACGAATCCGAGATCGAGCAGATCGCACTCGACATCCTTCATGATGATAACGGTTATGCTGTGGCCTTTGGCCCGGACCTTTCCGAAGGCAATCGGAAGGAGCGGGATTATACCGAAGTCGTGTTGCAAGGCCGCCTGCGTGATGCCATTGACCGTCTGAACCAGACCATCCCTGCCGAAGCCCGGGAAGAGGCTGTCAAAAAGGCGCTGCGCACGGTGTCAATCAATCTGCTGGAAAACAACGAAGCCTTTCACCGAATGCTCACCGATGGCATTGATGTCAAATGCTCCATCGGTGACGGCAAGACCAAGACTGACAAAGTCTGGCTGGTCGATTTTGCCAATCCCGATAACAACGAATTTCTGGCCGTTAACCAGTACACGGTGCTGGAAAACCATAATAACAAACGACCCGACGTGGTGCTGCTGGTCAATGGCCTGCCACTGGTGGTCATGGAATTGAAAAACGCAGCTGACGAGAACGCCGATGTCAAGGCGGCTTTCAATCAATTACAGACCTATAAGCAGTTGATCCCCTCGCTCTTTATCTGCAACGCTATTCTGATCATCAGCGATGGCTGGTTTGCCAAGGTCGGCACGCTCTCCAGCGATTATTCCCGTTTCATGGAATGGAAAACTGGGGACGGTGCAACTATCGTCGACACCAGGCAGGAGTCTGCTCTGGAGCCGATGATCAAAGGACTGCTGAACAAAAGAACCCTGCTTGAGGTTATTCGCCATTTTATCGTTTTTGAGAGGACCAAGGAAGAAACCATCAAAAAGGTGGCTGCCTATCATCAATTCTATGCGGTGAACAGGGCCATCGAGTCGACGATTCGGGCGGCGTTACCACCGGCGGAGGCGGGGCAACAAGAAACCCGCGAAGACCCGGCGAAATACGGTTTAGCCAATGCCAAGGACCAAACGGGCGGGGACAAACGGGCCGGTGTCGTGTGGCACACGCAGGGGAGCGGCAAGAGTTTGACCATGGTTTTCTTTGCCGGCAAACTGGTGCTGGCAAACGCCATGAACAACCCGACGTTGATGGTGCTCACTGATCGCAACGACCTCGATCAGCAACTATTCGAAACCTTCAGCAACTGTCAGCAACTGCTGCGCCAGACACCTTGTCAGGCTGCTAATCGTGATGATTTGAAGAAACTGCTCGTGGTCGCTTCCGGCGGCGTAGTCTTCACCACCATCCAGAAATTTCTGCCCGAGGAAGTGGGTGGGAAATATCCCCTTCTTTCTCTGCGACGCAACATCGTCGTCATTGCCGATGAGGCGCATCGCAGCCAATATGATTTTATTGACGGCTTTGCCCGCCATATGCGCGATGCCCTACCCAACGCCACCTTCATCGGTTTTACCGGCACACCCATCGAGAAGGAAGATAAAAATACCCAGGCGGTATTCGGCGACTATATTGACGTGTACGACATTCAGCAGGCAGTTGAAGACGGCGCGACCGTGCGCATCTACTACGAAAGCCGTCTCGTCAAGATTGAGCTTTCACCAGCCGACCAACAGGTGCTGGATGAACGCGTCGAGGAGGTCACCGAAGGCGACGAACTGAGCGAACGGCAGAAGCGCTTTGTCAAATGGACCGGCAAGGAGGCGGTGGTCGGCAGCCACATGCGCTTGCAGCAGGTTGCCGCCGATCTGATCCACCATTTTGAACAGCGGTTGGCAGCGGCGGATGGTAAAGGGATGATCGTCTGCATGAGTCGGCGCATCTGTGTCGAATTGCATGCCCGGATCATCAGACTCAGGCCGCACTGGTACGACGCTGATGACGACAAGGGCACGATCAAAGTCATCATGACCGGCTCCGCCAGTGACCCGCTTACGTGGCAGGAACATATCCGCAACAAACCACGCCGCAAAACCATCGGCGACCGTCTGAAGGACCCGAAAGATCCGCTCCGGCTGGTGATTGTCCGGGATATGTGGCTGACCGGTTTTGATGCCCCCTGTCTGCATACGCTCTACATCGACAAGCCGATGAACGGCCACAACCTTATGCAGGCGATTGCCCGGGTCAACCGGGTTTTCGGCGACAAGGAGGGCGGGTTGATCGTCGATTACATCGGCATCGCCCAGGATCTGAAAAACGCCATGGCCGTTTACACCGAAAGAGGGAAAGGGCAACTGACCTATGATCAGGAAGATGCTGTGGCCAAAATGCTTGAGCTTCATGAAATTGTTGGAGATATGTTCGGCACTTTTGATTACCGCAAATATTTCGCCTTGGAGCCGAAGGCGAAGCTGAATTTCATTCTCGATGCCGCTAACTCCATCTCTCAGTTGACGGATGAAAGGGATGGAAAGGGTGTCCGCAACGGCAAGGAACGGTTTAAGGAAAACGTCATCAAGCTACAAAAGGTATTTAGTCTGTCCGTCCCTCACCCTAAGGCCTATGCAATCCGCGATGACCTGGCTCTCTTCCAGGCGATCAAGGCCCGCTTTACTAAGTTTGATGAACAGGGCAAAACTCGCACAGGTGAAGAGATTGAGACCGCCATCCGCCAGATTGTCAATGACGCCATCATTTCCCGGGAAGTAATCGATGTCTTTGATGCCGCGGGAATCAGGAAACCGGATATTTCTATTCTATCGGATGAGTTTTTGTCTGAAATCCACGGAATGGAAAGAAAAAATCTTGCCCTTGAACTGTTGAAACGCCTCCTGAACGATGAAATCAGGAATCGAGCGAAATTAAATCTCGTCCAAGGCAAGAAGTTTTCAGAGTTGCTGGCCAATGCGGTCAAACGCTACCAAAGCGGCCTGATCGATTCGGCGAAAATTATCGAAGAGCTGATTCAGCTTGCCAAGCATATCAGAGAAGCCGATAAACGCGGTGAAAAGATGAACCTTCGGGTTGATGAACTGGCATTCTTCGATGCCCTGGCGGATAACCCAACGGCAGAAGCAGTGCTTGGTGATCAAACACTCAAACAGATCGCTCACGAATTGGTTGACAGCGTAAGAAGAAACACATCAATCGATTGGCAGTTGAAAGAGAGTGTCCAGGCAAAACTGCGGGTTTTGGTGAAACGAATCCTCAGAAAATATAAATACCCGCCGGATGATCCAACTACCGGAGAATATACGGTTTCGGTCAACAAGGTGCTTGATCAGGCGGAGTTGCTGGCTGATTTTTGGACAAAAGATGGAGATGAGAAGAGGAGCTGATAAATCTGTACACAAGGGTTGCCAGCCCTGCCGGCAACTTGTAAGCTCAGCCGTTCGTTTCCGCGGTTAAGGCGCATGCCTGCAGTCAACAAGGAAAATTCCCCATGTCGATTCTCACTAATCCCATTCTCATAGTTGAAGACGATCAAAACACCTCAAAACTGGTGACAACCTATCTTGAACGCGAAGGCTTCAGCACCATTGCCGCCTACGACGGCGAGGAAGCGTTGCGTCAGGCGCGCCTCCATGAACCGGGTTTCGTCATCCTCGATGTGATGCTGCCCAAGATCGACGGCTGGGAGGTCTGCCGGCAATTGCGCAAGTTTTCCGACGTGCCGATTCTCATGCTGACCGCCCGTGAGGAGGAGATGGATCGGGTGATGGGGCTTTCTCTCGGAGCAGACGATTATGTGGTAAAACCCTTCAGCCCGCGCGAACTGGTGGAAAGGGTCAAGGCGATACTTCGCCGAGTGCAGCCCGGACCACCGCGGGGAAAACAACTCATGCAGCACGGCGGGCTTGTACTCGATCCGGAAAAACACAAGGTGAGCATGGGCGGCGTCGCGGTCAACCTGACCTCTTCGGAATACAAGTTGCTCCAGACTCTCATGTCTTCGCCGGGACGGATGTTCTCAAGAAATGAGCTGCTGGAGCGTTTCTACGAACATGGCGAGACGGTCGTCGACCGGGTCATCGACGTGCATATCGGCAAACTCCGGCAAAAGATCGAGGACGACCCCGCCAATCCGCAACGCATCCTTACCGTCCGCGGTTTCGGCTACCGGTTTGCCGAACCGGACGAGGGGTGAGGGGATGCGCAATCGTCTGCTCTGGAAACTCCTCCTCACCAACATCCTGCCGGTGATCGGGGTCATTTTTCTGGTCGTCTGGCTGGCGGTCGATAAGCTTGCCGCCGAGTATTTCATGGAGTTGATGAAAATCTACGACGTCTCCCCCAAAGATATCCACCAGATGTTTTTGACCTCCATTCATGAGTACCTGGTGTGGGCAAGTCTCGCCGCCCTCGGCCTTGCTTTTATCCTCAGTTTTATTCTCACGCGCCGGGTGCTGCGCCCTCTTTCGCAGATGACCGCCATCACCAAGGAAGTCGCCGCCGGCAATTTCTCCCTGCGGGCCGAGATCAGCACCAGCGACGAGGTCGGTCAGCTCGGCATCGCCTTCAATAATATGGCCGATCGACTTGGCAAAATCGAACAGCTGCGCAAAACGATGGTGGCGGATGTCGCCCATGAACTGCGCACGCCGCTGACCAATCTGCGCGGTTATCTTGAGGCCTTAAACGACGGGGTGATTCCACCAACGCCTGAGACCCTGCAGATGCTGCAACAAGAGAACCTCCGGCTGGTGCATCTGGTCGACAACCTGCAGCAGCTGGCCCGGGCCGATGCTGCCAAGGCCTACCTCAAACGGGAAGAGTTTGTGCTGGCTAGACTTGTCAGAGAGATGCTCGAACTGCATCGCCTCAATTTCCAGAAAAAGGGGATCAGGGTCGAAACCAGATGGGTAGACGACCAGATACAGGTCTCCGCCGATCGCGACAAGCTCCTCCAGGCCCTGCAGAATCTCCTCGACAACTGCTGCAAATACACGCCGGAGAACGGCTGGGTGCAGGTTGGCATAAGCCGGGTGGCGGAAGGGATCAAGGTCGATTTCCACAACAGCGGACCAGGCATTGTCCCAGGCGACCTGCCCTTTATCTTCGAACGTTTTTTTCGCGCCGACCGGTCCCGGTCGCGCGACGCTGGCGGTGCCGGCATAGGTCTGGCAATCACCAAGGAACTGATCGAAGCCCACGGCGGTTCGATCGGTGCCGAAAGCCGCCCGGACGACACCCATATCTGGTTTGTTCTTCCTCTTTAATCAATCTCTTTATCCAATCTTTACATTCCCTTTATTGTCCCTTTACAGCAAATACCTATTGTTTCCAGCAAGAGGATGCTCTTGGCAAAATCGGCAACAAGGAGGTACGGCAATGAAACGGTTGACAATGATTCTGGCGGTCCTGCTGCTTGGCTGGGGAATTGGTCCGAGTTTATCCACCGATTACGCGCTTGCGGCGTTACAGGAAGCGACGTTTGTCGTCGGCTGATACGATGTCGGCAAAGACGCCCTGGATGGGCGAGATGGCGTCGTACGGGTAGACAAGGGTATGCGGAACTATGGTGAAATCAATACCGTGGTCTTTGACCCGGGGAAGATACAGATTAACGAGATGGAAGAAGTCCTGAAAAAAGCCCAAACCTATATTCGCACCGTTTCTCCTAAGAACGATGGTAAAAGTCAGGGCAGAGGTCAGTAATGTGCAGAAAAAGTCAGATAACGACAATTCTATCAAAGAGGCCGACAATGAAAACTATATTTATCATTACCTGGTGCCTGACACTGGTAACTATAACGGGGACGATAGTAGATCAACTGACTAAACCGGCTGCGGCCACCGAGTCGCAGCGGCAGACCGGTGATGAGGTGGCCAAAGCCATGTTTGCCGGCGGTTGTTTTTGGTGTATGGAAAAACCCTTCAAGCAGCTGGACGGGGTACTGGATGTGGTTTCCGGTTATACCGGAGGGACATCCAAGGATCCGACCTATGAAAACTATGTGGGCGGCGGGCATATTGAGGTGGTGGAACTTACCTACGATCCAAAGAAAATCAGCTATCAGCAACTCCTCGACGTATATTGGCACCAGGTTGACCCGACCGATGCCGGCGGCCAGTTCGTCGACCGCGGCCATGCCTACAGCACGGCAATTTTCTACAACAGCGACGAACAGCGCCACCTAGCCGAGGTCTCCAAGACAGAACTTGCTGCCAGCGGCATTTTCAAAGGCCCGCTCGTCACCCCGATCCTGCCGTACAGCACCTTTTACCCGGCCGAGGAATATCATCAGGATTACTATAAAAAAAATCCGGTTCGTTACACCTTCTATCGAAGTCGCTCCGGCAGGGATACATTTCTTGAAAGTGTTGACTGGAGTAAAAATGCCATGGGAAAACATAGCAGCAAAGAAGACTTAAAGAAACGACTCACCGCGCTGCAATATGAGGTAACCCAGGAAAGCGGCACCGAGCCGCCCTTCAAAAACCAATACTGGGATAATAAAGAGGCTGGAATCTACGTGGATATTGTTTCCGGCGAAGCCCTTTTCAGCTCGCTTGACAAATATGATTCGGGCACCGGTTGGCCGAGTTTTACCCAGCCTCTGGTCAAGGACAATGTCGTTACCAAAGAAGACCGGAAATTGTTCTCGGTGCGGACTGAGGTGCGCAGTAAAAAGGGCAATTCCCATCTCGGCCATGTCTTTGACGACGGACCCGCGCCGACGAAACTGAGATATTGCCTCAATTCAGCAGCGTTACGATTTATCCCGGCGGCCGATCTGGAGAAGGAAGGGTTTGGGGAGTTTAGCAAATTGTTCTCCCGTTAAACCAAATTTTCTGTCATGAGGAGTGCCAGTCGTTCACCCGCTGCCTATGCCCTCCGGCAGCGGGCAGCGAGGAAGTTTTAAGAGATCACCCTTATTTCGGTTTGCAAAAGACATGGTAATCAAAACCTTCTGGGCAGGACCCCTACCTGACGCAACACCGGACCATCATTGCCACGGTTGCCAGACAAAAGACAAAAGAACAAAAGAAGAACAACAAAAGGGTCAAGTCTGCTCTTGACTCATAAAAAAGTTTTTTGTAAAGAAGAAGGATGTCAAGACCCTTACGCATAGAATACCCAAACGCCTGGTACCATGTGATGAACCGCGGTCGACGTGGTGAGCAGGTGTTTGGAGGTAAAGATGATTACGAAGAATTCATCAGTATCCTTCGTGAAGCGGTTGAATTGTTTTCTTTAAAGATCAGCTCCTTTTGCCTGATGCCCAATCATTATCACCTGCTTGTTCAAACACCCGATGCCAATCTGTCAAGATGCATGCGGCACATAAATGGTGTTTACACTCAGCGTTACAACGGAAGCCATTCTCTGGACGGACAACTGTTTCGTGGCAGGTACAAAGCGATCGTGGTTGCCGGCGACAGTTACCTGCTGCAACTGATCCGTTATATTCATCTAAATCCGGTGCGGGCCGGGATGGTTGTGGAAGTCGGGCATTATGAATGGTCAAGCCACAAAGGCTATGTTTCCAGGGCTAAAAAGTGGGACTGGTTACACAAGGCGTTCATACTGTCCATGCTCACCCAAGATCCAAGCTTGAAGGAAAAGAAATACCGGGAATTTATGGGGGAAGAGGAGGCTGCGTCATTCCTCCATATTTTTAATCTGAAAAAACTTCCCTCCGTTCTTGGGGACAATCCATTCATCGACGAAATAAAAGCCAGATTCTTTGAAACAAAACGTCATAACGAAGTCCCTGAATCCAAGCGCCTTGCCCCGGATATTGATCGAATCATGCGGGTGATCTGTGACTATTACCGTATCGATAAAGACCGGCTTTTTTCAATGAAACGAGGTGCGTGTAACGAAGCAAGAGCCATTGCTCTATATCTGGCACGGCATCTCAGAGGGGAAACGTTAAACAGCATTGGCGAACAATTTGGAATAGAAAATTACAGCACCGTCAGCACTATAATAGGAAGATTCAAGGTCCGGCTCAAATCGGACCGTACACTGAACCGTAAACTTGATCAGATTAAACAGGTTATCATGAGTCAAGAGCAGACTTGACCCTTTTGCTTTTTTTCAGCTGCAGGGCCTGCAAATCCGCGAGGGTACCGATCCGCAGCTCTTCCTTCTGGATTATCTTTATGGCGGGCGCTACACATCTTGGTGGATCAAGCGCGAAGAGGCGAGGTAATGGCTCTGGAATGATTGTAGCCGACAAGGTGTGAGACAAAAGAGTTGCATATCTCCATCTGAAAATGTAGCCTGGCGGACAATGGATAACGGCTTATAGTCAAGAGGTTTATGCGCCTCAAAAGAGACCGAAAAGAAGTACCGTTTATCGAGACCAGGAAAATCGAGTGCCGGTCAGGGAAATCTAAAATGGAAATACTGCCTTTTTCATTCGTCAGAGGCTTGCTCTTTATTGTTGGGACTCTCCTCTTGCTTTTCATCTCCAGAAAGGCTGTCAGGAATCCGCGATGTCACGGGTTTTATCGATTCTTTGCCTTTCTGGGTATTCTTTTTCTGGTATTGTATAACTATCCGTTTTGGTTTATCGACGTGTTTGCACCATGGCAGATAGTCTCCTGGCTGCTGCTGTCGGTCTCTGTCCTCTTCGTCCTTCAGGGGATTTGGATACTGAGAAAGGCTGGAGGTTCGCAGGCAAGAGCCGAGATGCCGGAAAATTTTACCTTTGAAAACACCGTTACCCTGGTTACCGGAGGGATATATGGCTATATCCGCCATCCCATGTACAGTTCGCTACTGTTGCTGGCTTGGGGGGCATTTTTCAAACACTTTACCATTTTCGGATTAGGCCTAGTTCTGTTAACGTCCCTTTTTCTGTATATAACCGGCCTCATGGAAGAAAAAGAAAACCTGGCTTTTTTCGGTCCCACCTATCGCGAGTATATGAAGAGCACCAAGATGTTTCTGCCCTTTATTCTCTAATACTTACGAACATCCTCCCTACAGGCTGTTGTCCTGAGCACCTCGATCCTCCGCATGGCCTTGTGGTAGAGGCTTTCCGCCTGATAGGAACTGCGAACAAACGGCCCGGCGGCAACCCCGGCAAAGCCCAGGGCCAAGGCCTTGTCCGCTAGTTCTGCAAACTCTTCCGGCGGCAGGAAGCATTGCACCGGCAGATGCTCGGCGCTCGGCTGGAGATACTGGCCCATGGTCAGGATATCACAACCGACGGCCCGCAGGTCATGCCAGGTCTCTTCGATTTCCCCCGTCGTTTCACCAAGTCCGAGCATAATCCCCGACTTGGTCGGAAGATGCGGGAAGGTCTCCTTAACCCGACGCAACAAGTCAAGGGAGCGGGTATATTCGGCCTGGGGACGAACCTCCGGATAAAGCCGTGCCACCGTCTCGATATTGTGGTTGAGAACATCCGGGTCGGCATTGACGATGGTGAGCAGGGCACTATGATCGCCCTGCAGATCGGGGATGAGGACCTCAACCAGGGTGTTTGGCTGGTGCTTGCGGATGGCTGTGATGGTCTGTGCAAAAAGCGCCGCGCCGCCGTCCGGCAGATCGTCACGGGTCACCGAGGTGACCACCGCATAGCGCAGCTGAAGAAGGGCCACCGCCTCGGCCACCCGCTCCGGTTCCTCGGGATCCGGCAGCGTCTCCGGCCGGTGCCCAACCGCGCAAAAGCGGCAATTTCTGGTGCATTTTTCGCCTAAGATCATAAAGGTGGCCGTCCCCTGGCCGTAACACTCAAACTGGTTCGGGCACTTGGCCTCCTGACAGACGGTGGTCAGGGCATGGCCTTTCAGCAACCGGCGGATTTTCTCATACTCCGGTCCGGTCGGCAGGCTACGCCGCAGCCACTTGGGTTTGCCTGAAGGGGTCCGGTTGGTGCAGGATGGCATCGACATGGTCCTTGCTAAGGGGAATAAAGGGGCGGCCGAAGATGTGCGTTAACCGGCCGAGGAGATCTTTCTTTGCTGCATCGAGTGTAACTTCGCGGCCGCACTCGCGACTGAGGGTGGTCATCCGCACCCCGGCAAGGCCGCAGGGATTGACCCAGGAAAAGGGGATGAGGTCGAGGCTGACATTCAAGGCCAGGCCGTGGAAGGCGATGCCGTGGCGGATGGCAATACCGACGCTGCCGAGTTTTTGGTCCCCCACCCAGACCCCGTGATTGCGGGGATCCCGCCCGGCGACGACCCCGCATGCGGCGGCGAGACCGATCATCACCTCTTCCAGGCAGTGCACATATTCAGCGACACGAAGCCCAGCCTGGTGCAGATGGAATATCGGATACAGTACCAGCTGTCCGGGGCCATGAAAGGTGATATCACCGCCGCGTTCGATATGTATCAGAGGGATGTGCCTCTCCTTAAGAAATTCCTCCGCGACCATGAGGTTCTGCCGGCCGCCGCGCCTGCCGAGGGTGAAGGTACTCGGGTGCTCGGTCAGCAGAAAGAGGTCATCTCCCGGCTGGCCGCTCCGTCTCTTTTCAACGAGCGCCAGCTGCAGGCAATAGGCCGCCGCGTAGTCGGTCGGGCCCAAATCGACCAGGCCTGCGGCCTCTTTTTTCCTAACCACAAAGACAGGGATGCCGCGCTGCCAGGGTCTCGTCGAGGCGACGTGTCTTCGCCCTAAGCGGCGCCTGGCGGAGCAGGTCGGGATTTTCCTTGGCCTCCTGAACGATCATCTGCACCACCTCGATGAACTGGTCGATGTCATCCTTGCACTCGGTCTCGGTCGGTTCGATCATGATCGCCCCGTGCACCACCAGCGGGAAATAGATGGTCGGCGGATGATAGCCGCAATCGATCAGGCGCTTGGCGAGATCAAGGGTGCTGATCTTATTTTCCTGCAGCAGGGCGTCGGAAAAGACACACTCGTGCATGCACGGTCGGTTATAGGCAAGCGGCAGGGTACCTTTCAGTTTTTCCTTAATGTAGGCGGCGTTAAGGACCGCGAGTTGACTGGCTTTTTTCAGATTTTCCGCACCCATCGTGCGAATATAGCTATAGGCCCGGAGCAGAACGGAGAAATTGCCATGGAAGGCGTGAACCCGGCCGATGGATTCCGCCCGACCATAGTCCAATCGATACTTGTCACCCTCCTTGATCGCCCGTGGGGCCGGCAGGTACTTGGTCAGCTCCTCGGTCACGCACACCGGGCCCGCCCCCGGACCACCGCCACCGTGCGGCGTGGAAAAGGTCTTATGCAGGTTGAGATGCATGACATCGACTCCGCATTTCCGAGGGTTGATAATGCCCATGACCGCATTCAGGTTGGCGCCGTCACCGTAGACGAGGCCGCCCTTGGCATGGACGATCTCGGCGATCTCGCGGATATTGGTCTCAAACAGGCCGAGGGTATTGGGGTTGGTGACCATGATCCCGGCCGTTTCCTCGTCCATGACCGCGGCGATCGACTGGATATCGAGGATGCCGTTCGGCCCCGACTTGATAGGCACCGGCTTGTAGCCGCAGAGCGCAGCGGAGGCCGGATTGGTGCCGTGGGCGGTATCGGGGATAAGGATCTTGTTGCGTTTTGAATTGCGGCTTTTATGATAGGCGGCAAAGATCAGCATGCCGGTAAGTTCGCCGTGCGCCCCCGCCGCCGGCTGCACGGTGACTCCGGGCAGACCGGTGATCGCCGCCAGGGATTCCTGCAACTCGTACATGACCTGGAGATTGCCCTGCACCAGATGGTCGGCGAGCATCGGGTGGGCGGCGGCCAGTTGCGGCGTCGATGCGACTTTTTCGTTGATCTTCGGATTATATTTCATGGTGCAGGAACCGAGCGGATACATCCCGGTATCGACGCCGTAATTCCATTGCGACAGACGGGTGTAGTGGCGCACCACATCAACCTCGCTAAGATCGGGAAAATCGACCCCCGGCCCCTGCAATTCTGCAGGAAAGACCGCCACCGGCACATCGCTTGCCGAAACGCACATCCCCCGTCGCCCTTTTTTGCCCTTCTCCCAGAGCAGGGGTTCGTTTTGAATTATGCCGCTGGTACCCGGTACATTTGCCGTGCTCATGGCCTCACCTCCCCTGCTACCGCATCCATAACTTCTTTGCCGGCCGTCTCGGTCACACAGAAAAGATAGCGCCCCTTATGTTCCGGGTAATATTTCCCGAGTTCGAGGCCGGCGACAATGTTTTTTGCCAGCAGACGATCGTAAACCGGCTGGAAATCGTCTTGAAACTCAACGATAAATTCGTTGAAGGTCGGCGAATCGAAAACGATTTTCGCGCCCTTTGCCCTGAGCTGCGCCTTCAGATACTCGGCCTTACTGTAATTGAGCCGGGCCAGTTCGCCAAGACCCGAGCCGCCGAGGGAGGCCATATACATGGCGGCAATGAGCGTGCAGATCCCCTGGTTCGAGCAGATGTTGGAGGTGGCCTTCTCGCGGCGAATGTGTTGCTCCCGGGTGGAAAGGGTGAGGACGAAGCCGCGTTTGCCGTCCAGATCCTTGGTTTGCCCAACCAGTCGGCCAGGCATATTGCGGACAAATTCGTCGCGGCAGGCAAACATCCCCAGAGCCGCCCCGCCAAAGGATCGCGGCAAACCAAAGCTCTGGCCCTCGCCGCAGACGATGTCGGCGCCGCAGGAGCCCGGATTTTTCGTAAGACCGTAGGCCAGCGGCTCGGTAAAGGAGGTGATAAAGAGCATGCCGGCGGCGTGAATCGTCGCGCCAAGAGCTTCAAGATCCTCGACCACTCCGAAAAAATTCGGCGACTGGATCGCCACGGCCGCCACATCGCCGATTTCGGCAAGGCCGCTCAGATCGGTCCGCCCATCCGGCCCGACCGGCAACTCGACCATTTCGTAGCAGGTCGGTTCCAGGTAGGTCCTGGCAACCTCCCGGTAGTGCGGGTGCACGGCGGCGGAAACCGCCACTTTTGCCTTCTTCTTTGCTATCCGCAGACCCATGAGCAGGCCTTCGGCAAGGGCCGAGGCACCGTCGTAGATGGAGGCATTGGCGACATCCATACCGAGCAATCTGGTCACCAGGGTCTGATATTCGTAAATGCCCTGCAGGGTGCCCTGGGCCATCTCCGGCTGGTAGGGGGTGTAGGCGGTGAGGAACTCGGAGCGGCTCATCACGGTGCGGATCGTCTCCGGAATATGATGATGATAACTGCCGGCGCCGATCAGCACATGCGAGGTATGGTCCACCTGCATCGCCTCGGCCAGGTGCTGCACATGCTCCGTCAATTGCCACTCGTCCATCGGTGCGGGCAAAGGCATGCTTCCCTCGTAGCGGCAGGCATCGGGAACCGAGCAGAACAGTTCGTCCAGGCTCTGCCGCCCAACCACCGCGAGCATCTCCCGTATTTCGTCGTCGGTATGGGGTAAATAGCGCATGGCATTATCCTCGCAGGAGTTGGCGATAGGCGTCGACGGTCAAAAGTTGCGTAAGTTCACTCGCATCGGCGGGTTTGATCTCGACAATCCAGTTGCCGTACGGATCCTGATTGATCAGTTCCGGGGCGTCGCCCAGGGCCTCATTGACCGCAACGATCTCGCCGCCGACCGGCAGATAGATCTCCGACACCGCCTTGACCGACTCCAGGGTGCCAAATTGGTCGCCTTTGCCAAAGGTCGCACCCACCTCGGGCAACTCGACAAAGACGATATCCCCCAGCTGATCCTGGGCATAATCGCTTATCCCGACCTTGAGGGTGGCACCATTCCCGGTTACCCACTCATGCTCTTCGGTATAGCGCAGGTTCTCGTTAAAAATCAGCTCACTCAGTTCTTTCATGGCCTCGTCTCCCTTTATAGTATTTCAACCCAGCATCTTATCCATCGGCCTTCTGGCGGTCCTGTTCGGACGGACATCGGCCCGTATTTCCACAATTATTTTTCTTTTTCCGTCGGTCAGCACGACCTTTTCACCGGGAGCGCAATGCTTATCGAGCAGGACAAAACCGCAGCACAGCCCCTTAGCTTGAAAGTCCTTGTTGCCGGTGACGCTGACAATCGCACCGTCAACCCGGCCAATGGCCATATCCGTGGTGCAGGTGAGGATGGTGCCGAGACGTTCGCCCGACTCCCTGGTGACAAAACTACCCTCTCCGGCATTGATCTTGCGAGGATCAAAGCCGGCAAAGGGCAGGGTGTATTTGTTCCACCGGCTCTGCAGCAAGGCCGGTCCGCCGATGAAATTCTTGATAAAGGAGGTCATCCCCTCGTTCCAGGAAAGAGCGAACTGCCAAGGGTTGTGTAAAAACGGCCAGGCCCCGATATCTTGATGCGACAGCGGCAATACCGCCCCGGCCCGGAGCGAATCCCTGGCCGCAAGGCCGCAGGCCAGCAGGCCTTGATCCCTCCCGGCATCTAAAAGCCGCGACCAGAGGGGCAGCAAGTGATCGATGGCGACGAAGAGTTCAAAGCCGAATTCACCGGTATAGCCGGTGCGTGACACGAGGACCGGCGTGCCATCGACGAGGGTCACCGCACTATCGGTCCCGAATCGGTCGAAGCTCCCCTTGAAGGAAAAGTATGGCAGGCCCTGGAAAACGCTTGATGCATGAGTCAGGATTTTCCCCAGGATTAGCGCCGCCAGCGGACCCTGAATATCCATCTTGCCGACCTTGTCGGTCAGGTCGTGAATATCCACATCCCGGCTGGCCGTGTGCTTTTTCAGGTGGGCGGCAATGATCCCGCCCATGCCGGCGTTGACGACCACCATAAAGCTCTCGGGCCGCAACTGATAAAGGATGGCATCGTCAATGACCGTGCCGTCTTCGGCGAGAAAGATACCGTATACGCACCTGCCGTCAACTAGAGCAGTCTTTTCTTTACCGATGCAGGTCTGAAGATCCTTGCTCAGGCACAGCTGCAGCAGCGCCCTTGCCCCCGCACCCTGCACCGCCACCGCCGCCATATGGCTGGTATCGAAAATACCGGCTGCACAAATGACCGCCAGATGCTCGGCCTTTGCCCCGGTCTTGTACCACAGCGGCATATCGTAGTTACCGAAAAGAGCCATATTGGCCCCTTGTTCAACATGCCAGTCATGTAACACCGTTTTTTTCGCATCTTCCATTTCCGCACCTGCTTCTGGATAAGAGATTGATGCCTTGCCCCGACTTCACACCGGCAGGGTCAACGGCACCTTCAGATTGAAACTCTTGTAGACAACGAAGGTCTCCACCGCCCTGACGTTTTCCAGCTTGGCCACCTCTTCGGTATAAAACTTCAGCATGGTGAACTCCTTGGTGAGGAGAACCGTCAGGATAAGGTCAAAACGGCCGGTCACCACGCAAACCGAAATAACACCGCGCAGTTTGCTGAATTCCTCGCCTTTTTTAACGAGATCCATATCTTTCAACCGTACTCCGACCATGACAACCGACTGGTCCGGCACCGCCTCGGGATCGACCAGGGCGGTAATATCCAACACCCCTTCGTCCTTCAATTTTTTCACCCGGGCCCGCACCGTCCCCTCGGAAAGGGCGAGCGACTCGGCGATCTGCTTGAAGGGCATCCTGCCGTCTCGGAGATGATTGATAATAGCCAGATTTATTTCATCGAAATCCATAACCACACACCGCCAGGCAAATAGGCCTCCCGTTCCTTGGAATGTTCTCCTCAATAATTTGCCGAATCATACGATGGAAAAATGATACTGTCAATATTGGCAGTTAATTTTTACGAATAAAGTGTTTTGTTGGCCAAACATCTACGCATTTCGTATTCAATCATCAGCTGGTGTTAAATTATATATCATTCCAATGTTGGTTTGCAATCTTCCACCCAAACAATTTTGGACGACCGGGGACCAAGGCAAAATGCTCCACCGGTCGCAACAGATACAGCCGATTGCAAGATCAAACAGGCGATACGGAAAACTAGAGATATTTGGCGTGAACTTCCGAGGCGCCGGCGGCATGGGCGCCGCGCAGCGCCTTGTCAGCCAGACGATTGATGGCGGCAATATTGCCGTGGCTCAAGGAATGAATCTTACGGATAGTGTCGTAGGGAAAAAGGGCTGTCGAGTAGCTGCCGCCGCCGGCTGAGGCAAGCTGCAGGCAGAAACGGAGATAATCGGCGGTATCTTTAATATTCAGGGGTTCAAGATAAAGTTGGCAGTTTGTTTCGTCCTCGAAATACTCGATGGTGGTGGCAACCATCTTCGTTTCCATCTCTTTGCTGCCAAAGAGAATGAGCTGCAACATTGCCGCCCCATCCCCTTCGCCATAGGCATTGGTCAAGGTACGGATGATCCCTTCCATGGTAGCCGGATACATCTTCTCGGCATCATCGACCAAAAGTACCACCCGTTGCCCGCTCTGCCTTCTTGCGTCAAGAGCAAACTTGATCCGGGCTTCCAACTCACTCTGGGCCGTCTCCACAGCCCCTTCGATGCCCAGAAACGCCGCCACCTCCTGCAACACTGCGGCAACCGACCCGGTTTGGTCAATTATCTGCAGAACCTTATAAGATGCCGGCAAAGTTCGCACCATTTTCTCAACCAGGAGCGACTTGCCACTGCCCGACTCTCCCGTCACCTTGATAAGAGGCTTGTCTTTTTCGAGAAGTCCGAGGAGTTGGCTGTAGAGTTCCAAACGTTCCGACCAGGGAACATCCATGCAACAGGGTCTGACACCTTCACGGAAGGCTGCCAGCAACGCCCCCAAATCGACAGCCGGCGTGACCACGCTTTCGCTCCTGCCCGGAAGGGGGGCAGAGCCCTGCCTATCCCCGCTTTGCAGGGCGCAATCGAGAATAGCGCCGGGCTCAACCGCAAGCTTTCGGGTCTCCACCGTCCCCACATGGCGGCCGCTTCGGCGCAGAGCCAGAGACTCAGTGACCACACAGCCTTCCATATGGCCGGAGCAGTCAATGGTTGTCGCCTTGATATCGCCGGAAATCTTTCCACCCTCACGAATATCAAGAACCTGACCGGAGAACGAGCCTTCAAGAGTCCCTTCCAGAATGACCCGTCCACGACACTCCACAGCCCCGGAGATCACCATCGACCGAGTTATAATGCTTTCATTTTCATCAACCATGAGCAACTCGCAAGAACCCGCGTCGGGCCACCCTTATAATCACCATTTCCAACTCTTCATCCCAAGGTAGCATGTTGAGCGCCGGCTGCAAGGAAAACATGCATTAATTAACAATCCTCTCCACCCAAGTCACGACATTATGCCACGTCGAGCAAAAATAAGGGTTGATAACTGAATTGCAAATTCGTACTCTTTGCTGAAACATTCGAATGAGCCTTTTCCCCAACCAAGGAGTACTTATGGATATCCCGCAAGACAAAATCGACACAACCGAACACTACGACCTTGAAGATGGCGAAACCATCGAGCAGGCTTTGCAGCAGATGCAAATTCTTTATAAATCAAGGTGTGTTCAGGCGTCCCACGGCTCGAATGTAACCATTCGGGAGATTAAAAAAGAAGAATAACCCCATATCGATTTCAATTCCCGTAATGCAAGGAACCTGAGGCAAGAGATGGGTGAAAAGAAAATAGGCGTATTGATCGGCGGCTCCGGTTTGATCGGCGGTACAATCGTCAATTTTTATAAGACGTATTTTCCCGACAGCGTCGATATTCGGGCGCCAAGCAGCAAAAAAGTTACCCTCCGGGAGGAGTCTGATATCCGCAGCTACCTGGCCAATGTCAAGCCGGACTTCGTTATCAATGCGGCGATGGCGAGTCTCGGCTCGGACAACCTGCTGGCTTACGAGGTCAATTATCTCGGACCGATAAGTCTTGCCAGAGCCGCCAACGCCCTTGCCATTCCTTATATCCACATCAGTTCCGCCGCCGCCTTGCCGGCCGGCGAAAACCTCCGGGAAGAAGACACCCTGGCCCTCTCTCCCCGCTTAAGCAACTACGCCAAATCGAAACTCATGGCGGAAATGACTCTAAAGTGCATGTCCGAAAAAGAGGGCCTGGACTACTCCTGCATTCGCCTGGCTATCGTCTACGGTGCCCACGATCATAAAATCCAGGGCTTTCACCGCCTGTTTTTCTCCATTGCCGACGAATCAATGCCTGTCCTCTTCACCAAAAAAAACACCTTCCACTCCTATAGTAATGCCAGAAAACTGCCGTTTCTCATCCATCATATGCTGGAAAACAGGGCTGAATTCAGCGGTGCCACCTACAATTTCGTGGATAGGGAACCGGTCGATCTGGCGACCCTCATTCTCACCATCAAATCCTATCTGCAACTCACCCTGCCAAAAGAAATTTACATCCCCTATTGGTTGGCAAACAGCGGCAGAACAGTGATAAAAGCCCTCCTCCAATTGCTGCGCAAGATCGGCCTGAAGGCGACCCTGCCTCCGGAATTGATGTTTCTCGACAGTTTTTACAAACCGCAAACGCTTTCCACCAAAAAACTCCAGGACTCCTCGTTCCTCGACCCCATGCCGGAGGAGACGATTTTCACCCGGCTGCCGGAACTGGTGATCTACTACCTCACCCGCTGGAGCCATGAAAATCTGATAACAACCTATAATGAAACCATCGGCAAAGAAAAATCCGTGGCCAAGACCTTTGCTACCAACCCCGAATTTTTACTTGACTCAGTCCACACCCGGGGTATTGGTCCCTTTCCCGACATGCAAAGGAAATAGGTTTTACTGCTGTGAACCCAGAATCCCGACTGGTTTTTCCCTGCCGTATCTGGTATAGACAACCACTTTGTCAAGCATCAGGATATTCTTCTCCGATAATTCACACCGGAAGCCAAAACCATGACCATAAATAACCCTGCGGTCCTTCAATTCATTAAATACGCCTTGGCGGGTGGCCTCTCCACCGTTACCCATATCGTCATATTTCATTTCATCGCCTGGAAAATCTTCCCATCCCTGCAGGAGAGAGATCATGCGGTGCGGTTCTTCAACCTGACCATCCACAAAATCAATGATACCACCAGGGCTCGCAACTCAATGATCGGTAACTTCATTGCCTTTCTCTTTGCCAATATGGTGGCCTATATCCTCAACATTCTCTTCGTCTTTCAGGGCGGGAAATATCCTGTCATTATTGAGATCCTTCTCTTTTATGCGGTCTCGGGCGTTGCCGCCTTCCTTGGTACGATGTTGATGGGCCTTCTTATCAGACGTTTCGGACTTCTTACCACCTACGCCTTTGTCGCCAATATTTTTACGGCGGTGATGATTAACTTCGTCATGCGGAAATTCTTTATTTTTGCCGGCTGACCGGCAGGCGAGCAGCCGACCGCCGGCTGGTCGCCCATTGATTATGGTTCCCGGCTTTCCGACTCCCCAAATTTCCAGACCAGCATAGCGCCGGCGATATAATTGTTATGGATACTGACGAGGGGACTGTCTGCATACACCGCCCCGTCGATATTTATCCACCGCCCGTAACAGCTCACCGAGAAATTAGGGGTCAACTCCTTGGTGATACTGCCCGACACCTGTAAACCACCATATCCTCCTTCCGCCTGATAGTAGCCACGATTCGGCGTAACATCTGCCTGGGAAACCTCATAGAAATAGCTGTTCATTGCGGCATCGGCAAATCTTACCCCGGTACTTACATGAAAGCGGATCTTTTGCTCCCTGAAGATCCTTGAATCCCTGAAAATAAATGACAGATCGGATACATATCCTTGATGTTCGATTTCCAGACCACTGCTGAAATCAACGGAAAAAGCCGCCCGCAAGGTGGCCTGGAAAAAGAAGGAATCCCGCTCGCCGTATTCGAAAAAATAGTAGTTTAAAGCCGGACCAACCTCGAAGATGGCGTTGAGGTCGGCCATACCCTTTCTGACAGTATCATCGCCTGCCGGGGGGTTGCCGGCCAGGGAGATGTCGGTCTCAAATTGCTTATATCGCCAGAATATGCCGCGAACCCCTTCCTTGTCGGCTTTGAGGATTTCTCCCCGGTAGACGAAATAGGGGATGGGAAAGGCATAGGTTTGATATTCATCCGACCCGGAATAGTGGGGAACGCGGGCCGCCAGGCCGACAATTCCGTATTCGTAGAGGGGCAGTTTTTCTCCCTGCGGCGCAGTTGACTCACCGGCGCACACCGCCGACCACAAGAGAGATGCCGTCAACAGTCCGGCGAGAAAACCTCCTGCTTTGATGTTCATTCGCAACCTCTCGGATAATGGTGGGGACTGCAGCAGCTGGCCAGGCGCTTCGCCCTTGGCCCGGAACACTCTCTTTTCTACCGACGGTACGTTGCAACGGTGCTGCCGTTTGCCTTTTCTTGGGCCGGCGGTGCCTGCAAGCGTCTGGCCTGCCAATATTTTTCCTGCCAGTAGGAGTCGTCGAGACTGGAAAGTGTCACCCCTTTAGAAAGGGATGCGTGGATAAACTGGTCATCGGCAAGATAAATTCCCACATGTTTCTTCGATCGCCCCGTATTGAAAAAAACCAGGTCACCGCTTTTTAACGAAGCCCTTGCGACTTCCCGTCCGCTTTCAGCCTGTTCTCCGGCGGTTCTCGGCAATGAAAGCCCAAACAAATTCCGATAGGCAAGAACGGTATAACCCGAACAATCGATCCCCGAAGTCGACATCCCGCCATCGACGTAGGGTGTACCCCGCCATTGTTGATAATGACGTTTCAGAAGCAGCATGTTTTCTTTGTCTGCGACCGATTTTTCAGCAACGGGGATTTGTCTTTGCTGGGGCATGTACACAACCTGAACCTTTGGCGCACATCCCGGTAAAAAAAGGAATACAACAGCAATTATCAGCAGTTGATAGCCGCCGAATGACCTGAATGCCGGCCACCGATCTTTTCCGGTGAACATTTTCTTTGCATCGATGTCCATATTTTCTCCACTCTCATGCTGCTTCTGCTCATCAACAGTCGCGATCTATAGGCACAACATCGTTGATAATAAAGGAAATATATTTAAAATTCAATGGCAGGAACAATGAAACTAGAGAAAAAACAGCGGTGCCTCATTTGATTATCTCGACAAATCAAGATAGAATTTAAAAAGAACAGTTTCTCCGGAGCTGGAGACTTACCCTCTGACAGCACCCTTTTTCGCCGTCAATCCTCCTTTTGGCATAAAATTTATTGATGGATAACGAAAGTACATTTCTCTGAAATGTTTCTTTTATCAATAATATTTTTCCCAATCTCCCGTTTTTGTGATATAAAGCGAATTTATTTTCAGAACAGGATTGTAAATTAACCGCAAAGAAAGTATGTTCGCATCAATTTTATTTACCTTTCTGCTTTTTCTTTGCTTGCAATTGGTTTGAATGAAACAGTAGCAAAAATGTTCTAACTATCAAGAGGAATGATGCATGTATAAAATATCTTATGAAAATGATGACATAGTCATCCGTTTTGAGAAAGATCTCATCGATCAGGAAATGCTGTCGCGGTTTCTCGGACATATCAACTTCCAGTCAATGCTGAAGAAGAGTAAGACGTCGGATGCGACCAAAAAATTACAGGAAAAGAATCGCTTGAGTACTTTTCCCACCGGTTTTGCCCTGATTCGCGATCCGGCCTTGAATAAAGGGACCGCCTTCACCATTGAGGAACGGGAGGCTCTCGGCTTAACCGGTCTGCTGCCACCCAGAGTCCATACCATTGACGAGCAGGTTGAGCGAATCCTGTGGAATCTCCGCAGGAAAAACAACGACTTGCAGCGCTATATCTTCCTTACCGGTCTCCAGGATCGCAACAAGACCTTGTTCTACCGAGTGCTTGTCGATAATATCGAGGAATTAATGCCTATCGTCTATACACCTACAGTAGGGCAGGCATGTATTGAATACGGCAACATCTTCCGACGGCCGCGCGGCATTTATATCACCTCCAACGACAAGGGCCGGATTGCCGAACTCTTCGGCAACTGGTATCGCAAGGATATCCGCATCATTGTCGTCACCGATGGCGAGCGAATTCTCGGGCTTGGCGATCTGGGGGCCGACGGCATGGGAATCCCCGTCGGGAAATTAGCCCTTTACACTGCCTGCGGCGGAATTCACCCGTCACTCAGCCTGCCTGTGACCATCGATGTGGGAACAAACAATGAAAACCTTCTCAACGATCCACTCTATATCGGCAACAAACATCCGCGTATCCGCGGCGCAGAATACGATGAACTGATAGAGGAGTTTGTTCTCGCTGTGCAACAGGTGTTTCCCGGGACGATGATTCAGTTTGAAGATTTTGCCAACGCCAATGCCTTTAAATTCTTGCAAAAATATAGAGACCAGGTCTGCTGTTTCAACGATGATATTCAAGGGACGGCCTCAGTAACCGTTTCCGGTCTGTTCACCACCCTGCGCATTACCGGCAGCAGCCTGAAAGACCAGAGATACCTCTTCATGGGGGCCGGAGAGGCCGGCATCGGCACCGGCGATCTTTTGGTATCAGCCTTGATGGCGGAAGGCCTGTCGCGGGAAGAAGCCAGAACCCATTGCTGGTTCTTTGATTCCAAAGGGCTGGTGGTGAAGGCCCGTACCGATCTCAAGGGGCATAAACTCGATTACGCCCATGAGCATGAAGGTATTACCGATTTTCTGACAGCCGTTGAATCCCTCAAACCGACAGCGATTATCGGCGTCTCGGCCCAGGCCGGAAGGTTTACCAAAGAGGTGCTTGAGGCGATGGCGCGGATCAATGAACGTCCGGTCGTGTTCTCCTTGTCCAACCCCACCTCCAAGGCTGAATGTACCGCCGAAGAGGCCTACACATATACCGACGGACGGGCCATTTTCGCCAGCGGCAGCCCCTTCGGCCAGGTTATCGTCAATGGCCAGCGGTTAGTTCCCGGCCAAGGCAACAATGTTTATATCTTCCCCGGCGTGGGGATGGGGGTTATGGCCAGCGGAGCCTCACGGGTCACCGATGAGATGTTCCTCGTGGCGGCCCGCACTCTCGCCATGGAGGTCTCCGAGACGGATCTGCGCATCGGTCGGGTTTATCCGCCGCTGCCGAGAATCAGAGACGTGTCCTTGGCCGTTGCGGTTGCCGTCGCTGATATTGCTTATTCCAGAGGCCTTGCTTCCAGGCCGCGCCCCGTCGATCTCCCCGGCTTCATAGAGAGCCAGATGTACGAACCTGAGTATCAGCCGTACGTGTGATCGCTCTATCCTTTCCGGGAAAAGCAGCAACCTGTGCTTTTCCCGGAGGGCGTTCTGTACCTTCCAGTACCAGAAAAAGTAGACCTAAAACCCCGGCAGAGTAAATTTCAGCGTCACTTCCCCGGTTTTTTTATCAAGGGTCACCATCTTCTCCCCCGCTCCGCCAAGCCCCAGTTTTTTGCCGATAGCCATCTCCAAAAGACCGCTGATAAAGCCCATGCCCTGATTCAGGACCTCTTCCATTTTCTCGGTCGAGTGTTGTTCCATCGCTTCTTCGCGGTCTTCGGATTCCGATGACTCGGTAAGATTTTCCAAGGTCTCCTCGCCGAGATAATCAACTTCTTTGTTGAGAACCTCCGGGTTGAGGAAATGCGGTGTGTCCTCCGCCAGCTCTTCGGCGGGCAGCGACTGGACAATCGGCGCGGCCTCCTGTTCGCCGATCATCTCCCGCAGACGGTTGACCATTTCCTGGCGTTTTTCCCGGGAGAAGAGCACCTCGTCCATGCCGCCGTCAAAAACCCCGCGAAAGAGATCTTCCTTCAGCTTGATCCCGGCCATAATCCGCTCTTCGATGCTCTGTTTGGCTATCAGGTTGATGACATTGATGCACTGGCTCTTCTGGCCGATCCGGTTGATCCGGCCAATTCGCTGATTGAGCTTTGCCGGATTCCAGGGCAACTCGAAATTGACGACGCAATCGGCTGCCTGGAGATTCAAGCCGGTGCCGCCGGCATCGGACGACAGGAACACCTTGCAGTTGGGATTATTGGTGAATTCGTCGATCAACAGCTGCCGCTTTTCCACCGGCACCTTGCCTGACAACTCGACAAAGGCTATGCCGGCGCGGGAAAGCTGCTTGCCGATCAGCATGTTCATGGTCGTCCATTCGCTGAAGATCACCACCTTGCGACCATTGGCGATGACCACTTCCTCCATAATGGTCGCGAGTTCGCTAAGCTTCGGCGAGATATTGGTTTCCCGGTCGATCAGATAGGTGGAATCGCAGACCTGCCGCATCTTCAGCAGCAGGGTCTGGATACGGCGGATATCCATCGGAGTGAGGAATTTCTTGTTGAGGAGGGGAAGCAGAAGCTGCGAAAAGCCGGCGTGGATTTCCGCCTGCTCCTGGAACAGATCGATGTAGTAGTTATTGACGATCAGCTCAGGCAACTGGTCGAGTACCTCTTCCTTGCGGCGGCGGATGACAAGAGGCTGCAACTTTTTGTGCAATTCATCAAGGCCCACATAGCCGAGGATATCTCCTTTTTTCCGGCGATTAAGGAGAAAGTGGTCGGCGGCAAACCGCCACAAGGGGCTGAGCAGATCGGGATCGAGAAACTGCATCAACGAGTAGACATCTTCGAGCTTGTTCTCAAGCGGCGTGCCGGTGAGGATGACGGCATGCTGGCGTGGCAGGCTGTTGACCGCCTCCGCCGTTTTGGTCTCGAAGTTTTTGATCCGTTGCGCCTCGTCGAGAACAATGACATCCGGCTTGAACCTTGAGATAATGGTGACATCCCGGAGAACCGCCTCATAATTGGTGATCTTGAACAGACCGGGGTCGCGCTGGTACTGCTCTTTGCGCGTCTTGGAGGACCCGGCAACGATGCAGGCCTTTTCTTCGGTGAAGTTCTCGATCTCCCGCTGCCACTGACGCTTCAGAGAGCTGAGGGTGACCACCAGCACCTTTTTGAAGCCGAAAATCTCCTTCTTGGCGACACACAGACCGATGGCCTGCAGGGTCTTGCCAAGGCCCATCTCGTCGCCGATCAGCACCGCCTTTTTATGGAGGCCAAACAGCATACCCTCCTGCTGATAGGGATAGGGTGCCATCTTAAGAAAGCGGGAAAAATCGGGCGGCGCCTCGGCAGCGGCTTGATGCAGCTCGATGTCCATGGCGATATTGTTCAGTTTGCGCAGCACCGGTTCCTGCACGCGAATCTGCTTATACTCCTCAAGTTTTTCCAAATGCGGGATAAAGGCGGCGACATCGTCCTGCCGGAAAAGCTGCCGTTCATCAAAGAGATCGGCCAGCAGCCCGGCGAGCCGGCCATCCATGCGGCCATTCTCCTGTTCATGATAGAGTCGAGGACGACCAGCTTCGCTATCCCAAAAGATATCGATATAGGGAAAGATTTCCCCATCGAGACGCTTAGCGAAATCCTTTTTTTCCACTAAGAATTCGCTGAGAAAATGCAGATGCTTGCAAGTCCCCAGCTGGTTGAAATGAAAATCCGGGCAGGAGCAATGGCCGATTCCGGCCCGTGGATCATGGAGAGTTACCTGGTATTGGCGCCCCTTGGTGGTGGTTACTAGGTGGTCGCCTTTCAGCATCTCACCCTGAATCACTTGAAAGATCTCCTGCCGTCCCCGTTTCTGCCGATCCTCCAAGGCCTGGGCGCGGATCTCCGCGGCAGACAGGAAATCGGCCTGCCCCACCTCGACTTCCCCTCGCACCTCCCCTGCTGTACCCTGTTTTTCAAAAATTTCAAGAAGGATGGCCACGACATGCTTGCAGCCGCGTCCGGGATAGGGACAATCGCAATGAGTGGTGATCGCCCCATTCATGACAATTTCCGTGCGATAGTTGCCGTAGTTGCCATCGACCTCGTACACCTGCCGGCCGTTGCCGCATTGTTCCGGGATGCGACGAAAGGCACCGTTTCGTTGTAAAAATTCACCGCGCTTAAAAATTAACGGCGAGTCGGCAAGCTGCCGAATGGTTTCGATTTTCAGCGGAGTCATGGGAGGTCCTTTGGAAATTATTTTGGCGGGTTACAACCTTGCATGCAGCAAAGGCAAAGTGACAAAAGGACGAGGCAACGGATGAAAACTTGAGCACACTCCGGACCTTTTTTCAATGGCCTTTTTTCTTTGCCCGTGTCGATGCAGGGTTATTTGAGCTTCTTTGATGTCTCCTGCCATCCGTAGCCCCATGCAATTTTTCATCGTCCTGTCCCTCGCCGCCTTTCCGCGGTTTGCGATGGACACTCGTGCCATCACCAGCGGGTTTTTCATGGTCAACTTGAGGCGGCGGTTGTTCCTGCTTCGGCTTCTTGGGTTTCTTCGGACGCGCCTTCATAAGGCAGGTGAGTGGCACACTATGTTTTGCAATAAAACCAGCAACAACCTCGCGCACCAGAAGCTTACGGATGAGCGTCTCGATTGCCGACAGCAGGTTGACCTCATCGGCACTGACCAGAGAAATTGCTACACCTTGCAAACCGGCACGGCCGGTGCGACCGATACGATGAATGTAGTCTTCGGCAACTTTCGGCAGATCGATATTGATAACATGAGAAAGCTCGCTGATATCGATACCCCGCGAGGCGATATCGGTGGCAACCAGGACACGGATGGAGTTTGCCTTAAAATCGGCCAGGGCGCGGGTACGTAAGCCCTGACTTTTATCACCGTGAATCGCCAAGGCGGAGATACCTTTGTCGGCCAGTTTCTGCACCAACCGATCGACACCGATCCTGGTGCCGGTGAAGACCAGTACCTGTTGCCAGTCATTGTTCTGAAGCAGGTGACAGAGGAGATCCGCCTTTTTGCTCTTATCGACCTCGTAGATTACCTGCTCCACGCTCTTGGCCGCCGAGTTTTGCGGGTCAACTTCTATCTGTACCGGTCTTTGCAGTAGCTTGTCGGCGAGTGTACGGATGGCACTCGGAAAAGTCGCTGAAAAAAGCAAACTCTGTCGCCTTTTCGGCAACAGGCCGAGGATCTTGTCTATCTCGTCCATAAATCCCAGGTCGAGCATCCGGTCCGCTTCATCGAGCACCAGCGTCTCCACCTGCGAAAACTTGACGGCATTCTGCCGGTGAAGATCGAGCAAGCGGCCCGGCGTCGCAACCAGAATATCGATGCCGCTGCGCAGTTTCATCATCTGCGGGTTGATCTTCACCCCACCGTAGACAACACCCGTCCTGAGCACCAGATACTTGCCATAAACGGCAATAGCCTCGGCAACCTGCATCGCCAACTCGCGGGTCGGTACCAGCACCAGGGCGCGGATGTGATTCGCCTTTGTCCTCGGACCACCGGCAAGCCTTTGCAAAAGCGGCAGTGCAAAAGCAGCAGTTTTCCCTGTTCCGGTCTGAGCTGCGGCCATAACATCTCTCCCCGAGAGAACGGCGGGGATCGCATGGAGCTGAACCGGAGTAGGACCGGTATATCCTTGTTCATCAAGGGCACGAAGAAGAGGTTCAGAAAGACCGAGGGAAGAGAAGGACATAGCGAATCTTACCGGAAAGGGATTGAAATTTTTCCAAATTGAACATATCGAGACAGGCAAATTTTATGTTGTCCCGGACTATACCAGGCCTGGCTACAGACTCAATATATATCGAAAAAGGTGGTGCGGCGAACGGTCAAGGCTACCTTGAAAGATTGCGTATTCTTCCAAACTCCGGGTTATGGAACCTTCTAATATTTCCTTTTACTCAGCTCTCTTTACCCAACCTCCTGTCACCGTAATCTGCTACAGATCTGCAAGAGACCTGGATCAATTCGCGTATGGAGTTATCCTATTTTTTGCTATTCATCATAATTTTGCATGCTATGCAGAAGGATTGAACTAACAACTTGCAAAATCCCAGTCAACTGATTTATATGCAGTTTTAGTGCGTTAAGACTTTTTTGATGGAGCAAAACCTCCCTTGCTCCGCATTTCAATTAGAATTGATAAACCATTACAGCCCCTTGGGGAGGTGCTTGTTGTACAGAACTTCACAATTACTTAGTTAGGTGCCTTCAACATGGGAAGCCATTTCAAGTTTGCTGCCATCTACCAGACATCGTTGCTTGAGCGTGCACCGCGTAAAGTAGTTTGCGACCCCGTCAAAATCGAGTTCTTCAAAGGACCGCGTGTTCTTGATGTGCCACTTCAGGTGAGTCGAATCACCCCCTTCGGGCGAGAAGCACCAATTGCCGGGAGCGGCAAGCTGGCGCTAAACGATGGTCCATTTATTTCGATAACCGTCCGTACCGATGAAAGTGATCCCTTTAAGGCCAAGAGATTCTGTGAAGATCAATTGGACTCAGCCCTCGCTCAACTGGCAGTAATCTACGACCCAGCGTTGTTCTCTGAACAAATTTACAGAGGATGGTTACTGGAAGAAAAGAAATGGATCATGGAGGCATGGGTTCAGCGCAAGAATCCCATTGCAGTATCTTCTGATTTAGCCGACGCGTTGAGCGAAATGCGTAAGTCAGTCAGCCAAGTGCCTGAGTTACACGTACGCTTCCTCTTGATGTCACGATTCTTGGCAAAGTCGCTGCTCGTCTCCCCAGGCGAGGAGAAGTTTCTTTATCTCTGGACAATGCTAGAGATATTTCCCATGAAGGACACGAGCAACATTGCACCAATCAGCGACTATGTGGGCACGCTAGTGAATAGACCGCCCGCTGAGGTAAAAGAAAAGCTTGGGATTGGGCGACTCTACGGATCAAGGTGCACCTTTGTTCACGATGGGCGTTTGGATATTCCCCTGAGCGACCTTGGTTTAGTGTTTGGGCGCCTGGAGTTGATCTGTATTGAGGTTCTTCGGTCACTCTGTGGATTGCCATATTCAGGCTCTTTGGAGAATTACTTTGACGCCAAAGGAACCTAACCCTGCGTTCGAGGCGACCTGCGCAAAAAGCCGCGCAGGTCGCCTCAGCTCCACGTTAGCCGTGTGTACACCGCCATATGCGAATTGCCATCATTTCAGATAGTCATGGGAACCTGCCAGCACTTGAGTCTGTCGTCAAGGACATTGGCCGTCGCGGCGCCAATGCAGTCGTGAACCTGGGAAACAGCCTGTCTGGCCCACTGTTGCCCCTTGAGACGGCGCAATTTTTGATAGCGCACGGATGCTGCACCTTGCAGGAAACCATGAGTGCCAGCTGCTCACGCAAGTTTCCGGCCAAAGAGGCCCCATCAGATATATTTATGGGGTCAGGCCTCGAAGTTGGCAACTTAAAAAAATCAGGTGTATTTTCACCATAGCATGGAAACCACGCATTCATCTCCCCGGCGGACTCTACCACGTCATTCTCCGCAGTAACGGAGGCCAGCCGGTCTTTCTTGTCGACGAGGATCGGTACCGTTTCTACCTCCTGCTGCAGGAAGGAACCCACCGTTTCGGCCATCGGATACAGGCTTTCTGTCTGATGACCAACCTCGGTAAAGAGATTTGGCCCAGGATGACTCCATAGTTTCATTAAGAACGTGTGCCATCCCCGGCACCCAACCCCCATCACTCAACCCGGCAAGCCGGTGAGCCTTACGTGAGGTGTCTCTATGACTATCGCAATTGCCATTTACCTCTTTCCAGACGTGGAGGTTCTAGATTTTGCCGGACCTTACGAGGTATTCACTACTGCCAATCGTGTCTTCAAACGGCAAAACCCCGAGGCTGAAGATCTTTTCCGAGTCTTTACCGTCGCTCGCGATCCCAATCTCGTACGAGCACGCGCCGGCTTGGAGGTAAGGCCGGATTTCACAATCCAGTCTCATCCTATCGTTGATGTACTTGTTGTGCCGGGTGGCGTAATAACCGCAGAACTTAAGCGAACGGAAGTCATCCACTGGATTGCCGACCAGCATCCCAAAAACACCCTTACGGCTTCAGTGTGCACGGGGGTCTTTCTGCTGGCAAAGGCCGGATTATTACACGGGAAATCGGCTACAACTCACTGGGAAGACATAGCTGATCTTCAGCTCATGTTCCCTGAACTTTCAGTACAAGAAAATAGGCGGTGGATTGACGAGGGGAGTGTCATCACCTCCGCGGGAATTTCCGCTGGTATTGACATGAGCCTCCATCTCGTTGAGCGTCTAGCCGGGCGGGCGCTTTCCCTTGCTACCGCGCGACAAATGGAAGTTGAATGGCAGGAAAACACCTAACATGGCGCTCAACTTCGCTCCCTTCGGTCGAACCGCAAGGTTCATACGAACAGATCTTCCGGTTGGCAGTCTTCGGCCATGGAAAAAGGGCGTGGCCGCAGATTCACTCTTATCAATATGGCGAAGACGGAGTAAAAATAGCTTTCCAGACCAAATTTCCGAGGCAAAAAGGAAGGAGTTCTCGTATGTCTTTCACGGTTATGATTATTGTCCTGACAGCCGCCCTGTTACATGCCACCTGGAATTTTCTTGTTAAAAGCACGGACGACAAACATCGCAGCATGTGCGCTGTTGTCCTGGGACACACGCCTTTTGCAGTGGCAGCCTTGATCTTCGCACCTTTGCCCAATCACGCATCGATACCGTACATAGTGGCCGGGGCCGTGCTGCATGTGGGGTATCAACTGTTTCTCCTGGCTTCCTATCGTATTGGCGATCTCAGTCACGTATATCCTTTGGCACGTGGGGTTGCTCCCCTCATCGTGGCAGGTGTTTCGGTAACCCTGCTCGGTGTGCATCTCGCCTGGCTGGAACTCACCGCCGTCATTATCATTGGTACCGGCATTATGAGTCTCGCTTTAGTGCGCCGTAGCGACGGACTTCGCAATGGCCGTGCGGCATTCCTCGCCATAATCACCGGGGTGTTCATCGCCTCCTATTCGCTGGTGGATGGCTTAGGCGCGCGCGAGGCAGGTACTGCCCTCGGTTTCTACGGCTGGCTGTCGGCAATGAATGCGGTGCTTTTTGCGGCAATCATGCGAGTTGTCCGACCGGGCATCGTCAAAAAGGTGGTTTGCCGGGACTGGCGGCTGGCTCTGGGAGGCGGTGGTGCCTCATTTTTAGCCTACGCGATGGTGACCTGGGCCTTTACCGTGGCACCCATACCTCTGGTGACCGCATTGCGGGAAACCAGCATCGTCTTTGCACTGCTGCTTGGGGTTATTGTGCTGAAGGAACGGCTCGATCCCATGAAAGTCCTCGCCACTCTGTGTACTCTATTGGGTGTCGGTTTGCTGCGTATACATCGCTGAGGTGGCCGGAATCGGTGGCAACAGAAAATGGTGCAAATGGAAGTTGGAGTGTAATTCCGTAACCAATCAAAAACAATGAACCCGATAAATCGATGCGTTTCGCGTGAATGTCTATCGGGGAAGGAGGAGATACATATGAAATACCTGCTTGGACTCGCAGATGGAAGAAACGAGCCGATAAAAGACCTGGAAAATGCAAAACGGATTGTTCTCGTCGACAAAGATACAGTTGGCGCGGAGGACATAACCTTCGCATATTGCAGGTTCGAGGCAAAGACCTCAGCACATAAGAAGCACATTCACAAGGATGCGGAGGAGGTTATTTATATCCTTTCCGGGAAAGGGATGAGCGGGTTAGAAAAAGTGGAAGTGGAGATGGTGAAAGGCGACACGATGTTTGTGCCGAGAGGAGCCGTTCACTGGTTCTACAATCCATTCGAAGAACCGGTTGAAATGATTTTTATATACACCAAGCCTTCCTTGGCGTCTGCCGGCTATCAGATCGTAGAATGAAGGTTCACGCGAACACTCATAGAAACTGGGCTCAGAGGGGCACCACCCCTTAACCGGATGTAGCGACTTGCGTAATTTATCCGGGTTTGATAGATACTCGGTTAACAGTTCGCACAGCCTTTTTTCCCGATCAATTTCTTAAAAGGAGATTCACCCATGTATAAATTCTTCCTCTATGTATTGGCTGTCGGCACTGCCGCCCTCATGGGCCTCGCCACCCTCACTTACGCCGAGGCTCCCAAGGTGCTGACCCAGGTTCCCGGCTATTACCGCATCCAGCTTGGTCAGTTTGAAATTACCGCCCTCTACGATGGAGCAATCGAACTCGACACCAAGCTATTGAAGAATACCACGGCCACCGATCTGCAACGTCTGTTGTCTCGCATGTTTGTGGGAAATCCCAAGATGCAGACGGCGGTAAACGCCTATCTGATCAACACCGGCAAGAATCTGGTGCTGGTCGATACCGGTGCGGCAAAGCTGTTCGGCCCCTCGCTCGGTTTCGTGCTGCAGAACATGAAGGCTTCCGGCTATGAACCGACCCAGGTGGATACGGTCATCATCACCCATCTGCACGGCGATCACATGGGCGGACTGAACGATGCCGGTGGCCAGCCGCTTTTCTCAAAAGCCAAAATTCTTGTATCGCAGGCCGATAATGACTTCTGGTTGTCGCAGAAGGTTGCGGATGAAGCGCCGGAGGCAATGAAGCCTTTTTTCAAAATGGCTCGTGACAGTGCCGCCCCCTATCTGGCCAGCGGCCAGTGGGCAACCTTCACGGAAGGAAGCGTCCTGGTGCCCGGTATTCAGGCCGTCAAAGCGAGCGGCCATACGCCTGGCCATACTGCCTATGCGGTTGAATCCGATGGCCAGAAACTCTTGATCTGGGGTGATCTGGTGCATGCCCACGCCGTGCAGTTTGCCCGCCCGGGTGTTTCCATCGAGTTCGACGTCGATCAGAAACAGGCCATCGCCACCCGTCGCAGCATCATGAAAACGGCGGCGGCCGAAAAATTCCTGGTGGCCGGGATGCACCTGCCCTTTCCCGGCATTGGCCATGTCCGGGCGGATGGCAAGGGGAGTTACAGCTGGGTGCCGATAGAGTTTGCACCGCTTACCAAGGTGGTAAATCCATAAATCAGAGCCGGGCAACGCCGAGAAAAATGGCGTGCAAGGCGACAATGACAACGATAAAGGCGGAGCGGGCGGTTGCCTGGCCAAGGCCGGGAAACCGGTAGTGCAGATGGCCGTGCGGACAGCCGGCGATGCAGTCACCGCATAAGGAACAACTCAGTCCCGCTCGACCGGCCTCAATATCCGGGACGGCAAGCGCTCCATAGCGGCAGACCCGAGTGCAGAGGCCGCATTTGCAGCATCCCGAAGCGATACGGACGCGCCAGGGATTTATTTTGCCGAAGATATTGGCAAGGAGCCCCATGGGGCAGTAGGTGGTGCAGTGGGTCATGACCCCGCTTCTCCTCGACCAGGTGAGCATGATAACAACGCCGGTAACACCAAAGGTTGCGGCCAGAGCAATGGCTAGAGATAGGGGCTGTCCGCTTCTGCCGAGAAGTGTCGCGGCGGCAAGGACCGTAAGACACAGCAGCCATCTCGCGACTTTTGTCCATCCGGGCAGGGTCCCGGCCCGTTTCTTACCCATCGCCGCCCAGTTGTCCCAGGCGCCGATATAACAGAGGTGACTGCACCAGGCCGGACCGACGAGAATCAAAGTGACGGTAAAAAGAATGATCATGAAAAACCCCTCGCCACGGTACAAGGGGCCGGCAGCTATCAGGGCCGGGATGGGCAGATGCAGTTTGCCGCTCATTAAAAATCGCTCATAGCCGAGAAGTCCGAGAAAAAGTTGGAGAAAAAACACCGCGGAAAAGATCGCCCAGACCCTACGCCGCCATTTTGCCGAATCCTCGGGCTTGAGCATCTTGCCGGCAACCCAGGCGGCATACCACCCCAGGAGGATGACAACTACCCAGCCGCCGGTCGGAAAAAAGCGGTCAAGCAGAAGAATGTCAAACGATGTCTTTTGCCGGGCGATGGCAAGGCCTACAACCGTTAGAAGAAAGGCCAGACCCTGAACCAGGCTGCCCGGCCGACCATAGCGGTACGCCTCACGAAAATTCATCAGAGCTGCAACCAGACAAAGAAGTGTCACTGCGGCAAGGATGGCCGTAAGACGCATCCAGGGGAGCCCGAGGGCCAGGCGCTGCTGCACCAGGGCAAGAGCGATATCACCCCAAAGCCAGGCACCAAACCCGAGAAGACCGGCCAAGGCCCAGCTCTTCCAGGGCACCGGCGCGATCGCCAAAACACCTACCGCAAGCCAAAAGCCGGCACCGCCGGGGCTACCCAGCCGAAAGGCATGGGCGGCGAGAAAAACTAAACTGGGAAGTGTAAGGATCATCGTGCTCATAGGTCTGTTGCGCTCTGTGAGGGTTCATGGGACGAAAAGGCTGTATCTCATCCTATCGTCAAAATGGCCATGCCGCCATTGACCTGAGTCAAATTGAACAATTTTTTGCCGCACTCGGTGCTAAAAAACTGCGCACAACACTGGCCGGTTATGGATAATTCCCCTATAATCTTTGATATTTCCTCTCCTATGGTTATACTGGGAAAAAGAGACAGCTTGCAGACGTATTGATCACTTTCGAACCGTCAGAGGAGTAACTCCATGGGACGTAAACCCATCGAACAACCGGCCCCTATCGACTACCTCTCCATTCTCGATGAACACGGCAACCTCGATACCGCGCTGGAGCCCAGTATCACCGGTGACACGCACCTGAAGATGTTCCGAGCGATGCTCCTCGGCCGCCGCTTTGACGAACGGATGCTCGACCTGCAGCGTCAGGGCCGGATCGGCACCTTTCCCCCGATCAAGGGCCAGGAGGCGGCGCAGATCGGCAGCGTTGCCCTCTTGCGCGATAGCGACTGGTTTGCCCCGTCCTTTAGGGAGACTGCAGCGGAAATCATGCGCGGCCGGTCGCTGGAAAGCATCCTCCTCTATTTCAACGGCTTCAATGAAGGGACTGTTATCCCCGTAAGCCAGAAGGATCTGCCGCTAGCGGTGCCGGTCGCCTCGCAGATTCTCCATGCGGTCGGGCTCGGCTTAGCGGCGAAATACCGACGCACCGACCAGGTGGTCATGACCTTTTTCGGCGACGGCGCAACCTCCCAGGGTGATTTCCACGAGGGCCTCAACTGTGCCGCTGTGTACCAAACACCGGTGATTTTTGTCTGCCAGAACAACCAATGGGCCATCTCCGTCCCGCTGGCCAAACAAACCCACTCCAAGACCCTGGCCCAGAAGGCCCTCGCCTACGGCATGCCGGGCATCCAGGTGGACGGCAATGATATTCTGGCGGTATATGCGGCAACCGCCGAGGCAATCACTAGGGCGCGAAGCGGCGGCGGCCCGACCCTCATCGAATGCGTGACCTACCGGATCATGATGCACACCACCTCCGACGACCCGAAAAAATACCGGAGCGAGGAGGAGGTCGAGCTGTGGCGCAGACGCGAGCCGTTGATCCGCTATCGCAACTATCTCCTAAAAAAAGAAATCCTCTCTGAAGAGAGCATTATCAAGCTTGAGGCGGAGGTAAAGGAACAAATCCAGGCCGCCGTCGACCGGGCGGAAGCCCTGATGAAAAATCTCGGCGCCCGCCTTGAGATGTTCGATCATCTCTTTGCCGAACTGCCGCCCCATTTGCAGAGGCAAAAGGAAGCCTTGGCAAAGGAACTGGCGGAAGGCAACAAGGAGGCGCAACATGGCTAAGATGACCATGGTCGAGGCCCTCAATCTGGCGCTCCGCCAGGAAATGCAAAAAGACGATTCTGTGATCCTCCTCGGTCAGGATATAGGCCCGGACGGTGGCGTGTTTCGGGTTACCGACGGCCTCTTTGCCGAATTCGGCGGGGAGCGGGTGGTCGATACGCCGCTCGCCGAATCGTCGATCATCGGCATGTCCATCGGTATGGCCATGTACGGCTTGCGACCGGTCTGCGAGATCCAGTTCTCAGGCTTTGCCTACCAGGGCTTTCATCAACTGGAAAACCACGCCGCCCGCATGCGCTGGCGCAGCCAGGGTCGCCTGACGGTGCCGATGGTCATGCGCGCCCCCTACGGCGGCGGGGTGCGGGCGCTCGAACACCACTCGGAAAGTCGAGAGGCCTACTGGGCCCACACCCCCGGCCTGAAGGTGGTCATCCCCTCCGGGCCGCGCAACGCCAGGGCGCTTTTGGTCAGCGCCATCCGCGACCCCGACCCGGTGATCTTCTACGAGGCCAAGGCCCTGTACCGTGCCTTCCGCGAAGAGGTGCCGGAGGCAGAAGAAACTCTGCCCATCGGTCGCGCAAACATTGTCCGCCCGGGCAAGGCCCTAACTATGATCAGCTACGGCGCCATGCTGCGACCGACCCTGGAGGCGGCGGAGGAGTTGCACAAGGACGGAGTGGAGGCCGAGGTGATCGACCTCCTCACCCTTTCGCCGCTGGACAGCGACCTGCTGGTGGCCTCGGTTACGAAAACCGGCCGGGCGGTGATCGTCCACGAGGCGCCGCAGAGCTTCGGTGCCGGGGCGGAAATCGCTACGCGGCTGATGGAAGGCGCTTTTTACTTCCTTGAGGCGCCGATCGAGCGGGTCACCGGCTTTGATCTTATCATCCCCTATTTCAGCCGGGAAAAAAGCTATCTTCCCGGGGTGCAACGCATACTGGCAGCGGCGCGGCGCACCCTTGTCGGTTAACAATGGAGCACCAATGACCACATCATTTCGATTGCCGGATCTCGGCGAAGGCGTGCACGAGGCGGAGATACTGGCCATCCCGGTTACCTCCGGCCAGAAGGTTGTAGAAGGACAGATTATCCTCGAAATCGAGACCGACAAGGCGGCGGTGGAAATCCCCTCGCCCGTAACCGGCATCGTCGGCGACATCCTGGTTACGGTCGGTGCCATGGCCGTTGTCGGCGAGGTGTTGATGACCTTTCAGACCAGTGCCGGACAAGGAACCGCAGCGCAAGATGCAACTCCGCCGTCGGCGGCAAAGTCACAGTCGCCAGGAGACGCGCAACAACCGGTTCCCGCCTCGCCATCCACCAGGCGGCTGGCACGAGAGCTGGATGTCGATCTCCGGGCGGTGACCCCTTCCGGTTCGGGCGGCATCGTCACCAAGGAGGATGTCGAGGCCCATGCCCGGCAAAAGCACATGGCTCCGCCACCACCGGCCACGGCGGCACCCCTTGTCCCTGCCCGCCAGGCCGCTGAACCGGCGCCGACCGGCCTGCCCGACTTCAGCAAATGGGGCCCGGTCGAGCGACGGCCTTTCCGCTCCATCCGCCGTGCGACCGCCACCCAGATGACCGCCTCCTGGACCCGAATCCCCCATGTCAATTGCCAGGACAGCGTCGATATCACAAGACTTGAGGCCTTTCGGCAAAAACATAAGGCGGAACTCACCGCCGCGGGCGGCCGCTTGACCATGACCGTCTTTGCCATGAAGGCGGTGGCCACTGCACTGAAAACCTATCCGAGTTTTAATGCTAGCCTCGATCTTGGCGCCCAGGAAATCATCGTTAAAAACTATTTCCATATCGGCATCGCAACGGACAGCGAAAACGGCCTGCTGGTGCCGGTGATCCGCGACGTCGACCGCAAGAGTATCAAGGAGCTGGCCATCGAGGTGGATGCGGCCATTACCAGGGTCCGCAGCGGCAAATACAGCCGCGAAGAGCTGCAGGGCGGCACCTTTACCATTACCAATGCCGGGGCCCTCGGCGGCCATCATTTTTCGGCGATCATCAATTACCCGGAAGTGGCCATCCTCGGCCTGGGCCAGGGGCGGATGCAGCCGGTGGTTGTAACGGCTGCGGGCGGCAAGCACGAGATCGTCCCCAGGCTGATGATGCCCATCGTCCTCTGCTTTGACCACCGGGTGGTCGACGGCGCCGATGCCATCCGCTTCCTGAAGCTGGTGATGAATGCCCTGGAGGACCCGGACGAACTGCTTATCACCATGACCTAGAAGTTCAATACAAGGAGACGACCATGGTAATGGGCGATATGGAGATGAGCACCGACCTGCTGGTCATCGGCGGTGGCCCCGGCGGCTACGGTGCCGCCTTCCGGGCGGTCGACCTGGGCCTTGACGTGATCCTGGTGGAGCAGCGGCAGCGCCTCGGCGGTCTATGCCTGCACGCCGGCTGCATCCCCGCAAAGACCCTGCTGCATCTTACGCAATTGCTCGACGAGACGCGGCGGGCGAAAAAGATGGGGCTCCATTTCGGCGAACCGGAGATCGACCTTGCGGCGCTGCGAAATTGGCAACAGCAGGTAATCACATCCATGGCCGACAACCTCACAAACCTTGGCAAACGCCGCGGAGTGCTGGTGCTTCGTGGCCGGGCTCGCTTCTCCGGCGCAGGCGCAGTGCGCCTGGAAGGTGCGGAAATAAGCGGCATAAAATTCAAGCAGGCGATTATCGCCACCGGCTCCCGGCCACGCCTCCTGCCGGGGTTGGTCCTTTCTCCCGGCGGCAGAATCATGGATTCGACCGCGGCCCTGGCGCTGACCGAGATTCCCAAGACCCTGCTGGTGGTGGGTGGCGGCTACGTTGGTCTTGAACTCGGCTCAATCTATGCGTCGCTCGGCAGCCGCGTGACCCTGATGGAAAAGCAGGACCGCCTGCTGGCCAAGGCCGATGCCGATCTGGTCGCCCCGCTTCAGGCCCGCCTTGCCGAACAATTTGCCGCCACCCACCTCGCTACACGGGTCGAAGGCTTGGAGGAGACCGAGGCAGGCGTTACCGTCCGGTATACCCAAGGCGGCAAAACGACCGAGCAGCCGGCCGAACACGTACTCCTCACCATAGGCCGGATTCCGAACAGCGATGACCTCGGCCTTGAGCATACCGGCGTCAGCCTGGACAGCCGCGGCTTTATCAAAATCGACGATCAGTTGCGAACCACCGATGCACGCATCTTTGCCGCAGGCGATGTGACGGGCGGGGTCATGCTCGCCCATAAGGCTACCCGGCAGGGACGGATAGCCGCCGAGGTGATAGGCGGCAAAAAGGTCGGCTTTGATGTCCGCGCCATCCCGGCAGTGGTTTATACCGAGCCGCAGATCGCCTGGTGCGGCCTGACCGAGGAAGGAGCCCGACGGGAGAATATTCCACATGCGGTGCAACGCTATCTCCTGCAAGACTCCGGCCGGACCATGAACGGTTTCACCAAACTCCTCAGCCACCCCGCTGATGGCCGTATCCTCGGTGTCGGCCTGGTCGGCGGCGACGCCGAGGGTTTTATCGGGGAGGCAGCTCTAGCGATCGAGATGGGTGCCTTGGCCGAAGATCTGGCCCTGGTTCTTCATCCCTATCCGACCATGGCAGAAGGGCAATAATCGATTCCGTGTTCTCTGTATTTCTTTTTTATCCAATGTTATCTGCAAATTTGATTGAATTACAACCAGTTGACCAAGCGTAAAGCTTCAACCCTCTCAAATTCACGAATATTGTTAGAAACCAGCGTCAAGCCTTCGCTTCTTGCATGTCCAGCAATATGCAAATCATTAACGCCGATAGGAGTGCCTTTTCTCTCAAGGTCTGCCCTTATTTCTCCATAATGAGATGCTGCTTTGGTCCCATATTTCAATACTTCCAGTCTGGATACAAAGTCTTCAACCTTCAACAGGTTACTATCTGGCGTCGAGCTTTTTTCAACACCATGGAGTAGTTCGGCTAAGGTTATAGAACTAATACACATCTGTCCGGCATGTCGATTAAAAACATCTAAAAGTTCAACCGGACGGCGTTTTATTACATATATGACAATATTTGTATCCAGCAGATATTTCAACATCACAAAGACTCCCTTTCCGATTGGTCCTGGGACGCCCGCTCGATCATAAAATCATCACTAACGCCATCTTTACTCAGAAAAAAACTGTCCCAAGTATTACTCGCCGGTGAGAGAATGCGGTCCAAACCAACAACACGTACAGCAACTTTTTTAATACCTTCTGGAAAACGAGTTTCAACAGGAAGTCGCACCGATTGTGTCCGATTGTTTTCAAATACTGATCCTAACGCCATAATTTGCCTCCTTTTATGAACTATATACTATGACTATAGAGCAACGTTTGGTATATGGCAAGTGTGATTTTATGAAAAGTGATTCTCCACTCATTGCTGCTTAATCATAATTGCATTCCAGCAGCTTCGATTATACAATAACAGTAAGGATAGTTTTTTCCGCAGGTTGCAGGCTGCAACACGAACCCGGGCCTACTTTGCCGGTTTTTGCACCCCTTGCGGGTTCTCTACGTTCCTGATTGACTGGTCTTGTCGGGAATTCTCTACCAGGAGATTGATTATGCGCATAGTGATTGTCGGCGGCGGCGCCATTGGCAGACTTTTCGGTTCATTTTTGATCCGGGGCGGCAACGAAATTACCCTGATCGATATCGACCACACCACCCTCGGGGCCCTGCGGGAAAAGGGTATCGGTCTCCTCGAAGGCGACGGAGAGCATCCCGATTATGCCGAATCTTTTCCGGTGCATGCTCTTTATTCAGCGAAATCCGTCAGAGAGGCCGATCTTGTCCTCCTTCTCGTCAAATCCCAGGCTACCAAGGCGGCGGCACAAGACATTGCCCATCTGATCACCGACACCTGTCCTCTCCTGTGCATCCAAACCGGACTCGGCAACCTGGAAGTCGCCCGAGAAATCGTACCGGAAAAAAACATTCTCCTCGGTATCACCTATATGTCGGGAATCGCCTTAAGCGATGCCCGGGTACGAAAGGGTTCCCACGCCACAACCTTTATCGGCGAACTCGACGGCTCCTTTTCACAGCGACTGGAGATTATCAAACAGCTCTTCAGCAGTAGCGGTCTGGAAACCCAGATGGTGAAAAGAATCATCGCCAGACTCTGGTCCAAGGTGATAATTTATTCGGCCATCAACCCGGTATCGGCGATTCTTCAGGTGCCGAACGGCTCGCTCATTTCCAGGACGGAGTCGATAACCCTGATGAAGCGGCTTCTTGACGAAGGCCTGGCGGTCGCCAAGGCCGAGGGCGTCGAACTCATTCACCCCGATCTGTATGAAGTGCTCTTCGACTCCTGTGAAAAGAGTGCCAGTAACCTCTCTTCCATGTTGCAGGACATCCTCAATGAGGTGGCGACCGAAATCGATGCCCAGAACGGGGCAATCTGTCGCTACGCCGAGGAGCACGGCATCAACGTTCCCACCCACCGCACCATGGTGGAACTCATCAAATTGCTGGAATGCTGGAAGCCCGGGCTCGGACAATCCTAGCAACACCATCTACCTGCATCGGAGAACGGTTATGGGCAATTGGTATAATATTTTGGTTGCAGTCGATGCGATGGAATCTTCCCTTTCGGCGGTCCAATATGTCGGCCGGGTTGCCGGCAAGATAGCGGCGGTTTCAATCTGTCTGGTGCATATCTATCCCGAACCGCCCCCGGACTTCTACACCAAGGGCGGGGTGCGGGAGGTGTATCAGACCCAGCGCATCGCCCGCGCCGAGCAGATTTTCCAGCGTTGCGTCGAGATTCTCGTTACCGCCGGCATCAAGCGGGAAGCCATCTTTTGCACTACCCATATGGCCGAGGGCAAAACCATCAGCGACACCCTCCTGGAAGTGCGGCGCATGGGGGATTTCGGTACGGTGGTCACTGGCAAGCGCGGCATTTCCAAGGCCGAGGAGTTTCTCTTCGGCTCAATCTCCAACGCCCTTGCCCATCACTGTCAGGATTTTGCCGCCTGGATCGTGGGGTGAATCATGATTGACTGGAGCCGTTTTCCCGCCCGTATCCTGCCCCGCCTGCAAAGTCATAACGCCATGAAGGATCTGCGGCGGCAGCCGACCATCTTCACCGATACCAGCGATTTCACCCGGATAGATTACGGCGATATCATTCACGTCGACGACCGCTTTTTCCTCATCGTCGGCTATACCAAGGAGGGCCGCTTCGGCATCGACGAACAGCCGAAACAGTGGGTGCCGAAGGTCGTTGATCTGGAAAGCGGCGAGAGAAAAATCCTCAAACTGGTCTTTCATGAGAATTTTACCATCAAGCTCGGAGAGTTCCAGGTCACCTGCTACCGCACTCCCGAAAAGGAGGCCCGGGTGCTTGACCTGGTCGGCGGCAACCGGCTGTTCATGCAGGGCTATTCGACCCTTGACGAGGTCGGCAATCTGGTGCGGATATTAGACGTTATTCAGGGCACCCGTTTGGACACCACCATTCACCGGATAGCCTGCGACTACGAAAGCTATGTGGCAAACCATTTGCAGGGGATCCTCCGCCGCTTTCTCAAATCGGTGGAAGCCATTGTCCTCTTGCACCAACATAATTTCAAACATGGCGATATCCGCCGCGATCACATCATCGTCGACGGCGAGGACGGCAGGTACCGATGGATCGATTTCGACTATGATTTCTATCTGCCGGAACGGCCCTTCGCCCTTGATTTGATCGGTCTTGGCAATATTCTCCTGTTCCTTCTCGGGCGAAGAAATTATCAGCCTGTCGATGTCCTTGAAGATCCCGAAATGGGCGAAAAAGTTCTCGCCACCCTGCACGTCGATGACCTGGCGCTGCTCTCCCGTGACCGCATCTTCAATCTACAAAAACTAAAACCAAACCTGCCGAAATGTTTCAACGACATCCTCCTCCATTTCAGTGCCGGAACGCCGGTTTTTTATGATTCGGTGACCGAACTGTACGACGATCTGGCAGGATGTATTGAACAGGTTTACGGCTGAACAACAGGAGGCGCAAAACTCACCGACCTGGCTCGGGAAAGAGCTCCCGAGCGACCTGCAGCCGTCTGCTTTTAGCGGCTGCCTCGCCCCCGGCAAAAAGCCTTGCGTCTCTGTGGAGCCGACTGAGCGAATAATCGTCGTGTTGGTCTTTGCCGCCAAGCAACCGGGCAGCATCCAGGACCATTTCGATTGCCCGCTCGGCCACGAAAAGGAGGGTTCCGGTCCCATCCTTACGTACGGAAGTTCCCCCATCGGCTGCTCTGGCTACGGTGTAAACGTAGGATCGGCAGGCACACAAGGTGGTATACATCTCGGCGATCGCCCCCTCCAGCAGCCGGAGTTCCCGAGCGGTCCGACAAAGTTGCTTGTGCTTGTGATGCTGCATTTCCGGCAACAGCAAATCGAGACAGGCAGCCATAACCCCCAGTGCCCCTCCCGCCAGAATCAATCTCTCGCAGTCGAGACCGCTGAGCAGCACCTGGCCACTCCGGTCCGCCTCGCCGAGAAGATTCTCTTCCGCAATGCGGCAATCGGCAAAACGCAGCTCGGCCATTGATTCCCCCGGCAACATCTGGGTGTCCGGTTGGTCGCTTACCTGTAATCCCGGAGTGTTTTTTTCGACGATGAAGGCAGAAATTGCGAGGGGCTCTTGCGGCGATGAGGTTCCGGCATAGACGATCAGCACATCGGCATCCGGCCTGCCGCAGCAGGACCTTGTCACGCCGTTCAGATTGTACAAGGTGCCCTGTTTTTCGGCACTGAGGTCAGGCGACGCGACATCCGGACCGGCCTCGGCCCAACCCATAGCCAGGGCTCCGACCAACTCGCCGCTGATCAACCCAGGCAGATACCTGCGCTTTTGCTCCTCGGTACCGTGCAGACGAAGCTGATTCACACAGAGGTTGGAATGGGCACTATAGGCCAACCCGAGGGCAGCCGAGACCCTACTGATCTCTTCCATGACCACCACATGCTCCAGATACCCCATCCCCGCCCCGCCATCTTCGGCGGAAACGGTGATCCCCAAGAGGCCCAGCACCCCCATCTCCCGCCAAAGTTCGGGGGAGAAAAAATCCTTCTGCGGAATGGCGGCGGCAAGCGGGGCGATTTCATCCAGGGCAAAGCCCCGCACCGATTCGCGCAGGAGGCCGATCGTTTCACCGAGGCCGTAGTCCAATTCTCCCTGCCCGGTCATCTTGCCACCTCCTTGCCTTCAAATCATCCCAACTTCAAGTGAGAATGTCCCTCTGTAGCACTCTATCACAAATAAATATGCAGATACAAATCTCGGCACGAATCCTTCCGAAAAACCCGAGAATCGCCTATGGCAGATCGAAAAAAATGATTATGATAGTGGCAGTGAAGATCATCGGAAGATCAAGAAACACAAAAAACCTGCCGCTGCAGGAGTTGGTTTGCTTCCCCCCGGTGACTGTGCTAAAATAACACCATTGCAAGGAAGGATAGGTTTTAATTCCAGACAATAAGAATCAGTTTTTGGCCTTGTCGTGGTGGCCAAAGATTCGGAGGAGTTGGTAAATTCACCCATATCCGTGAGGAGGAATGTATGATCGGTCCGTTAAAACTGGCAGTCCTGTTAATTTTCGGTCTTTTCACCTTGACTGGTTGTCCGAAGGAATTTGTCCTTGTTGAACCAGCCGCCAACACCGGCACCGTCTTCCAGAATAAACCCGAAGAGGTGCAAGTTGCCGCTCGCAACGCTCTCACTAAACTCAGTTTTGCCATTACCAAGGAAACCGGGGAATACATTGAAGCGGTGCATTTGCGGCCGGGCGAAACAGTCCAGAACAACGAAGGTGAAATGGTCTACGTCTGGATTAAACCACGGGAAAGCAGCGTTCTGGTGCTGACCTATACTCGCCAGAGAGCAACCGGCATTGCCAAACAAAGATATTGGGATCAGGATATTATCGCCAAGATGATTGAGGCACTGCAATAACCACCCGATAACGCATGACGTCCCGGCTCGCCCCGAAGCCGGGACGCTCTGTTCCTCCCTTTAAGAGGGCACTGAAAAAATCCCGTTTCTCGGGGTTAGGAGGTTTGGAAATGACCTCTTTTTCACCTTACCTACAAGTCAGGCAAATACTCTTTCTTTGCCTCCTCACTCTCCTGCCGATTGCAACTGCACCCCCGACAATGGCCTCGGCAGAAAATGCACCGCCGGTTACGCCGGCACCCTTGCAGCACGGCCCCATCAGCTCCACCCCTGCCGGTAAAAGCGTGCCGGTAAGCGTTACCGTTGCCGATGCCGAAGAGCTATTCGAAGTACGCCTCTATTTCAAGACCATGGCGGCCACCGACTATTTATTCCTGCCGATGGCAGGTTCCAGGAAAGGCATCTTTACCGCCAGTCTCCCTCCTGCCAAAAACGATACCAAAGGAATCGATTATCTTCTGCTGTTTAAGAACAGCCAAGGCGAGACGCATAAAACCAAACCCTTCCGGCTCCTCGTTTTAAATGATTATAATGTTCCTCCTCCTTCGCCCGGAGAGTTCGAAGTTTTGACCGAACAAGACGACCTCGACGGAGAAAATCGTGATTTTGCCGTCCCCCTGAAGCTTACCACAAGCCCGGAACCCCTCCTCGCCTATGCCGTGGAAGATCTCTACCTGCCGCAGGCCACCCCGGAGCCGGGCGGTGGCAATGTATTCGGTGGATTAAGTGATTTAAGAGGCATCAATTTCTCCATCAAGATTGGCGGAGTGGCATTTTTCTATAGGGGTTTTTCCCGCCATTAGGCGTAGAAATCGAGATTCAGCCTGACAAATTTCTTCTTTTTGTTATCTGATGTCCTGATGCCGATGTATTGAAAAAAAGGTTCTTGCATCCCCATCATTTTGTCCAATGTTCGGCAGTTGTTGTGACAGGTAAGTGACTGATATTTCGTTCTCGAACATCAATTGTCATTAGAAATAATCTATTTTGTTCTAATGACAATTGATGTGATATGCGTGGGTTTTTTGTATGACGTCAATTTCACGTCTTTTCACTCTCAAGAAAATGATTTATTGCGATAATGCTTCGCACATTATAGGTTTTTTGAAGAGTATTATAAGAAGACATAGTTTCAGCAAAAAAAACGAAATATTTATCATCCTTCTGGATAACATCAGAAATGGTGTATTAACCAGTAGAGCCAAATCCGGAGGAGGAAATATCAATGTCAGCATCATCATCCGCGAGCACAAAGGACAGACTAGAACGGTCGCTTAACTCATTTGCGTCTGAGTCATTCCGCGACCAAGCCGATCGGGATTACATCGCGGCCCGTCTCTCTTGTCGGTATGAACTTTTTCCTCAGTTCTTATGGTCTGCTCAACAGGCAATAGAGAAGTACTTAAAGGCCATTCTTCTCTATAACAGGATCAACGCTACTAAGGTTTTCCATAACATCGCGCTTGCACTGTCTCTAACGAAGGAGCTTAAGTTTAATTTCGAGCTATCGAGCCGTAGCCAGTTATTCATCAATCACATATCACAGTGCGGTGAGTATCGCTACATCGACGTGCCTTACTTTGTGGAAGGCCTCTTACTTGTAGACCTTGATCTAGCCGTTTGGGAGACGCGGCGTTACTGCCAAGTGCTTGAGGTTTTCGGAAATGTTCTTCCGCCTCAAGAGCTGGCCTTGCTAACTGCGGCAAAGGTAGATCTTTCGCAAAGTTCTGCAAATTCGCGCCACAAGTTCCGCCTACATGGCGGACTACTAGAGAAGATTCTTGATGACCGCAAGCATCCCAGCAGGCCCGCTCTACTGTGGCAGAACGCTGTCTATGGAGTCCGAAAACGAAGAACCGTTCGGGTAAAGAGTCCCTTTCATGCGCAGAACCCACTTTTGTCTCTCCGCCCTGAAATACTCGATGAATTGAAGAAATTCGTTTTAATACCAAACAAGCTGGCTAGCGCATACCGAGCTCATCTCGCGAGCATCGAATCCGATCCCCAATCTTGACCATAGCCACAATGTCGCTTCATCTCAAACGTTCGGCTAATAAAATTAAACAGGAGCAAATATGTATGTAATAGACCAATTTTCTAAAATGATTGATGCTTTGTGGAGTCTTGGGTTTACCCTTATCTTCATAGTAGCCATTTATCTTATCCCAGTGTTTATTGCCTATTCTCGTAAACTTGAAAAAAGACCCATTTTAACAATTGTAAATATTTTTTTAGGTTGGACATTTCTTGCTTGGATTGCTTGCATTGCTTGGGCAATTTGGGAGAAAACCTCGGAAAAGTTGCAGACCGAACCAGTCGTTTGAGTGGACGCGGATAATCCTTTCATCGTCCTCAATCTCGCTCCCTTTCGTTGTCTAGCTGATTTCGACCACCTTTAATATCTGCCCTCGATTAGACAGAATAATTCATTATGTCTAATGTTTCGAAGGCAAAAGGTCGCAGATCGATGTCTCGTTAAAAAAAATTGTTCTTGATTATCTTGGATAAGCGGTGTCGTTCTTCAATTGTCAGAAAAGGTAAGAATTAAAATGTGCCAGATCAGATTTCAATTTCTACCCATTGAACGCCATGGCCAAATAACTTGGCCATGTTATTTTTTGACAACGGCTGACAGAGAGTCTTCTACCCCGACTCACACAAAAACCGGATACAGCACAAGCAGAATCATCCCGGTAATAAGCGGCACGGAAAGATTGTCATTGATCTTGATTTTTTCCCCGAAGCCAACGGGAAAAAGCTCGAAAATGGTGTTCGCGAAAGAGGCAATAAAGATAAGGGGCAGAGGCACTGAACCGTGCCATTGGTTGAGCAGCAGGGGTACCTGCGGATAGACAAAAAAGAACAGCAGGAGGCCCAGGATAAAACAGGCAGCCGATCCCTCCAGGGATTTTTTACCTATTTTAATGCGTCCCATGCTGATCCCGACCAGAGCCGCAACGGCATCTCCCAGAATAAAAAGAGAAAGCGCTATGAAGGCAATATGCAGATGGTTAATAAAAATAATCGAACATAAAAAAGCCGACATAAAGATATAGGTCGATCCGGTAAAAGTATCTTTCTCCGACTTCCTGAGCACTCCCGAGCCGATGGCGGTAAACAATTTCTGGACGACGGCATTATGAAAACGCAGGTACTCCAAGAGTATTGAACCCAAGGTAAGCAAACCGAGAACAATCACCGGGGTAAAGGAAGAGTAGCCATCAATCATAGGGATATAAAACATTCCTGCCGGAATGAGCGTTCCTGAAAACACATGCAACAGCTTACGATTAATTTCCTCTTTAGTTAGGGCCATTGGTATCTCCGAATGCCTGAATAATTGTTAATGTTGGCTCGGAGGCTGGGATTCCACACGATTGCGACCGCCGGCCTTAGCCTTATACAAGCGCTCATCGGCAATCTTTATCATCAGTTCCAGGCTATCGTCCATCTCGGTGCAGACGCCGATACTGGTGGTGACCAAGAGCGGCATCTTATCTTGCAGCAGGGCTGCCGGAGTTTTTGCGATCCTCCGGCGCAAATTTTCACACCTGGCGATTACATCCCGCCTCGTCCCTCCCGGAGTGAGGATGCAGAATTCCTCCCCGCCTATGCGGGCGACAATATCCCGGTTACCGGCATCCTCCCGGAGCATCCTGGCAATGCTTCTGATCACCAGATCGCCGACATCGTGCCCATATGTATCATTTACTTTCTTAAAAAAATCGATGTCCAGCATGATGCAGGACAACCTTTCTTGGCCTTTCTGGCATCGCCTGAGGAGATCATTGCCGGCATCGAAAAAATACCGCCGATTATGCAGGCCGGTGAGAAAATCGCGAATCGCCCCTTCGCGAATCTTGCCGATGAGGTTTAAGGTCTCCATACAATGATTGACTCGGCAGTAGAACTCCTCCACCAGAAAGGACTGTTGGAGAATAAAATCATTGGCGCCGCTTTTAATAAACCGAGCCCCGACATTTCCCTCGTTTTTTGTAGGAAAACCAATAATTGCCAGATGGTCTTGTTTATATTTTTCTCTGATTTTCTGACAGAGAGTACAGCCATCCATCCCGGGCATGGTGAAATCGGTAATCACTAGTTTTATCTCTCGGTACTGATCCAAGATCTCCAAGGCGCTCTTGCCGTCAGGAGCGGTCAGGACACGAAACTTCCTGATATAGAGAAGCTCTGAAACCATAGACCGATATTCCGTCGAATCCCCGACAACGAGAACCAGCGATTCCTGATTTTCGTCGATCTGGCGCATGGCGGCGATAATATAATCGAGACTGTTCGGATCCTCCTTGAGGATATAGTCGGCGACCTTTTTCGACCACACCAAATTGCGCACTTCATCCGTCAAATCAGCAGTAAAGACAAAGGTGGTAATGCCTTCGGCGATTACCCGGTCAATGACCTCCCCATTCGGGGCATCCGGCAGATTGAAGTCCAGCAAGGCCATCGAAAAATTCCCCTTGGCCATGGTCAGCAGCTTTTCTGTCTCCGCCAGGGTTTTTGTCCAGAATACAGGGATATCAAAAGCCTTTTCGATCTTACTTTTCGCAAGCCGACCGAACATGTTGCTGTCTTCAACGAGAAGAAGTTGTCGCATCTGGCTTTCTTTCTCCCGGTGATCCGTAGTTGATAAACGTCTAAGAAATCAAGGTCTTGATGATATCGCCTTTGCCGATCACCCCTACCAGCTGCAACCCCCTCATAACCGGTAGGGTATGCATATTCTTTTCCGCCATGATGGTTGCCAATTCTTCGAGCGGGGTATCCTCATCAACCGTGATCGGATTTTTGGAATAGATGTCGGCAACCGTTGAACCGGCAAATTTTCTGATATCTTTCTCCATTTTATTGGGACGTTCAAGAAAAATGAGGGAATCGAGGATAGCAATGACGGTGGGAATATGAATTTTTTTTGTTTGATCGATGAGATCATTTTCAGTAACCACCCCGAGGAGCCCACCGGATGCATCGACAACCGGTGCCCCGCTGATATTATGGGATGCCAGCAGCCGGGCAAGATCGGTCACCGATGTCTCAGGAGTTACGGTTATCACCTGAGCAGTCATTATTTCTTTGGCCTTTAGCATGGTTTCTCCTGTTGTGTTGATATTGGTCATCGAGGGAATTTCGGCTGCGCGGTTTTGATCCTGGTAGTTTTAGCCAGTTTCCAAAGAACTCCCCAGCGGATATGTTTCTCTCTAAGTTATAGCTTTCCGCCTGATATGTCCAGCACCCTTCTAAGGTATTGACAAATATTGACAAAAAACAAAAGATGCGCATCGTTGTCAGAGCCGGTGATGCTTTCATCCCATCTCTCACCCCGCCGCCCACCCTATGGGTTCAAGGGGAGACACGATACAGCCTTTCACCAAGCGTAACAGGGTATTCTCTACACGTACTTTTCTTATCCCAACTCCATCCACCGCTATCAGGGAAAACCAGAGGAGGTTGCATGAAAAAAGCGCTCATCGCCTATCACAGTCGCACCGGAAAAACCGAAGCCATGGCCAATTTCATTGCCGAGGGACTTCGAGTTTGCGCAATTGAAGTGATACTCAAGAAAATTTCAGAGATCGACAACGAACTGGACATCGTCGGCTACGACGCCTATATCTTCGGTTGCCCTACCTACCATAAGGATATGACGGGTGGAATGAAGCAGTTCTTGTTTAAGGCGGAACTCGCCAACTTGACGGGAAAAATCGGCGGCGCCTTCGGTTCGCACACCCATAGCGGCGAAAGTGCTCCGATGCTTTTTGATACAATGATGCATGTGTTTAAAATGGATATGACGGACCTCGGACCCTTGAAGCTTACCGAGGACATGGTGACCGGCAACGAAGGCCTCAAGGCCTGCCAGGACTATGGCAAAGCCATTGGAAAAAAGCTCGCATAGCGTATTTTTTGACTGCCAAAGAGTGCAGATGCAAAAAGTGCGGGCTTGAGTTATGGACCTAGTGCCATAGCTCAAGCCCTGCCGAACTCTCTGCAAACAAGATGCTCTAATCCGAGAGGAGCTTGAAAGAGAGTTTGACGCGTGCCCGGAAAACCGCCGGTTCATTATTCTCAATCTTCATATCAAGTGTCATGACTTCTGCTATACGCAGATCACGGAGGCTGAGGCCTGCCGAATTGACGGCATTTTTTGTTGCTTCTTCCCAAGACACAGGACTTGATCCAACCAGTTCAATAATTTTGTAAACACTCTCAGACATGGGCATTCTCCTTGATTAAAGTTTTCCGTAAGACTTCCCTCTTAAAGACCTTGCTCCTGATAACGCTTGTTAACAAAAATCCTTCCCGGAAATCGCCCGAGGATAAGGGTTACCCCCTACCTTTCGATATTCGGAAAAACTCCGGCATTCACCACGATCTCCGCATATGACTTGTACCGTTACGGTTGGTGAATGCAGCCGTCCGTTATGATATTGTAGCGTTTTGCTGGAAAAAAATGAAATAAATAATTCAGAAACGGATAAATAATGATTGCCGCAGAGTCACCAAACTCTTAATGGTGCTGGGCTGCACACCTAATCCTAATGCCATCCAATATTATCCTTGCATATTCCTGAGAAGAGTTTATATTGTGTGCTTCGAATCTTTTTAAGTAGAAGCACATTTCCTTCAGGTTCTCCTCGTTAGTCTCTTTTTTTTCCTAGCGTCGTTCGTTGCTGTCGAAGTTCATGCTGTTTACTTAAACCGGAGGAGCAGCATGAGACCCATAGACGGATACTTTTGTCGAACTTTGACAAGATCTCATTGTATCCCTTTTCTGTCTCAACTTCCTGGTCATATACGTCAACCTCATCCACAATCATTGTGCCAATCAACTGCATTTTTTCGGATTTCTCGCGACATCCGACAGCAAGTCAACGGACCGTCACCGGCCCCGACTTGCACAGAGATAATGCATAATACCCAGCGGATCCCTTTGGCGTCCGCACTCTCGAGAGGCCCGGCAACGACCCGGCAGCTCACCACGAATTACTTTGGAGTATAAATGAGTTTTAAAGATTTTCAGTTTCATCCGACGATAGACGCCGGCATCACGGCCTGCGGCTACACCACCCCGACCCCCATCCAGAAAGAGGCTATCCCGCCAATTCTGGCAGGTCGCGACATCCTTGGTCTGGCCCAGACCGGCACCGGCAAGACAGCGGCCTTTGTCCTCCCTCTTCTCGAACGACTGCTCACCGGACCCCGAAAAAAAGTACGGGCCCTGATTGTCGCCCCCACCAGGGAGCTGGCCGAACAGATCCATGAAAATATCGGCAAGATGAGCCAGCAAACCGATCTGCACAGCGTCGTTATTTATGGCGGAGTGGGTAAAGGCAAGCAGATAAACACCCTTCGCGCTGGAGTAGAAATTGTCGTCGCCTGTCCCGGCCGCCTGCTCGACCTGCTGAATGAAAAGGCCTTAACCCTCAGCACCGTTGAGGTGCTGGTTCTCGATGAAGCGGACCATATGTTCGACAAGGGCTTCCTGCCGGACATTCGCCGCATCATCAGGCTGTTGCCGAAAAACCGCCAATCGCTGGTTTTTTCCGCCACCATGCCGGGAGAAATCCGCCATCTGGCGGAAGAAATTCTCAAGAATCCGGTAACCGTGCAGATCAACCATACCCTGCCGGCCCCGTTAATCTCCCATGGCCTCTTTCAGGTGGCAACGGAGCAAAAGACCTCGTTGTTGAAAAACATCATTAATGAGCGGCAAATGACCAGTACCCTGGTTTTTACCCGCACTAAACATAAGGCGAAAAGTCTGGCGCTGCAGCTTGAGCGATCCGGCTTCAACGCCGCCTCAATACAGGGCAATCTTTCGCAGCAGAAGAGACAGCAGGCCCTCGACGGTTTTCGCGACGGTACCTATGGCATTCTCGTTGCGACCGACATTGCCGCCCGCGGCATCGATGTAACCGGTATCTCCCATGTCATCAATTATGACATGCCGGACACCGCCGAGACCTATACGCATCGCACCGGACGAACCGGTCGAGCTTCCCGTTCCGGTGAGGCCTTGACCTTTGCCGGCCATGAGGATAGCAAGATGATCGCCCTCATTGAGCGAAATCTCGGAAAAAAAATGACCCGTGAGACGACTCCTGTTTTGGCCCCGCAGGCAGAAGAAGAGCGCCGCGAAGAAAGGCGTGAGACTTTGCCCCGCCAGGCACCGCGGGCAAAGAAAACCGGCGCCGCCGGACAAGGCAAAAGCCGACGTGATAAGGCCTGTGCCTTTGATTTCGGCACTAGAAAAACCTATCAACGATAATTTAATAATTTTGTCTGGATTCCCAGACTTCCAGTCGAAGTGTCAGGTGATGTTTCGACTACATGACAAAGGGGTAATACCCCGAATAAAGGAGTAGTACAAGATGGCTCAAGGTACAGTAAAATGGTTCAACGATGCAAAAGGTTTTGGTTTTATTGAGCAGGACGGCGGCAAGGATATCTTTGTTCACCATACTGCAATTCAGGCCCAGGGTTTTAAATCCCTGGAGGAAGGTGCTCGCGTGACCTTCGAGGTTGTCGACGGCCCGAAAGGTCCGGCAGCGGCCAATGTCGTTCAGCAGTAGCAATTGTTCGCGAACGGTTGAAATGGCCCCGTTCACCGCGGGGTCTTTCACCTTCGCAGCGAAAACATTGACTTTTTTCAATACCCGCTAGAGGGTAAAACTGGGCAATTTTTTCTGAGAGATTCAGGTACTCGTGTTGTTATCCAACACGAGCAAGCGGAAGGAGATGATCTTGGCGAAACCAAACTATTCATTTGAAAAACGGCAGAAAGAACTGGCAAAGAAAAAGAAAAAAGAAGAAAAACGCCAGCAAAAACAGGAAAAACAAAAAAATTCCGGAGAAGATAGAGAAAACCTCAATCTTCCGGAAGAGCAGTCATAAATTACAAAATTTTATTTATAAAATCACTCTATGCCATGGGGACATCCTGGTGGCTTTGTTATGAGGACACAACCATGATTACCGCATCCAATGTTGCTCTTTCCTATGGCAAGAGGGTCATCTTTCAAGACGTCAATATCAAGTTCACCCATGGCAACTGCTACGGACTGATCGGCGCCAACGGCGCCGGCAAATCAACTTTTTTAAAGATCCTGGCCGGCCAGATGGAACCTGATCGGGGTGAGATCAGCAAAGGTCCCCGGGAACGCATCGCGGTACTCAGTCAGGATCAGTTCGCCTTCGACGAGCACTCCATTATCAACACCGTGCTCATGGGTCATAAAAAGCTCTTCAAGGTAATGGCCGAACGCGAAGCAATTTACGCCAAAGCCGATTTTACCGAGGAAGATGGCATCCGCTCGGCGGAACTTGAGGCCAAATTCGGCGAAATGAACGGCTACGAGGCGGAAGCGGAGGCTGCGGTGCTCTTGAAAGGTCTTGGCATCCCGGAAGAAATTCGTGAGAAGAAAATGAAAGAACTCGACGGCAGCGACAAGGTACGGGTGCTGCTGGCCCAAGCCCTCTTCGGTAATCCGGATATTCTCCTGCTCGACGAACCCACCAATCAGCTCGACCTGACGACCATCAACTGGCTTGAGGAATTTCTTGCCCGTTTTCAGAATACGGTCATCATCGTCTCCCATGATCGCCATTTTCTCAATCAGGTCTGTACCCATATGGCCGATATCGATTTCGGCAAAATTACCGTCTATGTCGGCAACTACGACTTCTGGTACGAGGCCAGCCAACTCCATTTCCACCAGAAAGAGACCGAGAGCAAAAAGGCCAAGGCCAAAGCTGAAGATCTTAAGGAGTTCATTCGTCGTTTCAGCTCCAACGCCTCCAAAGCCAAACAGGCAACATCCCGGAAAAAACTGCTGGAAAAACTCACTATCGAAGAGATGCCCTGTTCCTCCCGCAAATATCCTTTTATCACCTTCAAGGCCGAACGACCCTGCGGCGATATCATTCTCGAGATCAAAGGGCTCAGCAAAACCATTGATGGGGTTTCGATGTTTCGCGATCTTAATCTTACCGTCAACAAAGGCGATAAAATCGCCTTCATCGGGATCAACAGCCTCGCCAAGACCACTTTGTTTCAGATTCTCGCCGGCGAGCTGCAAGCAGATTCAGGCAGCTTCCGCTGGGGAGTAACGATGAAAAATTCTTACTTCCCTAAGGAAAACAGCGACTTTTTCAACAACGGGGAGTTGGATCTCGTCGGCTGGCTGCGTCAATATGCGCCGGCTAAAGAGACAGAGAGTTTTATCCGCGGCTTTCTTGGCAAAATGCTTTTTTCCGGCGATGAGGCAACGAAAAAAACCACCGTACTTTCCGGCGGGGAGCGGGTGCGCTGCATGCTCGCCAAAATGATGCTCGCCGACGCCAATGCCCTCATCCTCGATGAACCCACCAACCACCTCGACCTTGAGTCGATCATCGCCCTCAACAACGGGCTGATCGCCTTCTCCGAGATTGTCCTTTTCGCCTCCCATGATCACCAATTCGTGGCAACCGTAGCCAATCGGATCGTCGAAATTACTGCCGACGGCATCGTTGACGTGATGATGAGCTTCGATGAATATCTGGCAGCAAAAGAGGCAAGCCAAAGCAACGGAGATGAGTATCTCGACCGAAAAGCCGCTTAAGGTCTCGGCAAAACACCTTTCGCCAACGCCGTAACTCGTCCGGATTCTGCTATCTTTTGAGGGAACTCCAACTCTCAATCTCAATCGAAGCCTTCGCAGATACCATGCAGTACAAAGCGCATGGGGATGTTTCATGATGCATGGGTGCGCCTCCTTTTTTGTAAAGCTCTTTGCTTTCTGATCACTATTTATGCTTAGATAGAAGTGTAAATGGAATTGTACCTCGAAGGGTACATTGATCAGTGAGGGAACACGCCATGGCCAAGAAACATGCGGGAGAGAGGATACTCATTGTCGACGACGAACGCCAGGTTCGCGGCGTTATCGCAGCCATCGTCGAAATGGAAGGATATCTCTATAGCTTGGCGGAAGATGCGGAATCGGCTCTGAAAATACTCGCACAGCAACACATCGATTTACTTATCAGCGACATCAACATGAACGTCATGTCCGGGGTCGAACTGCTGGGTATTGCCGTACAGCGTTATCCGGATCTTGCAGTCATCATGGTAACCGGCGTCGACGACCGGGAAACAGCCATCGAGACCTTGCATATGGGCGCCTACGGCTATGTGACCAAACCCTTCCAATCGAACGAACTGATCATCAATATCGCCAATGCGCTGAGACGCAGGCAGCTGGAAATCGAAAATCGCCGCCATCGTGAAGAACTGGAGATCCTCATCGAGGAACGTACCAGGGAGCTTTTCAAATCCCGGGAAGAGTCCATCCATATCCTCTCCAAGGCCGCCGAATTCCGGGACAACGAAACCGCCAAACATACCATCCGAATGGGCCATTATTCCGAGCAATTGGCCAGGCTCTGTGAACTTCCGGAATCGTTTTGTCAGAGAATTAAGAACGCCGCGCCCCTGCATGATGTCGGCAAGATCGGCATCTCGGATACCATTTTACTGAAACCCGGTAAACTCACCATCGAAGAATTCGCAATTATGAAAACCCATTGCGAGATCGGCTATCGGATTCTCTCCGAATCCACCTCCGACATCCTCAGTCTTGGGGCCGAGATCGCCCTGAACCATCATGAAAAATATGACGGCAGCGGCTATCCACGTGGGTTATCTGGTGAAAATATCCCCATTACCGGTCGCATAGGGGCAATCTGCGATGTCTTCGACGCCCTTACCAGCGAACGGGTTTATAAAAAAGCCGTCGCTTCCGAGCAGGCCTTGGCAATCATGAGTGAAGGCCGGGGTTCTCACTTTGATCCTCGCATCATTGATCATTTTCTCCTTAATTTCAAAATGTTTGTTGAAATCCGCAGTCGTTTTGCCGATTAGTTGGACGATTTATCCACCTCTTTTTCCACCGTTTGACCGTGGCTATTCTCCTGTTCAGCTGCCTTTCTTGCCTGATCCAGCGGAGTTTTAATCATCTTGACGGCCTCCTGGCCGATTTTTTCGCTTTGTTGCGACACAGTTTCCTTCTTTTGCAACTTCTCATCGTTGCTGCAGGATACAAGGCCGAACAAGCCGAAAAGGCAGAGTAACACAATTGAAGGATAGGATTTCTTCATAAGCTCCCTGGAAAATGTGGTGTGGAATGAATCGCCTGGCCCGCCAAGACTATTGGGCAATCGCTTGCAGCTCGGGAGAAATTGTCGCAGTATTTTTCTGAACCACAGGAAAACTGAGGATAAAAGTCGTGCCCACCTGCGGAGTGGACTGCACATCGATGTAGCCTTGATGGGCTTCAACCACTTCCTTGACCAGAGCGAGTCCCAGACCTGAACCGGTAATATGGCGGGTGGCCTTGCCTTTGACCCGGAAAAACCGGTCAAAAATATGGGGGAGATCCTCTTTACTGATACCAATGCCGGTATCCTGCACCCTGAAATTGATAAAACCACCGGTAACCTCGGTACTGAGGAGCACCTGACCACCATCCGGGGTATACTTAACGCTGTTGGAAACGATATTCATGATCGCCGTGCGCATATGATCGTAATCGACGTTGAACAGCCAATCTTCGCCGCACGGTGTGTAACTCAGGGATATACCCTTACTCTCCGCTTGCAGTTTGGTGATTTCGATGACATCGCGGATAATATCTTCCCCGCGTATCGGTTCAAGGTTGAAGACCACTGTACCGCTTTCCAGTTTTGACAGATTAAGGAGATTCTCAATCAGTCGCAGCAGATCTTTGGTCCGTGTCGTCATCCTTTTGTGCAGGGCATTGCAGGAACTGGTGGCCTCATATTTGCAGCCAACCTGCAAGGCGTAAATCATTTGCTCGACGGAGGCGAGGGGCGATTTTAGTTCGTGGGCGACCATGGCGACGAAATCGGACTTCATCTTATCGATTTGTTTGTGGGCACTGATGTCTTCAAAGGTAGTAACCGAACCGATAACCGCACCCTGTTCGTTGGTTACCGGTGAGCAGTAGGCGCGAAGAAATTTCCGGGAGATGGCGCCGGGCGCAAACTCCCGGGTCACAACCATGACCTTGCTCATGGCTTCGTTGATCATGTTGATGGCCGTCCGATCACGAATCGATGCGGCCAGGTGTTTGCCGATGAACGGATCGGTTTGAATCTCGAGGATCTTGATGGCCGCCGGGTTATGGAGAACGACTATCCCTTCGGTATCGGTTATGAGAACCGCCTCGGCCATACAGCTGAAGACGGTTTTCAGGCGGCTCTGCGATTTATCGATGGCCAGAAGCCCCATGTTTTTTTCTTCCCGCAGCCGTTCCGTTTCGGCACGCATGGCCAGTCTGTCGATGGCCCGGTCGACCACCACCCGGATATAGTCGGGAGTAAACGGTTTGCCGACAAAGTCGAAGGCCCCCTGTTTCATCGCGGTCACTGCCTTGGTCACTGTGGCAAAACCGGTAATGACGATTACCTGGACATGCGGCTGATTTTCCCGAATCCAGTCAAGGACGGCAAAACCGTCAAGCCCCGGCATCATGAGATCGGTCAGAACGATATCGAATTTCTGCTCCTTGAGCAGTTCCAGACCCTTGTTGCCGTCCTCTGCCTTGGCAATTTCATAACCTCTTTTGGCCAGGGCGCGTTCCACCCCTTCACGAATGACCTTTTCGTCGTCGATGACCAGAATGCGCACAGTATCCATAGTATTATTCCTTGAAACCGGAGGACAAAACACGGATGCAGGGCAGGATCGCTCCTCTTACCGTCCCCGGTGGTCCCGGTGCCGGCAAGAGGCGATACCGCATTATTTCAACCAGCTTTTAATAAGCGCGAGCAGTTCCGCCGGTTCGACCGGTTTGGGCATATAGTCCTCCGCCTCGCTTTCCAGCATATCCCGATGGGTATAGGTGCTGGTGGTGACCCGATCGGCCACGGCAGTGAGCAGGATGATCGGGATTGATGCGGTGGCCTTGTCGGCTTTCAGACGGGCACAGGCAGCATGACCGTTCATTACCGGCATCATCACGTCGAGGACAATAAGATCCGGTTTTTCCTCGGCAACCGCCTCAAGACCTTCCTGTCCGTCGTAGGCAACGCGAACCTCATAGCCGCCGCTCTCGACAATAACACGCACTGCCTCGACAAAATCCGGGTCATCATCTACCAGTAGAATTTTCTTTTTATCAGCCATTTCTCTCCTCCATTATTAAGATTGAAAATTGTCTATCTTTTTTATTCTACCACAGGTCGAGGGAGCAGGCCCGCACCACCTATGATTTCTGCCAATTTTTCTTCCCACTCGATGGCCATCACATGCACCCCGGAGATTCCTTCCATTTCTTTCAGTTCCTGAATCTGTTCGATGCACATCTCGATACCCTTGTCCGCCTGCTTATCCTTCGGTTCGGCGGCGATACGGGCAATCACCTCCTCGGGGATATCCATGCCGGCGACCATCTTGCGCATGAATTTTGCCATGCCGGCCGACTTGAGGGGAGTGACTCCGGCGAGAATTTTGACCTTTTCGTGCAAACCCTCTCTTTTCGCCAGCTCCATATACTCTTTGAATTTTTTCATGTTATAGATGCACTGGGTCTGCACGAAATCGGCACCGGCGGTAACCTTCATTTTCAATCGCGGCACCCTGATCTCAAACGGATCGGCAAAGGGATTGACGGCACAGCCGATGAAAAATTTCGGCGCTCCTTCGAGTTTTTTCCCCGAGGGGAAGGTGCCCTCATCGCGCATCAATCTGACCAGATGGATAAACTGCATCGAATCGATATCAAAAACATTTTTTGCCTGGGGGTCGTCACCGAATTTTTGATGATCGCCGGACAAACAGAGAATATTGCGCACCCCCATTGCCGAGGCACCAAGCAGGTCGGACTGCAGAGCGATGCGGTTCCGGTCGCGAACGACCATCTGAATGAGCGGTTCAACCCCCAGCTCTTTGATCAGCAGACAACCGGCCAGAGAGCTCATCCGCACCACCGAGGTCTGATTGTCGGTAACGTTGCAGGCATCGACATTTCCTTTGACGAATGCCGCCTTCTTCCTGACAATATCCGGGTCGGCACCCCGAGGAGGGCCGCATTCGGCGGTAACGGAAAAATGCCCGGCCGCTAGTACCTTTTCCAGATTGCTTCCCGATTTCATTATATCATGTCCTCCCTGATAATGCGACGCGGTCCGCCGTCTCTTGCCGTCGACCAACCCTTGAACGGTTTGAATTTAGTGTAATTTTCCATCTGGTTCAGGGCCTTCAAACGATCGATAATGAGCTGCCAGCCGCATTTAACAGACTTATCCACCTCGCAGATCCCTTGTACCGAACCGCCGCAGGGTCCATGAAAGAGTGATTTGGCGCAGCGGGTAACCGGGCAGATGCCGCCGGTCAGGTGCAGGACGCAATCGCCGCAGCCCTGGCACCTCTCGGACCACTCCCCTTGCCGCTCGGTGACCCCGAGAAAGCCGGTGTTGATACCGGGAAGCAGGGGCGTCGTCGTAAATTTTTCGGCGAGAAACTGGATGCCTGCACCGCAGGCAATGGACAGCACGGCCTGATAATCGCCGACATAGGGCCGCATCTGCTCCACATATTCAGGATCGCACTGCCGCTCAAGGCTTACTTCCCGGATCTTGATCGTTCTGCCGCCCGCCTCACGGGCGAGTCGCAGGGTTGAGGCCAGAACCTGTACCTCCTTCTCCCCGCCGACCCTGCAGACAGTGACACAACCATGACAACCGGCCAGAATGATGTTGTCGTATGGCTCGACCATTTCCATGATCTCTTCAATAGGTTTCGGTGTACCAGTAATCATGTAGCCTCCTTCTGAGATACTGCGCGAGCTTGTCCGGCACGCACCAGATTGATGGGACTTGGTCCGAGTTCCCGGACTTTTTCGACGAACTCGTTGGCATATGCGGCAAATTTCGATCCTTCTCCGGCACTCAGATTGTACATCCTGATGCGGTCGGGACCGATCTTTATCCTGTCAAGAATCCCATACACCCTCTTGACCCGTGCCTTGGCACGAATATTTCCCGAGACGTAATGACAATCTCCTTCCAAACAACCAACAACCATTACTCCATCCGCCCCATTTTCAAAGGCCGTAAGAAGCAGTGACTCGTCAATGCGCCCGGTGCAAGGCAGCATGACGATGCTGATTGCCGGGGGATACCTTCTTCTCTCCGAACCTGCCAGGTCCGCTGCGGAATACGCTCAATGGCGACAGGCAAAGACTATGACACTGGGCGAAAAGTCACTCATTATTCTCCTCCTCCTGCAGGTTGCTCTTCAGTCCGATTCAGGACGCGCTGTATGCTTCAATCTTTGCTCTGATATTTTTATCGCCATACCGACCAAGATGAATGGTCTTGGCCGGGCACTCGGCCACACAGATGCCGCAGCCCTGGCAAAGAGCCGGGTTGATCTCGGCGCTGTGCTGGTCGTTGATAAACGGCACTCCGTACGGGCAAGCCCGCACGCAGGTCAGGCAGACGGCGCAATGGGTCGGGTCAACCACCGAAACGATAGCCGACATCTTCATGCTGTCCCGCGACAAGAGGGTTGCCGCCCTGGCCACCGCCGCCTGGGCCTGGGTGATACTTTCAGTACTGCTTTTCGGTCCATGGGCGGTACCGGCCATGAACAGTCCCTCGCTCGGCAGATCGACCGGCCGCAACTTGGCATGCGCCTCAATGAAGAAACCGTTGCTGTTGCGCGGCACCCGGAGCATGGAAGCCAGTTCCTCGGCATCGCGCGGTTTCATGCCGGTCGAAAGTACCAGCAGATCCGGATGAAAGCGTACCGGCAGCCGCACCGAAGGATCGACGACGGTGATTTCAATCCCCGCCTCCTCGGCAGTGATCTGCAGGGGATTTTCCTCCGGGTCGTAGCGAACAAAATTTATTCCTTCCCGTCTTGCCCGGCTGTAGTCAAGCTCTGCCAGGCCGTAGCAGCGCATATCGCGGTATAGGACATCGATCCGCGCCTCCGGATGCATGCTCTTCAGCCGCCGGGCGTTCTTCACCGCATGGTTGCAGCAGACCCGCGAACAGTACGGCAGATGATCCACATCGCGGGAACCGGCGCATTGCAGCATAACCACCCGAAGATGTTGCCAATCCTTGCTTGTAGCATTCTCAAGGGCCGCCTCGAAATCGGTCTGGGTCATGACTGTATTGAGCGTCCCCAGACCGTGGATCTCCGGGCGGTGCTCTTCCGCCCCGGTGGCAACGAGGATCGCCCCGTGTTTTAAGGTTCTCGTGCCTCCCGAGGGTGTGACGATCTCCGTTTCAAAAGAGCCGACAAAGCCGGATTGTTCGACCACCTCACTGCTGGTAAAAACCTTGATAAGCTCGTTGTTCAGCACCTTTTCTTTTAGGCCGCCGAGGAAATCGGCAAACTTCCGGCCATCGCTACTCCGCTGCAGCTGCAGAAGCTGACCGCCCAACTGCCCTTCCCTCTCCACCAGGAACACGCCGAAACCCTGGCGGGCGGCTTCAAGGGCGGCGGTCATTCCGGCCACCCCGCCGCCTACCACCAGAAGCCGTGCATCGACGGTGAACTCCTGCTCCGCCAGTGGTTGCCCGGCTGTGGCATTGGCGACAGCCATGCGGGTCAAGCGTTTCGCTTTCTCGGTGGCCAGCACCGGATCGTCGGGATGCACCCAGCTGCACTGATCGCGGATGTTGGCCATATCGAAGAAATATTTGTTCAGCCCGGCCTGCTGCAGGGTTGACATGAACAGCGGCTCATGGGTGGTCGGCGAACAGGCGGAGGTAACCACCCGGTTGAGCCGGTTGTCCTTGATGATTTCCCGCATCCTCTCCTGGGAATCCTGGGAGCAGGTATAAAGGGGATGTTCGGCATACACCACGCCGGGCAAGGTTTTGGCGTATTCCGTCACCGCCTCGACATCGACCACCGAGGCGATGTTGGTACCGCAGTGGCAGATAAAGACGCCGATGCGCAGGCCCTCCTCCGGATCGATAACCCGCTCCGGCGGCAACACTTCGGCGGTTATCAGACTGCCCCTGGCCTCGGCGAGGCTCGCTGATGCGGCTTCGGCCGCGGCCGAGGCCTCGCAGACCGTCTCCGGGATGTCTTTTGGTCCCTTGACGGCACCGCTGACGAAGATCCCCGGTCGGGAAGTTGCCAGCGGTCGGTAGCAATCGGTTACGACAAAGCCGTAACGGTCGAGGTCGATGTCCAGTTTTCCGGCCAGTTCTTTGCTTGCCTTCGGCACCTGGATGCCGACCGAGAGGACGACCATATCGAACATTTCGGTTTTCCTTGCCCCGGAACCATCGACGTAACGCAGTTCAAGGTCACCGCTTATCGGGTCCTCGAAGATCCTGCTGACCATGGCCCGGACGAAGCGGACCTTGTGATCCTTGGCCCTGGTCACATAGTCGTCGAAATTCTTGCCGAAGGAACGCATGTCGATATAAAAAATAGTCGGCTCGATGCTTGAGTCATGTTCCCTGGCGATAAAGGCCTCTTTGGTTGCATACATGCAGCAGACCGACGAGCAGTAATCGCGGTCGCAGGAATGGTCGCGGGAACCGACACACTGAATCCAGGCGATTTTTTTCGGATGTTTTGCGTCACCTGGTCTCGCCACCGTCCCGGAAGTCGGACCGGAGGCGGAGAGAAGTCGCTCAAATTCGATGCTGGTAACGACATTTTTATACAGCCCGTAACCGAATTCGCCGCGTATCCGGGCATCAAAAACCTCAATACCCGGCGAGAAAATCACCGAACCGATGGCAATCTCGGTTTCCTCTTCCCGGTGGTCATAGTGGATTGCTCCCACCCCGCAGATCGAGGCGCAGGTACCGCAGGCCCCGGAATTGAGGCGAACACAACTCTCTTCATCTATTACCGGAACCCTGGGTACCGCCTGCGGATAAAAGATGTTCACCGGTTTTCTGCCGTTCAACCCTTCATTGAAGCTGTTGAGCAGCGGCCGCGGAACCTTGTTGGTGACCTGGTCGATGGCGAGAAAGTTCACCGGACATACTGACACACAGGCGCCGCAGACCTGACAGATATCGACACCTGCTTCAATACCTTCTTCAACCATTTTCAGGGCGCTTATATTCATAACCTTGTCACAGGTAATGACACAAAGGCCACAGCGAATACAGTCACGCTGGCCCGTCCCCTTAAATTCCTTTTTCAAAAGTTGTGATCGTGCATGGACCGCAGCTCCTACGCTCTTCTCAAGATCGGCGGCCTGGCCGATGGCGATGGCCGAAAATTTTTCCGGGCAGGCGACGAAACAGGCGCCGCACCCGGTGCATTTCTCCTGGTCGATAACCGCCACCTGCTTCTTTTCCCAACTGACCGCACCGTGCAGACAGGCCTTGAAACAGCCGCCGCACATACCGCAAAGCGAGTTATCGACGGAAAAATTCCATTTTTGCGAGCGTGTCGGTTGCGGCAATCCCGGGCCGCGGATGATTCTTTTTTCCTTGGCCCGCGCCCGGGTCTTTTTCTCCCCTTCCGCCGGCGGCGCCGGGAAATGGGAAATCTGGGTCACCGGGCAGACAATCTCGCAGAGACCGCAGCCGGTACAGGCCCCGACATCGACATAGCGGGCATGCCTTACCAGGGTCGCCGTGAAACGTCCGGCATCGCCCGTAAGACTCTTCACCTCGCTGTGGGTAAAGAGCTTGATATTCCTGTGCCGCCCCACCTCGACCAGCTTGGGCGATACGATACACATGGAGCAGTCGTTGGTGGGAAAGGTCTTGTCCAACTGAGCCATCTTACCGCCGATGGCCGGGGAACTCTCCACCAGATAGACCTTCATCCCGGCATTGGCGAGATCAAGGGCCGACTGCATGCCGCTGATACCACCGCCGATGACCAGCACGGCGGCGGTCGGATGCTCGCCGTTTCCTGACTGAGTTTGCAGTATCCCTGTCATACCGAACCCTCCTTTTTCATGCCTGCATCCAGGAAAATGTTGGAAAGAACCCCGGGAGAGACAAGATGTACCTTCTGCTGTTTCGCCGGATAGGACCCGGTCATCGCCGCATCGAGCAGTTCGGTGACGAAAAAGACCGGCATGGCCGGCGCGTGCGGCTCGGCGGACTGTCGGCTTTCGACGTTGGCCTGGCACATGGGACAATCGGTTACCATTGCTGTGGCGCCCCCTCTTACAGCGGCACCGACGATATCGCCGACCAGTTTTTCGGCGATATCGGGACGCGCCATGGTGAGGCTGCCGGAGCAGCATTCGGTGCGATGCGACCAGGCTACCGGCTTGGCACCGAGCGCGGTCATGATCCGTTCGAGAGTCTCCGGCCGCTCCCAATTAGCGGCATCGGTGATGCGGGGATTGCGCAACGACAGACAGCCGTAGTAACAGGCGATCGGCAGGCCGTCCAGGTTTCTCGCGACTTTCGCTTCCATGGCGGCAAGAATCTCCGGTCGGGCGAGAAAGGAGCTGATATGCAGGATGTCGAAGTCGGCTGTATATTCGCCGACATCCCAGAAGCCGGGATCGGCCCGCAAGGCCTTGTCCGCGGCCTTTAACCGTTGAAAGCAGGCAGCGCAGGGGACGAGAATATCGTGGCCCGCCTGGCTGGCCAGCAGAAGATTACGTATCGGTAAGCGCATCCCCGTCTCGTGGTCGGTCATATGGGCGGAGGATGCGCCGCAGCAGTTCCAGTCAGGAATTTCGACCAGGTCGATTTCCAGTTTCCGACAGACTGCCCGTACCGATTGGTCATAATCAAGCGCCGTTCCTTCGAGGGAACAGCCAGGGTAATAGGATAGTTTCATCGGTCATACTCCTTTCCCTTACCGGAAAAAAATTCTTTGATTTCCGACTTGCCTTTGATCGAATGGGGCAAGAGGTTGAGCTTGCCCTTCAAAAACATACTGAGACCGAGTTTCATGTCGCCTGTCAGGTCACCGGACTTTATCTTATAGTTGGCGATCATGCCGATTTCCCAGACCCGTCCCAGACTGCGGATCGACCCGAGAAACGATTGATGGAAAAGGGGAATTCGCGGCTCGGCCGGGGCAATGCCCCTTCTCAGGGCAAGCTCCCGCAGCACATCCATGAGACCGGCGATCTCTATCTCGTTCGGACACCGGGTGGCGCAGGTCTCGCACGCCGCACACAGCCAGATGGTATGGCTGTGCAAGAGTTTTTCTTCCTGGCCGTAGCCGGCAAGGCGCACAACCTCCATGACGTTTAGGTCAAAAAAATCGCCGATCGGACACCCCGAGGAACAGCGGCCGCACTGATAGCAGGCCTGCACATCGATATTCCTGGCCTTCAGTTTCCTGAGGAATTTTTCATTCCGGTCATCGGGTGAAATGCAGGTTTTATCCATCGTTCTCTCCAATCAAATTTTCCATGACAACAGGAAATTTCAGGGTAAAGGTGGTTCCCGCTTTCGAGGTGGAAGTCACCCTGATCGACCCTTTGTGTTCCTTGACAATCGCATAGGAAACCGACAGCCCGAGGCCGGTGCCTTCACCGGTCTCCTTGGTGGTAAAGAAGGGTTCGAAGATCTTCTCGAGCAGATCATCTTCAATGCCCGGTCCGGTATCTTCTATCGAGATTTCATTGATGTCCTTATTGGACCGGGTCCTGCTGGTAATCCGCAACCGACCTTTGCCGTCCATCGCCTGGGCGGCATTGACGACAATGTTCATAATCACCTGGTTAAGCCTGGTTGCATTGCCGTAGATAGCCGGCAGCTCCGGATCCAACTGGCGAATGATGGTAATGTTATGGAAAAGCGGCTGATGCTGCAGGATGGTCAGGGTCTTTACAATGACATCGTTGAGATCGACCAGTTCCATTTCATAGGTATTCTGGTGCGAGAACTCCAAGAGGTCGGCGACAATCACCTTGCATCGCTCCGCCTCATGGATGATGGTCTGCAAGTCCGGCCGCAAGGGATGTTCATCGCCCAGTTCTTCCTGCACCAGATTGGCATAGAGCATAATTCCCGACATCGGGTTATTGATCTCATGCGCCACCCCCGCGGCGAGCCGGCCGAGACCCGCCATCTTTTCCGAATGCATCAGCATTTTGTGGGTCTGTTCGAGGTTTTCCTCGATCTGCTGCAGGGCTCGCAGATCGGTGAAAAGTCCGAAGGTGGCGATCTCCAGATCATGGTCATAGATGATGCCGCCGGAAAAGCTCACCGGAATATCATTACCGTTTTTGTGCTTGACTATCATCTGTTGACGCAAGAGCTTGCCTTTCCCACCGAAATCATCGGAGCGCATCCGTTTGATCAACTCATAGGCGACGCCCTCGTTGTAGAGCTGGGTCACATGCAGGGTCTTGGTATCCTCTTCATCATAGCCGAGGAGTGCCTGAGCCCCGGTGTTGAAAATGACTATTTTCCCCTTCATATCCGAGGCGATAATTCCGTCCACCGAACTATCGATGAGGTTATGGAAAAAGGCGTTGCGCCGTCTGAGTTCACCCTCAAGTATTTTCCGCGGGGTGATATCGATGAGGTAGAGGAGGTAGTAGTCGGGGGATGCGGGTGGATAAACGGCCACTCCAAAGAGGATGCACCGCTGGCCGGGCCGAGAAAAATCGATTTCCTGGGTTACTTTCCAGCCGTTTTCCTGCTTGTCCTCCTGGAATTGTTTCTCGATCAGCTTGAAAAGAGTGTTGTTTTTCTCGCCAAGGATTGCTCCCACCGTGCGTCCGGCAAGATTTTCATACGGCACCCCGCAAAAGCGACCAGTCGCCGGATTGGCATGAATAACCCTATGGTCAAGCCCTGCAACCACCACCCCATTCGGTGTTTCTTGAAGAATGGTGTGGAGATAATGGTAGGGACCTAAGGACTCAGCCAGGGATCCCGGATCCTTGTTAATTGTCGAATGAACGGCACCCGTCATAACGGCTCGCTAACGACCGACAAGATCCAGAAATTCGGGTAATCTATCCTTCCAGCCTATGGCAAGTAAAACAACTCCATCTCCCAGTGGGGCCAGTTCCTTGAGGAGATCTGCAGCTACCTGCATACCGGCGTCTTTTTTGACCGGAGCCTGCATCATCTTTTTCAAAAACTCATGGGGAATCGACGGAACTCCCGGCAGGTTATTGAGGTAGCGTACCATTGTCACGGATTTTAAAAACATCAGCGAGGTGAAGAGCTGAATTCCAGTCTCCTCGGCAAAGGGGAGAAATTGTTCGATAATATTCACATCGTAGGTCGGACCCAAGGTAACCGACTTGACGCCATACACTTGGAACTTTTTGAGAAACTCAGCCCTTTCCCGGTTGAAATTCACATCATCGGAGAGATCGATTCCCACCCCTATATGAAAATCGGTGGCCCCGTCAAGGGACTCGCCGGCCAGATCCTTGCCGCTGTTGAGTGCAGCGACACATTGCAGCATCGATTCGAGATCCAGGTCGCCGCTCGTCCTGGCTACCGGTTGATCCCCCTCTGCCGGATCATGTCCCTCCTTGATGACAATTTTTTTAATCCCCAGGGCGGCGGCCGAGAGCAGATCAGCCTGGAAGGAAATGCGGTTACGATCACGACCGGTTATGATCATTTCCGGATCAAAACCTTTTTCCTTGAGCGCCAAACAGGGGGCAATCGGCGACATGCGCATGATCGCATGTTCGCAATCGGTTACCCGAACGCCATCGACACGCCCCCGAACCTGCAGGGCCGTATTGAGAAAAGCGTCGAGATTGACACCCTTGGGAGGATCTACTTCAGAGATAAGGGTATAACTTTTGCTGACGGGAGTACTGCTTTCTTGTGCGGCGTCCATTGAACCTCCTGTAAGATGATAATCTTGAATTACTTTCTTCAGGGAGAGTAGAAATTCTGCGCATCAATGACAGCGGCATGCAATTGGTTTGGGGAAATACCAAAAACGCTCAGCCATCATTATCACTTTCATCTAACTAACAATTTAAATTATTATCAAGGCAAAAATTTCTGTTTTGCACTCCCTCAGTCTTTACTTTGCCCTTACGGTAAAGTTAAGGTAAACTATGCAGAACCCTTCCCAATATATTGCGAGATACTCATGAGCCGCCACCAAGAAACACACTTTAAAACCTGCCCGATGTGTAAAAAACACTGGGCTTCCCGGGATGCTTTCCTGGACGACCTTGCTTTGATATTTATCGGATATCAGGCTAATTTGGGTGAAGTGGAGCAGGGTCTGTTCTACTTCACCCATGAAACAGAGGATTGTGGCACAACCATGGCCATCAAAGCCCAAGACTTTCTCTCTCTTTATTCGGGGAAAAGATATTCGGAAAGCAGACACCTTTCCGAGGAATGCCCGAGGTATTGTCTGGAAAAGAGCCAGCTGAAACGCTGTCAGGCACACTGTCAATATGCCTTTGTTCGTGAGGTAACACAGATAATCATGGACCGATCGCACAAAGAGCTGCAAATCAAAGAGACCGAGTCGCATCCCGGCCGGTTGCCCTCCTTATAACTGCGGCTTGGTGATGGTTGTCCAAGTTCTTTCAGGATGACGGCTTAATCCTCCGGAAAGATGAGGGGGAACAACATTTTCTTAGATGCCTTGTGGTGCAAGCGCACCAATTCCTTTGCCCTCTCGACATCTTTGTGGCAAATCGCCTCATACAGTTCGTGATGCTCGCGTTTTATTTCCAAGATCCGCGCAAGCTGCAAGGATTCCGTGCGAAAGCGAAGGAAGATCTTCTGGCAAATATCCCTATATCGAGCGGACAAAACGTCGTTACCGACCATATCGATAATAGATGCGTGGAATTCCGCATCGAAAATGAACAATCGACGGTCGACTCGACCGGAGATAGCCTCCTCATAATCAAGCTTACTCCTTTCAAAGGCCCGTTGTTTTTTTTCGGTCATGTTACGAATCGCCTTGCCGAGAAAACCGATCTCCAATACTTCCCGAAACTCATAGAGGTTTTCTGCCTCTTTTTTGGTCAATTTGTGTACCGAGTAGCCTTGATTCGGAACAAAATCGAGGTAGTCTTCCTGGGCCAGAATACTCAAGGCATTGTTGACCGGTGTTCTACTCACCCCGAGTTGCTTTGCCAGATCGATAAACACCAGCCTTTGCCCGGGAACGATTTCATAATTGAGCATCAGTTCAATTATGCGATGATAAACCTTCAGGGTCAGATTGCTGTATTTTTTCACAATCCTTTTCTCTCACATTGAATACAAATTTTTATGGAATGCCGAAAGTGTCTTGTCGCTCCATACCTTCGGTGCGAGGTTGTTAATCTACAACCGGCTTCTTGCAATTAAATGACCGGCTTGGTATATCGTCAACCCTCGGGCTATGAGCCTGAGAGAAACGAGGAGGGACGAAATCACCCTCATTCTTTTAGTATATATTGAATATTATGTCAATAATCTTACGACATCAACCCTCCCATGAAGCACTGTCGACAGGGTTTTCACTAAAAATTTCCGGTCGTTCAGCTGTTCCACCGGGAGGTGCACTTCCGGCACCCACTCTCACTTGACAAATTACCCGACGCAGACCTTCATCGTTCTTGACAACGCAAGAAATTGTATGTAATATATCATACAATATATTTGCGGCACAACTTACAATAATCAGATCGACTCTCTGCCGCTGAATTTTCGCTGATAGACTCTTGCAAGATACCTAAAAAAACTCCTGGTTTTCTGTATGAAATTTATCGATTCCGTGGAGGTTAGGCAATGAAACAGGTTGCTTATCTGGGAGATATTCCGGTACTCGGTGTACCGGCCTGCGGCATGTACGCAGCCCGTACCGTACTTGATCTCATTTACCCAAGGGTTTTGACCGGAGAGAAGTTTACGCGCCAGGAAATGGCCGCTCTCGGCCACGGAGGGCTCTGCCTGCATTGTCCGACCTGCGCCTTCCCGGTTTGTCCGTTTGGTAAATAGTTTCTTTAATCAAAGGAGAATGATACCGATGAATCCGGTTAAAACAAAGGATAAAACCGTCTTGAGGTCCCTCGGCCTCGGCGGTTACTTCGGCGGTGGTGCCGAAGGAATGGTAGATGTGAAGAACGGCAAGATCGTTCGTGTCCGGCCATTGCGCTACGGCTGGAAATATAAAAAAGAGGAAGTCCGCCAGTGGAAGATGGAAAGGAACGGCAAAATCCTTGAGCCCACCTGGAAATCTCTGCCCGGACCGTTTTCTCTCGGCTACAAAAAACGGGTCTATTCGCCAAACCGCGTCCCCTTTCCGATGAAGCGGGTGGACTGGGATCCGAACGGCGAACGCAACACCGAAAATCGCGGCAAGAGTAAATTCGTCCGCATCTCCTGGGACGAGGCGGCGACCATCATCGCCTCCGAGATAAAGAGGGTGCATGCGACCTACGGCTATAACGCCATCCTCATGCAGGGCGATGGCCACGGCGAGTGTAAGACCATCAACACCCCGCACGGCCATCCCGGCGTCCTTCTCGAATACCTCGGCGGCTTCACCCTCCAGGTGCGTAACCCCGACAGCTGGGAAGGCTGGTACTGGGGGGCCAAGCATGTCTGGGGCCAGGGTGCCCAGGGCATCATGTATCCCGCCGCCAATATCGTCAAGGACACGGTCGAACACGCCGATATGGTGCTGTTCTGGGGCTGCGACCCGGAGACCACGCCCTGGGGTTTTGTCGGTCAGTTCGCCAGCCGCCTCTGTTATTACCTCACCGAAGTCGGCATCCAGCAGGTGTATATCTGCCCGGATTGTAACTACGGCGCGGCCATCCATGCCGATAAATGGATCCCGGTTCTCCCCAATACCGATGCCGCCCTGCAACTGGCGATCATCTATATGTGGCTGACCGAGGGCACCTACGACAAGGAATACGTGAGAACCCATACCGTCGGCATGGATAAGGTGGCCGATTACGTTTTGGGCAAAGAAGACAGCATCCCGAAAACTCCGGAATGGGCGTCGGCGAAGTGCGGCGTTCCCGTTTGGACAATCAAGGCCCTGGCCCGCGAATTTGGCGCCAAAACCACCTCCATCGCCCACTATTTCGGCGGCGGCTTCATCCGCGGCCCCTTCTCTCATGAACCGGCGAGACTCGAATGCATCCTCCTCGGCATGCAGGGTTTGGGCGGCCCGGGGGTGCATCAGCACCAATGGACCTACTTCGGTCTGCCCCGCGCCGAGGGTCTTGGCGGCACCTTCTTCTGGAACCCGGAAATCGAAGAGCGCCTCGCCCTGCCTGTTTACAGCTCGGTGGCCGCCTGGCAGGATCAGGTTATTCCCAAGACCCTCATTCAAAACGCTATTCTCTCCGATGAACCGATTAAGTTTCGCGGCACCGGCGCCCAGAATGCCCTGACCGCCGACCAATTCAGCGAATACACCTTCCCGATCGCACCGGAGAAAAAAGGCTCGCAGATCCATATGATCTGGACCGACAGCCCGTGCCGAATCACCTGCTGGAACTTCGGCCACGAAACGGAAGTGGCCCTCAGAAGCCCGAAGATCGAGTTTATAGTCGCCCAACACCCCTGGTTCGAAAACGATTGTCTCTATGCCGATATCGTCCTCCCGGCCAATACCCACATGGAGGTCGACGATATCGTCACCAATATCCGCCAGGGTACCATGCAACCGAATATCATGATTACCGAGAAGGCCATCGAACCGATCGGCGAATCGAAGAGCGATGCCGAATGTGTCCTTGAGGTCGCCAAGAAATTCCCGGGCATGGAACAGCAGATGACCGAGGGCAAGACGATTGCCGATCTGCAAAAAGCCATCTGGGGCTACATGGGCGGCGAAAAGCTCGTCTCCTGGGAGCAGTTGAAAGAGAAAGGCTATTGGATCTATAATACGGCTGAAGATTGGGAAAATGATCCTCCCGGCTTCCGTCAGTTCTATCTCGATCCGGAAAAATTTAAACTCAACACCCCAACCGGAAAACTCGAATTCTACTCCGAGGCGCTGGCCAAGGCCTATCCCGACGACAAGGAGAGAGGCCCGATTCCCAAATGGGTGGAAAAGAGCCACAACCACGATGAACGGTTGTCGAGTCCCAGGGCAAGACTTTATCCCTTACTGATCATGTCCAACCATGGACGCTGGCGGGTGCATGCCCAATGCGACGATATCACCTGGACCCGCGAGACCCCGACCATGAAAGTCACCGGTCCGGACGGTTACAAGTACGAACCGTGTTGGCTGCATCCCCTTGAGGCGGCAAAGAGGGGCATCGAAAACGGCGATATCGTCAAGGTGTTCAATGAGCGCGGTATCGTCCTCGCCGGCGCCTATCTCACCGAAAGATTGCGACCGGGGGTTGCCTATGTCGATCACGGCGCCCGGCACGATCCTATCAAAACCGGAGAGATCGAGCGCGGCGGAGCAATCAACACCATCACCCCCGGCGCCGTCACCAGTGAGAACTGTGTCGGTCAGATCGGCGGCGGCTACTTGGTCGAGGTACAGAAAGTGACCGGCGAAGAGATGGACAAATGGCGCCGCGAGAATCCCGAGGCGTTTGCCAGAAAATATGATGCGGCGGCCGGCCTGCGGGTCGATGCCTGGATTGTTGATGGAGGTAAGAAATGAAGGTATTTATCGTAGATCTGTCGGTCTGCAACGGCTGCTACTGCTGCCAGATTGCCTGCAAGGACGAACATGTCGGCAACGACTGGACACCCTATGCAAAACCCCAGCCGGACACCGGCCAGTTTTGGCTCGGTCTGACCGAGAAGGTGCGCGGTCATGTACCCCATGTGAGGGTAAGTTACGTGCCGCAAATGTGTCATCACTGCGACGATGCCCCGTGTATCGCCGACTGTAAGGCCGAGGCCATCTACAAGCGCGCCGACGGCCTGGTGATCATCGATCCGGAAAAGTGCAGCGGTTGCAAGCTCTGTGTCGATACCTGTCCGCATAATGCCATTTTCCTCAACGAACAACTGAACATCGCCCAGAAATGCACCGGTTGCAGCCACCTGCTGGACAGCGATCCGGAAGAGTGGACCGTGCCCAGGTGCGTCGACCAGTGCCCCACCGAAGCGCTGCGTTTCGGGGAGGAAGCCGACTTCGCCGATTTCATCGCCCAGGCGGAGCCCTTCAAACCGGAGATCGGCACCAAGTCGCGCATCTATTACCAGGGGTTGCCGAAGAAGTTTGTGGCCGGAACCCTGTACGAACCGACCCTGAAGGAAGTCATCATCGGCGCCAGCTGCACCTTGCAAGATTCCGATTCGGGAGAGATCTTTTCTGATAAAACCAATAATTTCGGTGACTTTTGGCTGAAAGGCCTGAAGGACAACCGGACCTATACCTTGACTATCGAGAAAGACGGATTCAGCAAGGTCATTCCCGGCATTACCACCGATATCGACCGTGGCCTTGGCGATATTCCCATGGCTTTGGCCGATTAGCGCGACTAAAAGCCCTGCCGGATGCTTCAGCCGGCAGGGCTTTTTCTTTTTTTTTACTTTATCTCTAGCAACAGAACTTCATAAACCAAGTCGAGACCGGCCAAAGGATGGTTGCCGTCAACGGTAACAGTCTTGTCGGTCACATCGTTGACTATGAAATTAACCCGCTCTCCATCGCGGTTTTGATACTGCACGGTGCGTCCAGGGATGAGTTTGATATCTTCGGGGAAAACCTTCCTGTCAAGCCGTAACACCAGTTCTTTTTTGTACTTGCCGTAGGCGTCTTGGGCAGCAACAGGGATTCGTCGTTTCTCGTTCGCCTGCATCCCGATGACGCCTTCTTCAAGCTTTGCAAATACCTTACCCGAACCAATTTTGAAGGATAATGGCCTGCCGGTCTTTTCCTGCTCGACCTTGCTGCCGTCTTCAAGACTAATGCGATAGTGTATCTTAACCAAACTCCCCGTTGCCGCAATTTTCATGAGTCTTTCCTTCTGTGGCAAGCGTCAGCGGTTACCCGCATTCTGCCAGACATATTTTTAGTTCTTTTGGAGAGTATTCTTTTCTGCCCCGGAATGGGCCTTACCATTCCCGGTGGCGAGAGCGACCTTTCTCGCCTTGCAGTTTTCGACAGTGCAGTTTGCCGCCGGTTCCTTGTGCAGCCTGTTCTCGCTCGGATGCCAGCCCCAGACAAGAAGCAAGATAAAGAAACCGACTACATAGGCAAGCGTCACATGCCAGCCCTTGCGCAGCCACAGGAGAACATCCCGGGATTCAGGAAATTTATTGGTGATGGCGACGCCGGCGGACGAGCCGAACCAGATCATCGAACCGCCGAAACCGACGCTGTAAGCCAACATACCCCAATCGTAGTGCCCCTGAACGAGGCAGAGTTTGGTCAGGGGAATGTTGTCGAACACCGCTGAGACAAAACCAAGAACAAAGGCGGTCATCCACGAGGCATCCGGCAGGGTATCGACCGGCATCATGGAGGCGCACATGACGAGACTCAACAAAAAGATGGCGCCCATGACCGCCGCCGGAACCTCTTTCCAAGGGATCGGTCGAAGCAGAGTACCGAGAAGAATGGCGCCCCAGACACCGAGGGCAGGCATATCAAGGGTGTAGTTGGTAATGATTGCCCCAACAAGAATCAGAATAACGATAAGGATCTTTTGATAATCGACTTTAACCATACTGGTATCGGCAACAATCACCGGCTGAAGCTTATGCTGCTGATGACCGGCAAAAAAGGCTATGACGGCAAGAGCCGCACCGGCGGCGATAAAACCATGGAAGACCTTAAGGGGGCTGACCCCGTCGATCCACATCATCGTCGTTGTCGTATCGCCAACCACCGAACCCGAACCGCCAGCATTGGAGGCGGCGACGATACCGGCGATGAATCCGACATGGACCTTTCCTTTGAAAACTACCATGGCGATAGTTCCACCGATGAGGGCGGCGGCAATGTTGTCGAGGAACGAGGAAATTATGGCAACGAAAACCAGAAGAATTGCCGGTCCCATCCAGCCTGACGGCAGATATTTGGGTAGGATTTCGGGAACACCACACTCTTCAAAAACCTTGGCAAGAATTCCAAATCCAAGGAGGAGACCGAGGAGATTGAGAATAACCGGCCATTCTCCCTGGCGCATATTCTTGTCCATGAGTTGATCGAGGATCGGAGTCTGGCCGAAGAGATGCTCAGTTAGATGGAAATCGCTGTCAAAGAACAATTTGAACAGGGTGATGGCTATCAGGCCAGTTACGGCCACATAAAAAGTATTGTTATGAAACAGGGCGACACCCAGGAGAACCAGGGCAAAGAGGATGAATTCAACTCGTATGCCGAACAGGGTCGGCACATTGGGATCAACTGCATTACCGTTTCCCAACGCAAAGGCACAAACCGGTGCCAGGACCAGCAGGGAAATCGTCATCACCCACGCCATACGATTTCGTGAAATACAGAATAGACTCTTCATATTCCTCCATAGCAGGTGGGGTGGGGTGTCCGCTGAATTATGAAACCCTTTCTGCTAGGATTCTGTTTTGGGAACGATAGTGACCGGAATCTTCGTGTCGCTCAATACCGATTTGATGATTGAACCTACCGATGTTTTTGAGAAAATCCCGCTTTTCGCTCCCATTACAATCAAATCACAGTTATTTGCCTGAGCATGGTTAATGATGTTCTCAGCCACATCACCCTGACTGATAAGAATCTCACGCGATTTGCATTCGAAATTTGCATCATCAATTCCTACCAACTTGCAAAAATTCTGAATTTCGTTTCGCACCATTTTGTTTACTGAGGTTTTTCCGGTTAATGACCGGTGCACATTAGCCTGTTGGGCATTGACCAGATCTTCCCATTTGTGCCTGCCAAGCAGGTCTTTGAGCCGCTCATCGACATTGCCCGGCAAGTGTTCTATGACGTGCAAGAGATAAATATTGGCCTGGAATCGAGTGGCCATGACGTGAGTGAAATCGAGAGCCTGCTGGCAATTCGAGGTCAAATCGGTGGCAAACAGAATGGACTGAATAGGTTTTAACATCCATTATCTCCTATAATGAGTTCCAGGAACCGCAATGGCTGCAATGGTTCTCTGATATTTGCAAGAATACGGCAGCGTTGGCAAACAGCCTAACCACCGCTGCCGTATTGTGCTCAATACATCATTTTTGGCAAAACTAAAATGAACCAAGGCCAGATCGAGAACATAATAATCCCGACCAGTACTGCGATCATGAAGGGTGCAATTCCTTTAAAGATCGTTTCCAGAGCCATTGCGCCGCCGGCCAGTCCCCTGGCCACACCGTAGACCACATACACGTTCAATCCTACCGGAGGGGTGATAACCCCCATCTCGGTCACCATGACGATCATGATCCCGAACCAGATGGGATCAAAACCGAGACTGGTAATCAGCGGATAAAACACCGGCACGGTCAACATGACCAAGGCCAAGGAATCCATGAAACAGCCACCGATGAAATACACTAAAATAACCAGACTGAGAACCATATACGGCGACATATTAAAGGTGCCGATATAACTCGCCAAATCGTAGGGAATGCGGGTAACGGCAAGAAACTTGCCGAAAACCGTGGCACCAGCCACCAGCATCATGATCATGCATGAGGATTTTAATGTTTCATAGAGTGCATCGACAAAGGAGTCCCAGCTCAACTGCCGACTAATTACCGCTACCAGCAACACCCCGAGTACCCCGATTCCGGCGGCCTCCGTGGCGGTAAAGAGACCATAGAATAAACCGCCAAGACTGAAGAAGAAAACCAGGAGGGTTTCCCCCATGCCTGACAAGGATTTTATCTTTTCCTTCCAGGAAAAACTCTCACCCGGAGGGCCGTCCTGCGGTCGCAGCATACACCAAATATAGATGGTTATATTGAATAAAATCGTCACAACGATGGCCGGGATGATCCCGGCAACAAACAGCTTCCCAATGGACTGTTCGGTCAAGATCCCGTAAATAATGAGCACCACGCTCGGCGGCATGATCATGCCTAGACCACCACCAGCGGCTACCGAACCGGCAGCGAGGGCGTCGCTATAACCAAATTTGCGCATTTCCGGGAGACCTACGGTAGCCATGGTTGCAGCGGTTGCAGCACTCGACCCGCACACTGCGCCAAATGCGGTGCAGGCAGAAACCGTGGCAATTGCCAGACCACCTCGAGTATTCCCGAGAAATTTATATGCCGAAGCATACAGTTTAGTGCTGATACCAGCGTTGAAGGCCAGCTGGCCCATGAGAATGAAGAGCGGAATTGTTGTCAGACTGTATGACGAAAAGACATCATATAAATCTTTGGCAAGCAGATTCAGGCCCCCTTGCAGTGAAGTTAGGGCGGCGAAACCGACAAAACCGACCATTGCCATGACGTAGGCCACCGGCATCTTCGTCATGAACACTGCGACCATTAAGATAATTCCAATAATGCCTAGTGTTGTGGGACTCATTTTTTTATCAATTGGGTAAAGGTTTTTGATATGGATGACACGATGGCCAAACAGAGCACCACACAACAGCATGCCAAAATGAAGACAATTGCATATTCCGGAAGATGCAAATTCATTGACACCTCACCCGATGCCTTGAGCTTCATGCTGAACAGAAACATACGCCAACAAACAATGATAAACAGGGCAAGGCTGGCCGTCTCGGTGCACAGCTCGACAAACAATCGCCCCCTTCTCGGCAACCTGTCGACAAGAAGCTCAACACCAATATGCCCTTTTGTTATTTGAGTAACCGGCAGGGCCATGGCAACAGCCAATACACCCATGAAACTGACGAGTTCAATCGCCCCAAAAATTGGATATTTAAACAACCGTCCGATAACATCAACACCCGTAAGAATAGCCATGCCAAAGAGACACAGGGCACCGACCATTTTCAACTTATCCGAAAGAAAGAGTAGTGTTTTTTCCAATGATTCCATTAGTACTTGCATCTCCACAAGGAAAAGTCATCGTTGCTGAGAAGCCGGCGACAGCGATCTCGCCGGCTGTTTCACCTATGTGTATGCCAGTCTCCTATCTATTAGCTTTCAACGACTCCCGAATGGCAGCAATGACTTTGGCGCCGTCGACATTTTTCTTGTTCAAACCGGTCGCAAAGTCGTTGATCAACGGGGCAACCGCTGCTGCCCAACGTTCTGCCTCGGCAGGATCAAGTTCAATAATGGTGTTTCCTGCCTTGTTGAGAAATGCGTCTGTTGCTGCTTTGTCGCTATCGTCCCAGGCCTGACCGTGTTTGACAATCCATTCCTTATTAATCGTTTCAATGGCCTGTTGGTCTTTGGGGTCAAGAGCCGCCCATTTATCTTTGTTCATGGCGACAAAAAAAGTGGTGGTATAGGCGCATGAATAACTATGAATCAAATACTTGGTTACCTCGCCGAGTTTCCATCCAAGGCTTGCCTCAACCGGATGGGCACTGCCATCCACCACGCCTTTCTCCAGACTCTCATAAGCGTCACTCATTTCCATTGCCGAGGGAGTGGCACCCAGGGCCTTCACCATCTCAGCGCTCATGCCGGTAGAGCGGATCCGCAGACCTTTCAAGTCCTCAAGTTTTCTAACCTCTTTGTCCTTGGTACTTATCAACCCAGGACCGTGAGCATGCAGATACATGAGTTTGGTATCCTTGAAATCATTGGCTTTGAGGGTGTCATAAACATCATTGACAACCTTGGTTGCAACCATGCCGGATGGATAACCAAAAGGTAGATCGAAGGCGGAAACCGTTGGAAAACGGCCAGCGGTATAGGCTGCAACAGAAAAGCCGATATCAGCAATGCCGTCAGCCAGACCGTCATAAATCTGTTTTCCTTTGAGCAGACTACCACCTGGATAATATTCTATCTTTACTCTTCCTTCCGTCTTTTCCTCAACCGCCTTGCACCATGCCTCGGCAAGCTTACTTTGGCTATGGGTTGGCGGGAAGAAGTTCGCGTATTTCATGCTGACGTTTGCTGCCGAAGAAAGTGGTGGGGAAGCGATAAGAAGTGAACAAATAGCTATAATCAACGTGCCGGAATACAGAATTTTTTTCATTATACAACCTCCTTTGATGTTGTTTACTGACCAACTCCCGCTACCGGATTCCCCCTGTTGACATCCTCCCTGTGCCACAAGGTTGAAATGTGATTGAATTGTGATTGAATTGTTGAATATCCTCTATATATCTAGCCTCCTGTTACTTATACAGAAAAACATGTTTTTCACAACCGATTCCCCCCAAAACCTGTCTATAAACCGACAACTCGAATCTTCGTTACTCAGGAAGACCGAACACAGTTGCTCTTTTCGACTCCTCCCGTCACTTCAATGCGATTTCCCATACCAAACCCTATTATGCTATGCAAAATTACATGCAAACATATCTTTGTCAACGTTTTTTTACTGAATTATTTTTATGATAACAGAGACTCTTAGCTGTTCAAAACGCCGGAAAGAAGGAGGCGATGCTCACCTGGAATGGTTTCAAAAAACAATTTTCTCGCTGCCAATATTTCCCCAATGAAAGCTGGATAACGATTCGAAATTCTGATAAGTTAAGGCAGACAAAATGTCCCCTTTTGCAAGATTCTCGACATGAAAAGCTTGCGAATCACCAACCTTGACAAAGTATTTTTCAATGCTCCCCCAATTACAGAAGAGGCGTGATTTAATGATTGATTTGGGCATGTTTGGTACAATTCATTTTGATCTCAACTTTCTTGCCAGCATCGGAAGTATCATGTTCATCGACATCGTTCTTTCCGGGGATAATGCTGTCCTTATCGCTATGGCGGCTCGTAACCTGCCGGCAGCGCAAAAGAACCGGTGTATTTGGCTTGGTGCAGGTTTGGCGGTAGTCATCAGGATCATCCTGACCTTCTTCATTGCCCAATTACTTGAGATCAGTTATGTGAAATTGGTTGGCGGCGTATTGATATTGTGGATCGCCGTAAAACTCTTCGAAGGCAGCGATGAGGAGTTACGCGGTGAAACGGCATCCATGTGGCAGGCATTGAAACTTATCCTCATCGCCGACTTGACCATGTCGCTTGACAACATGCTCGCTGTGGCCGCAGCCTCTCATGGCAATATGTTTCTGCTGCTTTTAGGCCTTGGAATCAGCATCCCGCTGGTGGTCTTTACCAGTAATCTGTTGTCGATGCTTATGGACAAATACCCGATAATCGTCGTCGGCGGCGCAGCCATTCTCGGTAAGGTAGGCGGCGAAATGATGATCACCGACCCGTTCGTGGCCAAACTCCTTCCTTCGAGTTTGCTGGCGTTAGATATGAAGGAACCGGCACAATTCCTTGTGTATGCTGTGGAAATAGTCGGCGCTCTTGGTGTTATCGTCATCGGTAAGATGCTGGCAAAGATGAAAATCGAAAAGGAAGAGCAAATTGAAAATATGGATACGTAAAGACAACAGCAGTCTTGATGTTCACAAGGAGCGTTTATATGATCAACAGATTATTTTTCAGAACCAACGCCCATACCATTATTCCCTTTCTCAAGTCTCAAGCTGCGACCGGCAGCGGCCATCCCCGATTTTCGCTTAACTCTATCGTCGCTCTACCCGAAACTCTGATTCTCCCCTTAAATGACGATGTTATTCGCTTGTCCCTACTGAATATTGATGTGCCCATTTTGGATGAAAAAGTAAAATCTCGGTTTTTGCTCTATTTCACCCCTGCATACACCGGCAAACAACCGCACTCCCTCATTGTCGAAACTCTACGGGAAATTCGGGAAAGACTGCTGACTGCAAGCCCCCAAAAGCAGCTACTTGATAATCTCGATCGTGCCGCCTGCAACTATGAAAACAGTGGTTTTTTTTCTCAGTTCGACTGGTGTATTGACCATTGGGGAACATCCGATGATATAGAAGGAGTGACCGAATCCACCTTTGAACTGCCAACCGCCTTTATCGAATTCGCAACCGTTGCCGCCCCGCCAATTATCGCTTTGCAGCAATTGGCCAACATCTTTCCATCCGTTGTATTTACGTTACAATATAGACTCGCATCGGAAAGCGACTGGAATGAAGTACAGTTTTATCCTTTTCCTCCCTTTGGATATTAAAACTGAAGTTTCCCGTTTTTTCCTGGAATAGAAATGGGCAGATGATTCGATCTGAATCATCTGCCCATTTGTGTTAGGCGATGGAAATCATCCGGGACTATTTTAATTGTACCGTTTCCCGCACCGGCATCAATCCTTCGATATTCAGTTCAGGCTCATCTGCCTCAAAGTCCGTCTCGCCGGCAAGTGTTCTTTGCATCTTCGCCATATCAAGCTCTCCTTCCCATTTTGATACCACAACGGTGGCCACGCCGTTACCTACCAGGTTGGTCAAGGCCCTGGCCTCGGACATGAAACGGTCGATACCTAATATCAACGCCAGTCCTGCCACCGGGATCGTCGGAATGGCGGCAAAGGTTGCGGCAAGTGTTATGAATCCGCCGCCGGTGACGGCAGCCGCCCCTTTGGAGGTCAGCATCAACACCGTCAAGATAGTCAGCGTCTGGGTAAGAGTCAGATGGGTATTGGTTGCCTGGGCAACAAATACGGCTGCCATGGTCAGGTAAATCGAGGTACCGTCAAGATTGAAGGAATAACCGGTAGGGATGACCAGACCGACTACCGATTTGGTGCACCCAAGATTCTCCATCTTGGCCATCATCCGCGGCAGAACCGATTCAGAGGATGAAGTACCGAGAACGATCAACAGCTCTTCCTTGATGTAGCCGATAAACTTAAAAATACTAAAGCCTGTACTTTTACAGATGAGTCCAAGTACGCCGAAAACGAAGATGATGCATGTCAGGTAGAAACTCCCCATCAGCATCCCGAGTTTGGAGAGAGAGCCGACACCGAATTTACCGATTGTAAAGGCCATAGCCCCGAACGCGCCTATCGGGGCAAGTTTCATGATAAAACCGACAACTCCGAACATCACATGGCACACCTGATCAATCAGATCTTTGACAACCTTTCCTTTTTCCCCGAAAAGCGACAAGGCGAAGCCGAAAAGCAGGGCAAAGAACAGGACCTGGAGGATGTCGCCCTTAGCGAAGGCATCGACCACACTGGTCGGGATGATATTCATGAGAAAATCGGCGGTGGAAAGCGATTTGGCTCCGGTTGTGTAAGAGGCAAGTGCCTTAGTGTCCAGCTGAGAGACATCGGCGTTGAAACCGACACCCGGTTGAATAAGCGTAACAACTGTAAGGCCGATAACAAGAGCAATGGTACTGACGACCTCGAAATAGAGCAGAGCCTTTGCCCCGACCCGTCCCACCTTTTTCATATCCTGCATCCCGGCTATGCCGGAAACCACGGTGCAGAAGATGATCGGGGCGATTACCATCTTAATCAGTTTTATGAAACCATCCCCCAAGGGCTTCATCGACTCACCGATCTGGGGCATGAAATAACCGAGTGCGACACCAATTGCAATTGCCGTTAACACCTGTGCATATAAATTCTGATAAATCTTTTTCTTTGCCATTTGCTTGCGCTCCTTTTCGTGTTTTTTTGCTGCATGTCCAAATATCAGGTGGATATTTGCATTCGGTCCTCTCTATAGCAACCTTTGCGCCAATATGTTTTTTATATTCAACATACTGTTATCACATTTATTTTAGCGGAATTGGTTTTAGCGATGTAAGAAAAATGGCCGAAGATTGGCCGAAAGCCGCCAAAAGAATAGGCGGATTCTCGCCAATTATTTTCAGGGCTGCGGAGGAGTATCGGTACTTTTTGGTTGGCGGTAATTCAAGTTGATTTACCGCTTTTAATGGGTTGTTATTAAAGGTTATTTTAGGTGAATTGGTTTTTGGAGATAGGAAAAAATAGCCGAAGAGTGGCGAAAGTCGCCAAAAAAATGGCGGATTACCACCGATAATTCGTAATCGCTAAAAGAACCGCATCGTTCCGGGCGGTGGGTTTGGTCCTGATCACCATGCAAGCAGGGCCTGGTCGGGTAGTCGGGTTAAATATTTTGTTAGATTACTCTAAATTTACTCAAAAGGAATGCAGAAATAACTCCTCCGATAAAACCGAATAAATGCCCTTCCCAAGATATACCAACGTGTGTAGGCAATACGCCAAAAATCATTCCACCATAGAGAGTTACAGTAAAAATGGAAATTAATATCGACCCGAGTTTCTTATCGAAAATCCCAGTTAATAATAAGTATCCAAAGTAACCAAATATAATACCTGAATATCCAATATGATTTGTACCACTCCCGCCTATCAGCCAAATTCCTATGCCGGAAATGAGCATTGAAACCAAAGTGACAAAAATAAATTTTGCTATTCCTCTCAATAAGATAATTGATCCGAGTAAAATTATTCCTATTGAGTTATTAAAAAGGTGAGAGATACTCCCATGAAAAAGCGGGCCAAACAGTATTCCGGATAAGCCGGTTAATTGGCGTGGCCGTATCCCATGACTTCTTAAACTCCCACCTAAAAAAAGTGCGTCAATTATATAGATAGCCCATAACGTTGCTAAAAGAGCAATGCCGATGGCAACAGCCTTCTTCCATATATCTATGAGTTGTTGCATTGCGTTATTGACGCCTTTTGTTTGTTGGCTTACCGATTGATCATTTGAAGAATACCGTCGTCTCGCCAACACGCTTTTCCCCTAAAAAACGGTTGAAATAATGTGTCGCCTTAAATTCTTCAAGTCGTCGATTCAAGACTACGACCGCAACCGGTTTCCTTTTGATTTTTTGCTCAAATTGATCGCCGGAAATCAACACCTTATTGGCACGCAACCTGTTCCCCCAAAATAAGTCGCTGCTATCACTGTCTATCACGGGAACTACTTTTTTGAGATAAAAAGGAAGCGATGATCGCTCTTCGAAATCACGATAGATATAGGCCTTCCTTCCAGGCAGTTGATTCTGCAGATAATCTGCCAACTGCCGAGTTGAAACCAAAGGTTCGATCGCGGGTAATACGCCAGAAACAGCGACAAATATCCAAACCGGCAACGCTAGATAAACGAGAATACCTATCTGAGTTATTCGCCAAGCAATAACGGCACATCCAAACGCCAGCATCGTCAAACCACTCAATACCCAAAAGAGAAATTGACGCTGATCCAAACCCATGATCGATAACGTAAAGTGAGATTCTTCTCCGCGCATGACCAATACAATGCAGAGCACCGCCGCAAGGGCACCAATCAATACCCCTGGCACAGCTCTCATTGAAGGCCGTAAAAAAAGTCGCTCAATACCTGCAGCCAGATGAAACGCAACAAATGGCATCACCGCAACCAGATAATAATTAGCCTTGGCACTGGAAAGCGTAAAGAAAATCAGTGGCATAAGCCACGCCAGCCATAAGAATCGCTTCATTTTCGAGGTGTCTTGTTCGCATATCCGCTTAGATGGCGAAAACAAACACAGCAACAAGAACGTCCAAGGGAATAGATAGATCGCCATTCGTGGTAAATAATACCACCAAGCTCCCGCATAATAATCATGAGGTTCCCGTGTTCCGAGAAATCGCAAGATATGCTCATTGACAAAATAGAACCAGGGAAAGAAAGGTTCAGTGAGACTCGCCGCTACGTGCCATGGTATCGTGATCGCCAAAAAAATCAGCACCGCCCAGGGTTCAAACAATTTAGCGGTTGAGCGCAAAAACTCCATCATTGAGCGAACACTGCTGAGGAGAAAGCCTATGATCACCAAGCCAAACAGAATTAATGCAACAAAACCTTTGGCCAATAATGCGAACGCAAGAAAGGCATAGGCCAAGCGGAGAAACCGAACATGGCCGTCACTCAGATAGAGGTACGCGCACATGAGTGCCGCTGTCAGCAATGCCGTCAACAACATATCAAACATTAACATGCGAGACATGGCACACACCCCTAGCCCGCTGACAAACATCAATGCCGCCAAACGCCCGGCCTGCGGTCGCTTAACAGCCCGACCGAACCACAAAAGCAGGGCAACGCAGGCTAGTGACGACAAGGCCGGCACCACTCTGGCAGACCATTCCGACTCCCCGAACAGAGCAAAAGACAATGCCGTAAGCCAATACAGCAAAGGCGGTTTTTCCATGTAAGGTAAACCGTTTAAGTACGGTATAATCCATTGCCGCCAATCATGGGAAGCGAGCATTTCGCGCGGAATTTCCGCATACAAGCCTTCGTTGTTGTCGAGAATGCCGTAACTGCCGAGCCCAACCAGGACAATACCCAATGCCGTTATCCATACCAGCCATAGCGGGATGGATAGTGCTGTTCTTTCTTGTAAACCTTTCATTAAGAGCCTGGAGTAGTGCATACTGGTAACCTTGTCGAATATGACCATGCCAAAAGCCTGTCCCAGTAGAGATTGCCCGCAATCCGCAGGCGCTCCCTATTGGGATGGAGAGGATGAGTTATAGGTGATAACTGTTTGTTTTTATGAATTTATAAAGAAGGCCCTTGCCAACGAAGAGCCATCTGATTCGAAGCTGCAAAACTACCCTTTCAAGGTAACTTTCGCAATTTCTTTTCTTTCGACAGAAAATCAGGGTCGCAGGGGCAGGTTTTGGCATTTGCTCTCCGCTGCAAAGTTTAGCATTCAGATCTGAAAATTGTTGTGTAAGGAGTGGATACCGGATAGGGTGAGGCACGGTTTGGGCTCCGGAGAGAGTTGAGTTCGGGGTTAGGAGGAAAACCCTGTCTGACTGCTTGACCGATTGAATGTTCGGAGAAGATGTATTTTTCCCGGTGTCGGCGCTCGATGGAGTAAGCCACAGCGGATTTGACCAAGTTAAGGAGAACGTATGAAGAAGATAATTATCGGCGTAGTCGTGATTCTCGGTATTGCCGCACTCGGTTTGCCATTCGGCAGCGGCCTGTTGATGGAGCGTGTAGTGCGGGAGACATTTGCTAACCTCAATACCCTGTATGCCAAGAGTGGTTATGATGTCAGCGCCGAGATTGTTCGCTACGATAGAGGCTATTCCTCGTCGGAAATTGAATGGAAGATAAAATTCGGCAAACTGAAGGCCCTGTACGGTGTTGATGAGGTTGTTTTTATCGACCGGGCAGAGCATGGAATGGGCAGTATCGTGTCGCAAACCAGTCTCGAGAAAAACACCTGGTATACCGAGTTGGTAAAGAACAAGCTGGCCGGCAAAGATCCTCTGCATATCACCACAACCTATAAACTTGCCGGGGGAATCGAGTCGACCGTTGCCGTTGATGCCTTTACAATACAGGCGGAAAACAAAACCTTTACGGTCAAACCCGGCAAAGTCGCCGTGGTCTGTGATAAGGAGTTTAAAAAATTCACTTCCGACGCCTCCTGGGAGGGTATGTCGGTCGCCGAGCAATTCTCGATTGGCGGGGTATCCATGAAGTCTGCCCTAACTATGATCTCACCCTATATCTGGGATGGAAATGTCTCCATGCTGCTGCAAAATGCTCAGATCCAGGAAAGTGGCGAGAATTTTGATCTGACCAATCTGAAAGTCGACTACTTCCTGAATTATGACAAAGAGCACAACACCCTGTCGGCCAAGGCGGAATACGGCGTCGACAGCTTCAACGCCGGACCGGACAAGATCAGCAAATTTTTTGCGAGAATCGGTATAAACGGCGTAAGTGCCAAAGGCTACGAAGAATTCATGAAGTTGTATACGGCAACGGTGAGCTCTATCCTCGGGGATGTTACTGCGGCCAAGGATGATCCGGAGAAGATGAAACAGGTCCTTGAAAAGAAGATGGCAGAGGTCGGTTTTCAGATAGTGGCCGCCGGTGAGAAGCTCTTGACCAAGGGCTTGGAATTGCAGATTTCCGATCTGCACCTCCAATTGCCCGATGGCGAGATTAGCGGTGATGTAACCATAAGCCTGAAGAAAGACATGACTTTTACCCAGTTTCTTCCTGTTGTCAGCCAGCCGGCTCTGGCACTGGAAATTATTTCCCTGAAATCACATGTCACTCTGCCGGAAAAACTGGTTGGCGATGCCCCCATGCTTTTTGCTCCGGTTTATCCCGGAATGCAGACCGGTATTTTCGTGAAAAACGGCCAGAGCGCCGAGCATAAGGCGGAGACCAGGGACGGCAAATTGTTTCTCAACGACAAGGAACTGGTGTTATAAATTAGGAGCCGTTACGAATGGGGCCATTGTTACTCATTTCGTTACGGCTCCTTATGCCGTTCCGGGCACTCCTATGACCATGTTATTTTAATAAAACGGCTTAGGAGCCGTTTTCGGCCGGTTGCTCAAGAATAAAGCGGCAATCGGCCACGGTTACCCCGTCGCCATCCGGATGCACAAGGAGGGGATTGATATCCAGCTCTTTGATCTCCGGGTGGTCAAGGACCATTTCCGAAAGGCCGACCAGCATCCTTTCGATGGTGGCGATATCGGTACTTGGGGCGCCGCGATAGCCGGTCAGCAGTTTATAACCCTTGATGCTGCGCACCATGTTCCGGGCGCCGTTGCGGGTGAGCGGTGCCAGCCGGAAGGCGACGTCCTGAAAGACCTCGACGAACACCCCGCCGATGCCGAACATGATCAGCGGCCCGAAGACCTTGTAGCGATTCATTCCGAGAATAACCTCCAGGCCCTTCGGGGCAAGACGCTGGAGGAACACCCCTTCGATCACCGCCTCCGGATTAAATTTTGCCGCATTGTCGATAATGGTCGTGAAACCGTTTTCCACCGCCGCACGACAATCCGGCCCGACCAACACCCCGCCGGCATCGGTCTTATGGACGATCTGCGGCGAGACGATCTTCATAACCACCGGATAGCCCATGCGGTCGGCGGCATCTCCAGCCTCTTCGCGACTCGCAGCTAGCACCGTCGGCAGGACGTTGAAGCCGTAGCACGAAAGCAGCTCAGCACCTCCCAACTCGCCGAGATAGGTCTTACCGGCAGCAAGTGCCTGGGCGATGATTTCCGCCGCCCGCTGCTTGTCGTGGGTCATCTGAAACGGCGCCAGCTGCTGACGGTTCAACCACCGCGAATAACGATATAGGGCGCCGAAACTCTTCGCCGCGCTTTCCGGAAAACGATAGACCGGTACGCCGCTGGCCTGCAGGTGTTTAACCCCGACGGACACATCGATAATGCCCATAAAGCAGCAGAGGATGGGTTTGTAGGAACGGCGGGCGATGCGGACAATGGCCTCGGCGGTGCCGATGGCGTTGGTCATGCTCTGCGGCGTGAGGATGACCAGGGCGCCATCCACCCCTTCGTCCTTGATGACCGCCGAGAGGGCGTTTTCGTAGCGATCCTGGGCGGCATCGCCGATCACGTCGACCGGATTGTTGACATTGGCGGTAGTCGGCAGATGGCTTTTCAACACCTCGATGGTGTCGGCGCTAAAGGTTGCCAGTTCAAGGCCCGAAGAAACGGTCATGTCGGTGGCGACTATCCCCGGCCCGCCGGCGTTGGTGACGATGGCCACCCGATTGCCGTGCGGCACCTTGCGGCGGATCTTGCCGGTGGCACTTTCGTTTTTATAGGCGAAGGCGATGCCGAAATCGAAGAGTTCGTTGATCGAGTCGACGCGGATGATGCCGCTCTGGGCGAAGATCGCGTCGTACACCGCCTCGCTGCCGGCCAGCGACCCGGTATGCGAGGCGGCGGCATTGGCCCCGGCCAGGGTGCGTCCCGATTTGATGGCGAGAACCGGCGTCGGCCGGTTGCCGCCGGTAATCTCCTTGACCTCCCTAATAAACTCCGGACCGCGGTGCAGTTCCTCGATATAGAGCATGATCACCTCGGTCTCCGGGTCGGCATGGAAGTAGCGGAGCAGGTCGAGTTCATCGACATCGGCCTTGTTGCCTATGGAGATGAACTTCGAGAAACCGAAATCCTTATCGGCGGCAAAATCAAGTACCGCCGTGCACAGGGCGCCGCTCTGGGAAATGAAGGAGATATTGCCGGCGGCGGGCATCCGTCCCGAGAAACTGGCATTGAGCCGCACCTCGGGCTTCGGATTGATCACCCCCAGGCAGTTAGGACCGACCACCCGCACTCCGGCCGCCCGGCACATGGCGACAATCCGCTGTTCGATGGCGAGTCCTGCCGGGCCGACCTCGCGGAAACCGGCGGAGACGATGACCACCGCCTTAACGCCATGGCCGATGGCATTGGCGATAGCCGCCTCGACCTGATTCGGCGGCAGGATGATGATTGCCAGATCGATGGGGTCGGGAATATCCTGGATGTCCGGGTAGGCGCGAACGCAGGCAATCGACTTGGCCCTGGGGTTGACGGGGTAGAGGGTGCCGGTGAAACCGCCTTTGAGAATATTGACGAAGATATCATGACCGACCTTTCCAGGGGTGCCGGAGGCGCCGACCACCGCCACCGAGGACGGGTTGAAGAGTGCATCAAGATCTTGCATAATGGGTACCTTGTTATGGTTTGCTCGCTGTCTCAGGCCAAATTTTCTCCGTCAACGGCCCTCTGCCTGTTTGTTAAGGACTCATCACTTTAGCATGGTTGCTAACGCTCTGCACACATCTTAACGATCATTTTTTGCCGCAATCGAGTTGTGTGCGGTAAAAAACGATAGTAATTCTTATTTGTCTTGGTATGTTAGGTTCATACAGGTCGAAGCTCCGAGAATGCTTTTGGCGTACTTGCTCTGAAAAGAGGAAAATTATCATTTTGCTTGCCATTCGTTGATTCAGCGACATTTGACCATTGGGGAGGTTAAGAATTATGGAAAACACTACAGGTTCACCACATTATTGGCGTTTCTGTCGGCTTGGCGGTTTTGATCAGGTTCGCCTCGAAACCGCCGAGGATATCAGGCATCTGGGTGAGTTGGATCAGAAACTCTGGGCGGCGCTCAGCTGTCCGGTGAACGGTTTGGAATTTGATGCCCGCACCCTGGCGATGCTCGATACCGACCGGGACGGCCAGGTTCGTGTGCCGGAGATCCTCGCCGCGACCAAATGGATCAGTTCCGTCCTGGTCCGGATGGATAGTTTTCTGGCAGGCAGCAACGCATTGTCTTTGCAGGCTATTGACGGCAGCCAGGCCGAGGGGCAGCAGCTGCTCGCATCCGCCAAACAGCTCCTTTCCTATCTCGGCAAGCCCGAGGCCGAGAGTGTGTCCATTGAGGATGTGACCAATACCGAAACCCTGCTGCACGACTCGAAATTCAACGGGGACGGGATCATTGCCGAACACGCCGGCGAAGACGAGGCAATGCAAAAATTGATCGCCGAGATCATGGCCTGCGTCGGCAGCGAGCAGGATCGCAGCGGTTTGCCGGGTATCTCCCAAGAACGACTCGACGCCTTTTTTACAGCGGCCGAGTTGTATGCCGACTGGTGGAAACAGGCAAAAGATTCCCCGGCTATCCTGCCTTTCGCCGATCAAACGACGGAGGCCGCTGCGGTTTTTGCCCGTCTCTGCAACAAGGTGGATGATTATTTCATACGCTGCGGTTTGGCCGCTTTCGACGCCAAGGCCGAGGCCCCGCTCAATCCCTCGCCGACCAATTATGAGGCCCTAGCATCCCAGGATCTGGCGGTAGCCACGGTCGAGGTCGAACGTTTTCCTCTGGCCCGTATTGAAGCGAACCGCGCCCTGCCGCTGCAAGAGGGGATCAATCCGGCCTGGAGCCCCGTCATGGAGCGTTTCACCGCCTTGGTGGTAAGGCCCTTGTTCGGCGAAGTCACCCAACTTGAGGCCGCCCAGTGGCAGCAGATCAAAGAGACTTTCAGCCCCTATGCCATCTGGCAGGGCCGCAAGGCCGGGGCGGAGGTAGAAAATCTCGGCCTTGAAAGGATCGAGACGATTCTCCGGGGACCGGGCAAAAACCTGCTGGAGGATCTCATCCGCCAGGATTTACAACTGGCAGAGCAGGTCGATGCCATTGATAAAGTCGTTCGACTCGTCTACTTCAACCGCGATCTTTATCGGTTGCTGAATAATTTTGTGGCCTTCCGCGATTTTTACGTTCAGGATCGCAAGGCGGTCTTTCAGACCGGAACCTTGTACATCGACGGCCGGGCCTGCGAACTGTGTATCAAGGTGGCGAGCGTCGATGGCCACAGCCCGCTGGCCAATCTCAGTCGCACCTATCTCGCCTACTGCGAATGCAGACGCCGGGGCAGCGACCAGCGGATATTCATTGCCGCAGCCTTTACCGGCGGCGACTCCGACAATCTGATGCTCGGCCGCAACGGGGTGTTTTACGATAGCCAGGGCAATGACTGGGATGCGACCGTCGTCAAGATCATCGACCATCCCATCAGTGTTTCCCAGGCCTTCTGGGCACCTTACAAACGCATCGGGCGAATGATTGCCGAACAGCTGGAAAAATTCGCCGCTGCCAAGGATAAGGCGGTGGACAGTAAGGCCGGTGCCGGAATAGCCGCTGTCGCAGCGAAACCGGCCGCACCGCCGGCAGCACCGCCGCCGGCTCCGGCAGCACCCCTGCCCTTCGATGTCGGCAAGTTTGCCGGTATCTTTGCCGCCTTAGGTCTCGCTGTCGGGGCGATGGGCACGGCTATCGCCTCCATCGTCGGAGTCTTTCTTGCACTGCCCATGTGGGAGATGCCTCTGGCGGTGGGAGCAAGCATTCTTGCCATCTCCGGGCCGTCCATGCTCATCGCCTTTTTGAAACTGCGGCAACGTAACCTCGGCCCGATGCTCGACGCCAATGGCTGGGCGATCAATACCAAGGCCCGGATCAATATCCCCTTCGGCTCCACCCTAACTAAAATGGCAATGCTGCCGAAGGGTTCGGAACGGACCCTTGTCGACCCCTTCGCCGAGAAAAAGACCCCTTGGAAACGCTGGGTATTTCTCCTCGTTCTTCTCATGGCCTTGGGTTTTGCCTGGAATAAAGGTTATATAGCGGAATGGGGCAAACAGATTAAAACGCATGTGAGCGACCAGAAGACCACCACTCCTGCCGCAAAGCAATAGTTGCGGCGCGGCGGGACACGGCGACAATCGGCAATTTTTTTTTGGGACGAGGAAAGACAATGCACGAATCGGCAATACAGGATCTTTATCACGAGGATTATTCCCACTGCTACGGCTGCGGCCGCAACAATCCGCACGGGTTGCAACTCAAAAGCTACTGGGAGGGCGAGGAGTGTATTTGCCGCCATACCCCGAAATCCCATTATACCGGCGGCGTTCCCGGATTTCTCTACGGCGGGATGGTGGCCTCGCTCATCGACTGTCACGGGGCCGCGACCGCCGCCGCTGCCAAGGCGCGGGAGAGCGGCGAAGCGGTGGGGCGATTCGTTACCGCCTCGCTTACCGTCGATTTTGCTAAGCCTACACCCTTGGGGGTGGAGCTGGAAATTCGCGGCAAGGTCAGCGAAATAAAGGGGCGGAAGGTGACGGTTGCTCTCAGTCTTTTTGCCGGAACGACCCTTTGTGCCACCGGCCGGGTGCTGATGATTCAGCTCCTGCCGCAGGCACAGCAGGAAAAGCCGACAGCCTGAGACTGCAACAGGCAGCGGCTTGTCTCAGCGCGGCAACATCTCATTCGAAGAGGAGAGGATATGGCGGGACGGGTGTGTCCGGTATGGATCGGTTGGCTGCTGGCCAGTCCGGTGCGCAAGCTTGTACAAAATCCGGAGAAAATTTTGCGTCCTTATATCAAAGAGGGAATGACCGTTATTGAGCCCGGCAGTGCCATGGGCTTTTTCAGCCTGCCGGCAGCGAAGATGGTAGGACCGGCGGGGAAGCTGGTGTGTATCGATCTGCAGGAAAAGATGCTCGCCAGTCTCAGAAAACGGGCGACAAAAGCCGGGCTCGGCGATCGGATCGAATGCAGGGCATGTAATGAGACTTCGCTCTTGATAGACGATCTCGCCGGGAGCATCGATTTCGCCTTTGCCATCGCCGTGGTCCATGAGGTCCCCGATCAGGGGCGGTTTTTTCGGGAAATCCATCAAGCCCTGAAACCGGGGGGCCTGATGCTCTTTGCCGAACCGAAGGGGCATGTTAAACCGGCGGACTTTGCCCAATCGCTGCTGGCGGCCGAAAACCATGGCTTTACATTGATCGAACAGGGGGTGGCATTCGGCGGTCTCCATGCCTTGCTTAAAAAGTGATCCGGTGACGTGATTAAGCAGACAGCGATCCTTACCTTTGATCCTGGACGTCCCTGGGATTAGGGCCGGCCCCCGGCCTTTTTCATAGTCTTGCCCACATTCCAACATTTGCCCACCTCCGGTCCCAGGGCCAGGTATCTCACGCCCTGCATGTCGAAAAGAAGGGGTTTTACCAAGGTGAAGTCTATCTTGCCCTCGGCGGTCAGAACCTCAGGGGCGACATGGGTTGCCACGATCTCGCCGACGAAAACGTCATGGGAGGTAAAATCAAGCGTGCTATGCAGCCGGCACTCCATTACCACCGGACAGGCAACGATCAACGGCGCATGGGCCAAGGATCCGTAATGCAGTTCGAACACGGCCGATTTGTCGGTGTTTTTGCCTGAAACCAGGCCCACATAATCGGTTTCGACCACCAGAGCCTCCGACGGGATGTTCACACTGAATTCTTTGTGCTCAATGATCCCCTGGTTGCTGTAGTGAGCCTTATTGATCCCAAAGGACAGGTACTGCGGGGTGCCATGGTTGAAGATACCCACATGGGCGATAGCCAGAAAATTTGGTTTGCCGTTGACCACCGTACCTACAATGGTGGTCAACGAGGGGTACAGACCATTCACCGGTCCGAGGTTTTTCTTCATAATCTCCTCCTTGTATGGGTAATTGAGAAAAGATGACATTAACCGCTCTTCCCGGAGAAGGCGGGCTAGCTAAATTACAGTCTCTTTTACAACCCTATGGTGGAAAAGAAAAGTAGGCACCTTTTTGTGCTGTAGTATCTCATAATATACCTGTAGTCCCTTCACAGCAGGCAACGATCCTTGTCCTTGACCCTGGACATCCCGGGGATGAGGGTCTGGGTCGAGAGCACTCCCTTCCATTGCCGGATGGTCGACTGGATGAACTGCGACAGCAGTTCGGCATCGGAAGAAAGAATATCGCGCATCAGGGTAACCTTGGCGAGCATGTCTATCGATCCGTGTATTGTATGCACCTCGGTGACCTCTTTTAAGGCCAGGAGTTTATCGAAGATCTGCTGTTCATGCTTGCCATCGACGTTGAGGAGGATAAAGACGGTGATTTCCCTCTTCATTTCCGGATATTCCTGCTCGGTATGCTCTGCCATTTTCGTTCGGAAGGCCTCCATATCCTTGGGGATGAGTTTATCGACACCGATGCCGTATTTGCGCTTCTGACCCTGTTCCCACTGATGCACGGAAATATACAGGTAGAGATCGTCGACCGTCCGCTCGGGAAAGGATTTTACCAAGCCGCTATTGCCGATGATCGTTGCCAGCGGTCGATAGATGGTGCGATACCAGTCGACGGCCGCCTGTTTGAAACTGACCTCCTCGCCTTTATCGTGGCTGAGAAAGCGGCGGTGCTGCTCCACCTGCCATTCCAGGTGCTCGAATTGGCCGAGTTCGGTGAGTTCGATACTGTCGGTGAGACCGGCCTTGTCGCGAAAACCGATCTTTTCGATATAGAGCTTGTTCTCCAGAGTATTTTTCGAAGGCAGCAGTTCGACGATGCGCGAGCGGATATGCGAGCGTTCAAGCTCGCGCGCCGCCCGGAAACGGTGATGGCCATCGAGGATAAAATAGTCGTCCTTGATCTGGTACAGGGCGATCGGCGGCAGGTTCTTCCCTTCCTTCATGGCGGCAATAATGCCCTTCAGCCGTTCGTCAACCGCCTGCGAATGGGTTCGGAACTGCGTGTCGAAATCGTGGTATCTGCCGACACTGCCGACGATCTTTTCCAGCGGCACCATCAAGGTTCCCCGCTCTATCGCCTCGTAGGCCTCTTCCTCTTCCTGCCGGCTATTGAAGCTGGTGGGACTGGTGTCGCTTTCCTCGCCTTTTTCCGAACCGGCTATAACTCTTTTCAGCGCCGAAAAAGGATTATATTTCGAGAACATGGTAACCATAACAATTGATGATCAAGGTAGAATTGAGCCTGGTTATTCGTTCCTCTTCACTTGCGAAGTGGGCATGGATATGGCCATGCAGGAAGTGGCGCGGCTGGTATTTGTCGATAAACCGGCGAAAGCTGCGAAAGCCGCGATGGCACAGGTCTTCGGCGTCATGAATAAAACGCGGCGACGCATGGGTGACGACCAGATCGACACTGCGGCTGCGCCACAGGGCAAACCGTAATCTGTTAATAAACCCGGCCATCTGCTCTTCCGTATACTGATTGATACTACCATTGTACCACCGGGAGCCGGAGAAACCGAGGATCTTTGTCTTGCCGACATGGACTATCCGTCGGTCGATAGGGGTGCATCCCACCGGCGGCGAAGTACCGTAACGGATATCGTGGTTGCCGAGGACATAGAGCAGCGGCACATCGTAGCGGTTGCGGAGAGCTGTCAGGTATTCCGGCGGCAGGTCGCCGCAGGAGAGGAGCAGCTCGATGCCGCTTATGGCCGGACCGCCGCCCGTTGTTTCGAGCAGGTCCTTCACCACCGTATCGGCAACGCTGAGGATTTTCATGTTAGGGCGAAGCGGCCAGGCCAATCATCGCCGCACCGATGGCATTGCCGACCTCGCAGTTTTCCGGGAAGGTAACCGTGGTGTGCAGCCGCTCGGCAACTCTCGGAAGAAGAAAGCGGGCGGCGGCACCGATACCGATAAGCGGGATCTTGATGGAAAAATCGACACCGAGAACCGGGTGATTCTTGCGGCTGCCGATAAACGCGGCGAGCGAGTTCTGCCAGGAGCGCTGGATGACGTAGTCGATGATCATATTTTCTATCAGCTCTTCGCTACGTTCGAGCACCAGCCCGGCAAAAGCAGCAGCGCCGAGGCCGAGAGCCCGCCCGAGAATTTCCGCACCGGCAAGAGCCGCCTCCCGGTCGCCGAGGTCAATCTTGCCGAGGACATGGAGGGCGTCGGTCGGGGTGAAGCCGCATTCAAAGATCCATTGTCTTCTTGTCAGGTGCTCCAGCTGCACGTCAAGGGGAATGCCGCCGAGCCCGGTGCGCTGCCGGATGGTCGCCGGGGTTGCTCGACCGCTTTCACGGAGGACGGCGGTGAGCTCGCTGTCCGGGACAAGGTGTGCGGCCTCGGGGCGAAGAACGATGAGCCGCGATTTGCCATCCACCCCCAGCCACAGAGCCGGTGGACAGCGCGCCTCCCCTGCCATGGAAAGCGGCGTTACCCGGGCAGGCCCGATGCTCAGCTCACCCCTTTCCCCGACATGCACATGGCTGTCGCCGCCGATGCCGGCGGTATGCATATCGACCGCTTCGACATGGGTCTGCCACAGGCCTATCCGGCAGCCCTCTGCCGCCAGGAGAGGTCGGCCGTTTTCAACCATGGCGATATCGGTGGTGGTGCCGCCGACATCAATGACCAGGGCGTTCTTTTGCGTTTGGGCGGCGCCGAAATGGGCGGTACAGGCCGGGCCGCTGGCGACGGTCATGCCCGCTTCGGCAACCGCCCGCTTGGCATCGAGGGACCGGCCGTTGCCGCCGATGACCACCGCCGGACAGCTGAGACCCTGTCCCGCCATGGCCTTTTGCACACCGTCAATAAAATCGCCCATGACCGGCATGAGTTTGGCGTGCAGCCCGGCGGTGGCCGCGCGTTCATGCATGCCGGTAAGCTTGCTGATGCGATGCGAGCAGAAAACCGGCTTCGGATCGAGCATGGCGATGGCCTTTTCGGTGACCAGTTCATGGGTCGGGTTTTTCATCGACATCGCCGAACAGACGGCGTAGGCATCCACCTCGTTTTTTAAGCCCTGGACGAGCGTGACAAGATAGTCGATGTCGAGGGGTTCCTCTTCCTTGCCGTCGATGGTGTGGCCGCCCTTGACAAAGACCACGGCTTGCACCGGCAGCTTGAAATGGCGGACATAGCCGATGACGATGACCGCTACCCTTGCCCCCTTATTTTCCACCACACTGTTGGTCGCCAGGGTGGAAGAGATGCACACGGAGCGGATATCTGTCGGAGCGGCGCCGCTTTTAGCAAGAAGCAGTGTCAGCGCCTCCCCGGTGCCCCGGGCCAGGTCGAAATGGGTGGTAGGTACCTTGGCCTTGGCGACGATCCTCCCGGAGTGGTTTTCAAGGAGGACCGCGTCGGTATAGGTGCCGCCGGTGTCGATGCCGATTGTATATTTTTGCATGGTTGCTATGGTTATTTGTGCAGTTTAGCGTGAATGTAAGCCAGTTGTCGATTATAGAGTCCATATACCGTAAAGAGCTGGGAAATACTACCCGGAAGTATCCGTTTCCCCGCGTTCTACGTTCTGGAACACCTTCCCGGAGCGTCATGGATCGATATCCTGTTTTCTTAACCAACTCCAAGGATTATGAGCTTTCTAAACATCAAGAAGAAAAGATTTGTGGTTTTCGGCCTGGCCAATAAAAAATCGGTGGCCTGTGCCATCGGCAAGTGTCTGGTGGACGAAGGGGCCGAGGTTATTCATGTGGTGCGGTCACAGGAGAGGGTGGATAACGCCCGAAAATTTTTCCCCAATTCTCCGGTCTTTGTCTGCGATGTTGAAAATGAGGCGAATATCATCCGGGTTCGAGATGCCATCGCCGAATGGATCGGGACCGAGCGGGGCGGACGGATCGACGGGATCGTCCATTCCATTGCCTTTGCCAATTATTCCGACGGAATGAAGCCGTTTCACCTGACCCGGAAAGACGATTTCCTCCAGGCGGTGAATATCTCCTGCTTTTCCTTGATCAGCATCGCCAACCACTTCAAGGACATCCTCGCCCATGATGCTTCGGTGGTGACCATCACCATCTCCACCACCCGAATGGCGGCGGAAAACTACGGCTATATGGCGCCGATCAAGGCGGCGCTCGATTCGTCTCTTTGTTTTCTCGCCAAGAGTTTTTCCGAATTCTCACATGTTCGCTTTAACGCCGTCGCGCCCGGACTCCTGAAAACCTCCGCCTCCGCCGGTATCCCCGGCTATGTCGACAGCTATCTCTTCGCCGAGAAGGCGATTCTCAGGAAAGAGGCCCTGACCACCCGGGAAGTCGCCGATACCGCCGCCTTTCTCCTGTCGGCCAGGGCCTCGGGGATAAACTGCCAGACCATCGTCGTCGACGCGGGCATGGCGGTCAACTATTTTGACAAGGAAATAGTCGGCAAAACCGTGGGCTAATCGGCAAAGTAACCTATACCTCGTATACCGAGTATTCGGTTTTCCCGCCAAGGAGGCGATCTATCTCGTCTTGGATGGCGATACGTTCACTGTTGTTGACCCAGGCATTCCAATCGTCAAGCGACCGCCAGGTGCTGATGACCATCGATTCATCTTGCCTATCGACCCTTTTGAGAGTTTCTCCGTAGATATAGCCTGACTGACTGAGGGTAAGGCTGCGAAGTTTTTTCAGGAGAACGGTCAGGTCGAGGACATTTGTCGGTGATACTTTTCTTTTGATGAAAATTTTAACAGTCATTGACATCTCCTTAGTTGGTGTTGCTGGATTTTCTCTGCCCCACAAGCCTCCGGCAATACATTCTTGTTACGAAATAATTATAGTATGCACAAATATTATTGTAAAGGCAACCGGGAGAAAGGCTTTTCTGACCAAGCAACCGCCGAACACCCGACAGGGGCAATGGTGTTTTTCAAGTAACAGTTTAGTCCTGATTTAGCCTCCTCCGTATCCTTCAATAACTCTCGAAAATTCAGACGTTTTTTTAGCATAAGCGACACAAATTCTTGACTTTCACAGCCTTGTTCGGTATACTATATAAGT
>Ga0209697_10000036_pt1 | contig 188841 bp, 157 predicted proteins | sample AliMusrvi5mmetaG_FD_184115 | JGI IMG/M metagenome (GOLD analysis project Ga0209697, IMG submission 184115) | Freshwater lake bacterial and archeal communities from Alinen Mustajarvi, Finland, to study Microbial Dark Matter (Phase II) - Alinen... | ecosystem: Environmental > Aquatic >... | reverse complement strand
CCACAAGCCTCAAGAGAAAAAGATTCAAGCAAAACGAAATAGTATCCTGACTGAATCGTAACAAGCGGCCAGTATAAAAGTATCTCGTGGGTCTGCAGCCTGAGCTGGAGAGCTCACCAATACAGAGGTTTTGCTTGGAATATAATGGGGTAAATCGAGGTCAGAGATATGGACGAAATACTAGAACAGCAGCTGGATACAATACTTCGGCATAAGGATGTCAAAGCGCATTTTCAACCGATCGTACACCTCCAGACCCGGCAGATCTATGGCTATGAAGGGTTGACCCGGGGTCCGGTGAACACCGTGCTGCATTCGCCAACCCAACTCTTTGAAGTGGCCACGCGGGCCGGTCGGTTGGCTGAACTCGATCTTCTCTGTCGCGAGACGGTGATCAAGCGTTTTGCCCAGTTGGGATTGCCCGGCAGACTGTTCATCAATGTCGACCCGTACTCTTTGATCCATGAGCACTTCCGTGAAGGCCAAACCCTGGGATTTATCAAGCAGGCCGGTCTCAACCCGAGTCAGGTCATCATCGAGTTGACCGAAACCCATCCGGTTGAAGATGTGCAACTGATGCAGCAGGCAATGGTCCATTACCGGCAGATGGGCTTCCGGGTCGCCCTGGATGACCTTGGCGCCGGCTATGCCGGCCTCAAATTGTGGTCAGAAATCCGCCCGGATATCGTCAAGATCGACCGCCATTTCATCCAGGGCGTCGATCAGGATCGCACCAAGCAACAGTTTGTCAGCGCCATTCTCAAAACAGCCACTGCGCTGGGGTGCAGGGTGATCACCGAAGGGGTGGAAACCGTCCAGGAGTACGCCACCTTACGTAAAATCGGGGTGGAGATGGTGCAGGGCTACTACTTCTGTCGTCCGGTGGAAGTGCCCCCCTTGACCATTCCTGCCCACCTGTTCAGAAAAGAAGAGCGGAACGTTGAGGAAGTTGAATCGCAAACGGTGGAGTCCCTGCTCAAACCAGCGGTCTCGGTGCAAGCCAATACCAAGGTTTTGCAGGTTGGCGATCTCTTTACCTCGACGCCCGACCTGGTGTCTATTGTCGTCGTGCATGATGATGAAGTGTTGGGATTGGTCCTGAGAAAGGACTTCATGAACATCTATGCCAGCCTCTACGGCAAGGAGCTCTATGGCAAACTGCCGATCCTCCGCTACATAAATCGTAACGTTATTCAGGTAGAAAAGAAGCTGCCCCTGGAAGAGGCCAGTTTCCGCATGACCACCTCTCTGGACATCTACACCGAAGAATTTATCATCCTTGATGACTGCTGCCTTGCCGGCAAGGGCCTGCTCATCGATCTGCTCCATGAAATCACCAAACTGCAGGTTAATCGAGCCCGCCATGCCAATCCGCTCACCATGCTGCCGGGGAATGTGCCCATTCAGCGGCAATTACAGCAGCTCATCCGGCAGTCGGTGCCTTTTGTGGTCTGCTATTTTGATATCGACCACTTCAAGCCTTTTAATGATTTTTTCGGCTTTGGCCGTGGCGATAAGGTCTTACGTTTTGTCTCCGAATTGCTGGTCGCCAACATCGACGATCCGGATGATTTCATCGGTCATATCGGTGGTGATGATTTTGTGGCTATCTTTCGGAGCACAGAGTGGCAGGCCACGGTTCAGCGTATCCTGCAGCAGTTTGATGAGAGCATCGGCGGACTCTATAACGGTCATATCGGCAGTGTCATCACTGCAAAGGACCGGGATGGCAAGGAACGGCAATACGACAAGATGACCTTGTCCGTCGGTGCGGTGGTGGTCAATCTTTCTGAGCTGCAATGCCACATCGACCTTTCGGAGGCGGCGGCAATTGCCAAACATCATGCCAAGGATATAAAGGGCAGCTCTATCTATATTTATGAGCTTGAGGATGTCCATGCAGCGGCTTTTGTCTAGAGCCGCCCGCGTCGTTTTCTGCAACGCTCAAGCCATGAACAGAATGCCTTATTGAAAATAATAACTATGAAATCAATGATAACGAAGAAAAAACCAAAAAAATCAGGCAAGAGCTGGGTAACGGTAGGGGCCAAACTGTTGGCCGGAGTGGCCCTTGCCTCCAATTGTTTCATCGGGGCCCTGCTCTACATTAATTATCAGTCGACCCTGAATATTGAGGCAATGATTGGCAAGGTCCTGGCCATCAGGGAACGAGTTGATGGCAACCTCCGGGAAACGATCGTCAAGCTGCAGAAGGAATTCATTGCTCTGCCCAACCTGTTTGTGGTCGATCCCAAAAAAGGGGTTATGGAGCAGGTGCAGCGGGATTTTCAAATAGAGGATAAGCAACAGTTGACTGGCCGAGAGGCGTATGCCGCGCTCTTTTCCCGTACCGAAAAAAGGGATCTGGCCAGTGGACGAGTGGTGGCCACTCTTGAGAAAGGGAAACTTTTTCTTGCCTCTGGGCTTATGGATGAGCAGGGGGCTTTCACCTCCGTGGTCGAACAGCTGCGTCTTGCCAGCGCGCACCCCGAGGAAGATCTGGTGCACGTACAAAAAGTGATTGATACGGCCTATGCCGAGCCGGTCGGTACGTTCAATCTGGACCAGAAAGTCAGTGCCCTCAAAAGTATTGTCGCAGAAAAGAGCATTGAAGCCGAAAAGACCCGGATAGAAATTCTGAGTTATGTTGATGAGATTAACGCCATGGAGCGACATATGGCGGCCACCAACAAGCAGCAGCGCCATTTCAGCCTGTATGTCGGACTGGTGACCATTATTGGCAACATCCTGGTCATGTTCTTCTTAACCCGCATCATTATCGAGAAACCGCTGCACCGGTTGACCACTATTATCGATGAGATCGGTGAGGGCAAATATCCCGATATCCCCTGGCAGAACCGTCGTGATCAAATTGGGGTGCTGAGTTCAGCGATCGGGCGGTTCAGGGAGGCTCTTGTGACCCTGAAACAAGAGGAGGACCGAAAGACCCAAGAGCAGGAGGTCATCGGGGAGTTGGTGGGCACCATGACGAGTTCCATTCACCAATTGGATGATCGGGCCAAACAGCTGACCGGGATGTCGCTCTCCCTTCAGGATTTTGCCGGTATCACCGAGGGGGAATCTCGCAATGTCGTCGGCCTGGCCAAGGATACCGCTTCACACACCGACGAGGTGGCGGCCTCGTCGCTGCAAATGCGCGGGGTGGTCGGCGATATTCATCAGCAGCTTGGTGCGCAAGCCGGTGTGGTGGTGCATATTGTCAACGAGATAGGCCATGCACGGCAGCAATTGGAGCAGCTGAAACAATCGGTGGGCGAGATCGACATGATCATCGGTACGGTCAATAATATTTCCAACCAGACGAATATCCTGGCCATCAATGCCACCATCGAGGCGGCACGGGCTGGTGAACTGGGCAAAGGCTTTGCCGTGGTTGCCGATGAGGTGAAAAAACTTTCTCAGGATACTGCCTATGCGACGCGGGATATCCAAGCCAAAATCGAGGCGATCAATGCGATCTGTCAAACCTATATCGACTGCTTTGACACCATCGATCAAGGGACGGAACAGTTGAATCGGGTCACGACCATTATCGGTGACGCTGTGGACCGGCAGAAAAATCTGACCGAGACCATTGTCGATCTGACCCGCCAGACCACTGATAATACCCAGCAGGTGTTCTCCAGGATAAACGTCGTGAGCGACGCGGCCTCCGGTGTGGCGCAACTGTCCGCAGAAGCGCATCAGTGCGCCGATGCAGTCGCGGTTTCGCTGGGTGAGCTCCTGCAAGGATCGGTTCGCAGGCTGGAATCTATCAATGCCCAGGGAGGCAGAGCTGGTAATGCCGCAAGTATCGCGGCTCCCGCTTGAACAGCGGATTGCTACCCATCCCTCTCCTCCCCCGACATGCACCCGAAGTCCTGTCCGGAGCGTGCCTAGAGGCACACGCACCTGGGCAGCAGCCTTTCTTGCTGATACGAAAATAATCAATTGGTAACGCGTTATTAATGGAGGGCATATATTCTCATAGACAAGGAACCGCTGTCTTGCGAGGTATTGGCAACGTATCCGCGACAACCTGTCCGGTTCCAGCCTTGTGCTCTGTGATGGCCAACAAACAAATAAACTCGCCGTGATCCCATGAAAAGAACTCCGAATATCGCTATCCTGATCCCCTGTTTTAATGAAGAAGCCACTGTCGGCACAGTGGTCAACGATTTCCGGCAAACCCTTCCTGACGCCCAGATTTTTGTTTATGACAACAACTCCAAAGATCGTACCGTAGAGGCTGCTTTAGAGGCAGGTGCCATCGTCCGTTCTGAACCGTTGCAGGGCAAGGGCAATGTTGTGCGCCGGATGTTTGCTGATATTGAAGCCGAGGTCTATATCCTGGTGGATGGTGATGCCACCTATGACGCGGCCGCAGCCCCCAAGATGATCCAACTCCTGGTCGACAATCAGCTGGACATGGTCAACGGCGCCCGGGTTACCGATATCAAGGAGGCCTACCGTCCGGGGCATCGTTTCGGTAACTGGCTTCTGACCAGCATTGTTTCCTGGACCTTTGGCAATCGCATAAAAGATATGCTCTCCGGCTATCGCGTTTTCTCGCGACGGTATGTGAAAAGTTTCCCCTCGCTTTCGGTCGGTTTCGAAACGGAAACGGAACTCACCATCCATGCTCTGCATTTACGAATGCCGATCGCCGAGGTGGAAACCATCTACAAAGACCGTCCCGCCGGCTCTATCAGCAAACTCTGCACCTTTAAAGACGGGTTTCGCATTTTGTGGATGATCCTTGTTTTTATAAAAGAAGAAAAACCAATGTCCTTTTTCTCGTCAATCGCCCTTTTCTTCTGTCTCTCCTCTGTCGCCCTCATGTTCCCCATCCTGAAAGAATTCATCGAAACAGGGCTCGTTCCGCGTTTGCCGACGGCTGTTCTGTCGATGAGCATGATGATTATCGGTTTTCTCAGCCTCGCCTGCGGCCTGATTCTCGACACGGTCACGCGCGGTCGCAGCGAAATGAAACGGATGCGGTATCTGAGCACTCCAGCCACACCTGTCCATCAGAAAACTGCCTATTATTTCAATACATGAAGAGCGTATCGGTCATGAGTTTTGAGTTTCTCTCTTCCTGTCAAAGCACTTTCTTTTACACACTTCTCTAGAGCGGCCCTCCCTAACGCTTGCAAAAGGCAATTGCCACAATTTTTCAGAAGTTTAGAAAAGTGCAGGGTTCTCCTGCCTCGTTGGCCAAAGGGACGGCCGTGGGCGTGTTGATCGGCATTGCCTCACTCATGCCGTTTAAGTCTATGTTGATTGTATTGATTACCGCGTGGCTGTCCTGCTTGCCGGTGGCTGTATTCTGGCAATGCCTCTGGCTCTCCTCAGTTATCCCGTAGCCTTTCGATTTTTTGTGCAGCTTGAACAGAAGCGCTACGAGAAGCATCTCCTCAACAAAAAAGACGAAAAGCTTGCCCCCTGATCTATTGTGAGAAGGTTTTATTTTTTGATGCCAAATATGCTGAATACGCTATCTTGGATGAATGAATATTAAATCTATTCATCCACACTGCGTAACACGAGAAATGACCGCTTTATGAGAATACGCTGGCGCACAATCTGCTTAGTGCTACTGCTCATGCTTGGGCAGGCGGCATTGTTGCATCACGTCGTCCAGCACAGTCTCGAACACGCGACAGCCCACCAAGAAAAGGACGGCAGTTGCAGCTTCTGCGCAATCGGTGGCCATATGGCCTCGAATGCACAGCCTCCTCCTCTACCCATGCCGTCTTTGATCTGGGCAGGGGTAGTGGTACTTCTCTCTCCTTCGCAGTTCATCACAACGCATTGCCCTCAAACGCTTGGAGCTCGGGGGCCACCTCTTCTGTCCGTTGCTTAACATCCTGAAAGACTACGCCATCCATAATAAGGATGGACGTGTTTCTACTATGCAACTTTTGACGGAAGGAAAATCCCATGAAGTTAGAAAGAATGCTTGGCGCCTGCGCGTTTGCGGTGGCGTTTCGAGTACTGTCGCCGGTTCAAGCTCATGCTGTCGTAACCGATGAAGATCTGGCCCAAATACGGCAATCCATCAAACAACTTGAGGTGCAGCACGCCGAAGACAAAAAACGCATCAAGGAACTCGAACAGCGTCTGAAAAGTTCCGACTCCAAGGCTCTTGCCAGCCAATCACCAACAAGCGAGTCCCCAACTGTCCCACCACCTCCGAAAGCTGATTTCCCAACAACAACCGCCAGCACCGTATCATCTTCATCCGTAATTTCAGCACCAGCGCAAACAAGTACACCCGCGTCTGCTGGTGCCTTCAATCCAGCGATTGGTGTAACGCTGATGGGCACCTATGCTCATTTCAGTCACGACCCCAATAAAGCGCCTGTCCCTGGTTTTGCGCTTGGAAAGGATGCCAATAGTTTAGGCACTCAGGGCTTTTCACTCGGTGAATCCGAAGTAAGCCTCAGCGCTAACATCGATCAAGCACTTTACGGACAGCTGATCCTCAGTCACCCGAGTGAAGGCGGCGTTGATGTAGAAGAAGGCTTTATCCAGACAACCAGTTTGCCATTGGGGTTCACAGTTAAAGCCGGTCGCTTCTTCTCCGGCATTGGTTATCTCAACGAACAGCATCAACATGCTTGGGATTTCCTGGATGCTCCGTTGCCTTATCGCGCCATGCTGAACAATCAACTGGGTGACGACGGCGTTCAGATTCGCTGGACCGCGCCGACCGATATGTTCCTGCAGTTCGGCGTTGAGGGGCTTCGCGGCGACAAGTTCCCTGCCACGCCCACGCACGACGGTGTGGGCGCGCAAAGCATTTTTGTGAAAGCGGGCGGCGATGTCGGTGTGAGTAATTCGTGGCTGGCCAGCTTGGCCTATTATCATGCCGATGCCAAAGACCGCGAGACTGTCAACGATGCTTCCACCGATACCTTCACAGGTTCAACCGATCTCGGTATTGCAGGCCTGGTCTGGAAATGGGCACCGAACGGCAATCCCGTTCAGCGCAATTTGAAACTGCAGAGCGAATTCTTTTTCCGGCACGAGAAAGGCATTTTCGACGATCTTGCCGATAGCGGCGACCAAACAGGTTTCTACGGGCAGGCGGTTTATCAGTTCATGCCACGATGGACGATTGGCGCTCGGTACGATCAAGTATCAGCCAGCAATATCTCAGATGGTTTAAGCGGTACGACATTGGACGACCTTGATCATACACCGCGCCGTTACAGCGGCGTTTTGATGTACGACACCAGCGAGTTCGGTCGCTTCCGCCTTCAATACAACTATGACGACTCTGCGCAAGCGAACCAAGGCGTGATGTTTAACTACACCGTCAGTCTCGGCGCTCATGGCGCCCATCAGTATTAAGCAAAGGAGAAACACATTATGAAGAAACTTCTCATCTGCGCTGCTCTAGCCAGCATAGTATCCTTCACGGCGGCTCCGGCAAAGGCAGCCGTCAATATCTTCGCTTGCGAACCAGAATGGGGCGCGTTGGCTCAGGAGATAGGTGGCGATACCGTATCGGTCTATGTTGCGTCAACCGGTCGACAAGATCCACATCAGATCCAAGCCAGGCCCAGTTTGATTGCCCGTGCCCGTAGTGCCGATCTTGCATTTTGCACGGGTGCGGAACTCGAAGTCGGCTGGATGCCAGTTATTTTGCGTCAAGCCGCCAACAGCAAGATTCAGCCAGGCTCTCCAGGGTATCTGGAAGCAGCAAGTGTGGTGTCTATGAAGGAAATTCCGCAGCGTCTTGATCGAGCGGAAGGCGACGTGCACGCGGCGGGTAATCCGCACATTCAAACCGATCCGCGCAACTTTCTGCCGGTTGCCGACCTTCTGGCTGCGCGCTTGACTGCAATCGATCCGGCCAATGCCGCTACCTACAAGACCCGTCACGATGCGTTTATTACCAAGTGGAAAACAGCGATTCAAAAATGGGAAACCGAAGCAGCGCCACTCAAAGGCGCGCCCGTAGCCACGCAACATAAGAGCTGGGTGTACCTCCTCGATTGGCTGCAGTTGAAAGAAGTTGTGGCGCTGGAACCCAAGCCCGGTGTGCCGCCGTCCAGCGGTTATCTGGCTGAAGTGCTCGCCAAGGTCAAGGCCGCCCCAGTCAAAATGACCATCCGCGCAGCTTATGAGGACGAGCGTTCTTCACAATGGTTGCAGCAAAACGCGGGCGTGCCCGCAGTCGAGCTGCCCTTCACGGTTGGCGGCAGCGACAAGGCCAAAGACCTGTTTGGTCTGTTTGACGACACGATCGATCATTTGGTGAAAGGAGCGCGTCAATGAGCATGGGAACTTTTGAATTCACTATCCTGCTGCCGGCGCTACTGGCAGGGCTGTTGGTACTGTCCACGCATGTACCGTTGGGCAGGCAGGTGCTGACTCGTGGTATCGTGTTCATCGATCTTGCCCTTGCCCAAGTGGCTGGGCTGGGAGTCATCCTGATGGATACACTGGGATATGAACCGCATGGGTGGAGTGCGCAAGCCGCTGCCTGTGCGGCGGCGCTCCTTGGCGCCTTGCTCTTGACCTGGACACAAAAACGCTGGGGCGAAGTGCAGGAAGCGTTGGTGGGTACGCTCTTTGTCGCAGCAGCTTGCACGGGGCTTTTGCTGCTTGCCCATAACCCGCACGGTGGCGAGCATCTGCAAGACCTGCTGGGAGGCCAGATTCTCTGGACTTCGCCACGCGACCTGATCCCTATTGCGGTACTCTACGCTGCCGTTTTGACCATTTGGTTTGGCTTCCGGCAACGCCTCGGCGATCTCGGTTTTTATCTTTTGTTTGCCGTGACGGTCACCGCTTCAGTCCAGCTGGTCGGTGTATATCTCGTCTTTGCCAGCCTGATCGTACCGGCCCTCGCGGTGCGAGGAATGCGCGAAGGAATACAACTACCGATGGGCTACGCCATCGGCGCATTGGGTTATGCAGTGGGACTGCTGTTCTCGGCTCTGTTTGATCTGCCGACCGGCCCTGTCATTGTCTGTGCCCTTGTGGCGGTGATGGCCTTAACATGGTTGGCGAATAGGCGGAAAAGCTGAGTTACTCTTCCCACTCAGGCTTGTAGCCAAACGGAGGCGTATCAAGACAGTAATCCAGGAGTTGATCTCTCTTGCCGGTTGCCTAATCAGCACCGGCAAGTGCCTAAAACTGCGATTCAGTCGACACTGCTCGACTTTTATCGCGTCAGCAAGATGTACCAGAAATAAACCTTGATCTATGGCGGGATGGCACCTCATTCTTCCTCAGTATTCTTCTTCGGCCGACCTTGCCACCAAGCCAATACTGCCATGCCGACAACCAAGGGGGCCAGCCACACCAGGCGGCTTTGATAACGGTCGTGGGGATTGGACAGCGCGCCGCAGATGAAGGCGTTACCCAAGAGGGCCAGCAAAGTAAAAAGCGCTATACCCGTCAGATCATGACGCCTGGCACGAACCCCCCATCCCGCAACGATCAGCAGGCCCAGCAGAGAGAGGTGGGCAACCGGAATATATACGGCGTTCAAGGCTGCTAACAGCGGTCGGGTGATCTGGTTCTGCTGCTGGCGGGCGGCGTTGAAGGCGTCGGCGGTGCGGGGGAGGGCAACGGTGAAAATTCCGCGCGTGTCGGTTTGGAATTCATCGAGGCCATCACCGGTTGCCACCCTGGTCATCTGTTCGACGGTAGCTCGCAGAGAGGTCCAGACAACCATGCCCGGATACGATTTGACGCATTCCTTGACCAGATACCCCAATTCAGCATCAGCCGCTCCGCTCCAGCCGCCAATAGCTTGAAACGGGGAACTCTCGTTCCAGAGAAAATCATCGGCGGTCTTAGGGATGCGGTTCTGCAGGGTGCACAGCTTGATGCCCGGCGTAGGGCAATGTTCGGCCAACCAGCGCTGGGCAATGCCATCCTGCACGAGTCGCCCGAAAATAAAGATAGGCCCTCCTGGCGTATAGACCGCCTTGCCCACCAAGGCCAGATGCAGCATCGGCATCACGATCAGACTGGCGGCTACGAGTGCTGCCGGGGCCAGACTGAACACCGGCAGGGACCAGCCGCGCCTCGGCAACATACCTTGCGCCATGAAGGTAACTGCCACCAAGCCAAGCGCTAACGCCAGACACGACATATGCGACAGCAACCCAAGCAGAGCCAGAGCTGCCAGCGTCCCGCGTTCGCCCCCTCCCAATTTTTGCCAACGAAAACCCAGGAGCCAGAGTGCCAGCACCACTAAGGGTACCAGTACGTCAGGCATCAGTTGGCTGGTATACCAGGAAATGCCGGTCGACACTCCTAATCCCACGCAAAATACGGTTGTTGCCACCGGACCGTTGGCCAGGTCATGGCAGCGCAGCGTGAGGTGCACCAGCCAGAGGGTAGCAACCGATTGCGCCAGTATCGGTCCCCAAAAAGACCACCAAGCCAGAGAGGTGGTCCACAGGAAAATTCCGTAGAAAAACGAACGTCCCGGCGCCAGAGTCATTTCCAGGACCCTGGCCGCATACCCCCCGGTATCAAAAAAGACGAGGGCAAAACCATTCCACAGGGCAGGGGCCAGAAATATGGCCAGACTCACTGCCGCGCAAAGGATCCAGGCGACGGTGGTCCTGAGCATGGCTGGAGGCGCAAGCGGGGAGGCGGTTACTGGATACATCATATTAGGCCTTGGTGCGATAGAGGAGGGCGGAGATGACCACGGTGCAGGGGGCAACAGCAATCACCCCGAAACTGCCGACCAGGATATTGAGGATCTCGGCGGCCACAAAAGGGGCATTGAGCAGATTCGCCGGTGCCAGCCCCTTGGCGAGAAAGACCATGAACATGGCGACATGGCTACCGGAATAGGCAAGCAGCAGGGTGGTGGTCATGGTGCCGGTAACGGCGCGGCCAACCCGCAGGCCGGAACCCATGTGCTCGACCATACCGATACCTGGCTGCTGGCGTTGCAGTTCATCCATGGTGGCGGCGATATCCATGGCCAGATCCATGACCGCCCCGGAACAGGCGATGAAGACGCTGGCGATGAAAATATCGGTGAGGTTGAGGTGATAGTAGCCCGAATAGAGGAGCATTTCGGCAAAGGGACGCACAGCGCCGTGCAGATGGAACAGGTGGGTGAACAGCGAGGCCAGACCGCAGGTGAGCAAAATGCCGAGCATGGACCCGGCAAAGGTGGCCAGGCCCCGCCGGGTGAGGCCGCCCACAGAGAAACAGACCACCGCGGTGAGCAGGGCGACAATGACTAGTCCGGTGGCAATGGGCGGATAGCCGCGGAGGAGCAGAGGGAAAAAGAGTTTCCACAGGACCAGCGCGGCAAAGACAAAGGAAAGCGCCGCCTTCAGCCCGGTTATGCCGGCAACAGCAAAGAGCAGCAGGCCGAAAAGGCAGATGAGGAAGAGCTGCAAACCGAGCCGGTACGAGCCGCGGGCAACCGCGTTGATGGGCTTGCCGTTCGGAGCGCTGTATTCAACCAGAATCACCGTGCCCGCTTCATAGAATTCGTCGAGTTCCATCTTGCCGGTCAGCATGTTGACCACCTCGACCTCCTGGCCCTCATGCTGGCCGCCCAGCAATCGTACTCGCAGATATTGGGCGTTGGTCTTGACAATGAGGTGGGTCTGTACCTTGCTGTTGTCCACCGCCGTGATCAGGCCGCGGCACCGCAGACCGTCAGGGGCTGGCGGAATGTGGGCAATATCGACAACAAAAAGGGCGATGCAGAGGAGGGTGATAAGCAAACAAAAAAGAAGTTCGCGCTGCAGTGAGGTCATGAGTGTCCTGGAATAAGCCCCCGCAGCACCGCTAGAGGGGGCGATGCCACGGGGAGAGGGCAGGGGGGATGGTTACGGTGCAGGTTTGACAACGGGGAGCTGTTGGTGAATATCGAGTGCTTTGGCCATCTGTTTGGCGATATCGGTGTTGTCATAAAAGCCGCTGAATCGCTGTGATTCCGAGCCAATAGCAAAGACCGGCACGGGTACGCCGGTATGGGAGTAGGAGGACCAACCGATGCTGGCACGCTCGTTGAGGATATGGGTGATGGTGACAATGATAGGTTCATAGCTGCCATACAGCAGATTGTTGGCATCGCTGCCGTTGTTGTTCTGGCCGCACATCGATTTATCATAGGCATCTTCGAGCGTTTGTTTTTGATAGCTGTTCAGCTCGGTCCAGTTCAGCCCGAACACGCTCTGCAACAGGCCGATCATCTCCGGATTGCCTTCCAGGTTGTTCGGTACGCTATACGTATAGCCAGTACTGTAGGCGGCCTTATGCGCCTTCCACTGATTCTGGCCAAAGTAGGTGGCGCTGTGGGTCTGGCCAAGCAGGCGATCATAGTGCGCCGCATAGCCGGTGGTGGCATGGCCGATCGACATGCCGCCGGTTTCATGGTCGCCGGTCACCACAATCAGGGTTTGCGACGGATATTTTTGGTAAAAATCGAGGGCCACGCCAACCGCGTCGTTAAAATCCAAGGTGTCGCCGATGGCCGCCATGGCGTCGTTGGCATGACAGGCCCAGTCGATCTTGCCGCCTTCAACCATCAGGAAGAATCCTTGATCAGTTGCCGGATCAGTAGGCTTTTGGTGAGCCAGGGTGGCGATGGCCACTTCCGTCATTTCGGCCAGCGAGAGATTGGTTGCCGGCCGGTCGATGGCATAGGGCATGGCGGCGTTGTCCTGCAGCCAGGGATTGATGCAGACCACCTTGTTCTGCGGATTCTTTTTCAACGCCAGGATGGCCTCCCGGTCGTTGAGCACGGTATAGCCTTGTGCGGTGAGGAGATTCCAGATGTTGGTGCTGGTGTCGCTTGCATTGGTTCCCTGGGTGGGGGCAACCAGCCCGCCGCCCCCATAGAAGGCAAAGCCCGCTTCCGCCATCTGGGTGGCGATGGTATTCATCAGGCCGCGATTAGGGACACTGGCATAGTACGAGGCCGGGGTGGCATGATCCAGGGAAACGCTGGAAACAATGCCGACCAGCCGGCCGTTTTCAGCGGCCAGTCGGGCGATGCTTTTGTAGCTGATGGTTTTGGTCGCATCCATGCCGACGACCCCGCTCACGGTCTTGATGCCGCAGGCAAAGGCGGTAGCGGCGGCGGCGGAATCGGTCATCAGGGCATGAGCGTCATAGGTGGTCTGCATGCCCAGAACCGGGAACTTGCTCATCTGCAGACGGTTTTCCGCCTTTTGCAAATCCGTGGCCAGAGTGGCCGAGCCGCCGTGCTTGGTGGTCAGATAGGCCTCGGTTGCCTGGATTTGCGCACTCGCCATGCCGTCTCCCAAAAAAAAGAAGACATATTTGGGCATCACGGCCATCGTCGGTGATGCCATTGCCAGCATCACAACAAACACTGCGGTGCTTACCACCCTCTTTGTTTGCATCGTTTCCTCCGATTTGGGGCATTTTTATCCAGCCAAAAGAACAGATACCGCTGTTTGCAACAGGTTGTCGCCATGGATTTACGCAAATTGCGTACCGGCAACGGTTGTTGCCCGCTCCAACCCGAAGAGGCCTTTCGCGATGGTCCTTGGTACAGAGCAATGGGTAGCGCAAGGTTGTTAGGATGTGATTACCGTTGCAATAGGAAAGAATGAGTTCCGGCCGAAGTCTTGCTTTGCTGCTCCGGCAAGCGGGGATTGCACCTCGGCAGGGACGCTTTTTTTGAGGTCTGACGAAACTCTGACGCATTCATAGCGGTACTCTAATACAGGCCCTGTACGTTGCTGTTCAGCCAGCAACCGGCTCAGTATCCGCCAACAGAGATTTTATGACCATTCCTTTGCCCCAGATGATGTCCTCAACGAGCAGCACGCAGAGTTTTGCCGACCAAGCAGAATGGTTCCGGCAGAACATCCTGCAGCGTCTTGATCTGCAGCCGTTTTCCGGGGCCGACACTACGGTGGGGGTGGAGAACGAGTTCCAGGTGGCGGTCGAGGGTAAAAAGGACAAGGTGGACCTCGCCCTCACCATCGTTGCCTCCAATTACTATAAAAACCTGACCCTGCGGGCCCGGCGCGGTGACCTCTCCCCCCATGTTCTCACCGATCTCAATGCCTTCCTCAACGAGCAGCAGCAAGGGATCTGGGAGAATTCCTGGGTCCGTTTTCCCAGGCGCCTGCTGGGAGAATACGCCGCCTCTGTCCTGACTCACGATCTGCTCGCCGATAAATCCTGCCCGCAGGGACCGCTGCGCCAGGATGTCGACCATTTTCTCTTTTGCAGCAAGGGTGAGACCTGGTTGCGGGTCCCGATCAGTTACCTGCTCAAACTTTCTTTGGCAGAAGCCATCGGCCAGCCGGACGGATCGGATCCAATCCTGCGCCAAACCGGCATCCGGTTGATGGATCATCTCATCAGCGACAACAGCTCACCGGAAGTCCTCTCGTTTACCTTAAGCAGCGGCACGGCCGATGAGCTTCCCGGCCGCAATACCGCCCGCGAGACCAGCCGCCGGTTTTTTTTGCTGCAGCTGCTCATCCAGTATGCCAACCGCGAATTTCACCTCGAAAAGCACGGTCAGACCTGCCGGATGTATCTGGCCCCCAACCCTCCGGCCCGGCAAAAGCGCCTCAACGATCTCATCTCCGACCAGTTCTACCGGGAATTGTTTCTTAACCCCTGCCTCTCCGGATGGCAGCGGGGTGAAGAAAAGAAAGAATATATGGGACTCTGCCACCGCACTTTGTCCCGCAGCCAGCTCAATACTATCGCCAAATTGAAGGAGGCCGGGATCATCGTCAACAACCTGGTGGTCCTGCCCAATACCTCCAGCACCTCGCTTGCCAACAACGGCACCCACATCACCCTCGGCAGCCGGATGCTCAGCCGCTGCTATCAGGAACATCGTGCACAGGGGGGCAGCCGTTATGAGAAATATTTCGGCGATCTGGTGATCAAGATCGTCGAGCATTTTCTGCCGCTCTTTGTCACCACCTGCTCGGCTGCACCGCACCGCCTGGGATTCAGCGATTTCCACCCGGAAAAGGTGTTGGGGTATCTACCGCACGAGCTGGATTACACCCATCTGCGGATGCTCTGGCGACGTTGGAAGAAAAAGGCGGATCTGCGTTTTTGCGGCCACAGTTTCACCCCTTTGGGCCCGCTCTGGCTCGACCGGCTCACCAGCCGTTTCCTCCGTTTGCGCGGCGATTATCTGCCGGATGTGCGGCTGCTCGATTATCTGGTGGCCTTGCAGAGTGTTGACGAGAGTCCGGCTCTCAACGGCAGGGAGCACAACCAGGACCGGCTCAAACAGGATCTCACCGAGATGGGGGTCTTTGACAGCCGCATGAATATCTACCTGCCCTACCGGATGCGCGCTGTTGCGGCCTATGGTTTCTCCGGTTTCGAGGGAAGGCACTATTCGCTTTTTCCCGATTTGCAGGAATCCATGGCCAGGGCGGTCAACCTGCAGACGATCGTCACTGCGCTCGCCTATCAATGGGTGATCAGCGGCGAGATTACGCACGACCATATTCCTGATGATCCCTGCACCGAAAGCGAGCGACGGCAGATCTTTTTCGCTGCAGCCATCGGCCTCCCTACCGTCTTTATCCGGGCCGACACCAAAAACAAAATGCTGCGGCGCATTCTCGCCCTGGTTGATCGGCAGCGTCCCAGCCACCGGTATAAGGGATACCTGCGAATCGAGGTTGCCGCCTATCAGCTGGCCTGCCTGCAGCTGCTGCGGCAACAGTGCGGATGGGTCGGCGGGATGCAAGGGATGAGCGAGGAACTCGACATCATTGAGGCTATGCTCAAGGGTTCTGTTCCTACGGCAGCAGCACAACTGACCGGCGCGATCCTTAACCGTCATGGTCGTGCCATGCATCCCATGCAGATGGAAGCGGAGACCTTCAACCAGGCAGCGGAGACCTACTACCGGAGGGATCTCTGCAGTCTCCATCTTGCCAATGGGTTGGAGACCCTGGTGGACGACGGCCAACGGCTCGATGCCTGCAGCGATGCCGCCGTCGGCACCCTCAAGGGACAACTGACCGGGAAAGGACCGGCTGCTCTTTTCATCCGGGAAACCGGCAACCGGGTGCTGGCCGGCGAGGCCTCAGACCGGGAAATTCAGATTCTCATCCTCCTCATTCTCCTGATCATCTATCGGGAAATGCAGGCGGGTGGAGAGCAGTAGACGACAGCTAATACTTCAGGTTTGTCTGCAAGCTGACCTTTCCCGGCTTGTCATTTCGACCAAAGGGAGAAATCTCAACATATCGGGATTCCTCACATCCGTTCGGAATGACAACGGCACGGTTTGTGGCCGCGTGAAGTATACATACCGAAAAAGACCTTTTGGATGCAACCACGAAGAGAGATGCCCATGGAACATCAATATATCCTCCGGGAAACCGGCGAGATAATCAACGAACGCCTCATCGCCGACCGCACCATCGATATTCTTTACAACCGGTTGCGCGAGCACGCCCCGACCTTGTTCCGGGCGTTGACCAGCAAACGGATGTCCAGCATGCTCGGCTTTTTGCACTTTGACCTCAACCTGCCGATGGCAAGCCACAAGGGGATGCGGCTGCTTGAGCGGATGGGGGTCGACTGGCTCGAATGTATCGCCCCGGAACACCGGTTCACCACCCCCCGTCAGGTCTTTGAACGCCAGATCCGCTACCAGGATCTTCGGCCCATGGACCCGAACCCCGAGGCCATCGTCTCACCGGCCGATGCCAAGGTTTTGATCGGCAGCCTCAAAGACACGCCGGAGTTGTTCATCAAGGGGAAGTTTTTTTCGGCCATGGAATTGCTGGGGGAGGATTCGCCCTGGTGCGCTCCCTTTGCCCAGAGCGATTTCGCACTGTTCCGTCTGACTCCGGACAAATACCATTACAACCATGCCCCGGTGAGCGGCGAGGTGGTCGATATCTACGAACTCGACGGCAGCTACCACTCCTGCAACCCACGGGCGGTGATTGCCCTGGCCTCGCACCATGCCAAAAACCGGCGGATGGTTACCATCATCGATACCAACGTGGCCGGGGGCAGCAATGTCGGCCTGGTGGCGATGATCGAGATTGTGGCCCTGATGATCGGCGATATTGTCCAGTGCTACTCTGCCACCGGCTACGACAACCCGCAACCGGTGGTCAAGGGCATGCAGCTGGCCAAGGGGTGCCCCAAAAGTCTGTACCGGCCCGGCAGTTCCACCGACATCCTTCTCTTTCAGCAAGGCACCGTCACCTTCAGCGAAGACCTGCGCCAAAACGTCGGCCGCTGGGATGTGCGGAGCCGGTTTTCTTCCGGCTTGGGCCGGCCGCTGGTGGAGACCGATGTCAAGGTCCGTTCGACCATTGCCGTAAAACGTCGGCAAGACAGCGCCGGTGCCGTTCCCTTGGTGGCAACTCTTGTGCAGACAAGCCCGGAGGCCGGCTTATGAGTGCAGGGCTCTTCCTTCTTGGCGCTACCGTCCTTTTCACCCTGCTGATTGTACTCGGGTGGCGCTTCCTCCCTGGCGAGCAGTTTCAAATGCTGGCCACTGTGCCGGTAGTCCGCTTTGATGCCACCCATTGGCAGGGCGTCAATTTTACCTGGTACGGTGTGTTGACCGCCACCAGTGTCACCACCGCTATCCTCTTGGTCTTGATCCTTGCCGGTTCGGCGGGGGAGGCCATGGGGCCGGTGCTGGCCTTGCTGCTCTTGACCGTGGGGCTTTGTGTGCCTGCGGCCCGGGTGGTGGCTCGGGTGGTGGAAAAGAAGCAGTACACCTTCACTATCGGCGGGGCCTTCTTCATTGGGCTGGTGGCCATGCCGCTGCTTATTCTTCTGGTCAATGACGGCTGCCTGCTCCTGCATGCGCCGTTCCTCGACATGCAGGTGATGCTGGCGGCGCTTGGTATCGGGTATATCCTCGGCGAAGGTTTGGGCCGGATGGCCTGTGTCAGCTTCGGCTGCTGTTACGGCAAACCCCTGGACCAGTGCGGACCCCTCGCCGGACTCCTGTTGAACCGCCTGGCCTTTGTCTTCACCGGGGCCACCAAGAAAGCGGTGTACGAAGGCAACCTGGCCGGGATCAAACTGGTGCCGATCCAGGGATTAACCTGTGTCCTCTATACCGCCACTGCCCTGCTGGCCAGCTATCTTTTTCTCCAGGGTCACTACCGAGCTGCCTTTCTGTTGAGCCTGGTGGTGTCGCAGGTGTGGCGGGTGCTGTCCGAAACACTCCGCGCCGATTTCCGGGGGTTTACCGCTATCTCCGCCTACCAGAAGATGGGGCTGGCGGCGATTGTCTATGGCGGCGGACTCAGCCTGTTTCTTCCTCCCCCCCTTATATCCCTTCCCGACATAACCCGTGGCCTGGTCCTGGCCTTCAATCCCCTACTGCTCCTCGGTTTGCAGCTCCTCTGGTTCAGCCTTTTTTTCTTCTTCGGCCGCAGCATGGTCACCGGGGCCACCCTTTCCTTCGCAGTGCGGCACGACCGCATCTGAGCGGGTCGCCGCACGCTGTTCACTGTTTTGCAGTGATTGTCTGGCTTGAGAGATTCCCACACTCTGCGTGGGAATCTCTCAAGCCAGACGCTCTGCGTCATCAGATTTGCAGAGTAGCAACCCGTTGCGTTTACATGTGAGAAAGTGTGGGGATTCGTTGTTCGTAGATCCGAAAGCGGTTTTCGGCACCTCTGGACGCTGAGCGTCACCTCAGCCGTTCCTACGCGGAGCATAGGAACGAGGGGGGGGACCTGGCTGTTTATGGGGTAATCAAGTTAATCGAGGTCTCCGCCGTCCCAGGCAGACCATGCGTTCCCCGATACTGGACAAAAAGATTGTCACTCTGGCGGAACCAGTATTCAGCCTGCCACAACGCGGACATCAGACCGTCCAGCCGGATGACCACCTTGTCGGCTGTCTGGGTCGTTGTATTTCCCGCCGGTATTTCCTCACTGCCCGATTTTTCAGCTTTTAGGGCCAGTATTTCCAAGGTGTCCGGACGGATTGTCCAGAAAGCGGCTGTTTTCAGCTCACGGGCTACCATCCGCTGCAGGGAAAAGGACAGGGGCTGAAACCAGGGCCTGGCATCGATGTCCTGGCTTTTGTCGATGGATTCGCCGGCAAATCGGCCGCTGAAATGGATGCGGTTACCAGTCCGTTCCGCCCGGACATCGGTATCAGGCTGCCGGGTGTAGTGCCAGGAAAGGGTCGTGCCGTCCGGGGTGCAGACACTGCTGTAGGTCTCGTCGCCCTGGTCCTGGGTGACGGTAACCTCTCGCCGTCCCTGTTCCGCCCGCCAGAGAAAAGTGAAGCTGTCGTCTCCGGTCTGCTCGCGGTAGCGGAAGATTTGCGATGCCGTGCCGGTCACCGCCAGAAGCAGCATGATCAGGCAGAAAGGGACGATGGCGCGCAACGGGGAATGATCAGGTATCGATGGTTTCATAGCAGTTCACTGGCAAGCATGGCGAGCTCGGAGCGCTCCCCTTTTTCAAGGTTGATGTGGGCGTAGAGCGGTTGTCCCTGCATTTTTTCAATGAGGTAGTAGTTCAAGGTCAGGTTGCCCTTTTTGGACTGATCCAGTTCCTCGGGAACGACGATGTCATGCTCCTGGAAATTGTTGATACAGGACGAGTCATGCAAAATGACATTGGTATCCAGGATAAAAGTTTTTGGGGAGGAGCTGCTGGTCATGGGCAATGTATTCCTCTGGTTCGGTAGATTGCAGGGGAAAAGGAAACCGGTAGAGGCAGCGTAGGGGCTGGCCGAAAGCGGGTTCCACAAAAAGACAAAGGGCGTCGATCACGAGCGGATCTGCAAGCAGCGAGCTGAACGTTGCCATAAGTGCGGCATGGATAGCCTCCTGTTCCCGTCCCTCGGGCATTCGTGCCGTCAGGGTAAAATAGAAGCGGAATTGTTCAAAAACATACGCGTGGCCCCATATCTCAAGATTGGTTTTTTCCTGGCCGCTTAATGGGGCGGCCTTGCGTCTGGCTAATTCGCTCGGGGTCAATGGTGCCCGACAGTGGTCGAATTCACGGATGCAGAAAGAGGCGAGCGCCTGGAGGGCCGAAGAATATCGCACCGGCCGCAGACAGAAGAAACTGCTGAACAGTGCAATTGCAAAGGATGACAGGGGTACAGGCCTCTGCCGGGACGCAAATTCGGCGAGACTACCCAACAAGTCCGCTTCGCTGATATTTTTCATCAGGCGGAAAGGGGGGACGATGGTTGCATGAAAACCGTAATGGGCCGGTGCACGGGTCAGTTCGGCGATACGTTCCGGATCGACATCGCGAAAACGAGGACGGGGCAGGGCTTGCCCGCTGAGGGCGTCCCTCCCGAGCCACCGACTTCCTTGTTGCCAGAGGAGGGAATGTGCGGGAGGAGCAAAAGAGATGGCGTAGCGCATAGAGAAAATGGGTCGTTTGTTAAGTTGGCTGCCTGCGTTTTCGCCTGGCCGCGGGGAATCGCCCCCATGCATCATTTTCTTAATTATGGCCGCATAGTTTTAATCCCCGGTTATGAAAGGATTACGATTGCATCAGGAAAAACGGTTCCGGTTGCGGCTGGCAGATAAAGAATGGACTCTGATTAAATTGTAATCACGGGCTAACCTGCCCTTAACAGAGGGGGGATAGAAGACGGGTCAATGTCCGGATGCTTGGTGCCGTTCTCTTGGTGGGAGTGGCAGCACTATCCGGCTAACCCTTCTTTGCGGGAGTTCCTCATGCCCAAACTACTCTGTGTGGTCATTGACGGCCTGCGCACCGAGACCCTGGCCTGCGCCCATGTTCGCTGTTTCGACCACCTTATCCGTAGCGGCGTCGTTGCCCGACAGCTCCAGCCGCTGCAACCGGATCTGACCCTGCCGACCCTTATCTCCCTGTTCACCTCGCTGCCCCCTTCGGAACACGGTGTTCTGACCAACAGCGGCGCTTCGCTGGTCTCGCCGCATGCGGTCTCCCTCTTTTCTCTCTTGCGCTATCGCCACATGAACAGTTCCGCTTTCTATTCCTGTGACCGTCTCCGCCTGCTCTTTCCTCCGGACAGCCTGCAGACCGGGGTGTTCATCAATTCCCAGGCGATTCGCAATGTCGATCGTGACCTGACGGAACTGGCCTATTTACATCTGCAGAAGGAAAAACCGGATTTCTGCCTGCTCTCTCTCTCGGGCGCGGATATCGCCGGCGTCCATTTTGGGTTTCGCTCGGAACCGTACCGGGAGAGCGTCGAACAGGCCGACCAGGCCCTTGGCCTGCTCCTTGAGCACCTCGCTGTGGTCGGACTGCAGCAGGATTATGTGATCATGGTGCTCAGCAGTCACAACGGCTCCCGCACCCGGATCAGCGAGAACCGACCGACCGATACCGGGTTGCCTCTGATCATCGCCGGACCGGGCATCCCTCAGGGCGTGGAATTGGAGCAACCGCTGTCCTTTTTGGATCTGGCCCCGACCATGGCAACAATTCTCGGCCTGGCGCCGCATCCCGATTGGCGGGGGAGCGGCATTGAAAATCAGTTGTACCGCCCTTCCCTGGAATTGATCGTGCGAGCACAAAAAAAAGCCACCCGACACCGGCAGGAAGGATTGGCGGCTTGAACTGGCGGCAAGGTCTGTGGATGATCGGATTCTTACCAAAGAATGACGCAGTGCTAACCGCAAGGCAACAAACACCTGGTATTCACTGGTGCAAGAGGATGAGACACCACCGACCCGGCCGGATGGTGGGTTGACTTGAATACCGGGATAAACCGTTCTACCCCTGGAGACCATGGAGAATGATCAGAGTTATGACGCTGGCTACCGGTGACCTGCCGGACCATGCAACCAACAAATTGCAGCAAGGCATCGCGCCCACGGGACCTGGCACCATCGATATTCTCTGCTGCCAGTCCATCCGGCGCTCTCTGGACGGCAACGAAGACCTGACCGATACGCTGGCGCAATCCTTCGGTCTTACCTGCAGCTGTTTTGCCGCTCATCGTCTGCGGCTGGATGAGCCGCCGCAGCCAACAGGCGTATCCGGCCTGGCGATTATGGTTGGCGGCGGCGTGTGGATGCTCAACAGCGGCAGCTTTCCGGTTCCGGGCGATCAAGAGGGCGAGGAACGGATCGTGCAATTCGCTCTCGTCCGCAAAAACGGCGCTTCGCTCCTGATCCTCAATCTGCAGCTCGCCGCAGCAAAACCCGCCCAACGGATGCAAATGCATGCCCTCTTCTCGCATCCACTGCTCAAGGAACGATACGGGGCGGTGGTGCTGTGCGCTGATCGGCAAACCATTTTATCCGGCAAGGCGCTGCAGGCACTCACCACCCGTTCGGATTATATCCTGCGTAGCGGCGGCCTCCAGCCTGCACCGTCAGGCCCCGGCAACGGGATGATGTGCCTGCTGACGGCCAGGGAACAGGCGGCAACAGCCGTGACCATCGGCAGCGCCGCCGCTTTGCCGGCAGCGGGATTGTGCGCCTGCCCGCCATCGGGCCTCACTGTCGAATTCGAGATCAATCGGAGTGCCAAGGACAAGAATAATCGACCCTATCTGCCCCTGTCCTTCAGGGAACAGTGGCTGGGCGGCAGGGAAAGATATCTGGCCATTGCCACCTGATTCGTATGACCTTTGCCGGCAACTCTCACCACCCACGAGGTATATCTTATGTTTACGGTCAATGAGATTCTCAATCAGCATTATCCGCGACTGAACAGCCTGCCGCTGGTCATGCCCTCGATTCGTTCGATTCTTCGGCGGCTGCTCAGAGAAAAGCAATTCGCTCGTTTTACCGAGCAGTTCCCCCATGTGCAGGGTATGGAGTTCGTTGAACAGATCCTGGAGTCCTTCCAGTTCACCTACACCGTGGCCGACTGTGACCGGGAAAACATTCCGGTGAGCGGCCGGGTGATGATTATTGCCAACCACCCCATCGGTACCCTGGACGGTCTCGCTCTGCTGAAACTGGTGCATGACAGCCGACCGGATGTCCGCATTGTCGCCAACGACCTGCTGGACGCGGTCAAACCGCTTCGTCCCTGTCTGCTCTCGGTAAAAGTGATGACCGGGGTGACGCTGAAGGAGCAACTGGCCCGGATTACCAGAGCGCTCGCGAGCGAAGAGGCGGTGATCATCTTCCCGGCGGGCGAGGTTTCCCGCTTCGGTCCCAGCGGCATTCGGGACGGCCAGTGGCAGAAAGGTTTCCTCCGCCTGGCTGCCCGCGCCAAAGCGCCGATCCTGCCCATTCATGTCTGCGGCCGTAATTCGCTGGCCTTCTATGCCGCCTCCCTCCTGGCACGACCGCTCTCCACCCTGATGTTGATCGGTGAGATGTTCCGGCGGCAGCGTAAACCGTTGACCCTGACCATTGGCCGCCTGATCCCCTATGCCGCCTACGATGGTCTCAAAATCCGGGAAAAAGATAAGATCGATCTGTTCCACAAACATCTCTACCGCATCGGTGCCGGAAAAAAGGGGATTTTTCCTACCGAAACCGCGATTGCCCGGCCGGAACGGCGGGTGGAACTGAAAAAAAAGGTGCAGGACGGGGAGTTACTGGGAACAACGCCGGATGGCAAAGAAATCTATCTGTTTGCAGGTGAGGACAGCTCGCCGGTGCTGCGGGAGATTGCGCGGTTACGGGAAATCACCTTCCGGGCGGTCGGTGAAGGTTCAGGCAAACGGCGGGACAGGGACAGCTTTGACCGTTATTACCAGCATCTGGTGTTGTGGTCGGCGGAAGACCTGGAAATCGTCGGTGCCTACCGCTTCGCCGATGCCCGTGCGGTGGTTCAGGAAAAAAGCTGCGAAGGACTCTACAGCCACAGCCTCTTTCATTTCACCAAAGAGCAGTTTCCCTACCTCGACCAGGGGCTGGAGTTGGGCCGCAGCTTTGTCCAGCAGAAGTACTGGGGCAAGCGCAGCCTCGATTATCTCTGGTACGGCATTGGTGCCTTTCTGCGCCGCAATCCCCAATACCGCTATCTTTTCGGGCCGGTGAGCATCAGCAACAGCATGCCGCAGATGGGCAAGGAGCTGCTCATCTATTTCTACAAACTCTATTTTGCCGATCCCCGCGCCATCCCCTGTTCCCGCAACCCCTTCCGCTTCTCGCAGCCGGTCACCGATCTGGCTGGATCGTTTGCAGGCGACAACTACCTCCAGGATCTCATCCATCTCAAATCTCTGCTCAGCACCATGGGCACCTCGATCCCCACCCTGTACAAACAATACACCGAGTTGTGTCCGGCGGGCGGTGTGATCTTTCTCGATTTCAATGTCGATCAGGATTTCGGCAACTGTGTCGACGGCCTGGTGGTGGTCGATACCCAATTGCTCAAGCCAGCCAAACGCAAACGCTACCTCGAGGATTCCCTTTTGATGGAGTAACCGCAACGTTCGTACCCTTAGTACAAAGTGACGTTGTCAGCCAAATCCAGCCTGGAAATAAGGCCTGTTTTTCACGAGTTGGGTCAAGTCGCCTCGGAACTCTCCTTTTGGGTCAGTGCAACCAAGGCCTCTGCGGTGAGGCGAGGTCTGAGCATGTTTCGCAACAGATCAATGCCCCTCGCTAACGTGGCATCATTGATCTCCTCTCCCCCCACTTCCAGATAATTGAGCCAGAAAAGGGCCACCAGCCAGATTTCCTCGGTAAAGAGGGCCATCTCTTTATCAGACAACGGCTTCAAGGTTCCAATGGTAACGGCGTCGTTGTTCGATTGCCGGATAACTTCGAGCATGCTGCGGTGGGTCTGGTGGAAACTTGCCTTGAGGAGATGATCGTTCATGATCAGGGCGGTCAGCTCTCGTTTAAAAAATCGATACCGCCAGTTGAATTTCTGGATCATGACGAACGTTTGTTCTATTGCCTCCAGGGTGCCTGGTTGCAGCTCATTAAAAATAAGGAAGTACTGTTCCAGACCGTACGCATCCATCTGCTCGAAGATGGCACGGATGATATCTTCCTTGTTGCGGAAATGGTAATACAGGTTGCCTGGGCTGATGCCGGTGGCCGCAGCGATATGGTTGGTCGAGACGGCCTTGGTGCCCTGCTCGTTAAAGAGCTGCAGGGCACAGGCGATGATCTTTTCACGGGTTTTCATGTCTGGAGATATAGCACACTCACACTATTGGATCATCCTTTCTCAGGTGCAAGCGTTGCTGTTCCATAAATGGCGGAGATGCACCTGCAGCGGTTCCATGCGGTCAATAGTCAAGATGCAGCATCTTGCACTTGGCGAGAACCCGACTGAATATTTTGATTCGAATCAGCATACCGTGCAGTCCAAAGCGAAAAAGTGTCGGTACTACTCTGTGCAGGGGCACGGCCTTGGTCCACAGGTTGGCAAGCTCCTGGTAGAAGTCCTGCATCGGCAGCGTGGTTGGCAACAGGGCATGCAGCATGTCGTAGAGCTCGGGTTTGCGGGAGAGCAGTTCCTGTTCCCGCGCGGCGTAAAGCTCTGTACCGGGAAGAGGGGTCAAGACCGTAAACGTGGCGCATTTATGTTTCATTTTTCGGACGTAGGCCATTAAAGAGGTGAAGTCTTCGCGGGTAAAGGCCGGATCAACCATGTAGGAGGCATACATCATAATCCCCAGCTGATCGAGGATCCTGACGGCTTCAGCCTGCTGCGTGGTGGTAATGCCCTTATTCATGGCTGCCAGTCGTTTGTCGGAGAAATCTTCCATGCCCACAAATACCTGGGAAAGGCCAATCTTGGCCCATTTGGCAAAGAGTTGCGAATGCTTCACGATGGTGTCGACCCGGCCATAGAGGAAGTATTTTTTGTGGATACCGGCCGCAGCGATCTGGTCGGCCAGTTTGTCCATCCGTTGGACATCGCACATGGATTCATCGTCACAGAAAAAGACATTCGGTTCATCGATTGAGCGCAATTCCTCGACTATTTTTTCGGGATCGCGGCGGAGGTATTTCCCTCCGGTGATTTTCCACAGGGCGCAAAAGTTGCAGCGCCCGGTGCAGCCCAAGGACGTGCGTATCGAAGCGAGCGGCTTAAACCACTCGCTGAAATAGTGGTTTCGATAGGCGGCAGTGAGCGATCTGTCAGGAAACGGCAGGTCGTTAAGATTCGTGTACGGCCTTGGTGTACTGAACGCCATGCCCTCCCTGCCGGGGATGGCGACCCCGTGAATGGCAGAGAATTCGCCGCCCCTTTCCCAAGCACTGAGAATTTCTCGCAGAGTAAAAACTCCTTCGCCAATAACCACCACATCAATAGGTGCATCATTGAAATCTATGGGTTGTACCGTGGCATGGTGACCACCGACTACAATCAGGGTGTTGGGGTTCATTGATTTAATGCGGGTGGCAATGTTTTTGACAATGTTGACATGGCTCGTAAAGCCGGTCAGACCAATCACGTCAGGCTGCACCCTACGATAGGTGCCCTCATAATCAGGATCAATTCGGGCGTCGAGTACGTGAACCTCATGGCCATCCTGTTTTAAGCCAGCCCCTAAATATTCCAGGGCTAGAGGCTCGAAAAGAAAAATTTGATCGGTCAATGGATCGACACTGGGGGGTTGGATAAGCAGCACTTTCATTGTATTCCTCCATCGCCGTATGGAATCGGCGTATTTTAGTGCATTTGCTCTAAAAGTAGAGCAAATGCACTAAAAGGGCAAGGGGAAAAATTCGGAAGGAGCCGCTTGCTTGGTGCATCTTAAAAGGAATCGATTCACGAAGCTGAAAAACTCGTATGTGTAAAATAAGCTGACAGTAATGCGACCCGCATCTATTCATAGTTGCAGCAGATTGCATCATCTACAGCGGCCGCCAGGGTCGAGGGAGTGCTGAAGCACAGTGCACGGAGATGCAGGGTGCGCGTCAGTATGTAGGCAGCCATGGCTACAAGGGAGGGATCAGCAGGAAAAAACGCTACAAGGCGGAAACTGGCCTAGGCTAAGGCTTACAAGGAGAGGGAAGAATTGTCTCAACACAACTTTGTGTTTTTGGTACGAATGTTGGCATTACTCTTTGATGACGAGCTAAACAGCCTCCCGCTTCGGCTACAGACCGTGTTATTGCATTGATTTGGGCGTAAAGGGTCGTTTTTCCCTTTACGCCTTTTTCGTCATTGTGCCCAAGGAGCCTGTCGGACTTCGGGTGGGCTCTACATGTAACCATCTAACCATCTAAAAACATACAACTAAATGTTTTTCATAAATTTTACCAGAAAATCTGTTGAAGGCTGGGCTGTTAGGCAAACGTCAAGAATCAATAGTGATCTTCAACCAACTCGAAATATGCCTGGGGGTGTTTGCAAACCGGACAGATCTTCAAGGCATCCTTGCCTTCGTGAACGTGTCCGCAATTGCGACACCTCCACTTGACAGGTGCGTCTTTTGCAAAGATTTTTCCGGTTTCAACTTCTTCCAACAACTTAAGGTAACGCTCTTTGTGTGCTTTCTCTATCTTGCCGATAGCCTCAAAAACAAAGGCAATTTCATTGAAGCCTTCTTCTTTTGCTTCATGGGCCATGCGTGGATACATGTCAGTATGCTCTTCAAATTCTCCAGCGGCAGCAGCTTTCAGATTTTCGATTGTTGAACCAATGCCACAGAGGTATTTAAAATGCAACTTGGCATGCTCCTTCTCATTCTCTGCTGTCTCGAGAAAATACTGTGCGATCTTTTCATACCCTTCTTTTTTGGCAACAGAAGCGAAGTACGTATATTTATTACGGGCCTGTGATTCACCGGCAAAAGCTTCTTGAAGATTTTTCTCTGTTTTTGAACCTATGATGTCAGACATGTGCTTCATTCCTCCAAAATAAAATTTGTTTGTCTCTCCTGGCTTCGATTCTGTGACCAGGACTGTAGAAAGTACCTAAGTAAAACGCGGTGTTTCATATTGTATTGAAAATACCGCGCTAATATATTGCTAATAGCTTCCTTAAGCGTTCGGAAATCCGTAACTATGGGGCGGCAATCGCTTCCCGATCATCCGCTTTGCAGTTCAGAATACGCTTCAGAAGCCCTCGGAGACCTTTTTACTCCGATCAGACGAGGTCGAAGCGGTCAAGGTTCATTACCTTGTTCCACGCCGCAACAAAATCGTGCAGGAACTTCTCCTGGGAATCTGCACTTCCGTAGACTTCAGCCAGGGCGCGGAGTTCGGAGTTTGAACCGAAGATGAGGTCAACACGAGTACCGGTCCACTTAGATTCACCCGTTACGCGATCGCTGCCCTCAAACAGGTCTTTGTCTTCAGAGCCCGCCTTCCACATTGTGCGCATGTCCAGCAGATTCACAAAGAAGTCATTGGTGAGCGTCTCGGGCCGCTTGGTGAATACACCGTGTTGAGACTTGCCGAAGTTGGCATTCAAGACGCGCATACCGCCAACCAGAACCGTCAGCTCAGGCGGGGTCAGCGTCAGCAATTGCGCCTTATCGACCAGCATCTCCTCAGCCGATACGGTGTATTTGGTCTTGAGGTAGTTGCGGAAACCATCTGCTTCCGGCTCCAGAGCGGAAAAGGACACCACATCGGTTTGCTCCTGTGAAGCATCCATGCGGCCTGGCGTGAAGGGAACCGTCACATCGTGACCACCATTTTTCGCCGCCTGCTCAACACCCGCACAACCTGCCAAAACGATCAAGTCTGCCATAGAGACTGTCTTGCCGAAAGCGCTTTGGATACTTTCCAGTGTCTTCAACACTTTCGCCAATTGATCCGGCTGGTTGACTTTCCAATCCTTTTGGGGTGCCAGACGAATGCGGGCACCGTTCGCACCGCCGCGCATGTCGGAACCACGGAAGGTCGAAGCTGAGGCCCAGGCAGTTGCAACCAGCTCGGAGATAGACAAACCAGAAGCAAGGATCTTGCCTTTCAGTGTGGCGATGTCTTTCTCATTGATCAGTTCATGATCAACCGCAGGGATCGGATCTTGCCAAATCAGCTCTTCGCTAGGAACTTCCGGGCCGAGATAGCGTGCGCGAGGGCCCATGTCTCGGTGCGTCAATTTGAACCATGCGCGGGCGAAGGCCTCTGCGAACTCTTTTGGATTTTTCTGGAAGCGCCGCGCAATCGGTTCATAGATCGGGTCCATCCGCATCGCCATATCGGCGGTGGTCATCATGATCGGAACCCGCTTCGACGAATCGTGAGCGGCCGGAGCAAGATTTTTGTCAGTCGCCTCCTTCGGCGTCCATTGGTTTGCACCCGCCGGGCTTTTTGTCAGTACCCACTCGTTGCCAAACAGCATGTCCAAATAGTTGTTGTCCCATTGCGTCGGGGTCGGGTTCCATGCTCCTTCCAAACCGCTGCCAATCTGATCACCACCTTTACCGCTGCCATGACGGCACTTCCAGCCGAGTCCCTGCTCTTCAATACCAGCAGCCTCGGGTTCAGGTCCAACCAGCGCTGCATCGCCGGCGCCGTGGCATTTGCCAAAGGTGTGTCCGCCAGCGGTGAGCGCGACGGTCTCCTCATCGTTCATTGCCATGCGCGCAAACGTCTCGCGAACGTCCCGCCCGGACGCGAGCGGGTCTGGTTCGCCGTTCGGCCCTTCCGGATTCACGTAAATTAGACCCATTTGAACAGCAGCAAGAGGATCTTCCAAGTCCCGCTCGCCAGAATAGCGCTTGTCGTCCAGCCACGTCTCCTCTGCTCCCCAATAGATGTCTTTCTCCGGCTCCCATATATCCTCACGTCCGCCTCCGAAACCGAAGGTCTTGAATCCCATCGATTCCAGAGCGACATTGCCGGTGAGAATCATCAGGTCAGCCCAGGATATTTTTCGGCCATACTTCTGCTTGATCGGCCAAAGCAGCCTGCGCGCTTTATCGAGGTTTACATTATCGGGCCAACTGTTGACGGGCGCAAAACGCTGGTTACCGGTCCCTGCGCCGCCGCGGCCGTCGCCGGTGCGGTAGGTACCCGCACTGTGCCATGCCATCCGAATAAAAAAAGGTCCGTAATGACCGTAATCCGCTGGCCACCAGTCCTGCGAATCGGTCATCAGGTTGTGTAGATCCTTTTTTACGGCGTCGAGGTCCAGGCCCTTGAATTCTTCAGCGTAGTTATAATCCTCGCCCATCGGATTGGACTTGGAGGAATGTTGGCGCAGAATATCCAGACTCAATTGGTTCGGCCACCATTCGCGATTCGACCTGCCGCCCACTACGTGTTTGTTAGTTCTTCCCGTTACCGGGCATTTCTTTTCATCACTCATAACGCATCCTCCCATTTTGAATGAATTTTTCCACTGTGCTGCTCTGAATACAGTGCAACGGTGCCCAGAATGCGTTTGTGATTAGGGGGTTTCCAATCGGCATCTGGATTTCAAATTTCATACATTCTCGATCTCTACAGCCCCCATCATGGAGCGCCAACATTGTTTGTTGTTATGGTAGCCACAACGATTCGTCCGGCCTTTATGAAGGGATTTATTTTCTTCCCTTCTCAACACATTCTCTGCAGACGCCTCGCACCTCAACGTGAGTTGCTTCAATCTCACCAAGAGAATCTACCGACTCAGGGAGTCTGATGTTATCAAGATCATTGCTGTAGAAGTCATGAGTGATTCCACATTGTCCACAAACAAAATGATGGTGACTCTTCAAGTTAGCGTCGAAATGGGTCCGTTCACGGCTCGAACCAAGCGTTACTACCAGCCCAAGATCATTCAGCAGCCAGAGTGTCCGGTAGACGGTATCAAGAGAGACTGTCGGTATACGGTCCCTGACACGTTGGAAAACCTGATCGGCATCTGGATGATCCCCTGTTTGAGCAACTTCACGAAAAATTTCTATGCGCTGATGCGTCAACTTGATTCCTTCTTCACGGCAAACCATCTCGAAGTGTTTCATTCGTTGTTCGACGTCTTCCTTCTTGATTTTCATAATCACTTGCCTGTTAAGAATCGATTCTTACTTACCAGGTAATCATCACTCAGAGAACGGTCAACCGGTCATCCTTCAGAGAAAATTGGAACTTGAGCCAACGCGTTATGAAAAACAAAAGGATGAGCTTGAGCAGAAACCTTCGTTTCCGCCGGCCCTTGCTGGCGAAGGAGAAAAGGTGAAAATCGTTTCTTGCCGAGGTGGCGGGGTACTGCGTGAAGTGGAATGCATAGGCGTATCGACCTACTCTCTGGCGCTTTTTTTTCGGCTTTTCTTCTTAACTCCTCCCCGGTGGCCCGCTGCCAGCCGTTTTTCCGCCCTCTCGATCAGTTTGCGATGAATGCAGACCGAGCCTTCCCGGGCCGTGGCAAACCGCTGGTTATAGGTGCCGTCGGCCTGCATCTCCCAGACATTGCGTTGGTTGGTCAGCTGATGATCAAGCATTTCGCGCAGGAGTTTTTTTAGTTTCGGCGATTCCACCGGGGTACAGATCTCGACCCGGCTCTCCAGATTGCGCTGCATCAGGTCAGCGGAACCGATGAAATATTCGTTTGCTCCCTTATTGCAGAAATAGAAGAGCCGGGCATGTTCCAGGAACCGGCCAACCAGCGACACCACGCGGATATTTTCCGACAGCCCCGGAATTCCTGGTCGCAGGCGGCAGGTGTCGCGGATAAGCAGATCGATATGGACCCCGGCCTGCGAGGCCCGGTAGAGGGCGGCGATGATCTCCCGATCCTCCAGGGCGTTGGCCTTTAACTGGATCAGCCCAGGCTGCTCCGGACTTCTGCCACGGATCTCACGCTCGATCTTCTGCAGCAGGGCCTTTTTCAGCATCCGGGGCGAAGACAGGAGTTTGCGGTAGCGGCGCATCGGGGTGTAGCCGGTGGTCAGGTAGTTGAACAGTTCGGTCAGGTCAGCGCCGATATCGGGATCACAGGTGAATAGACCGAGATCGCAGTAGACCCGGGCGGTACCGGCGTGGTAGTTGCCGGTGCCGATATGGGCGTAACGCCGCAGCCCGTCGTAATCCTTGCGAATCACGAAAATCACCTTGCTGTGGGTCTTGAGACCGACCACCCCATAGGTGACATGGATGCCGGCTTCCTCCAGAAATCCTGCCCAGCGGATGTTGGCCTGTTCGTCGAATCGGGCCTTCAGTTCCAGGACCACTGCCACCTGCTTGCCGTTACGGGCAGCATCAATCAGGTATTCGATGACCCGGGACTTGCCGGCCGTCCGGTACAAGGTCATCTTGATCGCCCGGACTTTGGGATCCGTGCTCGCCTCACGCAGGTAGCGCTCCACTGAGGTGTCGAAGGATTCGTAGGGGTGCTGGAGGAGGATGGAGCCGTGCTTGCGGATGACGTGAAAGATATTGGGGTCGTCACCCTGCAGGTCGGGATTGTCCAGCGGCCGGTGCGGCGGATAATGCAGTTCCGGCCGATCAATGGCAACGATTTCCAGCAAATCCCTTTTACCAAGGACACCCTCGACCTCAAAAACATCGCATTCTTCATCCACGCCCAGTTCGGCTGAGAGCATGCCGCGATGCTGCTCCGACATCCCCCATCCCACCTCCAGGCGCACAATCTCAGCGAACTTGCGCTCGCGCAGCGCCGATTCGATCATCTGCAGCAGGTCATTGGCCTGTTCCTGGTGCGGTTCGGTGATGGCATTGCGGGTCACCCGGAAGACCTCGCAGGTCTCGACGATCATTTCCGGAAAGAGGATCTCCAGATTATTGCTGATCAGATCTTCAAGGGTGATGTAGTGGCCGGCATCGCCGAAGGGCAGGAACCTTGGCATGTCCTCGCTGACCGGGACCTTGATCCGGTTCATGTAACTGTGCTCGCTGTCGGGGTAGCGGACACTGACCAGGAGGTTGATCGACAGGTTGGAGATAAAGGGAAAGGGGTGAGCCGGATCCATTCCCTGGGGGGTAAGCAGCGGATAGACCTGATCGAGAAAATAGCGCTCGGCAATTGCTTTTTCTGCAAGTCGCAGATCGGCATAGGGGACGATCCGGATTTTCTTGCGAGCCAGCAATTTTTTCAACTCCAGCTCCAACTCCTCCTGTTCCCTGAGCAACTCCTGCACCACCACGATACAGGCATCAATTTGTTCTTGGGGCAGGCGGCCGTCTATCGAAAGCTCTTTGACCCCGGCCCCCACCTGCTGCTTGAGGCCGCCGATTCGTTTCATGAAAAATTCGTCAAGATTGGAGCCCACCACCGCCAGGAAGAAGACCCGCTCCAGCAACGGTACCCGGTCGTCCTGCCCCTCGTGCAGAACCCTTGTGTTGAAGGCGAGCCAGGTTAGTTCCCGGTTAAAATACCATTCCGGTGCATCGAGATTGAAGGGAGGGAGAGGGGGCTGCTGTTCGATTCGGGAGGCGGGAGATTGTTCCATGAGCACTTGTTGTTAGTTGAGGGATTTAAGCTAGTTATTGGGATGATCGTACCTGCCAAATATTTAGATTGCGTTAATTTCTGGTTAGCTCGCTCCAAAGCAAAAAAACCCGGCCAGACGCTCTCCTCGCCTCATCTCTTTCCTAAACAAATCCAAAACATATCCAGACGACATCCTCACCTATAATTGATCCTGCTCTAATACAGATATGTTCTCTTTCCTCTAGCAGAGTAATGCAAGACGCCCCTTGCATGGGCGGCGGTTCATATGAAGGCGCGAAGGAAGGAGAAAAAATGCAAAGAACAATACGAGAAGAAATGTTGCGTTGGCTGGGTGTTGCCGTCGCAGGCACGCTCGCCGGAATACTGGCAAATGGTGCCCAGGCGGCAACCGAAACGGAGCAGCGGGACTTGGCGAACCAAAAAATCGAATGGCGGAGCCCGGATTTTACTACCGGCAAGACCATCCCCCTGCACTTGCTCTCCATCAACGATTTTCACAGCCAGATCACGGCGGGCGAGGAGGTCGATAACCGGCCGGTAGGCAGTGCCCCGGTCCTGGCTGCCTATCTCAAGGCTGCCGAAACCGCGGCCAGAGAAACGACCTTCATCCTCCATGCCGGAGATCATGTCGGTGCCTCACAGCCGCAATCGGCGCTCCTCCAGGACGAACCAGGGATCATGTTTTTCAATATGCTGGGCAACGATCAATGCCGCACGGATGGCCATTATGGGCCGGATTGCAATCTGGTAGGCATTCCCGGCAACCATGAGCTGGACGCAGGGCTGCCCGAGATGCTCCGTCTGATCCGGGGTGGCAACCATGCCCAGGGCCCTTATCTCCAGGATCCCTATAAGGGCGCCAACTTTCCCTACATCTGCGCCAACCTGGTGCAGGCCTCCACGGGTCGGCCGCTGTTTGCGCCGTATATCGTTCGTATGGTCGATGGGGTGCCGGTTGGCTTCATCGGGGCTATCCTCCACCAAGCTTCGTCCTTTCTCTCCCCTGAAAGCCTGGAGGGGTTGCAGGTTCTGGACGAAGCAGACACGATCAACCGCTATGTCCGTGAACTGCAGACCCAGGGTGTCCACACTATTATCGTGGTGATGCACCAAGGAGGATTTCAGCAAACCGCCAGCGAGACGGCCTCGCATGCCAGCCTCTTGGGTGGCGATATCGCCGCCATCGTCAAACGGCTGGATGACGAGGTGGATGTCGTACTGGGCGGCCACACCCACACCTTCCACAACATCCTGGCTGAAAATAACCATGGCAAAAAGATACTGGTGGTGCAGGCCTGGCCCAAAGGCACGGGGTTTGCCGATATACATCTTGAGATCAGCCGGGCCAGCAGCGATGTCGTGGCGATGTCGTCCTCAATTGTCACGACCTGGGCTGATCGTGGACCGGGGCTGAAGCCGGACATCCAAGTGGCGGCTTTAATGAACCGGGTTAAGGATATGGGCAATGCCATCGCCGAGCAGGTCATCGCCAATGCCTCTCGGCCTATCACCAGGGCGACCAATAACGCCGGTGAATCGGCTCTGGGCGATCTGATTGCCGATGCGCAGCGCAAGGCCATGGGTACTGATTTCGCCTTTATGAATTCCGAAGGTATCCGTGCCGACCTCGCCCCTGGCAGCATCACCAAAGCTGATCACTATACGGTCCAGCCCGATCATCTCAATCTGATCAAACTGGAATTGACCGGGCGGCAGATTTACGACCTGCTCAATCAACAGTGGAGCGACCGGGAGGCCGAAGGCCGATTTTTGCAGGTTTCCGGCCTGACCTATACCTGGGATGCCGCCAAACCGGCGGGCCGACGTATTGTCGCGGTGATGAAGGACGGAAAACTGCTGAAACCCGGGAAGGTGTATACGGTGACGGTCAACGAGTATCTGGCGGGCGGCGGCGACGATTTCACGGTGCTGACAAAAGGAGCGAATCCGGTGGTCGGTCCCTTTGTTGCTGAGGCTTTGATCCAGTATGTCCAGGCACAGCCCCAATCCGTCAATGCCGATAGCGAAAGCCGCATATCCCGGTTGAATTAACTACTGTTTGAGCCTTTTGAAAAGGAATGCATGCCGTGTCATTTTGGGCCCATCTCGACGTGTTGCCGTGCGCGCTGGTTGGAGCTGAAAATGTTGTCCCGCTCCGGCGTTACCCCGGTAGTAAGGGCGTTGAGCCACTCGTTGGTGGTCAGTACCGTTGCGAAGCGGGCCTGCATCACCACGGTGACCACTCGGTGGATCTCCTCTGCGGTGGCACTGCCGGCTCGGTTGGCGTAGGGCACCGCCCCGGTGGCATCGGAGAGCAGTTCGACGGTGAAACCGGAGTGCATCCCCTGCACCACGGTCGAGAAATCGCAGTTATGGGTCATATAACCGACCACGGTGATGGTGTCGATTCCGTTGGTCCGTAGCCACTCCTCCAGCCCGGTTCCGGCAAAGGCGCTGGGCATATTCTTCAGCACGTAGTGATTCCAGCCGCGCTCGGTGATACTGGGGTGCAACTCCGCCCCGTGGGTTCCCTTGGCCATGATCAGCATGTTTTCCGGCAGGACATTCTGCACGACCACCACCGGGATCCCCGTCGCCTTGGCGGCATCCATAGCCCGGCCGATGTTGGCCAGCGACTGCTCGACCGGCGGGTATTCGATGGGCAGATTGCCGTTGATATAGTCGTTCTGCACATCGATGACGATTAAAGCCCTGCGCATACTCTTTGCCATGGTTTGCTCCTTTTCTTTTTTCCAACTGCGGGCGAATTGACCGCTGTCTATTGCCATCATCATAAAATCCACCAAGACGCCCTGAATCTCCCGCCAACACGCACCGCAGTCGATGAATCCCAGCCGCTGGTACAACCTGATGCCTCTGTTATTATTCTTCCGCACTATCAGATGGACGCGAGACAACCCCAGCTCAGTAAAACCCTTTTGCAGGGTCAGTGAGGCTATGGTCTCCCCCAACCCTTGACCGGTCTTGTCGGCCCGCAAGGCAATGCGGAACTCGGCTTCTGCCCCACCTGTCTTCATCAGGAGGGTAAACCCGATCAACTTGTTGCCCTCTTGGGCGACAAAGATGGTAACGCCCGTTTTCCTTTGGAACGCATCCAGCCACCCCTGCGACCGCAGCGCATAGTCCATCTGGAACATATCGCCGGGATAGACAGGCCATTGCCGAATCTGCGCAATATCCGCATTTTTTAGTTCTCTCAGAATCATACGGGCCTTCTGGGAAAGCCGATCGACCTCGCAAGATTTTGTCTACTGTTCATGGTTCAGACCTCCTTGCATGGATTCGTGTTCATGAACAACCCTATTCCTTTTGCGGACACATTACCAGTGGCCCTATGGCCATAATATGATACAATCGGGCCATTATTGAGGAGGGAAAGATGGACACCACCACCATTGCCGTGATTGCCTTTGACAGAATCAGCCCGTTTCACCTTTCGGTTCCGCTTGTGGTTTTCGGAGAGGATCGCCGCGATGCCGGTGTGCCGCTGACCAAGGTCCATGTCTGCGCTTTCGGGAAAAAAACGCTGACCACCTCCGCCGGGTTTACCATTGCAGGGGTGCAAGGGGTGCGTCCGCTGGAACATGTTGGCATCATCATCGTCCCCAGCTGGCGGGACCCGCACGAATTGCCGCCGCAACCCATGCTTGCAGCGCTGCGCCGGGCGCATAGGCGGGGTGCCGTTATTGTCGGTTTATGTCTGGGGAGTTATGTGTTGGCAGCAGCCGGACTCTTGGATGGTCGTCCGGCCACCACCCACTGGATGTGGGCCGATGATTTGGCGCACCGTTACCCGCAGATACAAGTGAACCGGGATGTGCTGTATGTGGATGATGGTGCGGTCATTACTTCGGCCGGGGTTGCTGCGGGGATTGACTGCTGTTTGCATATTCTGCGCCGCTTGCATGGCGCCGAGATGGCAAGCCGGGTGGCCCGCCGAATGGTGGTGCCGCCCCATCGTCAAGGGGGGCAGGCCCAGTATATAGAACCGCTGCGGGAAACCCTGGTTGTTGATCGTTTTTCGGAGGTTGTCGAGTGGGTGCAGCAGCACCCTGAACAGACGCACACCTTGGATTCCCTGGCAGCAAAGGCCTTTATGAGCCGCCGGACTTTCACCCGGAGGTTCCGCCAGGTTACCGGCACCACCGTCACCACCTGGCTCGTGAGCCAGAGGCTGGCGTTGGCCCAAAGGATGCTGGAAAACAGTGCGGACGCCATCAACCTGATCGCACAACAGGCCGGGTTTGGCTCCGAAGTCTCGTTGCGCAAGCAATTCAGCAAGGTGCTCAAGACCACGCCTGGGCGCTACCGGAAAGAATTCCGGGGTGGTCCGCCAGACCAAAGATAATTTTTCAAGAGAATTGCTACTAACTATCCAAAGCCTCTCGAATCTTGGCTGCCAGGTCTTTCTGGGAGAAGGGCTTCTGGATGAGATGCAGCCCTTCCTCCAGCACGCCGTGTTGGGCAATGATATCGGCCGTGTAGCCGGAGATGAATAAGGATTTCATCCCCGGTAGGGTCGCCAGGAGTTGTTTTTCAAGATCCCGGCCATTCATTCCAGGCATGATGACATCGGTTGCCAGCAGATGGATTTCGCCGGTCCGAGTCTCTACCTGACGGAGGGCTTCGCTTGGTGTGTGTGCTGCCAATACGGTATACCCCAGACGCTGCAGCATGGTGGCGGTCATATTCAGGAGGGACAGCTCGTCTTCCACCAGCAGGATGGTTTCATGACCGCGCGGCGCAGGCTTATCTGCCTCTTTCGCCCGTTCCTGTCCGGCATCGCCCCTATAGCGCGGTAGGTACAGGGTGAAAACCGTTCCCTGTCCCGGCTCGCTGGCGACATCGATAAGGCCGTTATTCTGCTTAATGGCACCGTATACCGTGGCGAGGCCGAGACCGGTCCCCTCACCGATATCCTTGGTCGTGAAGAACGGTTCAAAAATGCGGATTAAGGTCTGCTTATCCATGCCGCAACCACTATCCTGTACGGTAACCACTACGTAATCACCAGGGGCAAACCCCGGGTGTTTTGTGCAGATTTTCTGGTCGAGGGTGATGTTTTCCGTGGCAACCGTGATGGCGCCGACGCCTGTAATAGCGTCCCGGGCATTGACGCAGAGGTTGGCCAGGATCTGGTCGATCTGGGTCGGATCCATCTTGATCGGCCACAGATCAGGGCCGGGCACCCAGGAGAGGTCAATGTCTTCACCGATGAGCCGCCTCAGCATCTTCAGCATGCCTTCCACGGTCTCGTTAAGATACAGCACTATAGGCGTGACATTTTGTTTGCGGGCAAAGGTCAGCAGTTGCCGCGTCAGAGTGGCGGAGCGCTTGGCCGCATCATAGATCTTTTTCAGGTCGTCAAAAAGTGGCAGCGTCGGTTCGATGTTGTCCATCGCCAACTCCGTATACCCAAGGATAACCCCCAGCATGTTGTTGAAGTCATGCGCCACGCCACCTGCCAAGAGGGCCACGGATTCCAATTTCTGGGCTTGCTGGAACTTGGATTCAAGGAGAACTTTTTCTTCCTCGGCCTGCTTGCGAACGGTGATGTCTCTCCCTATGGGGAGAAAGTACGTTTTGCCATCTTCAGTTTCAACATTGGTCACAACATATTCAAAGGGAATAACTGTACCATTTTTCGTGATCAGAGAGAGCTCAACTCTGCATTGTCCGTCCGCAAAAATTTTCGCAACCGCATCTTGGGCCTGCCAAATATCATTTTCGGAATGGAGATCAAAAGGAACGGACATCTTTGCTATTTCTTCATCAAGGTAGCCGCTCATCTCGGTAAAATGTTTGTTCCATCGGATAGGTCGACCCGTATCTGGTTCAAACAATAAGATGGTGTCGCCGGAGGCATTGAGCAATTGTTCTGTGAAGAGCTTCTCTTGCAGCAGTGCCAGTTCTGACTGTTTGTGCTCGGTTGTATCCCGCGCCGTTGACAGGGCCCCTATGACAGCACCCTGCGCATCTTCGAGAGCTTTGCAGCGCCATGCCAGCAACCGAACCTCACCGTCTTGCCGTCTCTGCCAGCTTTCGACAAAGATGAGTTTTTCCTTCGCATCGAATAACGGCTGGACGATTTCATAGGTGTTCTGCTCGCCTACAAAAAAAGAGGCGGCTTCTTTGCCGATAACATCGTCACCGTAGAATTCGAACCCGGCAGGATTGACCCAGGTGATAATTTTATGCGTGTCGACCTCGACGATGATATCGGGAGCAGCGGAAAGAAGGGCATCCTGGCGCAGGGTCAACTTTTGTAACGATTTTTCCGCCTGCTGGCGTTCGGTAATGTCACGAACGAAGGTGAAAAATCGCCCGCCTGATTCCTTGACGTATTGGGTATTGATTTCTACGTCGATGATCGTGCCGTCCTTGCACCGGAATTGGGATTGAAAGCGCTCAAGGCCGACCGCCATAATTGCATCAATATGAGCAGCGATCTGTTCCGGCGAGTCGACGGCCTCAATATCCGCAATATGCAGATGGAGCGCTTCCTCTCGCGTGTATCCTAGCATTGTGCAGAAGGTCGTATTGGTGTCCACAATCCGGGCAGAGGCGTCGACGATCAGAAAACCGTCGAGCGAGGTCTGGGTGATGGTCGCGTACTCCTGTTCCTTGCTCCTGCGCAACGAGTCGATCAATTGCACCGATATGTTACGGCCGTTCAGATAGACCGTGATCAGGAGCATGATGAGGAGCGAGGTGCCGCCCGCGCCCCCCATGAGTACCCGGCGTTGCCACAGGGTATCGTGCAGCACATCTTCGATCGAACGCTCCGCATAGACAATGAGCGGTGTTTCTTGATGGTAGATATGCCGGTAGGCGATGATATGCTCGACCCCTATTTCATCAGGGGTTGCTTTACTAAGAAATGTCCCTTCCTGCCCTTCGAGCATGGGATTGAGCAGGTCCGGGGAAATTTTGGTTCCCAACATCTGTGCCAGGTCGCGAGAGCGACTGACAAAAGCGCCGTCTCGATTGACGACCGAGATTGCTGTATCGCCCGTCAACTGGATGCGAGGATCAACACTGACCAGAGATTGTTGCTTGACCGAAAGGGCGATAACCCCGGCAAAGCCGCCTTGTTGGTCGTATATCGGTCGTGCCAATGGCAGGGTATGGCGTTTGGTGACACGACCGAAACTCGGCTCGTCGATATACAGACAATCCTTGCCGCCATCGGCAAAAAAACGAAAATATTTACGGTCGCCGAGATACAGTCGTGGCTTCACCTCAGGGGTGTCGGTGAACGCCAGATATCCCTCACGATCCACAACGATCATCAGCAGTTCGGGGTCTGCCAGGGGACCGCTGCGTACCAGCCGGATGTTTTCGGCCATACGTTGTGGGTCGGCGACATACGCCTCGCGCAGCACCAGCAAGGCACCATCGAATTGGTTTACTCTGTTGTCGATGTCTAATTCGGCAATCCGGGCCAGATCGGCGAGACGGTCACGGAAAAAATCCATCCGCACGTGCTCCTGGCGGTCAGCCTCCCAGTTGGCGGCCACCAGCAAAAAGGCCGCCATCAGCACCCCGACAACCAGCCCCAGCGCATTGTCCCAGCGTCCTCTATGCCTTTGCTTGCCGTTGTCAACAGTCATGAGTTTACCTGCGCATATTTCGTGTCGGGAGTGTTACGGTGGCCGAAAAAGAGGCCACTGCTTAATTCCTCTTCCGCCTGCTGGCTACGGGCAGAGGCTTGGTATTTTTCTGCATGCGCTCTTCCGATCAGGACAACATGGCCCGGTTGATCTGCACCTCATCCCGCTGCACCGTACGATGATAGGTGACCGCTGGGTTGCCGAACAGGAGCGCATAGCCTTTGACGTGATCCTGGGGAATCCCCAGGCGTTGATACATATCCGATGCAATTTCGGAAAAAGCCCATTTAATCATAGCATTCCACAGGGTGCCGATGCCCATGCTGGCGGCAAGCAACTCGAAATAGCTCATGGCGATGAGGATGTCGGCGTCCGGGGTGGTGATCGTCTGCGGAACCGACACTATGAGCAGATGCGGCGCGTTTCTGAAGATGATGTCGCGTCCCTGATCCCAGGCTGAGACCACATGGCGGAAATAGCCTTGTGCTTCCGAGAGTCGTTTCTCGGTCACTGCGGTACGCAGACCTTCGATGGTCTCTTTTCTGAACAGGGCCATAGTTGCCTGATCTTCAATCACCGTAAACAGGCACTGGCGGCTGTTTTTTCCGGTAGGGGCGTTGGCCACGGTCTGGAGCATGGCGGCGATGACACTGGAATCAAGGGGTTCGGGCTGGAAATGGCGGACCGAGCGGCGTCCCCTGATCAGGGCGGTCATCTGCTGGGCGCTGGGCAGGCTTTCCGGCAGCGGCAGTGAGTTCTGCGGATCGCGGCCCAGGATGGACAGGGCGCCGGTCGGGCAGACCGCCAGGCAGTGCTGGCACTGGATGCAGTGGTGGATTCGGGTCGGGTTGAGCGCCGGATAGTCGGGTGCCAGCTCAATGATATGAAAAGGGCAATCGTCCACGCAGGCCCCGCACTGAATGCAGAGGGCGTGGTCGATGGTAAACTGTAGCTCCATGGTTGCTCCTTGGTTGCGGGAATAAATACGGGTGTTGCGGGTACTTTCGTTGCTGTGCGTATGGAATGTCTGTACTTCTTTCTCCTGTATTAGGCGAATAAAACTCTTCGCTGCGGCCGGTAAGGGGCGTGCAGCCTGCCGGTTACCTCTCCTGCAGTAGTAACTCCCGCGCCAGACCGGCCGCATCGTTCATGGAAAGACTGACATCGGTGTTCGATTGGATTCGGATGCCGGAGGCGGTGATGATCCTGACGTCGAAACCGTAGAGTTCCAGGTACATCGAATAGCGCTCCAGGACATCGCTATGGGCGCCTGCCGCATCAACGTGCGATAAAATCAGCACGGCAGTCTTGCCGGGGGGCAGACGGCTGCTGCTGTCGTCATCGGTGGTCGCATCCGTTTTGATCAGCGACCACATCCGGTCATAAAACAATTTGAACTGGCCGCAGGTATCGCCGAAATAGACTGGTGCGGAAAAGACGGCAATGTCGGCGCTGTACAGATCATCCAGGACTGCGGTGACATCATCCCTGAGGACGCAGCGATCCGAACGGGTGTGGCAGCCTTCACAACCCTGGCAGCCCCGGTACTGCATGGAGTTGAGGTAATAATCTGTGACCGTGGCTCCCAGAGCGGCGGCGGTTCCCGCAAAGGCCTGGGCAATCCGGGCGCTGGTCCCATTTTTTCTGGCACTGCCGAGTATATTTATTATTTTCAAGAAGATAACCTGTGGTTTTTTTGATGGTTGGCGGGGAAAGCGGCACCTTAAGAGCCTCTAGTAAAATGACAAGATTCTTTTCTGCGCACTGGGGGTCAAGAACAGAACGAATCATTTTTTTCTTGTCATTTCGAGCGATAGCGAGAAATCTCACCCTTTGAAGCAAGAGATTTCTCCCGTTGGTCGAAATGACACGGCATGCATGCGTTCTTTTTGCAAAAGGGGCTCTTAAGTCTGCAGATTAATTGTAAGGGCAACAGGGCTATTTTTCCAGGGAATAATGGCTGCTACGGATGCAAACAAGGGGCGTGAAATTCGTGATCCCCCCTCAGGCATCTGGGGGTTTGGGTGTCGGAGCTCTTTTCGTTAAGAGCCCAGATGAGAAGATTTATTTTTTTGTAGGGAGCAGGTTGTTGTCTGTGCTTGCATCGGTGACAATGGATTGCCATGATTATACTCTTTGAAAGAGATGGAAAAAATGGATGATGTGTGTCAGAAAGGAACCGTTCCCAGAGTTGGGGGCAAGGAATAACCGGGAAAATAAATCATCAAATGAGTGCAAAGATGCGGGTTGTTTTGGAAGAAGAATCCCTGCGGGATGGTTTGCAGGCGGAAAGCAGGTTGTTCAGCCTGACGGAAAAACTGCAGGTTGTCCGCCTGCTGGCCGAGGCCGGGGTTAAGCGGCTGCAGCTCGGCAGTTTTGTCAATCCGCGCTCAGTACCGCAGATGGCGAATTCCGATGTTCTGGTGTCGCTGGCCCGTAAAGAGTTTCCCGATCTACTCTGCACCGGTCTGGTGCTCAATGAAAAAGGGCTGGAACGCGCTGTTCGCTGCGGGCTGGGCCACGTCAGCATGTCGGTCTCGGTGTCGGACAGCCACAGCCGGAGAAATGTGGGTCGGCCGGCAGCAAAAGCCCTTGAGCTGATGACCGAACTGATTGCCGTGGCAGGCACTGCGGGGCTCAGGGTCCGGGCCGGGGTGCAATGTGCCTTTGGCTGCGTCTATGAAGGGGCGGTGCCCGAAGAAACGGTGCTGGATGCTGTGGCGCGGATGGTTGCGGCCGGAGCCGGTGCCATCAATCTGGCGGACACGACCGGTATGGCCCAGCCGCTCCAGGTGAAACACCTGGTGGCCAGGGTGCGCGAGGCGTTCCCGGCTGTCGAGCTTTCCCTGCATCTCCATGATACCCGAGGACTGGGGTTGATGAATATGTATGCTGGCTTTGAAGCCGGGGTGCGGCTGTTTGACGTGGCGGTCGGCGGTCTGGGCGGTTGCCCTTGTGTCCCTGGGGCTGCCGGCAATGTTGCCAGTGAGGATGCGGTCAACCTCTTTCACGGCCTGGGTATTGAGACCGGCGTTGATCTGGACGCCCTCTGCCGGGTGGTCGACTATTATGAAACCCTGCTCGAACGCAAGCTGCCCGGGAGGATGAACCGGGTGCTGCATTCCCTGCCGGAAAAGTAGCAGCAGCTCCGTCCAACTTTTGCGATACCAAGGAAAAACCATGGATCAACAACAGCTGCCCCTGGCGGGAATTCGGGTGCTGGAACTCGGCCACAATATCATGGGACCGGCCTGCGGGCTGATCCTGGCCGACCTGGGGGCCGAGGTCTACAAGGTCGAGCGGCCCGGCAAGGGCGATGACACCCGCTGGCTGCAGGGGTTTGGCGCCGGCTTCTTCACCTGTTTCAATCGCAACAAAAAAAGCCTGGCCATTGACCTCAAGGCCGAACAGGGCCGGGCCTTGTTCCTCAAGTTGGTGGAGCAGGTCGATGTCCTTATTGAAAATTTTGCTCCTGGCACGGTCGATCGCTTAGGGATCGGGTATGAGGTCTGCCGGGAGCGTAACCCGGCCTTGATATTCTGTTCCCTCAAGGGGTTCATGCCCGGTCCCTATGCGCACCGCCCGGCCCTTGACGAGGTGGTGCAGATGATGGGCGGGCTCGCCTATATGACCGGGCCAAGCGGCAAGCCGATGCGGGCCGGGGCCTCGGTCATTGACATCCTCAGCGGCGGTTTCGGGGTGGTCGGTATTCTCGCCGCCCTCTATCAGCGGCAACAGAGCGGCGCGGGGCAGATGGTGCAGGCTACGCTGTTTGAATCCGTGGCCTTTCTCATGGGGCAGCACATGGCCGGGGCCGCGGTGACCGGAGAGGCTCCGCCTCCCATGCCGGAACGGGGGCGAACCTGGTCTGTTTATGAGCTGTTTGCCACCAGGGACAAACAGCAGGTGTTTATCGGGATCACCTCAGACCGGCACTGGCAGCGGCTCTGCGCGACCTTCGGCTTTGAGGACTGGGCCGAGGACCTGCGGCTTGCCACCAATCAGGGGCGGATCGAGGTCCGGTCCTGGTTTTTTCCGGAGTTGCAGCAACGGTTGCAGCGGCTGGACAAGAACGCCTTGATGGCCTTGGCGGAACGGGCCGGGATTCCGTTTGCCCCGGTCAACCAGCCGGTGGACCTGTGGGACGATCCTCACATGAACGAGTCGGGCGGGTTTGCCGACACCCAGACGCCTTCCGGTAAACAGGTCAAGTTGCCCAAGCTGCCGCTGCGGCTTGGCGGGCAAAGTCTTGATCTGCGTCTGCAGCCGCCTGCGGTGGGTGAAGGGGCGGGCGATATCCTCCAGTTGGCTGGACTGACGCAAGAGGAGATCGAGGTATTAGCCGCGGCAGGGATTATTGCGGTCAGACCCTGCCGGGAAGGAGATAAATCAGGAAACCCTTGATGAAATTGCAAAAGATCAATTTTTTGTCATTTCGAGGAGCACAGCGACGAGAAATCTCTTATGAATGCAGAGATTTCTCACTGCGTTCGAAATGACAGAACGAAGATTTTCCTACTTTTTGCGAAACCGTCAGTCCTTAGTACGACATACACGCCGCATTCAATATTCCCGCCGCCATGGATAAGGCCCCGAGGAACACTCCTTTCGAAACAATCCCTTCCTCAATTGCAGTCGGTAGACCCTTGAATAGCTGTTTCACCAGCAGGTAAACCAGAACCTGGATGCCCAGGGCGACCGCACCCCACACCAGCATATCCAAAAAATTGACGCTATGGATGATCGCGCTCGCCAACGGGATGATGAATCCGAACAGGGCACCGCTCAAACTGCAGGCTGCCGCGGTATTGCCATGGTCGATAAGGTCGAATTCGTTATACGGGGTGATCCACATATAGACTGTCAGGAAAATCGCGGTCAACACCAGTGCTGCGGTGAAATAGGCAAGAAATTGAAAAATGCCGGAAAACTGTGATGCCAGTTCCATGGTTCCTCCGAATAGGTGTCAGTCAATAAAATAGTGGGGCACAAAGCGGCTGGTGTTTTTGGTGATCGGGCTGTCGTCTTCGCGGATGCCGATCCCGGCCGCTAGCCCATTGACAATCCACGAACCAATAACCGGGTACCGGCCAGCGAATGCCGGCAATTCTTTTACTTCCTGGTAGATAAAGCCTTCGCTGCCGTACCTGCCTTCCGTGGTCAGACTCCTTCCCTCCCGCACCAGTTCAATATTGGCGCCTTCGCGTGCAAAGAGCGGTTTTTTGACGAAATTGGTGCCCAGCCGGGATGGGTCGAAATAACTCGGCAGCAGATTCGCATGGCCCGGGAACATCTCCCACAGGATCGGCAAAATCCCTTTGGTCGACAGGACCATCTTCCAGGCAGGTTCGATGAGGGTGATAGTCTCGGGCTGGATGTATTGACCGAAGGCATCGGTCAGCAACCATTCCCAGGGATAGAGCTTGAACAGGAATCGGATCGCTTCGTTGTCCAGATTGACGAACTTGGTTGCCTCCGGATTGAACCCGATGTTCTCGATAAAGATGTGCTGCGTGGCAATCCCCGCCTGACTGGCCACGTCGCGCATGTATTCGACCGTGACCAGATCTTCCTCATGTTCTTTGACACTGCTGAAATACAGCTTTGTGACCAGCGGCATCCGGTGTTTCACCGCATTGAAGGCATCGAGGAGCTTTTCATGGATGGAGTTGAACTGATCGTATTTCGGAAACAGCTCTTCCAGCCAGACCCACTGGGCAATGCTGGACTCATAGAGGGCTGTGGGGGTATCGGCATTGTATTCGAGCAGTTTCGGCTCGCCCTTGCCGTCATAGGAAAAATCAAAGCGGCCGTAAATGCTGACCTCTTCCTGGTTCCATGAATCCTGCACCAGCGTGGCGGCCTGTTCGCCAAGACCAATTCGGGCAAAAAGGTCGTTGGCAATCACGTAGTCGACCGCCTCCAGACACATAGAATGAAGTTCCTGGGTGACCTCTTCCAGATGGTCGATCTGGGTTGTAGAGAATTGGTAGCAGATCCCTTCGCTCCAGTAGCCCCCTTCCATCGAATGGAACGAAAAGCCGAGCTCTTCGAATTTGCTCTGCCAGTCGGGACGCGGCGGCACCACCATGCGTTGCATCAGGAACCTCCTCCGTGCGCAGAGGAGGAGTGGCCGAAACCGCCCCTGGTAGTTTTCGACGATGCGAACGAGGAGACCGCATGGGGAGAAGACATCCCAGGGCCGACATGGTACGCCCCCTGAGAGGGCCTGGTTTCGATGGGTGTGTCCTGGCCCCTGGGGTAATACCAGGGCATGCCACCGGAATAGTAATAGTGGGGACCATGGTAACCGGTCCCGGTGGCGGCAGGTTCGCATTCGTCGCTGCCCCAGTCCTTGGTGCAGGAGTCTTTTGATGCGTAGGCATTACGCTGGGTCTTCTGTTCGGAACTGCAGGCGGTGGCCATGATGCATGCCGAGGCGATAAGCGTCAGGGCGATCTTCCTGGATTTTCTCATGTATCCTTCCCCACTTCAAGAATTGCTGCCTGGCAAAAGCATACTGTTCCGCGCCATTCTTCTCAAGAATATTTCTGCCTGGGGGCATTGAGAAACTCTCTAGGAATGGTGCTGTGAGAACCTTGCATGCAGGGGTAATAAACGCCGGTTTTAAGCCAGCTCTTCCAAGGCCTCGATGAGGCGATGGACGTCATGGTCGTTGATGTGCAGGTGCGGGGAGAAACGGAGGGCATTGCCGCGCTGGCTGATGTAGATATTTCGTTCCTTCAGATCAGAGACCAGTTTGCCGGTATGGGTTGGCGATAGTTGCGCGCCGAACATATGCGGACAACGATACGCTGCATCCGGCAATGGAAACCCCAGCCGTTCCAGGCAGACTTCAATCCGGGTATTGATCGTTGCCAAGGTCGTCGCGATATGCTCCACCCCCCAGGCCCCTATTTGTTCAAGGGCGGCGATGACCCCCGGCAGAATCGTGGCGATGCATTTTTCCCCCATGTCGAAGCGGCGCGCTCCAGGCATGTAGGTATCGGAATAGTGCACTAGCGCGGTGAAATCCTCGGCGTTTTGGCGGGCCAGCCAGGATTCTTCCAGCGGCCGGGCGTTGCGCCACTGCTCGGACACATAGAGCAGACCGAAACCATAGGGACAGAGGAGCCATTTGTAGCCGGCGGCCACCAGAAAGTCCGGTTGAATTTTCGCGAGCGGCAAGGGCATGGCACCGAGCGCCTGGGTGGCATCCACCACCAGCATGCTGCCGATTGCGCGGCAGGCGGTACCAATCGGCAGCAAATCGATTCGGGATCCGTTGGTCCAATGGCAGGGTGAGACCGAGACGACCTTGACGCCTTGGTCGATTCGGTCGAGGATGGCCTGGGTCCAATTACCGTCTTCAGGGGTGGGGACCGTGACCAGGGTTGCCCCGGTTTCCTGGACGATTCGTTGCCACGGCAAGACATTGCTGGGAAATTCCTCGGCAACGACCAGGATGCAATCGCCTGCGTGCAGATGAGGTTCCACGGCGCGGGCTGCGGTGCTGATGCCGTAGGTTGCCGACGGCACCACGGCATAACCGTCGCTCTCGCCGCCAAAGACGCGCGCGGCCAGACTGCGGATGGTTTCCGCATCGTTGAAGAAATCATTGGGGGTGCGCTCCCAGGGACGGCTCTTGCTGCGGACACCGGCCAGCAGCCGCTCTAGCGAGGTGTGGAGTTGCGGTGCGTTGTAGGCGCAGTTGAAGAAGGCGATCTTATGAGGAAGGTCGAACAGGTGCCGTTGTGAGGGGATGATGGTCATTGGGAAAAAGCTGTTGGATTGTTGAAGAGACGGGTTGCGGTTTCAAGCACCTGTTGCCGTTGCCAACACCTCGGCCAGCGAAGTGTAGGGAAGGTTGAAGGCCTCGGCCACGCCCTGGCAGCAGATCTTGCCGGCAACGATATTGATCCCTGCGCCGATGCCGGGATCGTCCTGCGCTGCCCGCTGCCAGCCTTTATTGGCCAGGGTAAGGGCGTAGGGCAGGGTGGCGTTGGTCAGGGCCAGGGTTGAGGTAAGAGGTACGGCTCCGGGCATATTGGCCACGCAGTAATGGAGAATGCCGTCGACCTCGAACACCGGATGGTCGTGGGTGGTCGGCCGGGAAGTTTCGAAGCAGCCGCCCTGATCAATGGCGACATCAACCAGCACCGCCCCCTTTTTCATGGTTGCCAGCATGGCGCGGCTGATCAGCTTGGGGGCCTTGGCGCCGGGGAGCAGCACCGCGCCGATGATTGCATCCGCTTTTTGGGCCAGGTCGCGGATCGTTGCCGGCGAGGACATCAGGGGCAGGCAGTTTTTCGGCATGATTTCAGCCAGATGACGCAGGCGGGGCAGGCTGGTGTCCAGCAGGTAGACGGTGGCGCCCAGTCCGCTGGCAATCCGTGCCGCCTCGGTGCCGACTACGCCGCCGCCGAGCACCAACACCGTTGCCGGCGCCACGCCCGGTACGCCGCCGAGCAGAATGCCCCGGCCACCCTGACTGCGTTCGAGATATTTGGCAGCCTCCTGGGCTGCCATCCGGCCGGCGACCTCGCTCATCGGGGTCAGCAGGGGCAGGGCGCCCTGGCGGTCGGTGATGGTTTCATAGGCAATGCAGACCGCCTGGCGTGCCAGCATCATTTTCGTCAGCTCTTCGGAGGCGGCGAAATGGAAGTAGGTGAAGAGGAGCTGGCCTGGCCGGATCATCTCGTATTCCCGGGGCTGTGGCTCTTTAACGTGCATGACCAGATCGGCCCGCCCGTAAATCTCTGCCGGGGTGGATACCAGCTCCGCCCCGACCGCGCTGTAGTGGGCGTCGGGGAAATCGCTGCCCGTCCCGGCACCGTTTTCCACCAGCACCTGATGCCCGCCTTTGGCCAGCACCTCTGCGCCGGCGGGTGTCAGGCTGACTCGATTTTCCTCTGTTTTTATTTCCTTGAGAATACCGATGATCATCGCTTGTACTCCTGGTGTGGGAAAAGGATTTTCTTTTTTCAGTCCAGATAATTTTACCAGAGAATGGGCAAAATCATGCCGCTTATTTTTGGAAAAGTTTGTTGTCGGCCCGCAGGACCTCTGGTGACGACTTGAGGCGGCGGGTTGCTGAAAAATTGGGCAAGACCCGTAGGTATTCAGGCAGCTCGCAATCCGTGCCCATGTCGACAATTTTGTCGATATTCTTCAATTTTGTCGATCAAGCGACAAAAATATTCGTTGTCCTTCCTGGCCACGATTTTTCTTTGCGTCGATTAACATACCGAATTTAAAGCAATTATAATCAGTGTCCCCATGTGGCATGTGCTTTGCTCAAGAGGAAGGAAAGCAATACATCATCCTGAGGGGGAAATCATGGAAGCGACGGCTTTAAAAGAACGAGAAAATCAGATCCATGTCACCAGCGAAGCGCCCTTTGATATTGTCTGCAACAAAGACAGTCTGGCCGGGGCGGTCAGTCAGCGAGCCTGCGTCTTCTGCGGATCGCGGGTCGTGCTCTACCCCATTGCCGATGCCCTGCATCTGGTCCATGGTCCCATCGGTTGCGCTGTCTATACCTGGGATATCCGCGGGGCGCTTTCATCTGGGCCTGAATTGCATCGCCTCTCTTTTTCCACCGACCTCCAGGAAACCGATGTCATCTTCGGTGGCGAGAAAAAATTGTACGCGGCCTTGCGCGAACTGATCGAACGGCACGCTCCCAAGGCGGCTTTTGTCTATTCGACCTGTATTGTCGGCATCATCGGCGACGATATGGAGGCGATCTGTCGCCTGGTGCAGGCAGAATACGGCATTCCGGTGATTCCGGTGAAGTCCGAGGGGTTCAAAGGCAACAAGCGGGCCGGTTATCAGGCAGCCTGCGACGCCCTTTTCCGCCTGATCGGCAACGGCGACACCACCGGCATTTCCAAATATTCCCTTAATATTCTCGGCGATTTTAACCTGGCCGGCGAAATCTGGATGATCCGCGAATATTACCGGCGCATGGGCATCGAGGTGGTGGCCAACATCACCGGTGACGGCCGGGTGGCCGACATTGAGCGTGCTCATGGCGCGGCCCTTAATGTGGTCCAATGCTCCGGTTCCACCATGCAGTTGGCCAATATGATGGAAGAAAAATACGGGATTCCCTCGCTGCGCGTCTCCTACTTCGGCATCGAGGATATGGCCGAGGCCCTCTATGACATCGCCCGCTTTTTCAAGGACCCGGAGATGATGGAGCGGACCAAAAAGATCGTCGAGGAAGAGGTCAAGCAACTGGCGGTCGATCTCGAACCGTATCGCAAAGCCCTGGCCGGCAAGAAGGCCGCCATCTATGTCGGCGGCTCCTTCAAGGCCTTTTCTTTGGTCAAGGCCTTTCGTCTGCTCGATATGCAGGTGGTCATGGTCGGGTCCCAGACCGGGACCAAAGAAGATTATGAAGAACTGGCCGCGATCACCGACCCCGGCACCATTATCGCTGATGACTCCAACCCGCTGGAGTTGACCTCCTTTCTCACCGAAAAAGAGGTGGATATCTTTGTCGGTGGCGTCAAGGAACGGCCGATTGCCTACAAACTCGGCATCGGTTTCTGCGATCACAACCACGAACGCAAGGAAGCCCTGGCCGGATTCGAGGGCATGCTCAATTTCGCGCGGGAAGTCTACTCCTCGGTGATGAGCCCGGTCTGGCAGTTTGTGCCGCGCAAGAAAAAGGCCGAACGCGCCAGCTGAGTGCTTGTCAGGGCACCGTTCCGAATCGCTTTCGCGTCGAGATGACAAAGGAAAACACCTGAAATGAAGGAGAGCGTTATGAGCAAGAATCCACCTACATTCAATAAGCCGAAAAGGCCCAATTATATCTCGACCACCAATGCCTGCAAGCTCTGTAAACCGCTGGGCGCCTGTCTCGCCTTCAAAGGGATCGAGGGTGCGGTGCCCTATCTGCACGGCTCTCAGGGCTGCGCCACCTATATGCGGCGCTACATCATCAGCCATTACAACGAACCCATCGATATCGCCTCCTCTTCGCTCTCCGAGAAGCATGCGGTCTACGGCGGCGGTCCCAACCTCAAACTGGGGCTGACGAATGTGACCGAAAAATATCGTCCGGCCATCATCGGTATTGCCACCACCTGCCTGACCGAGACCATTGGCGACGATGTCAAAATGTATCTACGGGAGTATGCCGAAGACACTAGAGGTTCCATCGGTCTGCCCACCTTTGTCAATGTTTCCACCCCGAGCTACTCGGGCACGCACATGGAGGGCTTTCATGCCGCCATTCGTGAAGTGGTGGCCCAAATGAGCGAAGGCGGCCCGCGTACCAAGACCGTCAACCTGCTGCCCGGTTTCGTCAGCTCGGCCGATTACCGGCAGCTTATTGAGATCATGGCAGCCTTTGGCCTGGGTTGCACCATGTTGCCGGATCTCTCCGAAACCATGGATGGCCCGGCCCTGCTGGAATATGAAAAGATTCAGGGCGGCGGCACCCCGCTGAAGGCCATCAAGGCCATGGGCCGGTCCCAGGCTACCCTTGAATTTGGTCCAACGCTCGGCGCGTTTGCCAGCGGTGGTGATGTCCTCAAAGAAAAATTCAGCATCGCCTGCCACCGGCTCGGCCTGCCCATCGGCATCAAGGAAACGGATCAATTGTTTACCCTTCTTGAAACTTTAAGCGGCCGGCCGACCCCAGAAAAATATGGCAAACAGCGGGGACGACTGATCGATGCCTATGTCGATGGCCATAAATACATCTTCGGTAAGCGCGCCATCGTCTACGGCGAAGAGGACCTGGTGGTGGGCTTGACCTCCTTGCTCACCGAGATCGGTATCCAGCCGATGCTCTGCGCCTCGGGCGGTACCTCCGGCAAGTTGCAGGCGGCCATCGCCGCAGTCACCAAGGATACCCTGGTGGAGCAGCCGCTGGTTTTTGAAGGCATGGATTTCTTCGAGATCAGCGAAATGGCCGAAGGCCTGCGGCCGGATCTGATCATCGGCAACTCCAAGGGGTATCCCCTGGCCAGAAAACTAGATATCCCGCTGATCCGGGTGGGCTTTCCCATCCACGACCGCGTTGGCGGCCAGCGCATTCTCCACCTCGGTTATGAAGGGGCGCAGCACCTGTTCGATACCATCACCAATGCGGTGATCAGTAAGAAACAGGCTGATAGTCCGGTTGGTTATTCCTACATGTAAATAACGGCAGCTTTTCCACGGTAAAGGAGCCCATTATGTTAAACGAACACGATTTCAATCGCCATCCCTGTTTCAACGCCGAGGCCAAAGGGTCCTACGGCCGGGTCCATCTGCCGGTTGCGCCGAAATGCAATATCCAGTGCAACTATTGCAACCGCAAATATGATTGCGTCAACGAGTCGCGCCCCGGGGTCACCAGCACCATTCTGAGCCCCGATCAGGCCTTGGTCTACATGGGCAAGGTCTTGGAAAAAGAGCCGCGCATCTCTGTTGCCGGCATTGCCGGCCCTGGCGATCCCTTTGCCAATGCCGAGGCGACCTTGGAGACCATGCGGCTGATCAGGAAGAACTTCCCGGACACGCTGCTCTGCCTCTCGTCCAACGGCATGCAGGTCGCTCCCCACGTCCCGGAACTGGCGGAAATAGGAGTGTCCCATGTCACCATCACGGTTAATGCGGTGGACCCGGAAATTTCTCAGCATATCTACGCCTGGGTGCGGGACGGCAACATCATTTATCGTGGCATTCAGGGGGCTGAACTGCTGCTCGCCCGCCAGATGGAGGCCATCAAACTGCTGAAAAAGCACGGCATTACCGTCAAGATTAATACTATCGTCATTCCCGGCGTCAACGATCATCATGTCGAAGCTGTCGCTGCGGCCATGAAGGAGTTGGGGGTCGATCTGCTCAACTGTATGGCCATGTTCCCCAATGCGGGTACTGCCTTTGAGGATATTGTCGAGCCGTCCAAAGAGGTCATGGACCGGCTGCGCAATACAGCGGAACAGTATCTGCCGCAGATGCGGCACTGCACCCGGTGTCGGGCCGACGCGGTAGGGTTGCTGGGAGAGGACCGGACTGACGAAATGCGGGGTTGTCTCAGTGCCTGCGCCAAGCTGCCCAAACCGGAAGAGGCGCTGCGACCCTATGTGGCCGTGGTCACGCTGGAGGGGGTGCTGGTGAATCAGCACCTGGGGGAGGCGACCCGATTTCAGATCTGGGGCGAGGACGGCCAGGGCGGCTATCACTGTGTGGAAGAACGCCAGGCTCCTGCTCCCGGAGGCGGCAGTCAGCGCTGGTTCAATATCAGCCGCATTCTGGCCGATTGCCGGGCGATTCTGGTCAATGATCTGGGCGATTCCCCCAAGGAAATGCTGAAAAAGCGGGGGATCACGCCGATCACCATGACCGGCTTTATCGAGCGGGGCCTTGAAGCGGTCTATACCGGCAAAGGGTTGACCGGTCTCCAGGGCCGGATGCGCAAGTGCTCCACCAAGGGTGCCTGTGTCGGCGGGGGCAATGGCTGCGGCTGATCGATTCTAACGCTCCGGGGCTTTGGCAAAGCGGCGCCGGAAATAGCTGCTGCCCCACTGCATGGCATCATCGACATAGGAAAAAACAACCGGAATAACCAGAAGACTCAAAAAAGTGGAGGTCATCAAGCCGGAAATCACCACGATCGCCATGGGGGCCCGGAAACTCGGATCATTGCCCATGCCCAAGGCGATCGGGAACATGCCGGCGGCCATGGCGACAGTGGTCATCACAATCGGTCGAGCCCGCTTGCGGCAGGCGTCCAGCAGGGCCTCCCAACGGTTCATGCCGTGATCGCGGCGCGCCATGATCACATATTCCACCAACAGAATCGAGTTCTTGGTGGCGATACCCATCAGCATGATCAGACCGATCATGGCCGGCATCGACAAGGGGGTGCGGGTCAGCACCAGACCGATGAAGGCGCCCGGAATGGAAAGGACGAGCGCTGCCAGGATGGAGACCGGCTGGACGAAATCTTTAAACAGCAGCACCAGGACAATGTAGATACACAACACGCCGGTCGACATAGCCAGGCTGAAGCCGGTAAACAGTTCTGCCATTGCCTCGGCGTCACCGACCGGGGCCAGAGTCACGCCGGGAGGGCGATGCTTGAGGGTCGGCAGGTTGAGCACCTTTTTCTCGATGTCGCCCATGGGCATGCCGTTGAGCTCGATATCGAAATTGACATTTCGCAGCCGGTCATACCGGTCGATTTTGGCGGGGCCGCTGGCCAGGGTCAGTTGGGCGACATTGCCCAGCATCACCGGGCCATGGGTGCCAGGGACAGCCAGACGTGACAGCAGTTCGATATTCTGCCGGGCATCGGCACGCAATTTGACCACGATCGGCACCTGACGCAGGGAGAGGTTGAGTTTAGCCAGACCTTGGTCATAATCACCGGCGGTGGCGATGCGCAGGGTGTCGGCGATCGCAGCCGAAGAGACGCCCAGGTCGGCTGCTCGGGCAAAGTCCGGGCGTACCGTGAGTTCCGGGCGGACCAGACTCGAGGTCGAGGTGACATTGCCGAGACCGGGGATGAGGCGGAGTTCACGCTCCACCTCCCTGGCATAGGCCATCAGGATCTGGCCGTCTTCGCTGGCGAACACCAGTTGATATTTCTCGCCGCCGCCCTCCATGCCGACCCTGACGCGGGCACCGGGCAGGGTCTCGGCCGCCTGGCGCAATTGCGCCTCAATCGCCTGTTTGCTGATGCCGGGGCGTTGATTGCGGGGGGTGAGATTGATCGTTAATGTTGCCTTGCGCACCTCAACAGCCCCCTGCATGGCAAACGGGTCACCGCCGGAATTCCCACCACCTACCGCCGTATAGATCATCTTGACGTGCGTATTTTTCTGAATCGCTCCATAGGCCTGTTCCGCCAGCGCCATGGTCTGCTGGAAGGTGCTGCCGGGAGGCAACTCAAGGGAGAGCATGGTCTGCGACCTGTCGTCCGGCGGCATGAACCCGGTGGGCAGGGTACCGGCCAGCACAAAGGAACCGATGAAAAAAAACAGCACCGCCAGCGAGGTGTACATACGATGCGTGAGGCACCAGACGGCCCACCGGGTGTAATGCGCCAGCCAACGGGGTTCCTGGTGGGCCTTGACCAGCGGCTTGAACAGGTAGGCTGACATCATCGGCGTCAGCATCCGGGCCACCACTAAGGAAAAGAACACCGCAATGGAGGCGGTCCAGCCGAATTGGACGAAAAATTTGCCGACCACCCCGCTCATGAACGCGGTGGGCAAAAAGACCGCGACCAGTGAAAAGGTGGTGGCAACCACCGCCAGACCAATCTCGTCGGCGGCTTCCATGGCTGCCTGATACGGTGTTTTGCCCATGCGGAGGTGGCGCATGATGTTCTCGACCTCAACGATGGCATCATCGACCAGAATGCCGACCACCAGCGACAGGCTCAACAAGGTGACCACATTGATTGTGAACCCGAGAAGGTACATGACTGCAAAGGTGGGGATGATCGAGAGCGGCAGTGCTGTGGCGGAAACGACGGTGGCGCGCCAGTTACGCAGGAAGCACCAGACGACGATGACCGCCAGAATGGCCCCTTCGTAGAGCAAGAGCATGGAGCCTTCGTAGTTTTCCTGGATCGGATCGACAAAATTATAGGCCTCGACAAAGGCAATCTCAGGGTGCTTGGACTGGAGCTTTTTAATCTCGGCGCGCACCCCGGCGGCAACCTCCACCTCGCCCGCACCCCGGCTCCGGGTTATTTCAAAACCCACCACGGGCTTGCCGTTCAGCAGGGCCGCGGAGCGTTGTTCCGCAACCGTATCCTTGATGGTGGCGATCTGGTTGAGCCGGATGTGGCGGCCATCGGCAAGGGTGATCTCCATATTGGCCAGTTCGTCGGCGGTCTGCACGGTGGCGATCATCCGAATCGACTGTTCGATCCCACCCACTTCGGCACGTCCCCCTGGTGCTTCCTGTTCGGCCAGCCGCAGTTGGCGGGAGACATCGGCAGCCGTCGCATTCAGGGCCAGCAGCCGGTCAGGGTCGATCTCCACCTGGACCTCCCGCGTCACCCCGCCGACCCGACTGACCGCGCCAACGCCTGCCACCGAGAGCATGTCTTTGGTCACGGTGTTGTCTACGAACCAGGACAACGTCTCGGCATCCATGCGGTCCGAGGCCACGGTGTAGGTGATGATCGGCATCCCGGCGATATCCATCTTGGAGATGATCGGATCGCGTAAATCACTGGGCAGATCGGAACGGATCCGCGACACCGCGTCCCGCACATCATTGACCGCCTCTGAGGTGACTTTTTCCAGGCGGAACTCGACCATCACGGTGGCGTTGCCGTCCTGCACCTTGGTATAGATATGCTTGACCCCTTGCAGCGTGGCCACCGAGTTTTCGATTTTACGCGCAATATCCATTTCCATCTGGGCCGGGGAGGCACCGGGAAGGATGGCGGTCACCGTGACCGTGGGCAGATCGATATCGGGGTAGTTCTGGATTTTCATGGCCCTGAAACTGATCAGGCCCATGGCCGTGAGGAGCATGAACAATAAAATGGCGGGAATAGGGTTCTTAATCGACCAGGAAGAGACGTTCATTGCCCCTTCCTCGACGGGTCAGCGGGGAGATCGACCACCCGGACCGTGTCGCCATCAGCGAGAAAGGCCACCCCGGTGGCGACAACCTTCGCTTGTTGTTCCAGGCCGCCGGTGATTGCAACCTGGTCGTCGAGACGGCGCCCGATGGTCACCTTGATCTGGGACACCTTGTTGTCCGGCCCCACCTGATAGACGTAGTTGAAGCCTTCGCGCTGGACAATCGCACTCTGCGGCAGTGCCATGACAGCGTTCTGCCCGAGTTCGAAATCACCGCGGGCAAACATGCCGACTTTCAGGCCCTTATCCGAGGGAACGTCCACATAAACGATGGCCATCCGGGTTCGCGGGTCAACCGTCGGCGCCACCATCCGGACCACCCCTTGTGCCGAAATCCCACCGGGTGCAGTCAGGGTCACCTGCTGTCCGGCCTGCAGATGCGGCAACTCGGCCGTGGTTACCTGCGCCCGCCATTCCAGTCGGTTGTGACGAATCAGACGGAAAAGTTCCTGGCCAGCCGAGACCACAGCTCCCACTGTAGCCGTTCGGGCTGAAATCAGGCCGTCATCCGGGGCAACCAATTGCGTCTGTTCGAGTCGGACCCGCTGATTGGCCAGCTGCGCCCTGGCTGACTCCAACCGGGCCGCAGCCGTTTGCTCGCCGGTCAGATACTCTTTGATCTGTTTCTCGCTGTACACCCCCGGCGATTCCTTTCTCCGGGTACGGTCCGCATTGGCCCTGGCCTCGGCCAGCATCGCCTCGGCTACCGTGACTGCGGCGATGGCCTGCGCAACATCAGCCTTGACGGTCACATCGGAGAAGGTTGCCAGCAACTGGCCGCGCTGCACGGTATCGCCGACATTAACCTTCACTTCGGTGAGCCGGAGACCATTGACTTCGGATCCGATCAGGGCCTCCTGCCAAGCCTCAATGTCACCGCTGGCGTTGAGTTGCACCGGCCACTCGGTAAGGGCTGGGGTGATGGTGGTGACGGTCAGCGCCGGTTTGCTCGCGATCGCTGTCGGAGAACCATTGCCGGTATTCGTATCGGCTGCGCTAAGCGTGTTGGCCCGCCACCAGGCAGCACCCAAGATGAGTACTACTGCGGCAGCTATACAGATCAGTTTGTTACGACGTGGTGTGTTCATTGCTTGGCTATTCGTTTAATATTTTTAGATCGATGATTGGGCGTGCCACTACTTGTTGTTATTCCGGCTTGCTGGGCTGCGGTTGCAACCCTTCCAGGGCCTGCCGGAACAGGGTCTCCAAGGCAATCTCGGCCTCTTCTTTCTGGACTCTGCCCCTGAACCAGGCCGAAAGCAGTAACAGATACAGACCGTAAAAATGGCCGGTGATATACAGAAGATCCAGATCCTTTCGCAGTTCCCCTTTTGCCTGCGCGCTCTCCAGAAGGGGAAAAAGCAATTTTAAATAGTTGTCTTCATGTGCCAGATGCTTGAGATCGACATCCCGTGGGAAGGCGGTCTGCTGCATGAAGATGCGAGCGAATTCGCGGTTTTCAGTGATGTGGTGGAACTCGCTCATATACAGACGGACCATCTGTTCGAGGATCGGAATATCGTGGGCGGCGTTGGTGGTGAGTTCGTGGTGTAGGCTTTCCAGTTCATCCTCGCAGAAGGCGTGGAGAATGTCACTCTTGGTCTGAAAATAGCCGTAGATGGTGCCTTTCCCGATGCCGGCCTTCCGTGCCAATTCTTCGATACTGGTCTTCTCAAAACCTTTTTCGCTGAAGAGTTGTACCGCCGCCTGCATGATTGCCTTGCGGGTTTTCTGTTTCTTCTTCTCTCTGATGCCTTCCATGCCTATCCTCGAAGTAAAAGTTGACTGCAGTCGAAAATAGTATCGCCGGCGACGCGGGTCAAGGGGAAAGTCGACCGCGGTCAACTTTCGTGCTGATCAAGAAGGCTGGAACTATCGCAAGCATGAAAATCCGGGGACATCTTACCTATTTGTAAAGCGATGGAATTAGTAAGGTGTCCCCCGATTTTCGTTGACCGGCCGTTGTCATGCCGCGTTTTGTTAGACCGGTTCATTGGGGCAGACCTCCGATATCGGCGGTATTGTCCTGATGGGTGGCAAAAAAAGTAGCATTTTTGGTCAGATTGTTTACCCGTTATACTTGGTGCGTGCCGCTTCGGTAGGCAGCAGCACAAAGAAGGGCCACGGGCAGGCCAATGAGGATTGTCTCTGATATTTTCCGAGACTTGGCAGAAACCCGAAAATCCAGAATCAGGAAGGAAATCGATGGTTGCTGGAAAGCAAGATTCCATACGCTGCACTGCAATCATCCTGTTATTAATCAGTTTGTAACTGAATAGGTTTAAATGAAAAAATATTATTTCATATTTGTTTTGTGTGTATCAGTATTTTATTCAATTCCAGCTCTTGCAGGAAATAAGCAGGCGGCAATGTACAAAGGTCTGGAGCCTGAAATCTCAACACTCAATGATACCATTAGAATATTGGGAACACCCATATCTAAAAGAATTAACGATAAATTTACCTATTGCAAATATAGAACTGTTGAGGTCGCTGTCGAGAAAAAAAGTGGCAAGGTTGGAATCATAATTATTTACGATCAGACATTTAAAGATGTGAATGGATTTATGATAGGCGATCCCTATGAAAAAATAAGCACTTACCTGAATGATGCGGGGAAAGGAAACGCAATTTTCGATAAAAAGAAGAATGTTATCTATGTTTTCAATCAAGATCTTCTTCTTGAAGAAATAGTATATGGAGTTTTGTCAAAATAGATTGGTAGCTATCAGCTTTCATTGGGCAAAGATGTCGCCTGCCAGAACTCCTTGCTGCAAGCGTAAGTGCGCATGACGGCTGACCCCTGATGAGCAGCCTCGGCGTCAGGGCCCGATGATTCTTGAACCAGATGTCTCCGGGAGCCTTGGATGATCAATGTTTTTGAGCGGCGATTAGAGACGTTGGTGCCAACCCCTTCCTTAAATGTAGCCGTCTCTTTTTAGCGAACGTCCTTTTCTGTGTAAAAAACAATACCTCCTTTATCCCCCCAGATGACCTTGGGGGTGCTCTTTTGTTCATGCCGATACCTGGCAACCATAACCCCATCCCGTTTTTGTGCCGCTTTCCCGGCCTCTGTTTTGCTTGTAACTCCCTTTATTCACAGAAGAAGTGATGTGCAGGCCGCGCTGGGGCTGCTTCTTGGTGAGCAGGGTTTTCCCCGCAGCCACCTGGGAACAATTATGTCGACAGTCAACCTAATTGTCCAAATGTCTACAATAATGAACAGCCGGTGGCGCGCGCTCAATTACGTCACCTGTGATGCTATTAACGGATAACGTTATGATTTTATTTATTTTAAAAATGAAAATTCCGTACTGGCACAGCCCTTGCCTTATATGAGGCAAACGGAGGCGATTTTTTCTTTCCTCCCCAACCACCGCGGACAACGGGCTGGAACGATCCAGTAACATCCCTGAATTATAAGGAGCAAGACAATGAGAAAGGTAGCGATCTACGGCAAAGGCGGCATCGGTAAATCCACCACCACCCAGAACACGGTGGCCGGTCTGGTTGAAATGGGCAAAAAAATCATGGTGGTCGGTTGCGACCCCAAGGCGGATTCAACCCGTCTCCTGCTTGGCGGACTCGCCCAGAAATCGGTCCTCGATACCTTGCGTGAAGAAGGCGAAGACATTGAACTCGATGATCTCCGCAAGATGGGTTACGGCGGCACCTGGTGTGTGGAGTCCGGTGGACCGGAGCCAGGCGTTGGTTGCGCTGGCCGCGGTATCATTACCTCCATTAACATGCTGGAGCAGTTGGGGGCCTATGCCCCAAGCGAAGGCCTTGACTACGCCTTTTACGACGTTCTCGGCGACGTTGTCTGCGGCGGGTTTGCCATGCCGATCCGCGATGGTAAGGCGGAAGAGATCTACATCGTCGTTTCCGGCGAGATGATGGCTATGTATGCCGCCAACAACATCTGTAAGGGCATCATGAAATTCGCCCAATCCGGCACGGTACGCCTCGGCGGCCTCATCTGCAACTCCCGTGCTGTTGATAACGAACGGGAAATGATTGAGGAGCTGGCCAAAAAAATCGGCACCCAGATGATCGCTTTCGTTCCCCGTGACAACGATGTGCAGCGGGCGGAAATCAATCGCAAGACCGTGATCGAGTGGAACCCGGAAGTGAAACAGGCGGATGCCTATCGCGCTCTGGCTCAAGCGATCGATTGCAACCAGAATTTCGTCATCCCCAAACCACTGGCCATTGAAGAATTGGAAACACTGCTTTTGGACTACGGTCTGATGGAAGCATAATCAACGACATACACGAAGGAGATACGACCATGATGATCATGATCAGAGCAATAATCAGGCCCGAAAAAGCAGACGCCGTCCTCGCCGCCCTCATGGATGCCGGCTTTCCCGCAGTAACCAGATATTCGGTGGCTGGCCGGGGCAAGCAACGCGGTATCAAGATTGGTGAAATAACCTATGACGAGATTCCCAAAACCATGCTGATTAGCGTCATCAAGGCCGAAGATAAGGAGTATGTCATCAACACCATCATGAACACCGCCCGAACCGGCACCAAGGGCGCGTTTGGTGACGGCAAGATCTTTATCAGCGATGTGGAATGCGCCTATACCATCAGTTCCGGAATTAAAGAAGGAGCAGCGGAGGTTGCCGCATGAAAGAGGTTATCGCCATTGTGCGGATGAATATGATGAACCAGACCAAAAAGGCACTGACCGAGGCTGGCGTGGATGCGTTTTTCGCCCACGAGGCCAACGGCAGGGGCAAAGGATTTATCAATCCCCAGGTCCTGGCCGGTGCTGAAGATGGGTTTGAAGAGGCCGCTTCCCTCCTCGGGGAGAAAGGAAAGCTCTATCCGAAACGATTGATCACCATTGTTGTTGAAGATGATTTTGTCGACACCGTCGTTGCATCGATCATTAGCGTCAACAAGACCGGAAAACCCGGCGACGGCAAGATCTTCATCCTGCCGATCGGTGACGCTGTCCGCGTTCGAACGGGCGAATCCGGTATGAAATCAATATCCTGAGCCCTAGGAGACTATACAAATGGCAACTGCAAAGAAAAGGCTCGTCCAGTGGGAACCCACTGATATCAAAAAAGAGCTGCTCAAACAATATCCGCCCAAAGTAGCGCGTCGGCGGGCTAAACAGATCCTCATCCACGAGGCCCTGGGCAACGAAGTCCCGGAGATCGTCGCCAATGTGCGGACTATCCCCGGTATCATCACCATGCGCGGCTGCACCTATGCCGGTTGCAAGGGGGTTATCATGGGGCCGACCCGGGACATCGTCAACCTGGTGCATGGACCCATCGGCTGCAGTTTTTACGCCTGGCTGACCCGGCGCAACCAGACCGATGCCGGCGTTGATGGCGAGAACTACATGACCTACTGCTTCTCCACCGACATGCAGGATTCAGATATCATTTTCGGCGGGGAGAAGAAGCTGGCGGCCGCGATTCAGGAGATCTACGACCTGTTCCACCCCAAGGCGATCACGGTGTTCGCCACCTGTCCGGTGGGGCTGATCGGCGATGATATCCATACCGTTTCCCGCAACATGAAGGAAAAGTTCGGTGACTGTAATGTCTTTGCCTTCAGCTGTGAAGGCTACAAGGGTGTTTCCCAGTCTGCTGGCCATCATATTGCCAATAACCAGGTTTTCGCCCATATGGTTGGTGAGAACAACGACGAAATGGCGGGTGAGTACAAGATCAACCTGCTGGGTGAATACAACATCGGCGGCGACGGTTTCGAGATCGACCGGATTCTGAAAAAGTGCGGCATCACCACCATCTCCACCTTTTCCGGCAACTCGACCTACAATCAGTTTGCTTCGGCCCACATGGCCGACTTAAGTTGTGTCATGTGCCACCGTTCCATCAACTACGTGGCTGACATGTTGGAAACCAAGTTCGGGATTCCGTGGGTCAAAGTGAATTTTATCGGCGCAAAATCGACCGCCAAGTCGCTGCGCAAGATTGCTGCCTATTTCGGTGATCAGGCGCTGATCGACCGGGTCGAGGCAGTAATCGCCGAGGAAATGCCGGCAGTAGAAGCGGTTTGTAACGAGGTCCTGCCGCGCACTCAGGGCAAGACCGCCATGATCTTTGTCGGTGGCAGTCGGGCGCATCACTACCAGGATCTGTTTGCCGAGATGGGCATGAAGACGGTGAGCGCCGGCTACGAGTTCGCCCATCGCGACGATTACGAGGGACGCGATGTCCTCCCCTTTCTTAAGGTGGATGCCGACAGCCGCAATATCGAGGAGTTAGAGGTCGAAAAGGATGAGGCCCGCTACCGGGCACGCAAGACGCCTGAAGAAATGCAGGCCTTGGAAGCGTCAGGCTACAAGTTCAAGGAATACGAGGGCCTCCTCCCGGACATGGAAAAGGGATCGATCATTGTCGACGATCTCAACCAGTACGAAGCGGAGAAACTGGTCGAACTGATGAAGCCGGACATCTTCTGCGCTGGTATCAAAGAGAAATTTTCCATCCAGAAATTGGGCATCCCCATGAAACAGCTGCACAGCTACGATTCCGGCGGACCTTATGCCGGGTTTAAGGGCGCGGTCAATTTCTACCAGGAGATCGACCGGCTGGTCAACAGCAAGGTCTGGAGCTACATGAAGGCCCCCTGGCAGGAAAGCCCCGAACTCTCAGCCACCTACGTGTGGGAATAAAGCATCAACCAAGAGGGCAAGACAATGCTACTTCGACATACACCCAAAGAAATAACCGAGCGCAGTGCCGTGACCATCAATCCGGCCAAGACCTGCCAGCCTATCGGCGCTATGTACGCGGCACTGGGCATCCATGGCTGTCTCCCCCACAGCCATGGATCCCAGGGCTGCTGCGCCTACCATCGCAGCGCCTTGACCCGGCACTACAAGGAACCTGTTTCCGCCTCTACCAGTTCGTTCACCGAAGGTTCGTCGGTGTTCGGTGGGCAGGCCAACCTGCTCCAGGCCATCAATAATATTTTTACCGTGTACAACCCCGAAATTATCGCGGTGCATACGACTTGTCTGTCGGAGACCATCGGCGACGACCTCAACCAGATCTTTGACAAGGCGCAGAAGGAAGGTACCGTGCCTCCGGGTAAGACCCTGGTTGGTGCCCCGACCCCGAGTTATGTCGGCTCGCATGTGACCGGTTTTTCCAACATGGTCAAGGCCATGGCCAACCTAGCGGAACCCACGGGCAAGAAAAACGGTAAGGTCAATGTCATCCCCGGCTGGGTCGAACCCTCGGACATGGAAGAGATCAAGCGCCTAGCCAAATTGGTCGGCGCGGGGATCACCCTGTTCCCCGACACCTCGGGCGTGCTCAACGGCCCGTTGTCCGGCGAATATAAGATGTTTCCTGATGGGGGGGTGACTGTCGCGGAGTTGAAGGGCTGTGGCGATGCCATCGGCACCCTGGCCCTGGGCGAATGGTGCTCAGCCGATGCTGCCCGCCTGCTCGACACCAAGTACAAGGTGCCGTGCAAGATCCTGGACATGCCCTTTGGGCTCAAGGCCACCGACCGTTTCATCGATGCCCTGCGGATCATCAGCGGTACCGTGGTCCCGGATGAGATTACCTATGAGCGTGGCCAGCTGGTGGATCTGATCTCCGACATGCACCAGTATTTCTACCACAAGAAGGTGGCGATTTACGGTGATCCGGATCAGCTGATTGCCATGACCGAATTTCTGGTCTCTATCGATATGTGCCCGGTGCATATCATAACCGGCACCCCCGGCAAGCGTTTTGAAGAGCGCATCAAGGAATTGACCAAGGATATGCCTTTTGCGGTCAATGTCCGGGCCAAGGGCGATATGTTCCTCCTGCACCAGTGGATTAAGAACGATCCGGTGGATCTGCTTATCGGCAACTCCTACGGCAAGTACATCGCCCGGGATGAGGATATCCCTTTTCTTCGCTGGGGTTTCCCGATCCTTGACCGGCAGGGGCACCAGTATTTCCCGACCGTCGGCTACAAGGGCGGCCTGCGCTTGCTGGAGAAGATCCTCAATCTTTTGCTTGATCGCAAGGATCGGGATGATCCGGAAGAGAAGTTTGAGCTGGTGCTGTAACTGTCATGGTCCGGCGGAGGGCGTTTTTTGGGCCTCTCCTTAGTCCTCTGCCGGATCTTTTTTGTATCACCCATAAACCGGGCGAATTGTCATGACTATTATCCCCTTCCCCAGTGCAGCCCGATGTGCCGCTCCGGCCTCCAAAGCCGTCCCGGACACCCTGATTCTGCCGATTGCGCCCCAAGCGGTTGGTGGTTTGCGTTTTGCCTCCGGCAAGAAGGCGGTTCAGACCCTGTCACCGGTTGCGGCCCTGGAGGAGATGGGGCGCTTTCGGGGGTTGAACGGGGTGGAGTTGGACGGTCCTGGTGATCCCCTGGCTACGATCGACGCAACCCTTGCGACCATAGCCTTACTGAAACAGCAGTATCCGATGGTACACATCAGTCTGACCACGCTGGGAATCGGCGGCGAACAGCATACAGCCGGACTGGCAGCCGCTGGACTGGGCAGCATTAACGTGCTGGCCGATACCTTTGATCCGGCCCTTGCCGAAAAACTCTATGCCTGGATTCGTCCGGGCAAAAAGACGGTGGCCTTGCAAAAAGTGGTACCTCTGTTGCTGGCAGAACAGGTTAAAACGGTGCGGGCCATGGCAGCGGCAGGCGTGGTCGTGACCATTCGTACCACTGTCTATCCCGGAATCAATGCCCATCAGGTGGGCGAGATCGCCGAGACCATGGCGGCATTGGGGGCAAGAGCAATGGAACTGTTGCCCTATTGCCCCGATCCCCAGCAAGCCGATGGTCCTTCGTCACCCACCCGGATGCAGATGGAGCAGATCGGTACCTTAGCCGCACCGCACCTTGCCCTCAGTATCCGGCAGGCCGCAGATTGCGGCTGTTCATCCGGATCCGCCTGCGGTGCCGGAATATCGGCGCAGCCGGGATTGCCCCAGCCCAGCACGGAGCGTCCCCGAGTGGCGGTGGTGAGTGCAACCGGCATGGAGGTCGATCTCCATCTCGGTCAGGCAAAAACGATTCTGATCTACGGGCCCAGGGCCGATGGCCTCACCTGCCTGCTGGAAACGCGCCAGGCGCCGGATCCGGGCAGCGGCGAAGCCAGATGGGAGCAGTTGGCCGCTACCCTGCACGACTGTTTTGCCCTGCTGACCGCCAGTGCCGGGCAGCGTCCGAGGGAAGTGCTTGGCACTGCCGGTATCCGGGTCCTTATCACCGAGGAAAATATCGAAGGTACAGTCGATGTCCTCTACGGCGGCGGCAAGAAACAGAAGTGCGGTAAATAACTCAACAAAGAACTCTATTTATAGAAAGGAATACGATCATGGCTCTACCCGAAAAACAGATCTTGGTGTGTCAGAGTTTTCGCTCGAAAGGCGACCCTAAAGGCATCTGCCATAAACAGACCGATGGTTTTCTCCAATATATCGAAGAAGAAATCCTGGACCGGGGCCTTGATATCATGGTCGTGGCCACCGGCTGTCTCAAGCAATGCGAGTCCGGGCCGATTATGGTGGTGCAGCCCGAAAACTGGTGGTTCAAGGGTGTTGACAGCACCGATGCCATCGACGCCATTCTCGACGGCCTTGAGGACGGCGAGCCGGCGACAGACTATCTCATCGAGTAGGCATACCGTTCCATGCCCATTCTGCGCAAAGCCCGGCAGCACGACCTGGATCGTCTGACGGCTCTCCTCAGACTCCTTTTTACCATTGAAGAAGATTTCAGCTTCAATGAACAGAAGCAGCGGCAGGGGCTCTTTTTATTGTTGGACAGCGACCGGGGGTGCGTCCTGGTGGCCGAAGAGACCGGGCAGGTCATCGGCATGTGCACCGGTCAACTGGTGATTTCAACCGCCGAGGGGGGACCTTCGGTCCTGGTCGAGGATGTGGTGGTCGATCCTGCCCACCGGGGCCAGGGCATTGGCCGCGCCCTGATGAACACCATGGCGGGTTGGGCCTTGGAGCAGGGCGCAACCCGCTTGCAGCTTTTGGCCGATAAAAACAATGGTCCGGGGCTGGACTTTTACGAGCGTCTTGGCTGGCGGACGACCGCGCTCATCTGTTTGCGGCAGCATCTCATTGGGTAATTGAGTAGTAAGAAACATCATAACCAAGGCGCACCAATGGAGGCACCCATGATAAACCCCCTGCATCCCGCACTCGTCGGATTCGCCGACATCCGGCCCCAGGCCATTGATGACTGGGGCCAGTACCGGCTGGAGGGCGAGCAGTTTCTCAATCTCGCCGAAGGTGCTTTCCTGAACAAGAAAAAGGCCTTCACCACCGAAATCCTCTACAATCTCATCGCCATGGCCATTGAAAAGCTGGTGATGGGCGCCCTCATGGAGATCGGCCGTCTCCCGTACAACCACACCATGCACGACCTGGTGGCCGCACTTGAGGAATGGCTGCCGGAGACGATCCGGGGCCTGGAGGAAGCTGTACGGGCACTCGACAGCTATCAGGAAATCTGCGATCCCTATAATTGCACCATCAAAGTGCCAACGACCGTGGAAATCAAAAATATGCTGGATTTGGCCCGGAGACTTGAGCAGCGTCTTGCTGCTTCCTAGGCCCCATTTTTTCAGTGTTGACAGATATGATCAGGGCTATGTGTATGTGTGTTACACGTTTCTCCGTTGTCCTGGAGTTCATCACGCAAATAGAGTTCTACGGCATTTTTAGCCGTCCCTGATGCGCCCTTAATTGTTTTAATGCCATTGCTTGTCAGGACATTTACGGCCCCGTTACCAATACTGCCAGCAATCAAAATTTTCACCCCGCTCTGGGCGAGTGTGCTGGCGATATTTGATTTGCAGCCACAGCCAGCTGCAGAGGCCATCGTTTCTTCAGTTTTGATTGTTTTGCCCTCGATAGTATAAATCGTATACTTTTCACAATGGCCAAAGTGCTGATCGATTTGATCTCCGATTGTGGGAATTGCTATCTTCATGACGTCTTCTCCTTCATTTTTGAGGCGGATGTTGCCGCCAGTTATTCTCAACGCTTTTCCGTTTAAGAGGGCATTGGCTGTTTTTTGTCGGGCAGAGGCTATGATGCGACCAAAGGTTTGGCGTGAAATGCCCATCGCACGAGCTGCTGCGTCCTGATACAGACCCTCTAGGTCAGCAAGTCGCAGGGCTTCAAGTTCGTCAAGACTCAGAATGATTTCTTCCAGTTTGTGCAACGGGATACCGTTCGGCTTGAAAACCTCATACCCGGAAACGTTGTGTATAGTTTTTTTGCAGCACGGACGAGGCATATCCAAATCTCCTTAAAAGAGACGTTACGGGCATATGCCCATAACGTCAAGCGTAAAAATTGTCCAACAATGAAAAAAGGCAAAAAAAAGGGGAGGGGAAAATAATGTGTAGGTGGTTCTGTCGGTAGGGTTCGGACTGCTATTGAAAACTAATGTGGTTATACTAATGAGATAGCCTGCCAAGCAGGCAACCTGCACCGCATGGTACCCGTATCTCAAATGCCGGGAGGGCTCCAGCGTAAGACTTTATATGCAATCCTGGGACTCCCGGGGAAAAGAAGATTGACAGCGCGTGAAGATTCGGGCTAGAATAGGCCCGATTATAGGTATTGATAACATTGAGAAAATGGCGGAAGTGCATGGGAATCGAACCCACCTGCCGAGTTATTCGCCCGGCACACCGGATTTGAAGTCCGGGAAAGCCACCAGCGCCCTTTCCACTTCCGAAGTGAGCTGATATCTAATAGTTATCGACCAGAAAAACAACTTTTTATTAATTGCCCCCTGTAAAACAGCGCGACAGGAAGACTGACAGGAAGGGCAAAACACCCACCCCCCTAATTTATTCAATGGAATGTGAGCAACTAATACGCCTTATCAAGGACTGGTATGTTCGGGTCAAACAGGAAACAATGGCTCCTGCCCGCATGATGCAGTTTGTTGATCAACACGTCAAAGGGTGCCGAACCTGCCAGGCGGACCTCCTGCTTCCCGAGGAAGTAGAAAAAATAAGAGAGTTCGTCCTCCCAGAATCAAAAATCCCCAAAACGGTACGTTCTTCGGACGACGATTCGACCCCGGAAATCTCTCCAACTGAAGGTGACGAGCCTGATGAGGACAACGAGTTTTCCGATGATAGCGATGAAGATCTGGATGACCCTTTAGACGACGAGGATAATCTGAGCGACGACGATATAATTTAATCAAATGCTCGGCCTTGCCCCCCAAAGTAGAAACTCCCTGCCGCACATCTGCCCCCATACACCGGATTGCTAAGAGTTTTCCTGCCTATCGCCTTCATGGGAATCTAGAAAAAAACAGGATGCCTCTTTAGGGACGTGTGCTCAGCCACGTTCTTTCTTAAAGAAGGTGGGATATTTTAGACAAAATTGATGCTGCGATTTTTGTCGCGTCGCAAACAGCCGATCAGAGATTAACATTAAAAGAAATTAGTTCGAGTTCAGGAAAACATCATGCCTGCATGCCGTACCGCTTTCCCTGCCTACCTGATGAGTTTGAGGGGAATTCTGTTCTTTGTATCGATACTGCTCACGCCACTTGCAGTGGAAGCCGAAGATACCGGACCGCTTCTCATCCAACAGCGTCTTGAACAGCTGTATTTCGAAGAGCAGGATAAGGTAGGCCAGGAGCCTATTTATGCCGCCAGTTACCTCCTGGATCTGTACCGTAAAAATCAGTTCCAACTGCTCTGGACGAGTCAAGACAACATCAGCCAGTTGCTTGCCGCCATAATAACCAGTGCCGAGGAAGGGCTGATACCCGACGATTATCACCTCAAAGCCATCACCCGGCAGGGTAACGAGCTGAAAGAAGCTGCAGCCTCGTCCATAGCCAAAATGGTGGAATACGACCTGCTGCTCTCCGATGCCCTGGTCCTGCTTGGTCAGCATAAAAGGTACGGCAAGGTCGATCCCCGCGAGGTCGAAGAAAAACACAACCTTGAACCGGCTGTTCCCCGCGTCTCGCCCAGCGATATCTATCTCACCGCGATCAAAACCGGCACAGTCCGGATGACTCTGGATAAACGCTCCCCTGATCATCAAGCCTATCTCAATCTCAAACAAGCTTTGAACCAATACCGGCAGATTGCCAGTAAGGGCGGCTGGCAACAGGTTCCCTCGGGACCAAGCCTTAAGCCGGGCATGCGGGACGACCGGGTAGCGGCGATGCGCAAACGGCTGACTATTACCGGTGACTACCCGTATAAAGCTTCCAGCGATCCCGCTTTTTTTGATGACAACCTGGCTGCTGCCGTCAAATCCTTTCAAACCAGGCATCACCTGGAACCTGATGGCTTCGTGGGGAAAACGGCCATCAACGCCATGAACGTCTCCGTGGCGGACAGGATCAACCAAATTCGGGTCAATATGGAACGAACACGGTGGGTTATCCATGACATGCCCAGTTCCAGCCTCATTGTCGACATCGCTGGTTTCAGGCTGCAGTACTACCATCAAAATAAGCTGACCTGGTCCAGTAAAGTCATGGTCGGCCAGCCCTTTCATCAGACCCCGGTATTTCGGTCGGCCGTCACCTATCTGGTGCTCAATCCAACCTGGACGATCACCCCCGATATTGTGAAGAACGAAACGGTCCCCAGTATCATTAAGGATAAAAATTATCTTCAAAAACAGCGCCTTCGAATTCTTGACGGTAGTGGAGCTGAAGTTAATCCAACCTCAATTCCCTGGAACCAGTACCTGGGAAAACATTTTCCCTACACACTCCGGCAAGATTCAGGAATTGATAACTCGCTCGGCCTGATCAAGTTCATTTTCCCCAACACCTACCATGTGTATCTTCATGACACCCCGAGCAAATCATTGTTCGGCAGGACCCAACGCGCCTTCAGCCACGGGTGCATACGGATGCAGAATCCCCTGGAACTTGGGAAAATGATCATCTCCAATGACCCTGGCAACCCCACGAACGGAGAAAAATTCGACCAGATCATTGCTTCTGGTAAAACAACGACGGTCATTCTCAAACAGCCGCTGCCGATCTTTCTCATGTACCTGACCACCAATGTCCAAGATGGGGTTGTGCTGTTTAAACCCGACCTCTATAATCGCGACCAGGGGATCTCCGATGCACTGAACAGGCCGTCCTCGCACCTGGAACAAATGGAGCAGCCTCTTGAGATTAAAGGACAAAGCTCGACCATGACTGACAAATATCAAAAAGCCATTTAACGCAGTCCCGGACTGTTGGCACAACAGGATTTGTTCATTATGCGCAGGATACCTTGTGAACTCACCCTTGGAAATGGCGGTGATGTCATTGCCATGGTGCAGCTGGACGACGACGGCACGCTCCACATCCCCCGATATGCGACCTACGGCAGTTTTCAGGAAGGGGTATTGAAATGCAGGGTCATGGTTCCTGAGGATCAGGAGTCTGTCCGTCAGGAGGTTTGGGGAGAAGAGCCCAGCGCACAATAACTCCATTCCGAAGGGGGCGGGCTCTGTCTATGAGTACCGCAGCCGCAAGGAACACCTCAATCCCGATTCTCCGGGGTTGATCCCGTACATCCGTATTTCTTCCTCATCCCAACAGGGTTACCGGTTTTTGGCGAATCACCGACTCAGCCGTTAAAAGGGCGATCACGGCACAGATCAGGGGGGGGGCGACCAGCAGCAGGAGCCCCGACTGCCACTGGAAGTGCCAGATTGTATCAAACATCAGCCAGGCCACACCACCGGAACACCCATAGCTCAAGAGGATGGCGGCAAGGGCAGCTGTTCCCCCCAGGAAACTGAACTCCAGCATGACGAGTGTCCGGATTCTGCCGATCCCGGCCCCCAGGACCTTGAGCAGGTTGATTTCCTGCTCACGTCGCAGCGCCTCATGACGGGCGATCGAAATCACGGCGACCAGCCCTGTCGCTAGGGCAAGGCCGGCCATGAACCGCAGCGAGTTGGTCAGCTTACCCGCAATATCCCCCAACTGTTCGACCATTCTGGTCACATCAATGACCGAGATATTTGCAAAGGCACCTGCCAGTCGGTTCACCACCTCCTGTTTTTCTTCCGGGCTAATCCGACTCACCGAGGCCAGGTACGTCTTGGGGGCATCATCCAGCACGCCCTTTTGCAGCAGCAGGAAAAAATTGGGCTGAAAACTGTTCCAACGCACCTTGCGCAGATTGACAATCCGTCCTTGTAACACAATCCCCTGTATATCCAAGGCCAGCTGGTCGCCTATGTTAACCCCCAGCCGTTCGCTGAACTGTTGCTCCATCGAGATTTCAAAGGGCTGACTCGTCTCCCCTGACCAGGGGGTTGTACGCATCGGTTTGCCTTGCACCACGGTCTCGGAGGCCTCCAGCTGCTCCCGGCTGGAAAAATTAAACTCCGTCCGCTGGAAGACACCCTTTTCGGCCCCCTGATGCTGACTTCGCCACTGGCTAAAAGGCACTGCGTTGACGCTGACGATCCTGCCCTGAACCATGGGGGCAAGGGGTGAAAGGATCGGATTGGTCCCTTGGAAAAAGGAGCGCAGCGGTTGCTGCTGTTCTTCCTGGATATCGAGCAGAAAAAAGACCGGCAGTTCCATGTTTTTCGGCTGGCCGATCTCCGCAATCAGCCCTTTTTCTATCTGGGGGACAAGATTCACCAGCAGCATGGCAGTGGCAATGGCCACAAAAACAGCGATGGCCGAGACCCGGTTCCGATAGAGATTGCGCCAGACTATCTTCCAGGTCAGGCTGCTGGTCTGGGACCATTGGCGGCAGCGGGTGAGGATGAGGCTGGCAACCAGGGCGAAAAAAAAGATCAGGGCAACGAGGCCTGAGGTGAACACGGCCCCCTGTTTGAGCGAACCGCTCAAGGCGGTGGCCAGCAGGGCCAGCATGAGCAGGGCCGGCAGTATACTGGCCAGCAGGAGCCCGGTCCGTGGCCCGTGAGTGTCGCCATTGCTGGCATCTTCCTGGAGAAGGTACAGTGGGCGCACTTGTAAGAGGCGCAGATAGACGGGCAGGCAGAACAGGAGGCTACCGACGGACCCGACCAGCACGGTGACGAGTGCGCTGGCAGGGTCAACAGCCAGCTTAAGGTCCTGCGGGATGATGCCTGTGAAGATGCGGCCAAAGAACGGCAGCAGCAACCAGGCCAGGATGATCGCAAAGCAGGCTGCTGCAAGGCCCAGCAGGGATAACTGTCCGGCGGAAAGGGCCAGGCATTGGCGGCGGCTCGCGCCAAGGCTGAGCAGGATGGCCATTTCTTTTAATTTGGCCAGCAGATGTTCCCGAAAGAGATAGGCCGCGGCCATGCCAGAGAGCAAGAGCGAGACCATACTGGCAAAGCCGAGAAATTTGCTGAAATACCCGACCACCCGGCCGAGGCGACGGTTGACGTCGAGGGTATTGGCGACCCGAATATCGGGAGATTTCCCCGTGTTTCCGGTCAAGGCCGTGTTGAGACGGGCGAATACCTGCGTGGCATCGGCAACGGCCGGCAGCCGGATGAAGCGTTTGTAGGTTATCCTGCTGCCGAAGCGGATTAGGCCTGAATCTTTTAACTGATTCATCCCCATGTATATTTTTGGCGCCAGGAGAAGGGCGGTCAGCTCACTGCCGGGATCTTGGTCAAAAAAATAGGTTCCCTCGTATTCGGTCTGGCCTATTTTTAAGGTTCCGCCCGGCTGCAGTCCAAAGGAGCGGGCCGTCTCCCGGCTCATCAGCAGTTTTCGTTCCTGCTGCAGACCGGTAATCACCTGGGCATGGGAAAGGGTCCCCGGATAGCGAAAGGTCCCGTACAGGGGATACGAACCATCAACCGCCACAATCTGGATCAGTTTGGCAATGTTGTCGCCTTTGACCATGGAATAGAAGGCCACCTGCTCCGAAGAGGTGCTGTCGGGTCCGGTTATCTCCCGGCAGGTCGCCACTTCCTGTTCGGTCAGAGGACGGGAGCTCTGGAGTACCAGGTCTGCGGTGAGCATTTCTCTGAGATGACTGTCGAGGTGACGGTGCAGTGAACTGCCAAAAGAGCCGATCACCAGGAAGCCCGTGAGGCCCAAGGCGAGATTGACGATAAACAGCAGGGTGAAGCGCCGGTTGCGGGAGAGGTCCCGCCAGCCGAGCCGCAGCAGAACGTTCACCGCAAGATACCTCGCTCGAGTCGCAGCTGGTGGGTGCAGCGTCCTGCAAGTTCCTGATTATGGGTGACCACGAGCATGGTCATCTGTACCTTGGCCACCAGAGCAAAAAGAAGATCGGCAATCTCCCGGCCCGTAGTTACGTCAAGATTGCCGGTCGGCTCATCGGCCAGAAGGACAACCGGTTCCACCACCAGGGCCCTGGCGATCGCCACCCGTTGGCATTCGCCGCCGCTGAGCTGCCCGGGCAGATGGTTGCGGCGCGCCGACAGGCCCACTTGTTCGAGGATTGCATCGATTTTTTCACGGCTGCACGGGCGGCCTAACAGTTCCAGCGGCAGGCTGATATTCTCTTCGGCGGACAGATGCGGCAGCAGATGAAACTGCTGAAAGATAATTCCGATATTCTCTGCGCGAAAACGGGTCAGTTGGGCCTCGGTCATGGCGACCAGGTCGGAACCGTTGACCACCAGGCGCCCCTGGTCCGGCCGGTCCAGTCCGGCCAGCAGGGCGATCAAGGTCGATTTGCCGCTGCCGGACTGACCGGTGACTGCCAGGGTGGCACCGGCCGCCAGCGCGCAATTGATCCCGGTCAGCACAGGTATGGTTCCTGATCCCGGCTGCGGATAGGCCTTGTGCAGATTTTCGATCTGAACGATCATGCCGGCCATGTGCTCTCCTGGGGTACGTTCACGGTTGTTTTGCTGCATGGGGAGTAGAGAGATGTTGCTTGAGCAGGGGATAGACCTGCAGGGCGATCTTGCGGTGGCCATCGGCATTGGGGTGGATGCCGTCGGCCTGATTCAGGGCTGCAACGCCGCCAACCCCTTCCAGCAGGAAAGGAATCAGTTCGATTGTATACTGAGCCGCAAGATCGCGGTATACCTTGCGGAAGGCGTCGGTGTAGTCATCGCCGTAATTGGGCGGCAGCTCCGTGCCGGCCAGAATCACGGTCATGCCCTGCGCTTGGGCAACGCTGATCACCTCCGCCAGATTCTTTGCCATTTCCTCGATAGTGAGGCCGCGCAGGCCATCGTTGGCGCCGAGAGCCAGAAACAGCACCGAGGGATGGATCTTCCCGTACCATTTCAGCCGCGCCATGGCACTGGCCGAGGTGGAGCCGCTGATGCCGCCATTGACAATGCGAACATCCACTATCCCGTCCCGGGCAAGCATGGCGCCGAGCAGCTGCGGATAGGATTCCTCCGGCTCAACGCCCAAACCGGCGGTCAACGAATCTCCTAGGAAGAGGACGACTCGTTCCGCCTGCGCAGCCAGAGGGACGCAATGCATCAACAAAAATATCAAAAGAATGACTCGAACTTGACGCATGATTTTTTCCTGACGTGGACAATGGGCTAGAGCCGAATGTCCCTATTATGCCCATGAATCTGCTTTTCACAAGTAGAACTTACCGTTGCCTGTTACCTACATAAATATCGCAGGGAACGTCTCCTCGGGGAGAAATAGGTAAGGTGTCCCCCTGTTTTGATCGACCAGGGTTTGTCATAAAGTAACTTTCGGCAAGTTGGGTGATCAAAACAGGGAAGCTCGAAAAGCGTAATTTCAGACAGTTACAACGCGGTTAGCTGGAAGTAAGGCTTCGAACTGCTCAATCGGCACCGGCTTGCCGAACAAGTAGCCCTGGAAATTCGTACACCCTTTTTTTTTCAAGAGATTCTTCTGCGCTTCTGTTTCTACACCCTCGGCGATGACATCCAGATTCAGGCTTCGGGCCATGGCGATGATAGTGCGTACAATCGCCTTGTCGCTGTTGTTGTCGGCCAAGTCGCGGATAAACGATCGGTCAATCTTGAGCTGATCGAGCGGAAGTTGTTTGAGGTATTGCAAGGATGAGTAGCCCGTGCCGAAGTCATCCAGCGAAAACTTGACGCCAACGGCGTTGAGTGCGTCCATCGCCGCAACAATTTCGCTGACGTTATCCAGCAGCATGCCTTCAGTCAACTCCAGCTTAAGCAGGCTCGGGTCGACAGCATTGCGTTGCAGGACAGCTTTCATTTGCTCAACGAAATCGGTCTGGAGAAATTGTTTGGCACTGATGTTCACCGAAAGAATAAGGTTACGGGTAAGCGTATTTTTCTGCCAGGCCTTGAGTTGGGCGCAAGCCGTCTCAATAACCCATTGTCCGATAGGGCGGATCAACCCGGTTTCTTCCGCCAGCGGAATAAACTGGAGAGGAAGCACCATGCCGCGTTCGGGGTGTCTCCAGCGGATCAGCGCCTCGGCTCCAATGGGTTGGTGCAAACCATTGACCTTGATTTGATAGAATAACTGAAACTCGTTGCGATCTATCGCTTTGCGCAGCTCGGTTTCGAGGGATGTGCGCGCATCAATGGCCGCCTGCATCTGCGGATCGAAGAACCGTACAGTGTTGCGCCCTGCCTTCTTCGCTTGATACATGGCGATGTCGGTTTGTTTGAGCAGTTCTTCAACCGTTTGCGAGTCTCTATTGAAGAGACTGACGCCGATACTGGAAGAACTGTGATATTCGTACGAATCCAGCTGGTAAGGCTGGCTGAGAGTTTCTCGGATTTTCTCACCGACGGCTTCTGCTTGAGCCGCCGCTTCTATGGGGGCGTTGCTCAAGTGTTCCAGCATTACCACGAACTCGTCGCCGCCGATACGGGCGATGGTATCACTCTCGCGTACGCAGGACTCCAAACGTTTAGCAACCTGCTGCAGCATCAAATCACCCTTGTCGTGCCCCAAGGAATCATTGAGGGTCTTAAAATTATCTATATCAATGAAGAGCAGCGCCCCGGCCTGCCTGGTCCGTATTCTCGATATCAAGGCTTTCTTCAGTCGCTCTAAAAGAAGTCGTCGATTAGGCAATTGAGTGAGCGGGTCGCTGGTTGAGAGCGCTTGCAAAGCGTTATTCATTCTCTCGAGCATTTCGTTCTGCTCGGCGAGTTTAAGGTTGATGAGGCTGAGTTCGTTTTCCTGGCATTTTCTCTTGTTGATATTGAACGTCACACCAATAAATCGTTTGCCGTGATCAACTCCGCTGCTTTTCATAATCTTGCCGTAATTGGCGTACCAGACCCAGGAACCGTTTTTGGCGAGTAACCTGAATTCGTTTCGGTACTCCGACGTTGCACCCGTCAGATGCTCGTTGATCGCTGCTTTGATTACGGGAATATCTTCCGGATGAACGATGGCGAACATGTCGTCAATGTACTCAAAGGATTCCTTTTCATTGTAACCAAGCTCGGCAAAGGTTTTCAGTGCCTTACGAGTCACCTCGCCGGAAACGAGATCGTTTTCCCAAAGATCGAGCCCGGCTGCTTCCAAGGCAAGCTCCAGGCGATCCTTGTTGAGATCCTCTTCACTCATCGTTGCGTCTCCCGAGTCTGTTTTAACCAGAGTAAGGGAGGGCGCCAGCATATCCGATACTACGCAATAGACCGGCAAACGATGCGGCAACACCGGTTGCTTTGTAGAGTTTCGGTGCCGCATCGACTTTGATGACACTGACGGGTCGCCCAGTGCTCTTGCCTGTGCCCGGATCGAAATACCCCGCCAAATCATCGGTCGCATTGGAGAAGCCTCGGCCGTTGCTTTCAGAGTAGTAGCAGATTGAGTCCGGTGCGATGATGTCCGGCACGCTGCTCAGGCTTGAATACATGATCAGGCTTTCGTTCAGGGTATAGAGGTAGTGCGTTTCCGTGCTGCTGTTCGGATCGGGGGTGCTGTCCAGGCGAATGATGCCGGTGTCGAGAGAGCCACTGGTCGTCGACTGCGTGACGCCCGTGATGTAGAAGTTGGTGATGATGGGGGTCGCCGCTCGTCCCGTAAGGTTTACGATCCGAAGCGCGACTTGAGCCGTTGTAGGAGGCATTGCCGAGGTTACCAGGAACTGGCCAAGGGCCCATGTTTGACTGAGTGTTCCGGCAAGGTAGTTGCCAGTCAAAGCAAAACCATTGCTCGGATTGGATGGCCACAGCGCAATCCCCGAAAAACTCCCAAAGGCAGACACTATGCCGCCAGCCAGTGATTCAATCAGCGCCGCAGTCTCTGCATGCAACGTGGCGGACTGCATTATCGACGTCGGCCCGGTATCATTGGCCAGTGAGCAGGGGCTCGTTGCGAGTGATGCGCTGCCGCCATATGTGGTTTGTGGTAGTTCCGGCACGGCTCGTCCTGCCCCGTCGCCATCGACAACCCATTGAATAGCGTTGCCGGATTTGGCTGCCGCCAGCAGTGGGACGATCGAGTTGATTGCACCTATTTCCACCGGAATGACGCATCCCAGAGTGGCACCCGTCGCTTGCTCGAAAGTGCTGACGGTATTGGCGATGGAGTTTTCCACGTCGGCCAGTGTCATGCAGTCGGCAGCATCCGGCGAACCCATCAAGGCCAGCACGCAGCAGTTTGTCATGCCGTCGTAATCCTGTACTGGAACAGTGCCTTTCCAACCGGTGGCCGCCAGCTCCTGGAGTACGTTTACGGCATCGCAATAGCTGCCACCTCCGCCACTGGCGAGGATTGCAGCACCTGCGGCAATGTATTGAAAATCGGTTACCCCGTACTCATGAATGGCCATGGCTTCCTCCTTCTTGGCAAGGTAATAAGGATTGTTTGTCCGGGAATCCTGAGGAAATGGCCCTTCTTGCCAGAGCCATTTGACCCATCGTTGCTAAGCTACCCTTTCATATCGTTATATGCACTTTTTTTGTATTGATAGTAATGGTTCTGCCCAATTTTCAGTTATTGCTTCGGTGTTTACATAACGAAATCATGCAGCATATCGAACAAGTGTATGTTTGAAGTGTAGCTTTTGTGGAGAATACAGGGAATACAGGGACACCTTACCTATTTATCCTTGCCGACCTCCTTCGCCTGCTGTAATGTCATCGCATGCCACGAATCGCACGCTTGATAGCCCCAGGGATCCCTCATCACGTCACTCAACGCGGAAATCGACGGATGGAGACCTTCTTCCGTGATGAAGATTACCATGCCTACCTGGCCCTGATGGCCGAGTGGTGCCGTAAATTCCACGTCACTGTTTGGGCGTATTGCCTGATGCCTAATCATATCCATCTGATTGCTGTTCCGGAAACCGTGGATGGCTTACGGCAGGCGATCGGGGAAGCGCACCGAAGATACTCCTCCATGATCAACCGTCGCCAAGGATGGACAGGGCATCTGTGGCAGGGCAGGTTTTCATCGTTTCCAATGGATGAGCAGTATCTGTTAGCAGCGGCCAAGTACATCGAAATGAATCCGGTGCGGGCCAATCTCGCTCCTGATCCATACGCATGGCAATGGAGTAGCGCCCAGGCACACGCCGCCGGGAAGGACGACCTTCTTGTCAAGGTTTCTCCTCTTCTGGAAATGGTGGGGAAGTGGCAACGGTTTTTATCCGATGCAGACGATGCGGATGCTTCGCTGATCCGCCGCCATGAGCGTACTGGGCGGGCCTTGGGTGGAGATTCGTTTTTGGAGTCGCTGGAAAAGTCACTCATGCGAACAGTGAAACCGCTGAAAGCCGGACGCAAGAGGAACTTGGAAAAATAGGTAAGGTGTCCCCTTGTTTTAAATTAACGGTAACCATTCAGAATCGTTTTAGAGGACTGACGACCATGACAACGAACCTTATTTCTCGCCCCTCTAAGCGCCGCCTGGGCATAAAAAAGAGTAAAAAAGAGGGACACCTTACTGATTAATCAGGTTCCCTCTGCAGCCGGCTCCAACAGACAAAAGAGATCGGTAAAAATAAATAGGTAAGATGTCCCTGCATGCCCGTGTCATGAAACAGGAAAAACTGTAAACAGCAAGGCTGGCTAGACCTCTACTGTACCCATAGGAGGAAAAAACAATGAGCAATGATAAAAGTGAAAGTGCCTTACCCCATGTTCTCCCGCCTAGCCCTAAGCGGATAATACGCTGGAGCATGAAAGTCGCGAGTCTGGGCCTAGCATTAGTGTTGCTGACAACAGGATTTTGCTGCGCGGCGCAGCCCACAACAGCTGTAAAAGATGACGGTCTGAGAGCGAGGCTGGACACCGCAATCGACAGTGCCATTACATCAAACCGCATTGTCGGTGCAGTGGTGGTGGTATTGCAAGACGGCAAGGTTGTCTACCAGCGCGCGGCAGGCCTTGCTGATCGAGAGGCAGGAATGCCGATGCGTGGAAATACGATTTTTCGACTGGCCTCGGTTTCCAAGCCTATCGTCACTGTGGCGGTATTGCGTCTTGTCGACGAGGGCCGACTGCGCCTGGAAGATCCGGTCACCAGATATCTGCCTGAGTTCCAGCCTAAGCTGGCGGACGGGAGTACACCCGTTATTACTATTCAACAGCTGCTTACCCATACCGCCGGTTTGTCCTACAACTTCCTCGAACCGGTTGACGGCCCCTATCACCGGGCCGGGGTGTCGGACGGGCTCGCTGAACTGGGCCTGTCGATGCCGGAGGAAATGCGCCGGATCACTGCCGCAGGGCTCGCCTATGCACCGGGGACGAACTGGGGTTACTCGGTGGCAATTGACGTCCTTGGTGCAGTTATTGAGCGTGTAACAAGCCAATCCTTGCCCGACGCGGTCAATGCACTCGTAACCAAGCCTATCGGCATGATCGACACCGGATTCGCGCCACCCGACCGTAGAAGACTCGCCATCCCGTATGTGGATGGGACGCCTCCGGAGAGAATGGGCGACCCCTGCCTTGTGCCGTTCGCGGGACTCCCCGGCATTTACTTTTCGCCTGGACGAACCTTCGATCCCCGTTCGTTTCCCTCAGGTGGTGCTGGCATGAATGGCACGGCCAAGGACGTTGCGCGCTTGCTCGAAGTCGTTCGTAGCGGTGGCGGGAAGATCCTCAAGCCTGCCACCGCGCACTCCATGCTGATCAACCAGACCGGCAGCCTTCCCATTATATTTGGGCCCGGTTGGGGCTTTGCCTTTGGTGGAGCTTTGCTGACGGACCCGAAAGCGGCAAAAACGCCTCAGTCGCCAGGAACATGGTCATGGGGCGGAGCCTGGGGGCATAGCTGGTTCGTCGACCCCGAGCGCCGACTCGTGGTCGTCGCCCTGACCAACACCGCAGTCGAGGGTATGTCGGGCAAGTTCACAACCGATGTCCGTGATGCGGTCTACGGAAAGAAAAGTGATGAGTCAAAATAGAATCAGATTTTTCAATCATCCTTAGCCCAATAACAAACACGGAGGGAATATGAACTTCAAAGATATACTGGAAAAAAGACGCGCGATCAATTTTTTCGATCCGGAAAAAGATGTCCCAGAGGACCTGCTGGGAGAAATGGTCACTATGGCTGCCAGGGCGCCATCCAGCTTCAACCTTCAACCTTGGAACCTTGTTGTATTGCGGAACCAAGAGGAAAAAGAACGGCTGAAGGCGCTGGCTTGGGAGCAACCTAAAGTTGTCGAGGCACCGGTTATACTGATCGTTCTTGCCGATAAAAATGGCTGGCAGGAAGGACATCCGACTGTTGAGAAGAACTGGCAGGAAATGCTTAAAGCAGGAAGCATGCAGCCTGCGCAACGCGAGTGGTTTCTGAACGCGGCCAAGTCCCTTTATGACTGGAGCCCTGATGCCAACCTCGCCTTTGCCGTTAAAAATACCGGGTTCTTTGCCATGAGCCTGATGTATGCGGCAACCAGCCTTGGTTTAGAAAGTCATCCCATGGACGGGTTTGATCATGAAGGAGTGCGTAAGGCATTCAATATCCCCGAAAATTACTGGATTCCTCTGTTGCTTGCCGTTGGTTACAGAAAACCGGGACTGGAATTGACCGCTGCCAGATGGCGAAAAACCAAAGAGGAAATATTTGTTTCCTTCACGAACAAGTGACAACCGAGACAAGTGATTACGCCTTCTCGAATCCTGTACATATGCACCCGCCCCAAAAGACGGTGGGTGATGTACTGGCCAGCTGGGTGAACATGACAAGGAGGAAAATATGTTTCGATATTTAGTTACGACAACCCGTACACCGCAGTTCCAAACGTCTGTCATTGCCGAGCACTATGCATTCTTAGACCGTTTGAGACAGCAGGGAAAGCTCGAACTGGCAGGACCATTTACTGACAAGTCTGGTGGCGCTTACATAGTCAAAGCCGCAAATCTGGAAGAGGCGAGAGCACTGGCTTGCAGTGATCCTGTGCATACAACGCAATCTTCGGTAGTTACAATTTATGAATGGGATGCAAAGTAAGAAGGTAACGTAACAATTCAGGAGGGGCGCATCGACATAACGACGTGTCCATTCATTCAGCCGTTGGTCGATAACTAACCAATTATGAACAAAATATTGCATGCTGATGCAACCGATGCAGCAGAAATACTGGAGCTTCAGAAACTGGCATATCAAAGCGAGGCTGTCATATATGAGGACTGCTTTATCCCGCCGTTGACCCAAACCTTGGATGAAATCAGAAAAGAATTCGATAAAATGACCTTTCTCAAGGTGTGCGATTCCGGTAAGATCATTGGGTCAGTCAGGGCATCTGTTCATGACGGCACCTGCGAGATCGGTCGGCTGTTCGTTCATCCGGACTTTCAACATAAGGGAATTGGCTCCCAATTGATGACGGCAATAGAGGCAGAATTCCCCTCTGTAAGACGATTTGCATTGTTCACTGGAAGTAGGAGTGTGGGTAATATCCGTTTATATGAGGGGCTTGGATATCGAATATTTTGTACAGATAGATTATCTGCGCAGGTTGAACTGGTATTTATGGAGAAACTGCGGAAGTAGCTTGCCAAGCTATGCAGCAAGCGTGGTTAAGACCGCAAAGCGCATCGCTGAGTGCCAATAAAACGAATATCTCAAGTGTCTATCCAATGAAAGATAGGTATCGATTCGGATTATTATCTGAATAAACACATGCCTCTGTCTATTGCTCTGCTGTCAGGTGCAATAGGTTCAAAATTGATGTCCCTCATCTCACCATGAAGATATCGCCCGAGAGAAAGACTATGATCAAAAAGTGTCCCAGGTTGCTCGTCGCCCTCATCAGCAGCTGTGCTTTCGTCCTCTTGCATCATCCGGATAGCCGTGCTGCTGAGAAAGCGCTGCAGGTTCTGGCCAGCACCTTTCCCATCTACCAGATCACCCGCAACCTCACGGCAGGCAGCAAAAGCATCGAGGTGGCGCTTATGATTCCGGCCCAGTTGGGCTGTCCGCATGATTACGCCCTGGTGCCGCAGGATATGAAGAAACTGGCCAAAGCCGATGTCCTGGTCATCAACGGCCTCGGGTTGGAGGAATTTATGGGAGCGCCCCTGCAAAAAGCCCATCCAGGTATCAAGGTCATCGACAGCTCCCAGGGGCTCGGGCAAATCCTGCAGTACACCGAGAGCGAATCGGATGCTCACGGCCACCAGGAGCCCGGACATGAACAGCACCACGACGAAGGATCCAATCCGCACCTCTTTGCCAGCCCCCGCATGTCAGCCTTGTTGGCGCAAAATATAGCTGTCCAACTCGGCCACATCGATCCGACCGGGGCCAATCTCTATGCCACCAACGCCCAGGCCTACGCCCAACGAATGAACCGGCTTGCCGATGATTTCGCCATCCTTGGCAAGCGCCTCAAAACTAATAAAATTGTCACCCAGCACGGAGTCTTCGATTACCTTGCCCGGGACATGGGACTTAACATTGTTGCCGTGGTCCAGGCGCATGCCGGGCAGGCGCCCTCCGCCTCGGAAATGCTGCAAATCGTTGCCACCGTGAAACAGGAAAAAGCAGGTGCTCTCTTCACGGAGCCACAGTATCCAAATGGAGTTGGCAAAACGATTGCAAAGGAAGCCGGCATTGCCGCCGCAACCCTGGATCCGGTGGCAAATGGCCCGGAACAGGCGCCTCTGGATTATTTTGAGCAGGTCATGCGCACCAATTTGGCAACCCTGGAGAAAACCCTTGGCAGCAACTGACATCACCCTCCAGCAACACCCTGTTGTACCCGCGGTCCGCTTTGAAAACATATCGGTTGAACGCGGCGGTGTTTCCATCCTCGACGGGGTTACCGCTATGGTGCCCAAGGGCAGCTGCACCGCGATTATCGGACCTAATGGGGCAGGGAAAACCACCCTGCTGCTTGCCCTGCTCGATGAAATAACCTACCAGGGCCGTATCCATCTCACCGGCAACGGCGTTCATCCTCAAATCGGCTACGTTCCGCAGCGCCTCGCCTTTGATCGAGGCATGCCGCTGACGGTCGACGAATTTCTGGCCATGGGATTCCAGAAAAAACCGCTCTGGTTCGGCATCAGCCGCGATCTGCACCAGCAATCCATGAACATCCTGGCCCTGGTGAACGCGGAACATCTGGTGGGGCGACGGATCGGCGCTCTTTCCGGAGGTGAAATGCAGCGGGTGCTCCTCGCGCTCGCGCTCCTCCAGGAGCCTGACCTCCTGGTGCTTGACGAACCTTCAGCAGGGGTCGACTTTCAGGGAGAGCATCTTTTTTGCGAACTCCTCGATGAACTGCGCCAGATCAAAGGCTTCACACAGCTGATGGTCAGCCATGACATGGCCACGGTGACCCACCACGCCACCCACGTCATCTGCCTCAACCGCAAGGTGGCCGCAGAAGGCCCGCCGCAACAGACCCTGACCAACGAAAATCTGACGGCGATTTTCGGCATGCACATGGGGCTGGTCAATTCCCGCTCCATGCCGGACGATCAGGCCGTCTGCTCGGCATCCTGCTGCCAGGAGCCACCCGATGCCTGATCTGTCACCGCTCTATACGCTTCTTGCCCATCTCCTCCCCTTTGAATGCATGCAGGCCCGGTTCATGCAGCAGGCCCTGACCGGCGTGCTTCTGCTCGCCCCGATGGCCGCCGCTATGGGGATCATGGTCGTCAACTTTCGCATGGCCTTTTTTTCCGACGCCATCAGCCATTCGGCCTTTGCCGGTGTGGCCTTAGGTCTGATTTTCTCAGTTGACCCCAATTGGACCATGCCGGTTTTTGGCCTCCTGGTGGGGTTGGGCATCATGATTCTGCAGCGCCACTCCAGCCTGTCGAGTGACACCGTGATTGGCGTATTCTTCTCGGCCCTGATCGCCTTCGGCCTGGCCATTGTCAGCCGCGACCGCACCCTGGCGCGCGATCTGCAGCGATTCCTCTATGGCGATATCCTCACGATCAGCGACGGCCAGATCCTTTGCCTGCTGGTCCTCTTCCTGGCCTTCATGATCTTTCAGGTGGTGAGCTACAACCATCTGCTCTATATCGGGCTCAATTCAGGTCTGGCCCAGGCGCACCGGGTCCGGGTCGCGATACATCAGTATATCTTTGCCGGATTACTGTCCCTGATCGTCATGTTTTCGGTGCAGGCGGTCGGCGTGCTCCTGGTCACCGCTATGCTGATCGTGCCGGCGGCGGCAGCCCGAAATGTCGCCCGCTCTGCCGGCTCCATGTTCTGGTGGGCGCTGCTGGTCAGTATCAGCTCTGCGGTCATTGGCCTGATCCTTTCTGCCCAGGACTGGGCCCGAACAGCGACCGGCGCCACCATCATCATGGTTGCCTGCGGCTGGTTCCTAGCCAGCCTAGTGGTTGCAGGCTTCCGCAAAGAACAGAGTTAAGGTTGATAGGCGTTTAGACTGTTAGGCCTAAACCCCTATAACTTACCCCCCACAACCTCAACACCTATCAACATCCACCCAACACACTATGGATACATTCTTTTCTCCCGCCTCCCTGGCTATTTACGGGCTGTCCTCCAAAGCACACAATACCCCCCGCATCATCCTTGAAAACTGTCTGCGCTGGGGCTTTCGCGGCAGAATCTTCGGCATTAATCCGGCCACCGAAGAAACCGATGTCGATGGTATCAGGGTCTATCGGCGCGCCACTGACCTGCCGGTCATTCCCGATCTGGCGGTGCTGCTGATTCCGGCCCGCTATGTCCCGGAGGCGGTGGAGGACTGCGGTCAGGCCGGGATCAAACGGCTGGCGGTCCAGGCAGGAGGGTTCAACGAGTCCAGCGACGAGGGGCAACAGCTGGCCGCCGCTCTGTTGGCCAACGCCAGGAAATATGGCATCCGCTTTGTCGGCCCCAACGGGCTGACGCTCGCCAATACCGCCCACGGCCTCTGCCTGCCGTTCGTCCCTTCCTATCCGGTAAAAAGAGGGGGGCTGTCGATGATCACCCAGAGCGGCGGTCTCGGCATCTTTCTCTGGAATCTTCTGGAAAGCGAACAGGTCGGAATGGCCAAATTCGCCAGCATAGGCAACAAACTGGATCTCGACGAGAACGATTTCCTCGAATATCTGGGGACCGATCCCGAGACCAGCGTCATCGGCCTCTACCTGGAGAGCATCGGAGACGGCAAACGGTTGATTAGCATTGCCCAGCAAATCGATAAACCGATCATTGTCTACAAGGCCAACACCACCCTGGCCGGGAGTCGGGCGGCGATGAGCCATACCGCTTCCTTAAACAATAACGAAGACAGCATCGACACCGCCTTTGAGCGGGCTGGGATCATCCGGATCGACCATTTTCGCGATTTCATCAGCACGACCAAGGCCTTTGCGCTACCGCCGATGCGCGGCAAACGGATCATGGCCATGAGTCCGGCGGGCGGCCTCGGAGTAGTCATGGGGGATCTCTGCGAGCGGCAGGGATTTGTTTTTGCCGATCCGGGTACGGCCTTTTACCAGGAACTGGCTACCGTCGCCAACGCCGGGATCATCAAGCTCGCCAACCCCCTGGATATGGGCGATTTGTACCAGATCGACAAATATCCCACCCTATTCGGCCGGGTGCTCGGCAGCGATCAGGTGGACGGTGCGGTGTACGTCAGCCAGTGGCCACGGATGCCTCAGGGCGGTGGGGATGTGTTCACAGCTATGTTCAACACCGATATCTCGCTGGCCACCATTGGGGCCATCCGCTCCTCGGCAAAACCTCTGGCCGTGGCGCTGTATGGCCATGGACCGGCCATTGCGGCCATGAAACAACGACTGTCGATCCCGATCTTCGACGGCCCGGAAGAGGCCATCCTTGCCCTGAAGCGGCAGATGACTTTTCATACCAGAAAGGCAGCAGGCCCCTTTCAGCCGGACCCGGCAGGCGGCATTCAGCAAGAGGCGGCGCAGGTCTGGCTGCGAGAGCACAACGGTGTTGTCGGCGAAGAAGCCCGAGAACTCCTCGCCCTCTACGGCGTCCCCAGCCCACCCTCTGAGGTGGCCAAGACAGCCGACGAAGCGGCCCAAATCGCCGAACTCATCGGGTATCCGGTGGTGCTCAAGGTGGTTTCTCCCGATGCGGTCCACAAAACCGAGGTGGGCGGGGTCATAGCCGGTATCGGTTCGCGGCAGGAGGTGGTCCAGGCTTTTGCTCTGATCCGGGAAAATCTGGAGCGGCATCATCCTGGGGCCCGGCTGGACGGCATCCGGGTGACGGCCATGGCGGCAGACGGCTACGATATGTTTATTGGCGGTCTCCAGGACCCATCTTTTGGGCCGATGGTTTTTTTCGGTTACGGCGGTATCTATGTCGAGGTGTTCAAGGATGTGGAACGGGTGCTCTGCCCCTCGTCGCTTGCTGAAATTCAGATTAAAGTACAGCGGCTCCAATCCTACCGGCTCCTGGCGGGGATGCGAGGCCGCAAACCGGTCGATACGGCTCCCTTTACGCGCAGCATCCTGAACATCGCCCAGCTGCTGAGTGATTTTCCGCAGATTGTCGAGCTGGATGTCAACCCGGTGCGGATTGTTGATCAGGGCACGGTCCTGGCCCTTGACGCCAGAATGCGGATCGACACAGTATAAATAAACGGAGGGGCGGCGATGAAAGTGCGAAATTTGCTGATCGCTTTCCTGCTGCTGGTGCCGCCGGCAGCCTCGGCCAACGACGGGTATGGCGGCCTCACCGCCACAGGTCTGCAGTTTGGCAAGAGCAAGACGGTCTGGATGGTATCGGAAGATCTTTTCCTGAGCCCGAAACAGGTCCGGGTGCGGTATGTCTTTCGCAACGACGGGCCCAAGGACGACCAAGGGGAGGTGATCTTTCCTCTGCCACCCATCTCATTGGCCGACCTGCAGATGTCTGGATTCTCCATCCCTGAAGAAAAGCTGCATGAGGAGAACGCGATAGATTTTATCGCCATGGTCAACGGCCAGAAGGTTGCGGTGCGTACCGAACGGCAAGCGATCCTCGAACCGCCCAGGGACGAGCAGCGCCTGGCCTCGGGCCGCTACGATGCCCCGGGCAAGGATGTAACGGCCCTGCTGCAAGGGTATGGCCTGCCGCTATCATGGAATCACCAAAAAATTGCGGCAGCTATCGACCGATTGCCGCAGACCGCCAAGGATACGCTCAAAGCCGCTGGCCTCGTCAATTTCTTCGAAGGCGAGCCACCCATGCTGCAATGGTCCATCATTGAGCGCTACCACTGGAACCAGAAATTCCCGACGGGCCAGGATCTGACCATCGAACACCGCTACAATCCGGCCCCGCCCGGCGGTATCTTTGGCTGGCCCGAGCAGCAAACGGAAATGGACACCTACCAGCAGGAACTCATCAACACCTACTGCATCGACGCGGGTACGCAAAAAGCGCTCGGCAAGCTGTTGCATCCTCAGACGGCCAAGGAATATCCGGGGACCGGAACCGCCATCTATCTCAACTATGTCCTGACCACCGCCAATACCTGGAACGGACCGATCGGCACCTTTCACCTGACCATCGACAAGGGGGCGCCGCACAATGTCCTGTCGCTGTGCATCGACGGCATCCGCAAGACCGGCCCCACCACCTTTGAGGTGGAAAAAAAGAATTTCCGCCCTGACCGGGATCTCCGCCTGCTCATCGTCACCGAACTCGAAGGACAGTAGGCGCTGCGCCAAAGCCTCGGGTGCCAGCGAAACGGTCAGCCCTCCAGTACCGCCCGAACCTTGGCCGCGAGGCTGTTGGGGGTGAAGGGTTTTTCGATGAAGTTGACCCCATGGTCGAGCACACCCCGAGAGGCGATCACATTTTCCGTGTAGCCGGACATATACAGAACCTTGAGCCCGGGGATGAGTTGTTCCGCCTCTTTATACAACATCTTGCCGTTCATCTCCGGCATCACCACATCGGTGATCAGCAGATCGAGCGGTCCCGGATGGTTTCGAAGCATCTCCAGGCATGCAGCGCCCCCTGAAGCCTCAAAAACTGTATATCCACGGCGAGTGAGCATATCCACGGTCATTTGCCGGACCATGTCGTTGTCTTCCACGACCATGATGGTTTCACTGCCTGATGTGGTTTTTTGAGGGGTAGCTGGCTCCAGCAGCTGCAGCTCAGGGGCCGATTCCGCCGCCGGCAGGTAGATTTTGAAGGTCGTCCCCTGTCCCGGCTCGCTGTAGACCCAGATGTGACCGTGGTGCTGTTTGACAATGCCATAGGTCGTGGCCAATCCCAGTCCCGTGCCTTTGCCCTTTTCCTTGGTGGTGAAAAAGGGGACGAAGATCTGCGCACACACATCGGCATCCATGCCGAAACCGTTGTCCGTGACCTCCATAACCACATAACGGCCGGGTGTCACTCCGGCATGGGCCGCTGCATACTCCTGATCCAGATCGGTGACTGCGGTTTCGATCAGGATCGTGCCGCCCTCGGGTATCGCGTCCTGGGCATTGACCACCAGGTTCATGAGCACCTGCTCGATCTGACCGACATCGACCTGCACCGTCGGCAGCCCCGGAGTAGCGACTATCTCGATCACAATATCCTCGCGGACAGCCCGCACCAGCAGTTTGGCAAACCCAGCGATTATCTCGTTCAGATCCACATTTTTTATGAGCAGCGTCTGCTTACGGCCAAAGGCAAGGAGCTGCCGGATCAAGTCGCCGGCCCGGATGCCGGCTTGAATGACATACTGCACATATTGCCGGCGCGTATCATGTTCCGACAGCTCCGCCAGCAGGATGTCACTGTAGCCAAGGATGGGACTGAGCAGATTGTTGAGATCATGGGCCACTCCTCCTGCCAGCCGGCCGACCGATTCCAGCTTTTGGGCCTGGAGCAGCTGCGCCTGGAGCTGCTCCTGTTTTTCCTCCGTCTGTTTCCGCTCGGTAATATCGCGGATGACTCCAAAAATTTTTCCTTCTTCCGCATGGTACTCTGCCTGCGAACGGATATCGATAATCGCCCCATCCGTTGGCCGCAGGATGCGGAATTCGACATCATAGACTTCGTTGTTGTGCACCAATCCGTTGAGCGCTCGATCCAAATCGTGCCGGTATTCGGGCAAAGGAAGAGTCTGGACAGCCTCTATCGACCAATCTTCATCCCTAAGCCCATAGATCCGGCGGGCCGACGCTGACGCCCACACGGTCCGGCGCTTTAGGTCGAATTCCCACCAGCCAATGCTGGCCATCTCCTCTGCCCGTTCCAGCAGGTGATGGGTATGCCGCAACTCGGCTTCCGCGTTCCGCTCTTTGGTTTGATCACGAAAGACGAGCACTACGCCGGTGATCTGGCCTTGATCATCGAATATGGGTGCGCCGCTGTCGGCAATAGGGAACTCGGCTCCTGCCGGGGTGATGAGGATGGTATGGTTGGCCAGACCGACGACGAGCCCCTCGCCCAGCACACGAGCCACCGGATTTTCGGCTGGAAGGCGTGTTTCTTCACTGACGATCACAAATACTTCTGCAATCGGTTTGCCGCGGGCATCTTCCTGCCGCCAGCCGGTCAGGACCTCGGCCACCGGATTCAGTAAGGTGACCCGGCCTTCGCGGTCGCAGACAATGACGCCATCGCCGACACTCATCAGGGTGGTGCGGTACTGCGCCTCCGCGTGACGGCGTTCAGCCTCGGCCCGCAATGCGGCCTGGTATTGGTTTTTGGCGTAGCGCTGCCATGCCATCCCCAAGGTGGCAATCATGGCAGCCCCCAGGCCGAGCAGCAATCCCACGATGAGGAAGGAAAGGAATCGCCATTCAGCCAGGGCCTCGGCCGTATCGATTTTCGTCACCATGAACCACGGCGTGCCGGGGACAGTACTCAGCACCGCCATAACCTCGCTGCCGCGATAGTCGGGGCCTGTCACCACCCCTGTTGCACCGTTCACCGCCTTGACCGCCGGCACCTCTTTGCGGCTCAAGGGGAGGCGTAACTGCAGGGCCGTGTCTTGGCGATGTCGCAGCTCATTGAGATAGAGGATCTCATCACCGTCGCGGCGCACCAGCAGTGTCTCCCCGCTGTTGCTCTCTCCTGGCCAGCTCTGGATCATCGGATAGAGAAACCTGCGGGTATCGCTGCGCAGGACAATGACCCCGAGAACACCCTTGCCCCCATCCGCCAGAATTGGAGCGACCGTGTCCTGATACGGCGCTCCGTCCTTTGCGGCTCGATGCAGATCAGAAAGCGTTGGTCTGCCCTCCCGCATCGCTTCGTCGAGGACCGGGAGCGTATCGGCTTCGATTCTCCCGGTTTGTCCGGAAAGACTGAGGCGTATGGTACCGCTGGTATCAACCAGCATCATATCGGCATAATGGTAATTCTTTTGCCGGGCTCGAAACCAGACCAGAATTTGCTCGGAGCTGGCCTGGTTTGGAGAGGCCAGCCATTGCGCTATGATTTGGGAGGCAAAGGGATTTTCGGTGAGCACCTGACCGTCGGCCAGCCGTTCTTCGCGCCATTGGACGATCTGGTTGACCTTGAGTTGGGCGATACTCTGCAGCTCTGCCTCGACCTTGTGGCGGAGCTGCTGTTCCTGGGCACAAAAAAACCAGATGCCCCCGGTCAACAAGATGAGCAGCATCACGACAAAGAACGCTAGTATTCCACGGGGAACCGTTTTCATCTGTCGAAGACCTTGACCCTATTGATTAATTGTTCGGATCAGAAAAAGTTTACAGGATATTGTTGCTTTGCTTGGTAGAAAGAAACCGCCTGGCCGCTGTCTATCGTATTGGAGTACAGATTGACTGTCAAACATTACTTCAGGCAGCACAAGGTCGGGAAGACGGTGGGGGAACCGCTTGGTGGCAAGCTCGTCCCCTTGTCGCCGGGTGTTGCGGCACACAGATATTTTCACGGGGTCGCACTGTTGCCGATCCCCCCAAAAAAATATTGTGTTTGCAAGGCAGTACGATACTGTATCATACAGACAGACAAAAATGCCCCAAACCCGTCCACAGGAGCTTTTTCTTATGAATAAAAGGCCGTCACGGCTGTTTTTTGATGCCAACGACTACAAACTGCTCAGCATTGTCAACGATGTTCTCAAACGAGAATCCCGGCCGCAATCCATGAGTTCGTTGATGGCCCCATACATGCACCCCCATGGCATCAAGGAGATGGCCGCAGCCAGCGGACTGCGGATCGCCTATGCCATTGTCAGTTTGTTGGGATCTTTGGAAGCCGGCAAGGCCCATGACCGTATTGCTGCCCTGCGCAGCCTTCGTGACGAGGTGTTCAGCTCCGCAACCACCTTTTATCACAAGAATACCGCCCGGGTGTTGATGCAGATCATGAAAGAGCTGGTCCGCAGTGAAGGGAACGAACTCGAGCAGCTGCAGCTGGCCCATGATTTCCGTATGGTCTACACCGGTAAACCCCGTATCGTCCGGGAGGAGCTCGCCAAGTATCATCTTCTGGAAATGCCGGAGGAGTGGAACCAGTTGGCCTTTGACGACCATGTCCATGATGCCAATACCAAAGGCCGGAAATCCCCCACTCACCTGCTGATGGACGCCTGGATCAAAGGCATCCGCAAGCTGACCGTGGTCTACTACAACCATGTCGAGCAGGAGGTGGTTGAGGAGTTGCTTGAGGCCGGCACTATTCTCGATATCCATGTCCGGATCGGCATTGAGCTCTCTTCCCGGTTTCGCAATAAATTCATCCGATTCATTTGGGAGCTTGAAGGATTTTTCGACAACCACAATCTGTTGGAATTCCTCCAGGAACAAACGGTCAAGGAGATGATGGATCAGGGGCGGCAGGTTTCCCTCTATCAGCAGCGGTACGTGCTTGATGCCCTTAAGGAGTTCAACCACAGGCATCGGTTAATCCTGGACAACGAACTCGCTCTGCAGAGCCAAGCACTGGAGACAGATGCGTTCATCCGTTTTGTCGGCGCCGGTCAGCCCTCGCTCCTGCACCTGGCCAAGTATATCCAGGACGGCTACCACGCTCTGCTGGATGCAGAGGTGCGACGGATTCATGCAGAGCATTCCGAAGAGCCCAGCAGGCAGAACGAAATGCTGTCGGCATGTTCCCAAAAGATGCAGCATCTCGACCTGGAGAGCTTGATCAACCGGTTTCTGCAGCCCTGCCGGAATCCTGATCTGCACGATCCCTCGGTACCGTACGATGCGGGGATGCCGCCGCTGATGAACCTGCCGCCGCCCGAGTTGCTCAGCCGTCTGGCCTCCATGCATTCCAGCTCCCGGTTCACCCTCAATCTCAGTAATCTGTCGATCCAGGATACCCTGGAACTGCTCTATATCTGCAAGGGGCGGATCACCCATATCGAATCCTTCAACCTGAAGGATTCGGCCTATGGCATGACCTCGCTGGCCGCGGTCAAAGGAAGCGGCTTTGCCGGGGAAGCGGTGGACATCACCAGTCCAGCGCGCAATTATCAGCTGATCGACATCCTGCAAAAAGCCTTGAGCGAGGATAATGTCATCACCCTGAAACGCTCGATTCGTTCCATTATCTGGGATTTCGAACGGTCCCGCCTGATCGTTGAAAAAAAATATGAAGAAAGCAGTAAAAAGACGACGGATCCCGAGACCCTGGACAGGATCACCGCCGAGCTGGAGGAGTTGAACGAACGGAAAACGGCGCTGCTCGATATCCTGCTCAATATCGATTCGTTTCATAATTATTACAATAAACGCTACCTCGGTTCCCGCATCGGTTCCGGTTCCACGGGCCAGTCGCAACTCCAGTTCGGCATGGGACTGGTGGTGTTGGATACACTGCCGCAGCGGGCCAGGAGGGGGGTTCTGCGGACGCACAGGATGGAACAGCGCAAACTTATTCCGGTAACGGCGCGGATGATCAGCCACCACCATGTCAGCGGCGGCAAACCGGTCTCTTCCTCATGGACCAGGCGGATACTTGACCGCATCCCGGGAGTACGGCGGAACGGTTTACACATCTGGAACGACTGGAGTCTGGATCGATTTGAAATTCATCCCGGCCTTGATGGCAATATCGCCACTCTGGGTGGAATTCGCCGGACCCCGGGCGTCGATATGTCTCCGGTACTTAGCAAGAATACGAACAAAGTCAAACGTCCTCTCAGGTATCTCAACACCCATCTGCTTAATACCCTCAAGGTGGCCGCCGGCTTTATCCCTGCCTTTCTGACCTTCAGCCTCACCAAGGACTGGTGGGTGCTGGCCTATCTCGGCGCCTTCATCTGGTTTGGCATTACCGGGGTGCGTAATATCATCCAATCCATCCTGGGCGGTGGCGGCCTCAAGCGTTCCCCCCTGTTGCCCTGGAATTCCCTGGTCAGCTGGAGCAGGATCGCCGATTCCTTATTTTACACCGGTTTTTCCGTGCCGCTGCTCGATTATCTGGTGAAGACGGTGCTGCTGCACCATCAGTTCGGCATCACCACCTCAACCAATCCGCTCCTGCTCTATTCGGTCATGGCCCTGGCCAACGGCATCTATATTTCCACCCACAATATGCTCCGCGGTCTGCCCCGTAGTGCGGTAGTCGGTAATTTTTTCCGTTCGATCTTTTCCATCCCTCTCGCCCTCCTCTTTAATGCCGGTATTGGTTCCCTGCTGCATATCGCCGCGATACCCGGGGTGGAGGAGGCACTGCAGAAATGGGCGGCCGTGATTTCCAAGCTTGCCTCGGATTGCGTGGCCGGGGTGATTGAAGGGCTTGCCGACCGGCAGAATAATATTCGCATGCGACTCGTTGATTACCAGGAAAAGATCCCCCAGTTGTTTGCGGTTTTTTCCCGGTTTGATGTGCTGTTTCCGGAAGAGGATGTTCTTGACCTACTCCAATCCCCCAAAAAACTGATCGCGGCCATCCATAAGGAGGCGCAGGATCTGGAAAAAGTGTTTATCGTCAACGCCCTTGATCTCATGTATGTCTGGATGTATCAGCCACGGGCGCGCAAGGCCCTGCAGCAGACCGTTACAGCCATGTCCGACGAAGAGTGGTTGATTTTTTACCGTTCGCAACTTGTTCTCAAGCGGCAAAAAATGATCAGTCAGGTGTTTGTGGACGGGCTGGTCGGCAAGAATTTTGCCAAGGCCCTCTCCTTTTATCTGGATCGCTCGGAGGCCTACCTTGCTGACATGATGCGGATGGGTATGATGCGGGAAAAGATTTTGAAAAAGCAAGGGCAGGCGCCTACAGCGTAACCTGAGGTGCTGCTCAGCCGGGGTTTATCCTTGACAGCCTGTATCGGATCAGATATATGAGACCTTATTAATCCTATATACTCTTTTTTGGTGCCAACGATGCGATTAACCCGGGCCGCTGAATATGCCATCCGCTGTATGCTGTACCTGTCAAGGCAGGGGCCGGGAGTGCTGACCAGCCGCCAGGAGATCGCCCAGCAGGCGGACATCCCAACCCATTTTCTTGCCAAAATTGCCCAGGATCTTGCCAAAGCCGATCTGATCGAGATCCGTCAGGGGGCCAGAGGCGGTTTCATCCTGCGCAAAGACCCGGCCGCCATTAGCCTATTGGAGGTGGTGGAAACCATGATCGGCGAAATATCCCTCAACGATTGCATTGCCCGGCCAGCCGGCTGCAAGGTTAGCGACCATTGCACGGTGCACCGCATCTGGCTTGACGCCCGCGACCAGTTACGCACCACCCTGCGCCAGGTCAGTTTTGAGCAACTGATCGCCGATGCCTCCTGTACCCTGCCGTACCAGGCAATACGCATGGAACCAGAGGCGCTGAAGACAGAACCCCCCCCACGGGACTGACCTGCAATGAATGCTTCCCTGGAAAAGGATACTGCCGGTCACCGGGGATGCCTGCTCCGGATCTACCGCTTCTACCGCGACGGTTTCCGGCAGATGACCGTGGGACGGACTCTGTGGAAAATTATCTTTATCAAAGTGTTTATTCTTTTTGCAGTCTTGAAATTTTTCTTTTTTCCTGATTTTCTGGCAACCACGTTTTCAACCGATAGACAACGGGGCGATTATGTCATGGAGCAACTGACACCGTCAGCCCAAGGTTATACCAATCCCGTCCAAGGAGAATGATTATGATCGAAAACTTTGACTTGAGCATGGTCAACTGGGCACGGGCACAATTCGCCCTGACCGCCATGTATCACTGGCTCTTTGTGCCGCTCACCCTGGGGATCACCTGGATTATCGCCTTTTATCACACGATTTATGTGACGACCGGCAACGAGGAATGGAAGCGGCTCACCAAATTCTGGATGAAACTCTTTGGCGTCAATTTCGCTATTGGCGTGGCCACCGGCATTATCCTGGAGTTCCAATTCGGCACCAACTGGTCGAATTACTCCTGGATGGTCGGCGATATCTTCGGCGCGCCCTTGGCGATTGAAGGCATAGTCGCCTTTTTCCTGGAAGCCACCTTCTTTGCAGTTATGTTTTTCGGCTGGAACCGGGTTTCCAAGGGATTCCATTTGTTTGCCACCTGGATGGTCGCGGTCGGCTCCAACCTGTCGGCGGTATGGATCCTGGTCGCTAACGCCTGGATGCAGCATCCGGTTGGGCAGGCCTTTAACCCGGACACCGCCCGTTTCGAGATGCAGAACTTCTTTGAGGTCGCCTTCTCACCCTATGCCATCAATAAATTCACCCATGTCACCAGTAGTTCCATGCTGATGGCGGCCCTGTTCATCCTTTCGATCTCCTCCTGGTACCTGCTGCGGGGACGGCATCTGGTCATGGCCAGACGCTCGATCGTCGTTGCCGCCACGCTCGGACTTTTTGCCTCAGTGTTCACCATTTTTAACGGCGATGAATCGGCCTTTGAAATAGCCAAGGTGCAACCGATGAAGTTGGCGGCCTTCGAAGGGTTGTACGATGGCCAGAAAAACGCTGGTCTGGTCGCCATCGGCCTCATCAACCGGGACAAAAAAGTCTATGACACCCAGACGCCCTTTGTCGGCTTCAATGTCCACATGCCCGGGCTCCTGTCGCTGATGGCCAACCGCTCTTTCGGCTCCTTTGTCCCCGGCATGAAAGATCTGGTCTATGGCAATGCCGAACAGCATATCCTCGGCTCCGCCCAGAAGATGGAGCGGGGCAAGAAGGCTGTCGCCAGCCTGGATGCCTATAAAAAGGCTCAAAAATCCGGCGATCAGGCCGCAGCCACCACGCATCTTGCAGCCTTCAACGAGTACAAAGAATTTCTGGGATACGGCTATCTGCAAAAACCGGAGGAGGCCGTGCCGCCGGTGGCACTCACGTTTAACGCCTTCCATGTCATGATTATGCTCGGCATGCTCTTCCCCCTGATCTTCATCGGTTATCTCTATTTCGTCCGCAAAGGGACCCTGGCCGAAAAGAAATGGCTGCTGGGTTTTGGGACGATCACCTACCTCCTCGGTATGATCGCCTCCCAGGCCGGCTGGGTCGTGGCTGAGGTCGGGCGCCAGCCCTGGGCAATACAAGGGTTGCTGCCCGTCTCGATCGCGCGGACCAACCTGACTTCAGGCACAGTCCAGACGACCTTTTTCATGTTTCTCATCCTGTTTACCCTGCTGCTCATTGCCGAAATCAGCATCATGGTGAAACAGATCAGCATCGGACCGGAGGAAAATTAAAATGATAGAACATCTTGATTATGCAACCCTGCAGCATCTCTGGTGGCTGCTCTGTTCCGTGGTCGGCGCTCTTTTTCTCTTTCTCACCTTTGTCCAGGGCGGCCAAAGCCTCCTGTGGCAGGTCGCTAAAACCCCGACGGAGAAAGATCTGGTCATCAACTCGCTCGGCCGCAAATGGGAGTTGACCTTCACGACCCTGGTCCTGTTTGGCGGGGCCCTGTTTGCCTCCTTTCCCAAATTTTATTCCACCTCGTTCGGCGGCGCCTACTGGGTCTGGATGCTCATCCTTTTTACCTTCATCCTCCAGCCGGTCGGCTACGAGTACCGGAAAAAACCGTGGAATATCTTCGGCAGCCTGGTATACGAGGGCTTTTTGTTTATCAACGGTACCGTCGGCATTCTCCTCATAGGTGCTGCGGTTGGCACCTTTTACACCGGTTCCAATTTTCAATTGAGCGACAGCAACTTTGTCACCTGGACCCATCCGCTTCGTGGGCTGGAGGCCGCGCTCAGCCCTTCGCTCTCCAGTGTGTTCAATATCGCCATGGGGCTGTTTCTGGTCTTCAATGCCCGGACACTCGGCGCTATGTACCTGGTCAACAACCTCGAACTTGGGGAAGTGCCCGAGATGGCAATCCGGCTGCGCAAGGTCTGCTGGCAGAATTTTCTGTGTTCCCTGCCTTTTCTCCTGCTCATTCTCGGATCACTGTTGATGATGCGGGGCTACGGGATTGTCGACGATAAGGGGACCATCGAAATCGTCAGCTTCAAATTTCTGCGTAACCTCCTGGCCAACCCCTGGTTGATCGCACTGCTGGCCGCAGGCCTGGTATTGGTGATCGCCGGGGTGTGGAGAACAAGCAAAAGCACGGAAACCGGCGGCATCTGGTATGGCGGCTTGGGGACTGTGCTGGTCGGATTGACGGTGCTGCTGCTGCCAGCCTACAACATGACGGCCTTCTATCCGTCCAAGGTTGACCTGCAATCCAGCCTGACCATCTTTAATGCCTCGTCAAGTCCTTACACCCTGAAGATCATGACCTATGTGGCCATCGCCATTCCCTTTGTCCTGGCCTATGTTGTCTATGTCTGGTGGGCCATGAACAGGAATAAGCTGAAAATTGAAGATACCGGTGACCGGGCGGCCTACTGATTACGGTCTTCGCTAGCAACAACCCTTCCGGAAGGGGAAACACTCACCTTCTCCTTCCGGAATTTTACTAGGATAAGGAGAAAACCATGAGTGCAATTTTACTGATTACTTGGCTGGTGTTACTGGCGGCAGCCTATGGCGTGGCCGTCCAACTGCTGAAAAAACTTACGTTGTACTGAGCAAAGAGGTCCGCTGCGACCTAAACGCATTTCGACAGTACTTCCTTTTCCTCCAGAACAAAAAACTAGCATCTTCTTTGCAAGTATGCCATTTTTGACAAAGCTGCTGCGGTAACCTGGAAGTCGATGCAAGGCAACGCAGGCACCCTCTCCGTTTGCCCAATTCCAAGGAGGACAAAGAATGTCGAAACAGATGGTTTCTTTTGGTTCACTGCTGATTGTCGTCGGTCTGACTCTGGCCGTTGGCATGCTACCTGCCTTGGCCGCTCCGGTCGTCTCCATCAAGATCGCCACCCAGTCACCACTCTCCGGTGACCAGTCCGCAGTGGGCGTTGATATCAAACGCGGCGCTGAGTTGGCGCTGGAGCAGTTGAGTAAACCCCTGGCGGATAGGGGCATCAAGGTTGAGCTGGCCCCCTTTGACGACCAGGCCAACCCCGACACCGGGGTGGCCAACGCCAAACGTATTGTCTCCGACCCTGCCATCCTGGCGGTGGTAGGCCACTTCAATTCCGGTGTCCAGATCCCCGCTTCCGAGGTCTACCACACCTCAGGCCTGGCCAATGTCTCACCCGGCGCCACGAACCCCAAAGTCACCACCCGCGGCTATGCGGAGATCAATCGGATCGTCGGCCGTGACGATGTCCAGGGTGTGGTCGGTGCCGACTTTGCAGTGAGCCACGGGGTCAAAAACGTCTTTGTCGTTCACGATAAAACAGCCTACGGCCAGGGTATTGCCGAATTCTTCAGAAAGAGAGCAGAAGAAAAAGGTTTGAAGGTCCTCGGTTTTGAAGGCACCGAAGAAAAATCCAATTTTGACGCTCTGCTGAGTCCGGTGATCGCCGGCAATCCGGACATGGTCTACTTCGGCGGCATGGCCTACCAGGGCGCCGTGTTGTTCAAACAAGCTCGCGAACGCGGCTATCAGGGCTTGTTCATGAGCGACGACGGTTTTGACTCCTCTGACGCTACCAAGATCGCCGGTCCGGCGCTCCTCGAGGGCGCCGGCACTTTTTATTCCGCCGTCTCAGGCCCTGCCTCCGTCTATCCCGGCACCGCCAAGTTCATCAAGGATTTTCAGGCAAAGTACAACGCTGATCCCCAACCGAACGCCGCTCAGGGCTATGACTCCATGGCCATCTGCCTGAAGGCAATTGAAAATGTCGCCCAGGCCGAACCCAATGTACTTCCCGGACGGGCGGCAGTGGTCAAGGCTCTCCGCGATCTGAAGAATTTTTCCGGTATCACCGGCACCTTCACTTTCAATGCCGTCGGCGATCCGACCGTTGCCCAATATTTTGTTCTCAAAGTGAAATTGCCGGATCCTGCCAGATGGAGTGAGAACTCGGTGGTTGAGACCCTCAATATCGCTCCCCCGAAATAAGACTTCCTTCAGGTTTGTCGCTTCCGGTCCCTTGCTGGGCCCGGAAGTTTTTTTGCAGGGAGTCCGTATGAAACCGATTCTTGCTGCCTTCAACCTTCGTGAGCTGCTGCGCCCCCTCGGCCAGCTGCTCCTGTTCTCGCTGGGCAGCGCCCTTGTTTTATCCGCCATTGTGCTGGTGCTGGCACTCTGCCTCGACCAGACGGCCATCGGCCTGCACCTGCATCACCGTTTTAATGTTTCGCTCTATACCTACACCCTGGTCAATCTGCCCCAGGTGGTCATCGACGGCCTCACGATCGGCTTTGTCTATGCCGCCATCGCACTGGGTTACACCATGGTCTACGGCGTGCTGGAATTCATTAATTTCGCCCACAGCGAAATCTTTGCAGTCGGTGCCTTTGTCGGCGTCGAGATTTTGATAGCTCTCGATAAAATCGGCATCCTCAAAGGGGCGTCCCTGGGCATGGCCTACGCTTACCTGATCCTGGCCATCGTCATGGGCATGGCCGCGGCCGGGGCTCTGGCGGTTGCGGTCGAGCGAGTCGCCTATCGGCCCCTGCGCGGGGCACCGCGCCTGGTGCCACTGATCTCGGCGATCGGCGTCTCCTTTCTCCTCCAGGATGTCATTCGCCTGATCGAAGGGCTGACCACCGGTCAATTCAACCGGATCATGCCGACCTTTGGCAACTTCGACCGCCGCCTGAACATAGGACGCTTTGCTCTGGGCGACACCACGCTGGCCCTGGGCATCTCGGTGAAATCGATCATCGTCATCACGGTCGCCATCCTCATGCTGGTGGGGCTCAACTACCTGGTCAACGCCACCCGGATCGGCAAGGCCATCCGCGCCGTGGCCCAGGACCGTCCGACCGCCAGCCTGATGGGGATCAACGTCAACCGCATCATCTCCCTGACCTTCCTGATCGGCGGCCTGCTCGGTGGCGCCGCCGGCGTGCTCTATGCCTTGAAATTCACCCGCATCGATCCCTTTGTCGGTTTCTTTCCCGGTCTCAAGGCGTTCACCGCCGCAGTCCTGGGCGGGATCGGCAACCTGACCGGAGCCCTGCTCGGCGGGATTGTGCTTGGCATGCTCGAAACCTTTGCCGGCTCCTATCTCGGCGTTTTTACCATGGGGGCCGCCGGCTCGGAATACAAAGATATTTTTGCCTTCAGCATCCTCATCCTGGTGCTCATCTTCCGGCCGCAAGGCCTGATGGGCGCCAATGTCGGGCAAAAGGCTTAAGGAGGGGGAGATGCGCCGCTCGTTCAGCACAGCTTTGCTGCACAAACTCGACCAGGGGATTTGGCCCTACCTGGCCGTTCTGGTCCACATCGGTCTGGGTACCGCGCTGGTCTACAGCTCGCCGCGTTCGAACCTCGCCTTCCTGGTTCTGATCAGCTCGCTCCTGTCGCTCTATTTTTTCAAGACCGACCACCGTTTCAAACTGATTACCGGTGCCCTCCTGGCCCTGCTCATTTTCCCGGTCATCGGAGTGCGCAACATCTTCTATCTTGAGGTTATTTTTCAGATCAGTGTCTTTGCTGCCCTGGCCCTGGGCCTCAATATCGTGGTCGGCTTTGCCGGCTTGCTCGACCTCGGCTATGTCGCTTTCTATGCGGTCGGTGCCTATCTCTGGGCCTTCTTCGGCTCGCAGCAGTATTTTGTGCTGTCCTTTGCCCCCGGCACCCAACCCTCGAACCTGCCGTTCCTCCTGCCCGGCGACGCTTTCTATCTCTTTCTCTTTCTGGCCATAATCGTGGCCGCCCTGACCGGTATCCTCCTCGGCCTGCCTGTCCTGCGGCTGCGCGGCGACTATCTGGCCATCGTCACCCTGGGATTTGGCGAAGTGATCCGCGTGCTGGCCAACAACCTGGATAAACCGCTCAACTTCACCAACGGCCCCCAGGGCATTACCCCGATCCAGCGACCGACCATGCCGGAGGCGGTGGTCGACGGTTTCAATGGCCTCTTCGGCCCGCTCATCGGTCACCGGGCCAACGCAGCCGATATGTACAACCTGTGGTTTTATCTGCTGGCCCTGCTGGTGATCATGGTCATCATCCTGGTCACGCGCCGGCTGAACGATTCCAAAATCGGCCGGGCCTGGATTGCCATCCGCGAGGACGAAACCGCCGCCATTGCCATGGGAATCCCCCTGGTGCGGATGAAACTGGCCGCTTTTGCCGTTGGCGCCTCCTTTGCCGGGGTCATGGGCGTCCTGCTCGCCGCCAGCCGGACCTTCATCAGTCCCGAATCCTTCTCGTTCATGCAGTCGATCGGCGTGCTGTCCATGGTTATCCTTGGCGGCTCCGGCTCCATTCCCGGAGTGATTCTGGGCGCGGCCGTGGTTACCATCCTCAATCTTCAGGTCCTTCAGGGGTTTTCCCTCTTTTTAAGCGAACTACGTCAGAGCGAGGCGATTATTCCGCTCATCAATTTTGCCTGGAAGGATCTGTCCACCCAGCTGGACCCGGCCAAATACCAACGGCTGCTCTTCGGCCTGATCCTTATCCTGATGATGATCTTTCGCCCCAAAGGGCTGATCCCGGCTCAGCGGCGGCAGCGGCGACTCGCCTCCGATGATCGGACCGTGGGTAAGTGAGAAAAGAGAAGATGGCGCTGCTGGAGACTATCAATCTCGTCAAATCCTTTGGCGGCCTCACCGCGATCAACCGGGTCAATTTCGAGCTGGAGGCCGGGAAAATTGTCAGCATCATCGGTCCCAACGGGGCTGGCAAGACCACCTTGTTCAACACCCTGACTGGTATTTATCAGCCCGATCAGGGCCAGATCAACTTCAATGGCCGATCTCTGCTCGGTCTGCGCCCGGACCAGATCGCCAAACGCGGCATCGCGCGCACCTTCCAGAATATCCGTTTGTTCAGTGACGTCTCTGTGATTGAAAATATTCTGATCGGCATGCATGTGCACCTCAGGCAATCCCCCCTCGACTGCCTGCTGCACCTACCATCTTTTAAGAAAGAGGAGAAGGATGCCGAACACAAAGCGGTCGAGTTGATGCACTATGTCGGTTTGCAGGGGGTCGGCAACGAACTAGCCAAAAATCTGTCCTACGGTGGTCAGCGTCGCCTTGAGATTGCGCGGGCCCTGGCCGCCGAGCCGCTGCTCCTGCTGCTGGACGAACCGGCGGCGGGCATGAATCCGCAGGAAACCGAGGATGTCATCCGCCTGTTTCGCAACATCCGTGATGAAAAAGGCATCACCATCCTGCTGATTGAACACGATATGCGTGTGGTCATGAATATTTCCGAACACATCTGCGTCATGGACTACGGGGAGAAAATCGCCGAGGGCACACCGGCCCAAATCCGTACCGATGCCCGGGTGATCGAGGCCTATCTCGGTCGCGGGGCCGTGGCCGCACAGCATGAGGTGCATCGCTGATGAGTCTGTTGACCCTGACCGATATCCAGAGTTGCTACGGCCACATTCAGGCTCTGAAGGGGATTACCCTAACGGTCGAGGAGGGGGAAATCGTTACCCTGATCGGCGCCAACGGCGCGGGCAAAAGCACCACCCTGCGCACCATCTCCGGCATGATGCATCCAAGTGCGGGCCAGATTTTCTTTAACGGCACGGATATTTCCCAAATGGAACCGCACACCATCGTCCTTGCCGGACTAGGGCATGTCCCGGAAGGGCGCGGCATCTTTCCCAAGCTGACGGTTCAAGAAAATCTGGAGATGGGCGCCTTCACCGTCAGAAATCCCGTACTCGTCCGGGAGCGGATGGACCACGGCCTTGCATTGTTTCCCCGCCTCAAGGAGCGGCTTGGTCAGTACGGCGGCACCCTCTCGGGAGGCGAACAGCAGATGCTGGCCATTGCCCGAGGCCTGATGATGCACCCTCGCCTGTTGATGCTGGACGAACCCTCCATGGGGCTCGCTCCGGTGCTGGTCGAACTGATCTTCGATATCATCAAAATGCTCAATGACCAAGGGACCACCATCCTTCTGGTGGAACAGAACGCCCTGATGGCCCTTGCCATCGCCCACCGCGGTTATGTCCTCCAAAACGGGGAAATCATGATCAGCGATACCGCCGTTAATCTCCGCGGTAACGAATCGGTGCAGAAGGCGTATCTGGGGCTCTCGTAACCTTTGCTCGGCCCTGATAGGTCAGGGATTCTCCCTAACCCCCACGAACCGATGCCGCCGGCTCTTTTCGCATCAACCGCTCTTTTCTTATGTAACGAATGGAGCGAAGTAGTTTATAGTGCTTTGGGAATGTTCGAGATCGCGTTCGCCTGGCACAATAAATGGCCAACAATCCCATACTGATACCAGAGCGTACCCGTATGGATGCAAGGACGAGACGCGACCCATTGAAGAGACAATGATGGTGTGGAGTTGTTTAACCTGAGGATGATATGCAACGAATACTGATAGGAATTTTAAGTCTGTTCTGCTGCCTGGGATCGATTACCCATGCGGCGGAGGAAAAAAAGGCTGTGGCTGACCTGTCGCAGATTAAAGTGCTCAATCTGCAGACTGCCCAATCCCTTGCCTTGGCTGGCAATCCCAACATGGTGGCTGCGCAAGCCAGAGTCGAACAGGCCAAAGCCCGAATCCAGCAGGTCGCGGGAACCTGGTGGCCGAGCCTTGACCTGACGGGTTCCGCTGTCCGGCAGCGCCTTTCCAATACCAGTTTTCAGAGCAGCCAGTTGCTCTCCCAATTTTCAGGTACCTCAGCGGACCAGACAATCGATATTTATTCCGCCGGTGTGCAGGCGACCTGGGTCTTGTTTGATGGCTTTTCTCGAACTTTTAAGGGGCAGAAAGCCGATTATGATGAGCAGTCGACAGCCGCCGCCTTGATCGACAGCCGCCGCTTGCTGGTCACGTCCGTGGCCGAGGCCTTTCTCAACGCCCAGTTGGCCCAGACTAATATCGATATTGCCCGCGCCGACGAGGCCTTCTATGCCCGACAGCTGGAAGATGCCCAAAACCGGTTTAATGTGGGGGCCGGCCCCTGGGGCGATGTCCTCAACATTAAAGTGCAGCTCAATTCCGCCAAGACCAGTCTGATGCGGTATCAGCGTGAATTTGAGGCCGCTGGTTACGGCCTGGCGGCACTTCTGGGTTTGTCGGATGCCGAATTTCCGAACCACATGCGGCTGGAAACTTTGGACAAAGAGTCGGTAACTACCGGGCTGCAGAAAAGCCCGGAGACCTTGATCAAGGAAGCCTTAACGGCCCGCCCCGATGTTCGTCGACTGGAGATGGTTGTCAAACAGGCAGAAGCCGCAACCGGCATTGCGAAAGCACCTTTTTATCCCAAGGTACAGATCGCCGGAGCCGTTCAAGGCTCCAATGAAGGGCAAACAGAAGGGCTTTCCGGCAATGATTTTGGCAATTCGGTGGGAGTGAATATGAGTTGGAACCTCTATGCCGGCAGTTCAGACAAGGCTCGGCTGTTGGAGGCCGAACAGGCGAAACGGGAAGCCACCTACTCGTTAGCAGGGCTTCGCAACACGGTTGCCGCTGAGATTCGCCAGGATCTGGCCTTACTGGCTTCTGCTCAAGAGCAGGTGCGGCTACAAAGGGAGACGGTGAAGCTGGTCCAGGAAAATCGCGATCTGGCCAAAAACGAATATGATGCCGGTGAATCCGCCTTGGTCCGTTTGAATGAGGCCCAACGCGATCTGACCACCACCCATGGCCGTCTGGCCCAGGCCCTGGTTTCCTATCATCTCGCCACGCAGCGGCTGCTCTCGGCCACAGGACAAAATCTTGCGGCTGTTGATCGTCCTGCCAAGGAAAAATGATGGGTGCGATCGGCAAAATTGACCTGGTGGTGCCGGTAACGGCTATTGACGGCAACGGTCATGTCAACAACGTCCAGTACGTGCATTGGATGCAGGACGCGGCCATGACCCACTCGGCCGAACTGGGTTGGTCGCAGGAGCGGTATGCATCAATTGGCAGGACCTGGATCATTCGCTCCCATGCCATTGAATATTTCCACTCGGCCTACGCTGGTGAAACCATTACCGTTTTTACCTGGGTTTCGTCTTTTGAAAAAATCCGTTCCCTGCGTAAATTCAAATTTTACCGGGCAGTAGACAACACAGTGCTGGCGACCGCTGCCACCCTGTTCATCTTCTGTGATCTGGAAACGGGAAGACCGTTACACATCCCCAGAGAAGTGCAGGACGCGTATACGGTAGTCGCCAAGGACGACGAACCATAACCCCGCCGCCCTGTTCAGGATGTGCTCTTCTGCAGTGTCAATTCGCCATGAGCTGCGCAAAAGTGGCCTCGCTGATATCGGGTGCACCATAATTCTTGAACCGGATCACCCCCTGCTTATCGGCAATGATGATGGTCGGCACGCCCTGTAGCATGTACTGCTCGGTGACCACTCCCCTGGCATCGAAGTACACCGGATAGGACATGCCGGTCTTCTTCACAAAGGCCTGGGCCCGTTCGACCGAATCGTTGTAACCTACGTTGACCGCGATGAAATCCATACCTCTGCCTTTGAATTTTGCCGCCAGTTGATTGATCTTCGGCACCTCTGTCTTGCAGGAGGGGCACCAGGAAGCCCAAAAAATAAGCATGACCGGTTTGCTGCCTATACTCTGCTGCAGATCAAACGGCTGCCCGTTGAGATCATACCCCTTGAAGGGGATGAGACGCTGCCCCTCTTGCGCTGCCAGCAACGAGTAGGGCAGGAGGAGGAGCCAGGCGAGGAGCAAAAGTGATTTTAGATGATTTTTTCTCATAACCATTATCTATGCAATACCGTAAAAAAGGGGGGTAAGGAGGTGTTCCTCACCCGTTCAGAAAAAAAGCGCCCCAGCCTTGATGAAAAAATATTCAGCCAGGAGCAGCATCAACACACCCATGGCTTTCTTAATGTGCACCATCCAGGCTCCGGATCGGGGCATAGCGGTGAGGAAACTGGAGCAGGTCCCCACCCCCAGCAACAGGGCGCCCATGCCCAGGGAAAAGACAAAGAGCAGCAGGCCTCCCAGCATCAGACTTTTTGAAGAGGCTGTATAGGCCAGCAGCGTCCCCAGCACCGGTGTGGTGCAAGGCCCGGCAACCAGCGCGGCCGAAATTCCGGCCAGGAAAATACCGGTAATCCCCAGCTGTTTATTGGCAAAACGGCCCGTGATCGAGGGCAGATGAAACACATCAAGCATGCCCAAGGCAAACAGCAGGATCATATTTCCTACTAGGAGAAAGGTCCAGGGGCTCGAGCTCACCGTACCGAAAAAACGGCCGGTGGAGGCAGCAAAAATACCGAGCGCTGCATAGGTCAGCGCCATACCGATGACATAGATCAGGGATAAAAAAAATCCACGCAGCTTTGAACCGCCGATATTGGCGTGGCCGATCACCCCGGCGGTGATGGGAATCATGGGATAGACACAGGGGGTCAGGCTGGCGAGAATGCCGCCTAAGAAGGCCACCACCAGCGAGGAAAGCAGGGAGGTCTGCAGGTAGGTGTCAAAGTGACTCAGGAAAAGATCCATATTCTGCTCCAAAACACATGAGAGTTATTCTCAAATAATAACCAATTTGCTGGATAAGTAAAGATGCAATGACCAGAAAGGGTCCAGCACTGATGTGATAGGGCCGCTGCCATTATCCCAAGAAAACAGGGCAGCCATCGGCTCTCGAAAGGGAACGCTCACTGTACGCAGAAAGAACACTGCCTCAGCATTTGGGATCATTGCCGGTCCATACCGATCAACGCCGCGCCGATGGCATTGCCCACCTCGCAGTATTGGGGAAAGAAGACGGAGGTGCCCAGCCGTTTCGCCACACCGGGCAAAAAACAGCGGGCCGCGGCACCGATACCGATGATCGGCAGCTTCAAGGAAAATTGCAGGGAAAAGAGCTCGTTATCGCGGCGATTGAGAAAAGGGACGGCTTGGTCACCCTGCCAGATGGTCCGGCCGAGGTAGCTAAGAATAATGGTTTCAATGGCGGTCTCGGTCTCGGCAACGACCCTTTGGCAGAAAGTGGCCACCGGCAGGTGCATCTGGCCGGCGAGGGCAATGGCCCCAGCCCGACTGGCCTTGCCGTCACCGATCTGGAGGATGCCTAACCCATGCAGGGCATCGGTGGGGGTAAATCCGGTCAGCACGATCTGCTGGAGAAAGGCCAGCCGTTCCAGCCGTTTTTCCAGGGTAATGCCGCTGATGCCGGTCTGTTGGGCAAGTCTGCTCGGAGGGGTCGGCCCCTGCTGGTCAAGAAAGCGGAGGATGTCGTCGCCTCTGAGCAAGTCGCGGTCCAGTCCCGCAACCGGCAGTACCAGGTAGGAGTCGGTGTCGGTGTTCAACCACATCAGGGGATCAAGGAGATCCGGCGTCATGGCCAGCGGTTGTACGCGTGAGCTTTTCAGACTGATCCGGCCATCCTGATGACAGACCACATGACTGTCGCCGCCCGCTCCCGAGGTGTACATGTCCACCGCTTCAACGTGGGTCCGCCATTCCCCGATGGTGCAGCCCTCACGATTGAGCAGGGGCGCACCGTCCTTGATCAGACAGACATCGGTGGTGGTGCCGCCGACATCAACCACCAGAGCGGAGGCCTGGCCGCCGGCCGCGCCGAACCGGGCGGTTGCCGCCGGACCGCTGGCCATGGTGATGGCCGCCTGGTCCACAATCTGGTCCAGGGGCGCGCCCTTGCCGTTACCGCAGATAATGGTGACCGGGCAGTTGAGCCCCACCGCCAGCATGGAGCGTTGGATTGAGGCCAGGAAATCGGTCATGAGCGGCATGAGCTTGGCGTGCAGACAGGCTGTGGCCGACCGCTCCAGCATGCCGGGATGGCTGGACACCTGGTGCGAACAGAACACCGGCTTGGGATCGATCAGGGCGATCGCCTCCCGGGCGACCAGTTCGTGAGTGGGATTTTTGATCGACATGGCACTGCAGACTGCATAGCTGTCCACTTCGTTGGCCAAGCCGGGCAGCATGTCAACCAGACCCTCGATATCCAGGGGCTCATCCTCGTCGCCAATGATGGTATGGCCCCCTTTGAGAAAAATAGTGGCGACCACCGGCAGCTTGAAATGGCGGACATGGCCAATGACAAACAGTCCGACCCTGGCGCCGTGCCCTTCTACCACAGCATTGGTCGCCAGCGTGGTCGAAACAGCCAGGCGCACCGCCTCTCCCGGCTTGAAACCTTGGCGGAAAAGGCCGTTCAGGGCCTTGCCGACGCCGATGCTGAGGTCGTGGGGGGTTGTCCGCTCTTTGTTCCAGGCAACCACTTTGCCGGAAAGAGTGTCGATCAGGGCGGCGTCGGTATAGGTTCCGCCGGTGTCAATGCCAACGCAATAAGCAGTCATGTTCTCGTATTTTTGGGAAGAAGGGTCGATTGTAGCAGTGGATGAAACGGTCCGTAAAAAAATTCAGGAGGGTTGCGATGAGGCGCGGTGACGATGATATCCTCTGATGCTGTTACACCCATCGAACGAAGTGTTGATGGATACCATTCTTAGGGGGCAAAATCAAGCGCAGGATGGATTTCGTGGTGCGGGGCTTAGCGGTCCACCATTCACCAGGACAGAGCGAGCGGCCCGGTCAGTTAGAGGAAGCGACTCAGGGGACCGATCAGCCATTCCAGCAACCGCTGAAACCGGTTGCCCCGCGCATATTCGGTCAAGGCCACCCGCCGGGATTTTTCCAGCTCTTCGTTGAACATACCTCGCACCTGCAGACCGAATTCTCGGCTGTCGATAATGACGTTGATCTCGTAGTTGCGGTGGAAACTGCGGAAATCGAAATTGGCAGAGCCGAGCGTCACCCAGTAGTCGTCGATGAGCATCATCTTGGCGTGGAGAATGGTCCCCTGGCGCTCGAAGATCTCGACTCCAGCCTTTAACAGCGGTGCCAGATAGGCGCGGCTCATCAATTGGATCAGCGGCACATCGTGGATCGAAGGCACGATCATCTGCACCTTGACACCGCTCTTAACGGCACGGAGCAGGGAGCGGACGACCCGCGGGCCGGGGACGAAATAGGGGGTGATGATCCGGATCTGGTGGACCGCCCCGGCCATCGCCAACCTGAAGGAACTGCGGATAACCGAACGGGTGTGGTGCGGGGTGCCGTTGACGATCATGACATCGGCCTCACCCGCACGGTCGGGAGCAGCCTGTTGCTCCGCTCGTCCCGGCATCCCGATGCCCCCCTGCTGGTGCCAGGTGAGACGAAACAGTCGCTCCACCTCGCTGACCGCAGGCCCATCAAGGCGAATACCGACATCGCGCCAGCGCGTAAAACTTTCGCCGTAACCGGTGTATTCATCGCCGACGTTGAGCCCGCCGAGGAAGGCGGTTACGCCGTCGATCACCACGAGCTTCCGGTGGTCACGAATATCGAGCCAGTGCAGCTTGGTGAAGGAGGGTTTGTTGAACGACAGGCAGCGAATCCCGGCCGCCGCCAATCCTTGAAAATAGGTAGAAGGGGTGTTGCGACACCCGATGGCATCATAAATCAGCGACACTTCCACCCCTCTTGCGGTCGCATCCTTCAGGGCGTCGGCAAAGGCCTGGCCGGTTTCGTCGGATTTAATAATATAGAATTCGGCGCAGATCGCTGTAGTCGCTGCGTTTATAGCCTGAAACAGGGCGGGAAAGAAATCGCCGCCGTGCGGGAGTAGGGAAACCCTGTTGCCCTGAAAATGGACGACCTCGGGCGTGCGTTGAGAACGGGAGAGCGACCGCAGGGTGCTGAAGATTCCCTTTCTTCTCTTATGCTGCGAAATTTTCATCCTGCCCGTCGCGACCTGACCAGATGCGGAGGGAGATGTTGCTTTGCTTTTTTCAATACAACCTTCTTGGAAATTTTTGGATAGACAGAAACCGGAAAGTGAAAACAATATATACAACAAACTCTTTACAACGAACGCAATGTACGTTCCAAAGATATATCAAATCAACGAGAAGAGAACAATATGCATCCGGAGGGTATCCATGGAAAAAGAGCCGCAGAAGAATGTAGCAATGAAACGCTTTGAATTGACCCTTGAGGGGAAACTCGCCCAGCTAGATTATGTGGAGCAGGGCGAAAACCTGCTGATCTTTACCCATACCTTTGTGCCCCATGAATTGCGAGGACAAAACGTGGCGGCCAGGCTGACTAAGTGTGCCCTTGACGATGCCCGGCACCAAGGCAAGAAGGTGGTGCCACAGTGTTCCTATGTCGCCGCCTACATGGAACGGAATAAGGAATATGCTGATCTGCGTGCCGACGGAGGACTGCCGTTGGTTTAACGGCAATTGGTTCAAGAGGGCTCGCCCCTGTTTCCTTGCCAGCGGCAGCACCCGGTAAGGTGTCCATCAGCGGGTGCTACAATTTTTTTACAGGTCAATTATGGCGTATCTGTTGAATTTTTATAAAAATATTGTATTGTGCACCCTGCATCAAGATGCATTTGCAGGGACGGACATGATGAAAGGTGCAATAAGCGCCTTTAAGGGAAAAAATTTGTGAATTCGACCGGTTTCGACAAAATATTCACGCAGGGCAGATTGTTTGGAAATTTGGTGAGGAATCCCAAATTCTGGCTCGTTCTCAGTCTCGATATCGTTCTGATCGTGCTGGCGCAATATCTGGCCTATGCGGTTCGTTTTGAATTGCATCTTAACGATCAGGTTTTGCGGCAGTTTGCCAGTCTTCTCCCCTTTATCTTGAGCGTCAAGATTCCCTCTTTCTATATCTTTGGTCTTTATCGGGGGATGTGGCGCTACACCAGCCTCAACGACATTATCAACATCCTCGTTGTTACGATTTTTTCCTCCATCGTCATCATCAGTCTGCTGCTGCTCGGCAATCGGTTTGCAGGTCTTTCCCGCTCCGTTTTCATTCTCGACTGTTTTTTTACCTTCGTGCTGATTACCGGCCATCGGGTGTCAATACGCTATCTCTATCAAAAAATTAACAACGGCCAAGGCTTTCTCCCCTCTGAGGCACGAGCCGCAAAAAAACGGCTGCTCTTGATTGGCGCCGGTGATGCTGCGGAAAAAGTACTTAGAGAGATTTACGAAAACAGCCAGCTGCCCTATCGTGCCATCGGTCTGGTTGACGATGATCCGGCCAAAACCGGTTTGAAATTGCATGGAGTACCGGTTCTGGGATTGATTGACGATCTCGAAGAGCACGTGCGCCGGACCGGGGCACAGGAGATCCTTATTGCAACTATTGTGGTCAATAAGGCGCAGATGCGACGGTTCGTCACCCTCTGCCAGCGCACACAGCTCCCCTTTAAGGTCCTGCCTAACATGGGTGAATTGATCAACGGCAGGGTCTCAATCAAAACTATCCGCGACATCTCCTACAAAGACCTGCTGGGGCGGGAGGAGGTCCGGCTGGAACAGGATAGAATAGGGGGGTATCTCAGCAGCAAAACGGTGTTGATCACCGGAGCGGGCGGCTCGATCGGTTCCGAACTGTGCCGGCAGATTCTCAGATTCGCACCAGGTCTTATCATCCTCTTCGACAGCAGCGAGGAAAATCTCTACAACGTGCAGATGGAATTGCGCCACGAGCACGACAATATCAAGACCGTCTCGGTACTTGGCAAGGTGCAGGATTTGCGATTGCTTAAGAGCGTTTTTCAGCAACATAGGCCTTCAGTCGTATTTCATACGGCCGCCTACAAGCATGTGCCGTTGATCGAACGCAACCCTTGGCAGGCTGTCTATAACAATATCTTCGGCACACAACTGCTCATGGAGGCCTCCATCACCTACGGAGTGGACCGGTTCGTGCTGGTTTCTACGGACAAGGCGGTCCGGCCGACCAATGTGATGGGAGCTTCCAAACGGGTGACTGAACTGCTGATGCTCGCCTATAGCGCAACGTTATGGGACGGGAACTTCAGTCCGGCATGGACGAAGAAGCAGGAGACGTACCATCCCGCTATGCAACTGATAGTACCGCAACCGACCAACAACCATACGACCCTATTCATGGGCGTGCGGTTCGGCAATGTTCTGGGTTCATCCGGCTCGGTTATTCCGCTCTTCAAACGACAGATCGAACAAGGTGGACCAGTGACGGTCACCCATCCGGAGGTCACCCGCTACTTCATGTCTGCCGAGGAGGCCGCTCAACTTATCCTCCAGACAGGTTCCATGGGTGAGGGGGGCGAAATCTTCATTCTTAAAATGGGCGATCCTATAAAGATAGCTGATATGGCCCGTGAACTGATCAAATTGAGCGGGCGCGAGCCGGGCAGCGAGATCGAAATTCAATATGTCGGCCTGCGTGCGGGCGAAAAGCTCTACGAAGAGCTGATTACCGAAGGCGAAGGTATTATTGCCACCCACCATGAAAAAATTATGGTGCTTCGAGGGGAAACCGTTATTCCCTGTCATGCCCTGCACGATCATTTGGAAATCCTGGCCTACAAGGCCAAGGAGCTTGACAGCCGGGGGATCAAAGAGACCTTGCGAAGAATTGTTCCCGAGTACCTTCCTGATTATTCGGTATGATCAGTAAAAAACAGCTCCTCGGTGGCTGCGCTCCCCAACTGTCAGTCAAGAAGCTGGCCCGCCAGATATCGTCCCCAGCGACCAGGGTGGTCAGTTCACTGTGGAAGAGTTCGTCAAAGCTGTCGAGGATAAGGGATGCAGGGCTCAGTCTGGACGGACAAGGTGAGCGCCTATAGAAATGAAAAAGGCAAAACGTTGTTCAAGCAAGTGGCGCCAGTTCTTTGTGCCACCTCTGAAAGACTTTATTTCAACATAATATGGTGCTAGATTATTTTCAGTTAACTGGAGGAACATGTGTGCGCTACGCATTCAATAATCGCATTGGCAGGTACAGAGGTGAACGCATATGAAGGCCGTGATTCTTGCGGGTGGTCTGGGGACCCGTATTAGCGAAGAAACGTATTTGAAACCCAAACCCATGATTGAAATTGGTGGTAAACCGATTCTTTGGCACATCATGAAAATCTATTCTACTCACGGCATTAATGACTTTGTCGTTTGTTTGGGCTACAAGGGATATATTATCAAGGAGTATTTTGCCAATTATTTCTTGCATATGTCTGATGTTACCTTTGATATGCAGCACAACCGGATGGAGGTTCATCAGCACAACGCGGAACCTTGGCGAGTGACGCTGGTTAATACCGGCGACGAAACGCTTACCGGTGGACGTCTGAAGCGGGTGGCCGATTATGTTAAAGAGGAGGATGCTTTTTGTTTTACCTATGGTGACGGTGTCGCCGATATTAATATCGGTGCGTTATTAGCCTTTCACAAGCAGCATAACAAACGCGCCACAGTCACGGCCGTTCAGCCGCCAGGACGCTATGGCGCACTGGATATGCAGGGCACTACGGTCAAGGGTTTTGTCGAAAAACCAAAAGGCGACGGCGGCTGGATCAATGGCGGCTTTTTTGTGCTTTCACCGGCGTGTCTTGATTATGTGCAGAACGATGCCAGCAGTTGGGAGGGGGAACCGCTGACACGTCTTGCTGCGGAGGGCGAACTGAAGGCGTTTGAACACACAGGCTTTTGGCAACCGATGGACACCCTGCGCGACAAAAATCATTTGGAGGCGCTCTGGGCGTCTGGCAATGCTCCATGGAAGTGCTGGGAATGAGACCGGAATTCTGGGAAGGGAAACATGTTTTCATCACCGGTCATACTGGTTTCAAGGGAGGCTGGTTGACATTATGGCTTCAATCACTGGGGGCAAAAGTATATGGTTATGCACTTGATCCACCGACTGACCCGAATTTTTTTGGTACCGCTCGAGTCCAGGAAGGTATGGTCCGTAATACTATTGCCGATATCCGAGACATTGCCACCCTTACAAAAGCCATGCAGGAGGCGCAACCAGAGGTGGTATTCCATCTGGCAGCCCAACCATTAGTGCGCGAATCCTACATAGCACCGGTCGAAACCTATGCAGTCAATGTCATGGGTACGGTCAATTTACTCGAAGCAGTGCGCGCTACACCGGGTGTACATGCTGTGGTCAACATTACGACTGACAAATGCTACGAAAATCGCGAATGGGTGTGGGGCTACCGTGAAGGTGAAGCTTTGGGCGGACATGACCCTTACTCGAGCAGTAAAGCCTGTTCCGAATTGGTAACTGCAGCGTACCGTACGTCTTTTTTTGATACTGCGGGTATCGCATTAGCTAGCGTGCGGGCAGGCAACGTAATTGGAGGTGGGGATTGGGCGGTTGATCGCCTGTTGCCCGATTTTCTGCGCGCACTCGATTCCGGGGTTCCGCTCCTGATCCGCTCGCCCAACGCCATTCGTCCCTGGCAGCATGTGCTAGAGCCACTTTCTGGGTATTTGCTGCTGGCCGAGCGGCTTTTTACAGAGCCGACGGCCTTTGCCGAAGCATGGAACTTCGGTCCGGTAGACCAAGATGCCCGCCCGGTGCGATGGATTGTTGAACGGTTGGTCCGCGCGACTCCTAATGCATCATGGGCATGCGATACTGCGTCTCAGCCACATGAGGCCTCTCATCTCAAGCTCGATAGCAGCAAGGCCCTTGCCCGCCTCGATTGGTGGCCGCGCTGGCGGCTTGCAACCTCGCTTGATAAAACACTTGAATGGCATGCTGCCTGGCGAGGTGGCAAAGACATGCGTGCTGTCACGTTGACGCAGATTGCCGAATATATGAATTGGTCAACGGAACAATAGACATGTCGCGCTTCGATTTTTACGATACACCATTGCTTGGTCTCAAGCTCGTGCACCGCAAATCCATTGAGGATGCCCGCGGTATGTTCGCTCGCTTTTATTGCGCCGACGAATTTCGTGCAGCGGGTCTGCACAAGCCCATCGCACAAATCAACCACACGCTCACGCGCTGCAAAGGTACCGTTCGCGGCCTGCATTTTCAACACCCGCCGCATACCGAAGCTAAACTTGTGAGTTGTTTCTCTGGCGTGGTATTCGATGTCGCAGTAGACTTGCGTACCAACTCGCCTACCTTCCTGCACTGGCATGGAGAGATTCTTTCCGCTGAAAATCAACGCAGCCTGTTGATTCCGGAAGGTTACGCCCATGGCTTTCAAACACTTACCGAGGATTGCGAACTGCTATATCTGCACACCACTCCGTTTCATCCCGCAGCCGAAGGCGCGGTTAATGTGACCGATCCAGCGTTAGCCATCGAATGGCCTTTGCCTTTATCAGAAATGTCTGAACGTGATCGGTTACATCCTTTTATAGATGCCCATTTTTTAGGAATCAGTTTATGAAGTGCCGTCACTGTGGCGCTGAGTTATCGCTTCCGCTGATCGACCTCGGTAGCGCACCGCCGTCTAACGCCTATCTCACCACCACCACCCTGCAAGCGCCGGAAAAATGGTTCGCACTGAAGGTTCTGGTGTGCAACGAATGCTGGCTGGCGCAGACCGAAGACACGACAGGCGTCGAAGAGCTGTTCGATTCCGATTACGCCTACTTTAGTTCTTTTTCCAGCACTTGGCTCAGTCATGCCGAACGTTATGTGGCTGAGATGCAGGCGCGTTTCGGTCTTGACAAGACATCGCACGTCGTCGAAATTGCCGCCAACGATGGTTATTTGCTGCAATACGTCAAAGCACTTGATATTCCTTGCCTTGGTATCGAACCCACGGCCAGTACCGCTGCTGCAGCGCGCGCTAAAGGCATCAACATCGTCGAGAATTTTTTCGGCGTGCAACTCGCCCGCGAACTGTCAAGCCAGGGAAGACAGGCTGACCTTACTACCGCAAACAATGTGCTTGCCCATGTGCCCGACATCAACGATTTTGTCGCTGGTTTTGCGGTCTTGCTCAAACCCAGAGGCATCGCCACCTTCGAATTTCCGCATCTGTTGCAGTTAATGGCGGAGAACCAATTCGACACCATTTATCATGAGCACTTCTCTTACCTCTCCTTAACTGCCGTCGATCGCATATTTACCTATAATGGTTTGACAGTTTTCGATGTCGAAGAACTTCCCACTCACGGCGGCAGCCTGCGGGTGTTTGCTCAGCGAACTGATTCCGGCGCACACGCCACCACCTCCCGTGTTGCTGAGATGTTGGCACGAGAAGACGCAGCAGGCTTGACAACCCCCGACTACTACGCTGATTTTCAATCCCGCGCCGATTTTATCAAAAATACCTTTCTCGCTTTCCTCATCGAAGCGAAAAATGCAGGTAAAAAAGTTGCCGCTTACGGTGCTGCAGCCAAAGGCAATACCCTGCTTAACTACGCCGGGATACGCCCCGATTTGCTGCCCTGGGTCATTGACCGTAACCCCGCAAAACAAGGAAAATACCTGCCAGGAAGTCGTATTCCCATCGTTTCCGAAACGCGTCTCCGCATAGAGCGTCCCGACTATGTGGTGATACTGCCCTGGAATTTGCGTGAAGAAATCATGGCGCAGCTCGAATACGTTCGAGCATGGGATGGACGATTTGTCACGGCAGTGCCGAAACTGAATATCGAAAAATGATCGCCGAACTTTCCCTGAAAAGGGTGTTACTGACAGGTGCGGGGGGCTTCGTTGGCAGACATTGCCTGCCAGCCCTTCGTGATGCAGAATTTGAGATCCATGCTTTGTCGCGTACGGCACACGCGACCGAACACGACGTGCAATGGCATGCTGTGAATCTGTTTGAAGACGGTGCAGCGGAGAGTCTCTTGACCGAGGTGCGCCCCACGCACCTGTTGCATTTGGCATGGTACGCTGAGCCGGGTCGTTATTGGACCGCACCAGAAAATTTTCAATGGGTGCGAGCGAGCCTCGCTTTGCTCCAAGCATTTGCCGCACAGGGTGGACAGCGTGTGGTTATGGCCGGAACCTGCGCCGAATACGATTGGCGCCATGGCTGGTGTTCCGAGGAGGTTACTCCCCTGATACCAGCAACAGTCTATGGAATCTGCAAGCATTCCTTGCAAACGATGCTTGCAGCGTACAGTCGGCAATACGGACTGAGTAGCGCCTGGGGCAGAATATTTTTTCTTTACGGTCCCCACGAACATCCATCACGACTAGTGGCATCGGTTATTCGTTCGTTGTTGCAAGGAGAACCCGCCCTGTGTTCCAGTGGTGAACAGGTGCGGGATTTTCTGCATGTGGCCGATGTAGCCTCCGCCTTTGTCGCCCTTTTGGATTCGCAGATACCAGGACCGGTCAACATCGCCTCCGGCGAGGCCGTAGCCATCAGGGATGTGGTTAACAAGATATCAACAAAGCTTGGTCGTCCCGAACTATTACGACTGGGAGCCCGCATCACATCGCCTGAAGAGCCACCACTACTCCTTGCCGACGTCGGGCGCCTGAATAAAGAGCTTGGGTGGCGGCCATCTTTCGGGCTCGATAGCGGGCTAGACGAAACTATCGCCTGGTGGCGAAATCAATTGTGATGCGCCTAGACTACCGCTTGAGGCTCCTTGGATGGCCACGCTGAGACGGAATATCATCGCGAACCTCGCGGGGGGGGGCTGGATTGCTGCGCTTACCCTAGCGATTACGCCCTTACAGATAAACCTGCTCGGCATGGAGGCCTACGGCCTTATTGGTTTCATTACGACGCTACAGATCATGGTCAGCGTACTTGACCTTGGTCTGTCAAGCACAATCACTCGCGAGTTGGCCGGGGACAATTCTCCCAACCGGCAGGCAAGTCGACCGCTACTGCGGACAGCACTTGCCTTTTACTGGGGCATAGCGCTGTTGATCGGTATCCTTCTATTTGCATGCGCCGCAGAGATTGGTCGCTCATGGTTTAAGCCAGAAGCAGTAAACCACGCTGAGATCACACAGGGATTGCAAGTTGTGGCCTTGGTGCTCGCGCTACGCTGGCCGGTGGCACTGTATTCGGGGGCGCTCGCTGGCGTGCAACGCATGGACGTGTTAAACGTAACCAAGGCTGGTGTTGCCACCTTGCGGCTTGTAGGGGGGATATTGGTGCTGCTTGCCTGGCGCGACCTTGGCGCGTTCCTGGTTTGGACCGCCTTCAGCGCCTTGGTTGAGGTACTGGTCTACGTAGCTGTCTGTCGCAAGCTCATGCCAGAGATGGACTGGCGTCCGGGGTTTTCGTTACTCGCACTGCGCACCGTTTGGGCCTTTTCCCTGAGCATGAATGGGCTGGCCCTGTTGGCTATGGGCATCACTCAACTCGACCGCTTGTTGATCAGCAAAATGTTACCCCTGGAGAGCCTTGGCTATTACTCGCTTGCCTACAACGCTGCAACCGCTATTTCCATGGTACTGTCCGCGCTCAGTTCCGCGTTGATGCCATCGTTCGCATCAGCACATGCAGTCAATGCACGGGAAACGCTGTTGCAACGTTATGACACCGCCAATCGGGTCATGTTATTTACTACGGGACTGGTGTTGTTTACCCTCCTGTTCTTCGGTGAGCCTTTGCTCCTGATTTGGGTAAACCCAAGTGCTGCTGCTGGAGCCTGGCGCCCACTAGCCTTGCTCGCCGTGGGGTTCTGGCTAAGTGCGGCGGTATCTAATGCCTACAACGTTGGGGTGGCCTGTCGTCAACCCGGGCCGCTGCTTAAGCTTAGCGCAGTGAGCGCAATTATCTACGTACCAGTGCTCTATGGCATGATTTATTTCTGGGGCATTGAAGGTGCTGCGGCCGCTTGGTTATTGTTGAATACAGGCTACGTAATAGTGCTAATACCAACGGTGCATCGTGCCATTCTTGATATTCCGGTAGTGCCCTGGTTTTCCGGCACGCTTCTCCCTTTCGCATTGCTCGGTACTGCCACATTTGGCTGCGCCCGACTGCTTGCCAATTACCTGTCGCTAGCACCAAGATTCGAACTATATATGATTTTTCCTGCAGTAATTGCATACGCCGGGATGGGTTATTTTTTCCTCGGCTCGGTTTTTCGCACCGATCTCATTCATCTGTTCCGACAGGTCTCCAGAGCAAAACAAACCACAGTATGATACAAACGCACCACACACCTGGTTGTGACGGAAACGAGACTGACTGCTTTTGCGTACAGGATCGAAACCGTCGTATTGGCATGAACGAATTCCGCTACTTGCGCTGCGAACGTTGCGGACTGATTCGTCTTGACAACGTGCCCACTGACCTTGAAAACTATTATCCAAATAATTACTATGCGTTACCAACGATAAATCAACTGGCGGCAGTCGCCGCTGCTGATCCTTTCAAGATTGAAACAATCCAACGCTTTATTTCACAAGGACGGCTATTGGAAATCGGCCCGGCTTACGGAACGTTTGCCTTGCAGGCAAAACAAGCAGGATTCCATGTAGATGTGGTCGAGATGGACACGCGTTGTTGCGACTACCTTAACCAGGTCGTAGGCGTCAGTGCCGTGTGCAGTGCGTCGCCACATGAGATAATATCGGCATTGGGTACTCATGATGTTATCGCGCTCTGGCACGTTATCGAGCACTTGCCAAATCCATGGGCGCTGCTCTCCGCGGCTGCAAGCAACCTGGTTTCAGGCGGCATTCTTGTCCTTGCGGCACCAAACCCGGAGGCTTGGCAATTTTACGTCATGGGCAGAGAATGGCCCCATGTAGACGCCCCCCGCCATCTTTATCTGTTACCGGCACAAACTCTCACTGATTATGCACAAACATTAGGCCTCGAATGTATTCATTCCACGACAACGGACAGTGACGCAAAATGCTGGAATCGCTTTGGCTGGCAAAGATTGCTGATGAACCATGTGCGTGGAAAATGGCTGGAGCGTGCAGCTTTTGTGATGGGTTACGCTCTGAGCTTTATTTTGGCTCCTTTTGAATCTCATAATTTCAAGGGAAGCGCTTACACACTTGTCTTTCGAAAGGTCACTACATGAGATTTTCCATTCTGTTGCCCACACGTAACGGCGGCAATTTTCTCGATAACTGTATCCGTTCAATACTTGAACAGGATCACGACAATTTCGAGCTGGTCATCTCCGACAATGCCAACACAGATACCACTCCGGACGTTATTCGCAGATTTTCAGACAACCCACGGCTGAAGGTTATTCACCAGACCGCAACGATCCCGGTGTCGGAAAACTGGACGGCTGCATTACAGGCATCCAGCGGCGATTACGTTTTGATGATGGGAGACGACGACTACCTATTGCCAGGTGCCTTACGGAAACTGGATGAAGTACTCGTGCGGCACGGCGAACCGGACTGCATACTCTACAATGGCTACTCCTATGTCTCGCCCGCCGCTATCTCCGATAATCCTGCTAGTTATTGGGCACAAGAACACTATCATTACGGCCCTGATTTCGGCAATGAAGCGGTACTTGAACGAACCCACCGCCTTGGTATAGTGACCGACATGTTTCGTTTCCGACAGCGCATTCCACTTAATATGCAGACTACGCTGTTCGCGCGTCGCGCCATTGAGAAGGAATGTAGCAGTATTTTTCAGGCACCGTTCCCCGACCATTATCTGCTTAATGCCCTGCTGATTGCCGCGGACAAATGGGTCTACCTGCCGGAGCGACTGGTGGTCGTTGGGGTCTCTCCCAAATCCTTCGGCCACTATTTTTATAGCCAAAAGGCCGGAGCTGGTCTTGCCTACCTGGGTATCAGCACCCACTTCCCAGGAGCGTTGCCGGGTAGTGAATTGCTCAATGGTATGTGTGTCTGGCTGCTTGCCCTCAAGACTCGCTATCCAGAAAAGTTGAAGGGCATTGAGATGGATCAGCGCGGTTATGTCCGGCGCCAGGTTTATTCATGGCTGCTACAGCGGCGTTACGGGGCTATTAGTACAGGAAAACTTGCTTCCCTCTTTGCAAACCTATCCCTCGGTAATTGGGCGCGCCTCCTGGCGACTGCTTTTGACGGTGAAAGTTGGCGGCGTCTCGGCTGTTTGTTACCATTCAGACGCAAAAGCCAGGCGGAGACGCTTTGGCATGGCCTGAGACCTCTCCCTGACATCGCCAATATCCGAGAATTCGCAAAATGGCTGCAGCAATAATCGGACGGTTCGGATGAACAACAGGGAGACTCCACGCATCGGCTATGTGCCGTATAGCGCTACACTGGAGAAGCCGGGTGACCGGCGTCGGTTTGGTGCCTACGCTCGTGCGCGCAACCTACCCTTTGAACTGGCGCGGCCCGAAGAGCGTTATGATCTGGTGGTGCTGAGCGAGTTGGCCGACATCAGTGTCTGGTGTGATTATCCCCACGGCAAAGTGGTTTACGACCTTATCGACTCGTACCTCGCCATTCCGCGCAGCAACATCAAGCAGTGGTTACGGGGGGCGGTATGGTATGCCATTGGACGGCATCGCCGTCTGCGGCTCGACCATTGGGCGACCATCCAGGACATGTGCCGCCGTGCCGATGCCGTGGTATGTACGACTGAGGCCCAGAAAGGAGATATCCATCGATATTGTCCCAACGTACATATCGTCCTTGATGTGCATAGCTCGGTTGTCCATAAGGTGAAGGAGGACTACCGCTGTGGCAAGCCTTTCAACCTGGTATGGGAAGGGCTGCCCAGCAACATCACGCAACTGAAACAGATTCGGGATGCGTTGCGGGATCTTAATAAATGTTGGCCTTTGACGCTCAACATCGTCACCGATCTGGACCAACCGCGCTTGCTTGGCCGCTTAGGCCGGGTGCAAAGCCTTGATTTGGCGCATGAGGCATTTGACTCGGTACGACTTCACCTCTGGCAGGAAGCAACGTGTGCAGAAATCATTCAACATTGTGATCTTGCCGTGATCCCCATCGACCTTTCCGATTCGTTCGTGACGGGGAAGCCGGAAAATAAACTCCTGTTGTTGTGGCGCATGGGAATGCCCGTGGTGACCTCGGCGACACCAGCCTATCTGCGGGCAATGAAGGGGGCTGGTCTAGAAGGCTTAGCCTGCCGAAATCAGGAGGAATGGGGGGCCGCGATAAAACGCATGATAGATGATGAGTCGCTACGACGTGAAGCGGGGACCAGCGGGCAAAAATTTGCCGAAATTTATTACGGCAAGGATGTATTGCTTTCGCGCTGGGATGCGGTGTTTGCTTCACTTGGTTTTTCGTTCCATGAAGGAGTAATATGAGGTTGACCGTTGCGTCCCATAGATGCGTCTTTTGTCAGGAAGCTACGACAAAGGGGTATTGAGACATGTGCGGGATCACAGGTTTTCTGGGAAGGATGTCGGCAGGTGAGTTGAGTGTCCTAGCTGCGCACATGGCCTGCGCCATCGTCCATCGTGGCCCCGACGATGCCGGGGTGTGGGTAGACGAGATGGCCGGAGTGGCGCTGGCGCACCGGCGTTTGTCCATTCTCGACCTCTCGTCAGCCGGACATCAGCCCATGGTGTCCACATGTGGTCGTTATGTGATTGTCTTTAATGGGGAAATCTACAACCACCTGGCATTGCGACGAGAACTGGAGGTTACCTGTCCGGCCACGACAGGCAACCCTGAAGGGGGATCGCCTCCCCCTCCGCTCCTCTCCCAATGCGAGGGAAGCGGGATGAACTGGCGCGGGTACTCGGATACGGAAACTTTACTGAGAGGCATCGCCACCTGGGGTGTGGAGGAGGCACTTAAACGCTGCGTCGGCATGTTTGCCTTTGCCCTTTGGGATCGAGCGTTGCGTCGCTTGACCCTGGCGCGGGATCGGTTGGGGGAAAAACCCCTCTTCTATGGATGGCAAGGGAATACATTTCTTTTTGGTTCGGAATTAAAGGCGCTTCGCGCTCATCCGTCCTTCCAGGGAAATATAAATCGCAACGCCCTGGCTCTGTATATGCGCCATAACGTTATCCCCGCACCGTATTCGATCTACCAAGACATCTGCAAGCTGCCACCAGGCAGCTATCTTATTGTGGAAGCGAGAGGACGCAATGCGCAACCGGTGGCTTACTGGTCTGCCCAAAACGCGGCGGAAACTGGCCGACTTTCTCCCTTTACCGGATCCGAAGCAGAAGCAGAGTCTGCGTTGGATAAGGTTCTACAGCAGGCCGTTGCTGGGCAGATGATGGCTGATGTTCCGCTAGGCGCCTTTCTTTCTGGCGGAGTGGATTCCTCTACCGTGGTGGCCCTGATGCAGGCACAGTCGGATAAGGCATGCCGGACTTTCACCATCGGTTTTCACGAGGAAGGCTATAACGAAGCCAAGCACGCCCACATCGTGGCGCAGCATCTTGGTACGGAGCACACCGAACTGTATGTCACCTCGCAACAGGCAATGGCTGTAATTCCTCGACTCCCCATGCTTTACGACGAACCCTTCGCCGATTCTTCCCAAATTCCCACATTCCTAGTCTCAGAACTGGCGCGGCGTCATGTAACGGTCAGCCTCTCTGGTGATGGGGGGGACGAGCTGTTTGGCGGCTACAACCGTTATCTCTGGGTCGCAAATATTTGGCGTGGTATCGGCAGGATACCTCGACCCTTGCGAGCGGCCCTAGCGGGGGTACTCACCACTCTGCCACCCTCCGCCTGGAACCAGGTATTCAAAAAACTGGCCCACTTGCTACCCGTTGGCTGGCGTTATACCACTCCAGGCGACAAGTTGCACAAGCTGGCCGAGATATTGGCACTCAGAACGCAAGAAGAAATTTATCTAGGGTTGGTCTCACATTGGAAGCACCCTGCCGAGGTAGTGCGTGGCGCGCATGAGCCGGCCACGGTATTGACCGACAGTGCCCAATGGGCGGATCTGCCGGATTTCGAGCAGCGGATGATGTACCTCGATCAGATGACCTACCTGCCCGATGATATTCTTACCAAAGTGGATCGCGCAGCAATGAGCGTTTCGCTAGAGACGCGTGTACCGCTGCTGGATCACCGTGTGGTAGAGTTTGCCTGGTCGTTGCCCCTGTCCATGAAAATCAGAAACGGTCAGGGCAAGTGGTTGCTGCGGCAGGTGCTCTACCGCTACGTGCCGAAAGAGTTGATTGAACGTCCCAAAATAGGTTTTGGCATCCCTCTCGACGTCTGGCTACGAGGACCACTCAAGGGTTGGGCGGAGGCGTTGTTGGATGAGACGCGCCTCGTGCGCGAAGGTTTTTTAAACCCAGGTCCTGTCCGGGGGAAATGGGCAGAACACTTGGCCGGTCGGCGCAACTGGGCTTACTACCTGTGGGATGTGCTGATGTTCCAGGCATGGCTGGAGATACAATGAAGAATTTCAAGTTAGGCACCTTCTTTAGTGGCCAAAGCATTTTCACCTTGGCATTTTTTTATGCCTTGTCGGCGGGTCTATTGGTCCAATGGGTGCTGTTGCCTGTCCTGCTGCCAGGATTGCACGCCAGTTCTGGTTTGCTCAAAGGCGGCGATTGGGTATGGTTCCACCAGGAAGCCGTTCTATTGGCTGAAAGAATCCACCATGAAGGGTGGGGGGTCTGGGAGTTGAGGCCACACGGTAACACACCGATTGGAATCGCAGCGGTGGTTTATGCGGTGTCTGGCATTAGTAAGCCGTGGGTGTTGATGCCGATCAACGCCGGTATTTTTGCTGTCGGTGCCTTATGTCTTTATTTGTCTTTTGCTTGCATTGTATCACGTCGCTTGGCGTTTGTTGCTACCTTGCCCTACCTGTTGTTTCCCAGCGCTATGGTAATCTACGGACAAATGCATAAGGATGCGTGGACCATTGCGGGCTCGCTGCTGGTCAACCTCGCATGGGTGCGGTTTGCGCTGCCGGGCAAATTAGGTTGGCGAAGCCTTCTCCGTCTGGTTGCGCCGGTTTTGGCAGGCCTCTTGCTTGTTTGGGCCTTCCGTCCCTATCTAGTAAAAATCTTGGTTGCCTCCTCCACCATGACTGTACTGCTACTTGTGATTCGAGCAATTATTATACGCTACGATCTCCACGAAAAGTGTACGGCACGATGGTGGGTCGGAATTATTTTGTGCCTGAGCATTCTTATAGCTTTTACGAAATTGCCGTTGGAAAATATTGTATTGGACAATGGTGGGTCGGACAAAGGAGGCAAATATATAATCGGGCGGCTCGTCGAATCGATTGCAGATGCTCGCAAGGCTTTTGCTGAGTCTAGCCCCAATGCTGGTAGCAATATCGATACTGGGGTGAAATTTCATTCTGCCATTGATATACTCCGCTACGTTCCACGCGCCTTGCAAATCGGTCTGTTTGCCCCATTTCCAGAGAGCTGGAGTGAACCAGGTGTTTCTCCCGGCAGCAACTGTATGCGTTTGCTTGCCGGGATCGAGATGTCGTTTGCTTATCTTGTGCTACCAGGGGCTGTTCTGTTGTTCACACGCCGCGAATATTCAGGCGTGAGTGTGGTGGCTTTGATCCAGGCAGTGGTTCCTATAATTATATTAGCCCAAGTGATATGCAACGTGGGCACGCTCTATCGCATGCGCTACGGCTACTGGCAAATATTGCTCGGCCTGGGCGTGATCGGATGGGGCATAGGGCTTCAGCGTTGGAATGCCAAGTATCGGAGAATCGTTGGATGAACCGAAAATCCAAGCTACTCTTTTTTATCACAGAGGACTGGTATTTTTGTTCACATCGTTTGGCGCTCGCAGTGGCCGCGCGTGAGGCAGGCTTTGAGGTTGCAGTGATCACAAGGGTGCGCGAGCATGGAGAGCTCATCCGTCGGGCCGGTCTGGATCTCATCCCTTTCGAGATGTCTCGCCGAGGCATGAATCCGTTCATAGAATTGGGCACTTTAACCCGCCTCATAGCTCTTTATCGCCGAGAAAAACCAGATTTGGTGCATCATGTGGCGATAAAGCCAGTGCTTTACGGGACGCTGGCCGCTCGGCTGGCTGGAGTGTCGAATATTGTCAACGCCTTGGCGGGTATGGGCTGGCTGTTCACCTCGACCAACTTAATTGCACGTTTCCTCAAGCCCGTGGTCCGTTTGATTTTTCGTTTCCTATTACGCCAAACCAGTGTCATCGTACAAAATCCAGATGATGTGGCCCTCATGTCTGATGTGGGTTTGGTCAACATTCACCTGGTTCGTGGCGCAGGGGTAGATGTAGAAGTGTTCCGACCCGAGCCTGAGCCGAAGGGAACCCCCTTGGTGGTGTTGCCGGCACGCATGCTTTGGGACAAAGGTGTGGGGGAATTCGTTGAAGCAGCCAGGCAACTCAGCGCACAGGGGGTCGTAGCGCGTTTTGCCTTGGTGGGCGATCCGGATCCGGAAAACCCAGCCACCGTGTCTAAGGAACAACTTGCCGCTTGGCATTCCGAAAATGTGGTTGAATGGTGGGGCCAGCTCACTAACATGCCCAAGGTTTATGCCCAAGCCAATATTGTTTGCCTACCTTCCTATCGGGAAGGGTTACCTAAGGCGCTACTGGAAGCCGCAGCCTGTGGGCGTCCTATTGTCACGACCGATGTCCCCGGATGCCGGGAAATTGTGAGGGACAACGACAATGGCGTGTTGGTGCCGGTCCGCGATGTGTCAGCGCTCACGGAAGCCTTGGCTATGCTTATAGCGAATCCAGACGCTCGCTGCCGTATGGGTAAAAGTGGACGGGCGCTTGTCGTTGACGAGTTTTCTCTGGGACGGGTAATTGCTGAGACCTTAGTGGTCTATCGGGAGACCTCGGCATGAGCCGTGTATTAGTTACCGGCGCTACTGGTTTCGTGGGGCGGGCTCTATGTGCGGAGCTATTGCTCCGTGGTCATCCCGTGTGCGCTGCACTGCGGCGTGTGGAAGACCGTTCTCGCTTGCCTCTAGAAGGGATTGAGACTTTCGTTACCGGAACGGTTAATGCGGCCACGGACTGGCGCAACACGCTAGCAGGTTGCACGACCGTCGTGCACCTTGCTGCCCGTGTACATGTGATGCGAGATAAGGTTTCCGATCCGCTGACTGCGTTTCGCCGTGTGAACGTTGATGGCACCTTAAACCTGGCTCGCCAGGCGAGTGCGGCCGGTGTGCGCCGCTTTGTCTTTATCAGCTCTATCAAGGTCAATGGTGAAACCACGCGTTGGGGACATCCCTTTATCGCTGACGATGTGCCTGATCCACAAGACCCCTACAGTATAAGCAAGCACGAGGCCGAAATGGGGTTGTGCCAGATAGCTGCGGAAACCCAGATGGAAATGGTGATCATCCGCCCATCGCTGATATATGGGCCGGATGTCAAAGCCAACTTTCAAAAAATGATGCAGTGGCTGCACCGTGGCATCCCCCTGCCGTTGGGCGCTATCCACAACAAACGCAGCTTGATTTCGCTGGCTAATCTTGTTGATTTGATCATCATCTGTCTTGATCATCAGGCCGCTGCTCATCAAATTTTTCTGGCGGCGGATGGCGAAGACCTTTCCACCACAGAATTGCTGCGGCGCATGGGAATGGCTCTGGGGAGGCCAGCACGTTTGATACCTGTACCAACTTTTTTGCTGGAATTTGGTGCTGCATTATTGGGCCGGGGTAATATTGCACAGCGGTTGTGTGAATCCTTACAGGTGGATATTTCAAAGGCAAGGACGCGGTTAGGATGGAATCCGCCCATTAGTGTGGATGAGGGGCTTCGGCGCACAGCGCAAAGTTTTTTGTATGAAAAGGATTTTTGATTTTCTTCTGACCGTCTGGGCGACGGTTGTTCTGGTCTTGCCGATTTGCCTGGTTGCATTGCTGGTCAAGCTTACTTCTCAAGGTCCGGTTTTGTATTGGTCAGATCGGGTGGGCAGGTGCAACAAGATTTTTAAAATGCCCAAATTCCGCAGCATGCGAGTGGGTACTCCGGCTCTCGCTACCCATCTGCTTGCCGATCCGGCTGCGTATCTTACCCCGATCGGCTCGTTCTTGAGGAAATCCAGTCTGGATGAGTTGCCACAGTTGTGGAGCATCCTTAAGGGCGATATGAGTTTCGTCGGGCCACGGCCGGCCTTATTCAATCAGGATGATCTCATTGCCCTGCGGACTTCCCAAGGGGTGCATGAGTTGGTACCAGGGCTGACGGGTTGGGCACAGGTGAACGGGCGCGATGAGCTGCCTATTCCGGAAAAGGTCCAGCTGGACGTCGAATATATGAACCGACGCTCGCTCTGGTTTGATCTGCGAATTTTGTGGCTCACTTTTGTGAAAGTGTTTCGCAGAGAGGGGGTTTCACATTAATTTTCAGTGAAAAATGTTGGCATTAGAGCCTAATTCGATGCGCTTCATCACCCGTTTTCCTGAGGATGATTCACCGTTCGTCTTCGAGAAATATCCGGCGAAGTTTGTAGAAATAATCGAACCCGGAGCAGACGGTGAGTACCAACGCCACATAGACAATGGCCATACCAATTTGGTGCAGATAAGGGATAGGCAGGACGCCTAAGGGAAAGATCAGGGTGCCCAGGCCGATATATTGGGTGATGGACTTCCATTTTCCCTGATTGCTGGCGGCAACAACGATCCCGGCCGAGGAAGCCGCTCCGCGCAAACCGGTGATCACAATCTCCCTGCAAATGATGATCAGGGCGATCCAGGCCGGTAGTTTGTGGGTGGGGATGAGCATGACCAGGGCCGTGGTCACCAGAACCTTGTCCGCCAGCGGATCCATCAGTTTGCCCAGCACGGTGATGCTTTCATAACGCCTAGCAAAATAGCCGTCAATCCAGTCAGATCCGGCGGCGATCGAAAATACCAGCCAGGAAATTAGGGCCATGCGGGTGGTCTGCTCCTGGAGCAAAAGCAACATCAGGCAGCCGGAAAGGATGAACCGACTGCCTGTTATGAGATTGGGCAGATTAAAAATCTTGGCACTGCGTTTCAATTGACTGTCACCATTTGTCGTACCTTGATACTGGGATTCGCTGCAATACCGCTGCGGTACCAGCGGTAATTCTGCAAGACCTTGGCGACATAGGCCTGGGTTTCGGGAATATTGGGGATGATTCCATAGGGCGTAACATTTCCCGGTCCGGCATTGTACGCCGCCAAGCTTAATTCCACATTTCCCTTATAGTTGTCAAGCAGGTATCGCAGATACTTGGTGCCACCGTTGATATTCTGCCGGGGATCAAAGGAGTCCGCAACCTGGAGATCTTTGGCTGTACCCGGCATCAGCTGCATCAATCCCCGGGCGCCCTTGGGGGAAAGCGCATTGGAGTCAAAATTGGACTCGGTTTTGATGACCGCTTTGATCAACAGCGGATCCACCTGATGACTTGATGCCGCAACATTGATGTAACTGTTCAAGGTTTGGGGTGCGTCTTGAGCAAACCGGCTGCTTGAACGCCGCATAATCGTTCCGACTAACTGGTCTTCCGGTGATCCCAAGCGTCTGGCGGGCTGCTCATTCAATTTATACCGCCCGTCACCGGGCGCGTTCGTATAATGGCAGATACCCCGCGCATCAACATAGGCGTACATTGCTGCACCTGCCGAAACCGGCAGCAAGATCACCAGGAGGAAAAGTACTTGCAAGAGAGGGTGGGACTTCATATCTCACCTTATATATATTATTTTTGCCGCTTTTCCCAGTCCGCAAGAAACTGTTTCATACCGATATCGGTAAGCGGATGCTTGGCCAGCTGGGCGATCACCTTGTACGGGATGGTTGCGATATCCGCCCCAAGCAGTGCTGATTCGACCACATGCATCGGGCTGCGTACCGAAGCGACAATCACCTCGGTAGCAAAACCATAGTTACGCAGTATAGTCATTATATCGGCAATAAGGTCGAGACCGTTTACCGAAATATCATCGATCCGGCCGACAAAGGGGCTGACATAGCTTGCCCCGGCCTTGGCCGCCAGCAGCGCCTGGGAGACTGAAAAAATGAGGGTGACGTTGGTCTTGATTCCCTCGGCGCTCAACCGTTTTACCGCCTTCAGCCCCTCTTCGATCATGGGAACTTTAATAACGATATTATCGCTGATTTTAACCAGTTCGCGGGCCTCGGCCACCATGCCGTCCGCTTCCAGGCTGATGACCTCGGCACTGATCGGGCCATCGACCAATTTACAGATATCGTGGAGTATTTCGGTAAAGGGACGCTGTTCTTTGGCAATCAGTGAGGGGTTGGTGGTGACGCCGTCAACCATGCCAAGAGCCAGTCCTTTTTTAATTTCATCAATATTTGCGGTGTCGATAAAAAATTTCATTTTTCTCCTTGCTCCGGTTTCCCGGTAAATTGATCACAGCAGTGTTCACTGCAGAAATAATAGGTAATTCCATCCCTGCGCAGGCGCAGGGCTTGGTGCTTCGGCACCAGGACATGACAGACAGGATCCTCAACAAGGACATCCTGTAATCCTGAATCATGGTCCTGGTGTTCTTTATCAGCCGGTTTTTGCGCAAAACTTTTCTTGAGCAAACGCCAGCCGACATAGAGAAGAATGGCCACTATCAACAGACGCAAAGGTGTCATGCGTTCTGAAAAACCACCCTGGACAGGGGGATCCCTTCTATTCTCAACATGATTTATTATATCCGGGGGAATCCAAATGTCTAATTGATTTGTCTTAATTGGTGAATTTTCGGTACGCGTACAGGAAAAGTCGTCCTCTTTATTCTGGCCACAGCATTCGCTCAACAATCTGATTATTGTCGATTTTATTTAGATCAAGCAGCAGCTCTCGTATTTGTTTGCCACTCACAGGGTGGATACGATCACCGGCGATTTCGGCAAGCGGCTCCAGGACAAAGCGTCGTTCTTGCATCCGTGGATGCGGGAGGACCAGATCGTCGGCTTGAAAAATGAGCGCATCATAGAAGAGCAGATCAAGATCCAAGGTCCGGTCCTGGTAGCCGGTTGCCTGCACGGGACGGACCCGGCCGCAACTGGTTTCGATCGCCTGGAGTTCCCGAAGCAGGGCAGTGGGTGTCAGTGTTGTTCGCACCAGGGCTGCTGCGTTGACAAACCAGCTGGTGCTGGCCATGTCGACCGGTTGGCTGCGGAACGGCGCAGACAACGCTACAGGGGCAATGGCCGGATGGTCCTGCAGGCGCTTCCAGGCCGATAGCAGGATTTCGATGGATTGCCCCTGGTTTGATCCCAGGCCGATACCGGCTTCATGGATTGCTGATTCGGCACCACTCCGGATCTGCCCGGCAGCCGCGTCGGGTAGGGGGGCCACAGCTTGGACCTCGAGCTCCGTAGAGCCTGTTCCTACGTCTGCCTCAGAAATTGGCAAGGTCAAGGACGTCGAACATGGTATACATACCCTTCGGCCTGCTGGTAACCCAGGCTGCTGCGAGGGCCGCGCCTCTGGCGAAATTGTCCCGACTGGTTGCCCGGTGCACGATTTCCAACCGTTCTCCCGCACCTGCGAAATAGACGGTATGTTCGCCGACGATATCGCCGCCGCGGATGGTCTGGATGCCGATCTCTTTTTCCGTCCGTTCGCCGATGATGCCGTTGCGCTCCATGACGCCGACAGTGGCCAGATCTCGGCCCAAGGCGGCCGCCGCCATCTGTCCCAGCTTCAGGGCTGTGCCCGAAGGCGCATCTTTTTTCATCCGGTGATGGGCCTCGACGATCTCGATATCATAGGCATCTCCGAGAATCGCCGCGGTCTTTTCCACCAGCTTGAACAGGACGTTCACCCCGACCGCCATATTGGGCGATTGCACACAGGGAAAATAGCCATCGGCAAGTTCCTTGAGGGTAGCGAGTTCCGCGGCACTGAGCCCGGTGGTGCCAATGACCATGGCCGTACCATGGGCGGCGGCCTGCCGGGCGAACTCCACCGTAGCCTCATGAAAGGTAAAATCAATAAGGACATCCGCATGATCAATAACGGATTCTAGCCCTGCGGTTATGAGGACGCCGGTATCACCCAGGCCGCTGATCGCGCCTGCATCCTTGCCAATGGCTGGACTGCCCGGCCGTTCAAAGGCGCCGCTCAGTTGCAGCTCAGGATGGGCCTGCACCATGTGAATAATGCGCTGCCCCATTCGGCCGGCCGCTCCGGCAACAATAACTCTGGTCATGTTTGTTTCCTGTTGGTGGTCTTGACGATTTGTTACAGCAGACCGATTGCCGACATCGCTGTTTTAAGCTGTTGCAGGCTGGACTCGTCCATCTGGGTCATGGGCAGTCGCACTTCGCCTGAGGTGATCTTGCCCATCAACTCCAGCCCCTTTTTGGCCGGTGCCGGGCTGGGGTAACAGAACATAGCCCCCATCAGGGAAAACAGCTGATAGTGCAGCTCATTGGCCCTGGGGACATCATGCGCCAAAGCGGCCTCAATCATGGCCGCGGTTTTCGCCGGTTCCACGTTGGAGACTACCGAGATAACCCCTTTGCCGCCGATCAGGACCGTGGGCATGGCGGTGAAATCGTCACCGGAGAGGACGATGAAATCGCTCGGGCACAACTGAATCACCTCACTAATTTGGCTGAGATTGCCGCTGGCTTCTTTGATGCCGATGATATTGGGCAACACCGCCAGTCGGGCAACCGTCGTGGGCAGCATGTTGGTCACCGTCCTGCCGGGGACATTATAGAGGATCATTGGGATGTCGACGGCCTCCAGGATCGCCTTAAAATGTTGATACAATCCTTCCTGGCTGGGCTTATTGTAATAGGGTACCACCGACAGCACCGCATCCGCGCCGCTGTTTTTCGCCGATTCGTTCAGTTCGATGGCCTCCAGGGTGTTGTTGGCGCCTGTGCCGGCAATGACCGGCACTCTGCCGTTCACGGTCTTGGCGGTCAGTTCGATCACCCGTTTGTGTTCCTCGAAACTCAGCGTCGCTGATTCGCCGGTGGTCCCACAAGGGACAATGCCGTGGATGCCGCTGTCGATCTGAAACTCGATCAGATCAACCAACCCTTTTTCATCAATCCTGCCATTCTGCATAGGAGTAACCAACGCGGTTAAGGCTCCTTGAAATTGCTTCATTGTGTCCTCCTTTTTCCTTCTAATCCTTGACATACCGACCAAAGCCGTTCTTTCGGCAACGTGCCTGATGAAATCGAAAAAAATAAATTCTGTCCTTTCGAGGACACTGCGACGAGAAATCTTTCAGGCATTCAGAGATTTCTCGCTGCGTTCGAAATGATATACCGTCGGTTCCTCAACTTTTTGCGAAACGCCTCAACAGCGTACTCTGACGGGGAAACCGTAACCTTTACGGTCTATTCGATCAGCGCCTCAGCGGTCAATTCTCCGCGATACATGAGAAGGGCCGGGCCTTTGAGTAAAACCTGGTCAACTTTATCTTCTTTGCCGACGGAAAATTGGACCGTCAGGTTGACCCCGCCTGAGGTCACCATCTCTACCGGTGAATCGGTGAGTCCTTTGGCAGCGGCAATCATCGCCCCAGCTACCACACCGGTGCCGCAGGCCATGGTCTCATCTTCAACCCCTCGTTCATAAGTCCGTATCCGGAAACCATGATCAAGCCGCTCGACAAAGTTGACATTGGTGCCGGCCGGAGCAAACTGGGCATGGTGCCGGAGCTCTCGTCCTATACCGACGACATCGATAGCATCGAGCTGATCGACAAAGATAACGATATGCGGCACTCCGGTATCCACACTGTGCACAACAAACGGCTGCCTCGCAACCTCTACCGGCAGGTCGAATCGGAACGAATGGGGCGGTGTCATGGTGATGGTGACCTGGGTGTCAGCAACGGTGGCGTCAATGATGCCCGCCAGGGTTTCAAAACGCATCTGCGCCCCGGCAATTCCGTGCAGAGCAGCAAAACGGGCAACACAGCGGGCACCGTTACCGCACATTTCAGCCTCGGAACCATCGGCGTTGAAAAACCGCCATTTGAAATCGGCGCACCTCGAAGGTTCAATCAAAAACAGGCCATCTGCACCCACCGAGAACCTCCGTCGGCAGACCAGCCGGGCAAACTCGGCCATCTCTGTCGTAGGGATCAGCGGTATCCTATGGTCAATGATAATGAAATCATTACCCGCTCCGTTCATCTTGCAAAACGGCAACGGCAGTGTGACGTTTTTCATATCCGGACTCCTCGCAGCCTCGTTAGAGGCGATCAGTCGGAGATCTTCACCTCGGAAGATTTGGCACTCTCATTGGCCGGATTCTGCGTATCGATGCTGGAAACCAGGTAGAAAAGCTGCACCTTCTGTGGCGCCTTGCTATCAATAAACATATTATACGGCAATTTGGCCTCACCGACGAACGTGGCTTTATTTTCACCTTCGGCCCTACGGTAGACCCTGTATCCGGCCAGATCGCCTGCGTCGACATGCTCCCAGAAAATTTTTACGCCGACATCGGTTCTGAGCCCTTGCACACCTTGCGGAACGGGTGGTGGGGTCCTATCAACCGGGTTGGCGGTGACCGAAGCACTCCTCGGGCCGCGGACGGTTCCCTGGCCATAGGCGTTGATCGCCTGTAGTTGATAGGAATAGGTTTTTCCGTTCTCTACCCCGGTATCGGAATAACTGGTCGTGGAAATAGGCTCGCCAACCTGGGTGAGCGCACCGCCGCCCACACTGCGATAGAGCTGGTAGCGCACCGGCGCGGTCATCGGTGTCCCATCCTGATGACGGCTGACCGGATTCCATTTGAGGGTGTTTTGGTTGTCGCCACCTATGGCGGTCAACCCTTCCGGAGCCATAGGCGGGGTATGCCACAAAAAGGAGACGATATTGGAATCCTTGGATTCGATCCACCAGCCGATTTTACTGCGAACCTTAAAGAAATAGAGATGACCCGGTTGCAGTACGGCCGCCTGATACGTTTGGGTCTTGCGGCCTCCAGGCGGCAAGGTGCCGCCGGGCAGAGAAATTGGCTCAACAAAGGGAATCGGGCAGGTTTTACAGTACGAGTCTACCGAGACATCCGCCCGATACAGGTCAAAGCGGATCGGGTCGGTGATAGCCTCATCGGTGACGGTTTTGCTCGGAAAACTCCAGCTCAGCGCGGCCCCCGTTTCATCGAGCTGATACCCCAGATCGCTGACAGGCGTGGGGACCAACTGTTGGGGAGGCACCGGCTGGTCCTTGTAGCCGCAACCGCCGAATGTCAACAGGCAGCCAAGCGACGAGACCGCCAGGATTATCTTCAAGAGCAGCCCGTTGCATCTGATCATGTGGTTATCCCCAAAAATTGTTCCGCCTTTTCCAGCGCTTCCTCCACCCTGACGCCAGCGGTGCCGCCAGCCGAGACTCGGCTATTCACCGATCCTTCAACCGAGAGGACCGCAAAGATGTCGGCCTCGATCAATTCGGAAAATCCTTGCATCTCGGCAAGGGTCAGGTCGACCAGTTCGCAGTCGCGCTCCTGACAGAGGGCCACGATTCGTCCCACCACCCCGTGCGCTTGTCGAAACGGCAGGTTGCGGCGCACCAGGTAATCGGCCAGATCGGTGGCGGTCATAAAGCCGCCGACGGTCGCGGCCCGCAGCCGATCGACATTAAATTCGGTGTTGTCGAGGAGTTCCGCGGTGATCGACAAACTGGCCTTGACCGTATCGAGGGCATCAAAAACCGGTTCCTTGTCTTCCTGCAGATCCCGGTTATAGGTCAGGGGCAGCCCCTTGACCGTCATTAACAGCCCCATCAGCGCCCCGGTCACCCGGCCGGTCTTGCCGCGAATCAGTTCCGGGATATCAGGATTCTTCTTCTGCGGCATGATCGAGGAGCCGGTGCAGTAGCGGTCGCCGATACGGATGAACTCGAATTCCTTGGATGACCAGAGCACCAACTCCTCGGCCAGCCGGCTGAGGTGGATCTGGATCAGGTTGAGGCAAAAGAGCAGTTCCAGGGCAAAATCGCGGTCACCGGTGGTATCCATGGAGTTGGCGGTGATCGCCGCAAAACCCAGCTCCAAAGCCACCGACTGCCGGTCGATGGGCAGCCCGGTACCGGCCATGGCGGCGGCCCCCAGCGGCATGATGTTGATCCGCTGCCTGCATCCCACTAACCGGTCCCGGTCTCGCTGCAGCATCTCGACATAGGCCAGGAGATGGTGCGACGCCAGCACCGGTTGCGCCCGCTGGAGATGGGTGTAGCCGGGCATGATAGTGCCGAGATATCTCCTCGCCATCCGGGTGAACGACCGCTGCACTTCGCAGAGGAGGTGGTCAAGGACATCGGCCTCATCACGCAGATAGAGCCGGAAATCGAGGTTGACCTGATCGTTGCGGCTGCGGGCGGTGTGCAGTTTAGCACCCGCTGGACCGATCCGGTCGGTCAGGGCCTTTTCGATATTCATGTGAATATCTTCCAGTTCGGGCTTGAAAACGAATTCGCCCCGCTCGATCTCCCCCTCGATCTCGCTCAGGCCGGCAACAATGGCCTCGCTTTCTGCGACGGTGATCAACCCTTGGCGCGCCAGCATCCGGGCATGGGCCTTGGACCCCATGATATCATGGCGGTAGAGGCGGGCATCGTAATGGATCGAGGCACTGAAGGTCTCAACCGAGGCGGCGGTGGTTTCCGAAAAACGGCCGCCCCACATCTTGCCGGACTGTTGTTTGCTGGCCACGGTCATTTCATCCGCTGGTGGGCCTGAATCCGCAGACGCAGGGCATTGAGCCGGATAAAACCGGTGGCATCGGCCTGATTGTAGACCTCGTCCTCCTCAAAGGTGGCAAAGGACTCGGAATAGAGCGAGTTCACCGATTTCCTCCCTACCGGGATGCAGTTGCCCTTGTAAAGCTTGAGGCGGACGGTGCCGTTGACCGTGGTCTGGGCATCATCCATGGTCCGCTGCAGCAGTTGCATCTCCGGCGAGAACCAGAAACCGTTGTAGATGAGCTGCGAATAGCGCGGCACCAGGGAATCGCGGATGCCCAGCACCTCGCGATCCAGGGTGATGGTCTCCAGATCGCGGTGCGCGGCCCGCAGGATGGTGCCGCCCGGGGTCTCGTAGACGCCGCGGGACTTCATCCCGACAAAACGATTCTCGACCATATCGAGCCGGCCGATGCCGTTCGCTCCGCCCAGAGTATTGAGCCGCGTCATCAGCTCCACCGGGCCGAGCCGCTGGCCGTCGATAGCCACCGGGGTGCCCTGCTCGAAATCAATCTCGATGTAGGTGGGCGTATCCGGAGCTTTTTCCGGAGAGACCGAGAGCTTGAACATATCCTCGTCCGGTTCGTTCCAGGGATCTTCCAGGATGCCGCCCTCAAAGCTGATATGGAGCAGGTTCTCATCGGAGCTGTAGGGGTTTTTTTTGGTCACCGGCACCGGAATATTGTACTCCTTGGCAAAGGCGACCAGTTTCTGGCGGGAGTTCAGATCCCAGATCCGCCAGGGCGCAATGATGGTCAGCTTGGGATTGAGTGCCAGATAGGTCAGCTCAAAACGGACCTGATCGTTGCCCTTGCCGGTGGCGCCATGGCTGACGCTGTCAGCCCCTTCAGCGGCGGCAATGCGGACTTGTTCTTTGGCTATCAGCGGCCGGGCGAGCGAGGTTCCCAACAGGTACGAGCCTTCATAGATGGCGTTGGCGCGGAAGGCCGGGAAAATGTAATCGCGGACAAATTCCTCGCGCAGGTCGGAAACTATTACTTTTTCCGCACCGGTAGCCAGACCCTTGGCCTTAACGGCCGCCCAGTCTTCTTTCTGGCCGATGTCGGCAGAATAGGCGATGACCGGGCATCCATATTCCCGTTCCAGCCATTTTAAAATAACCGAGGTGTCCAACCCGCCTGAATAGGCAAGCACTATCTTTTTCATACTCATAATCGTACTCTGATAATACTCCCGGAGGAGCTTTATAGTTGATGAAATCGCAAAAGATCAAATCTTTGTCATTTCGAGGAGCACAGCGACGAGAAATCTCTCATGAATTTTATTTCCAGAGATTTCTCACTGCATTCGAAATGACAGAACGAAGGTTTTCCTACTTTTTGCGAAACCGTTATAATTGTTGACTGTTATTTCGCTACTGCGCCGGTGATAAAAGATTCCAGTATCGCCGCGTGGATGTGCATCTTATTTTCCGCCTGATCAAAAACCACGCTCTGTGGGCCTTCGAGGACCTCTTCGGTGATTTCCTCATCACGATGCGCCGGCAGGCAATGGAGCACGATCGCCTCTTTCCCGGCTTGGGCCAACAGAGCGCTGTTCAGCTGGTAGGATTTAAACAGCTCCAACCGCTGCTCCTGCTCCGCTTCCTGGCCCATGGAGGCCCAGACATCGACATTGACCACATCCGCCCCCCGGATCGCGGTGGCGGGATCGCGCAGCACCTCAATCGGTTGGGAACAGCGGGCCCGCGCTTTTTCCAGGATGGTTGCATTGGGCTCGAATCCAGCCGGACAGGCCAGGGTCAGCGGAAAACCGAAGACCGAAGCCGCCTCAATCCACGAATTGGCCATATTGTTGCCATCGCCGATCCAGACCGTCTTCAACGCGGTCAACTCACCTTTTTCCTCAATGACCGTCATCAGATCGCTGAGGACCTGGCAGGGATGATGAAGATCGGTGAGAGCATTGATCACCGGTACGGTCGCATAGCGTGCCAGTTCTTCCACCACGCCCTGGCCGAAGGTCCGGACCACAATGGCATCGACATAGCGGGACAGGACACGGGCGGTGTCTTTGAGCGGTTCGCCGCGACCCAATTGCGATTCCTTGGCAGACATGAAAATAACCTGGCCGCCCAGGCCATACATGGCCGCCTCGAAGGAGACCCGCGTCCGGGTCGACGGCTTTTCAAAAAGCAGGCAGATTTTGCGGCCGGCTAGCTGCTGATGGCGAACGCCGGTTTTGTTTTCAGTTTTAAGCGTCAAGGCCCGATCAATCAAAGACTGCAACTCTTGCCGCGAAAATTCACCCAATGCCAACAAATGGTTCTTCATAATGCTATCTCATGTATTCCGGGAACGATGCAGCATGTCCGCTTGAGAGCGCCACATAGGCTCTGGAGCTGCCCGTTCGTTCAGGTAAAAATAGAGTTGATACAAAAAAACAGGCCGTTTGCAAAGGAATTTCACAGAAATGCTCCTCTTGCATGGGGTTTGGAATCGATATGGGGCTCAGCCGACGATTCCTGCCGTTGTGTTGTTAAAAAAAAGAGCCGTAATCAGAATTTTCAGACCGATCATGATCAGAATCACGCCACCGGCAACTTCCACTCGTTTACCCCAAAGCTTGCCTGCCCGCGTTCCCAGAAATAGTCCCAGGACGGTAAAGCCGCAGGCAACCAGCCCGATGACCAGCGAGGGGATCCAGATCACCACATCGAGCATCGCCAGGGTCAGCCCTACCGCCAAGGCATCAATGCTGGTGGCCACGGAGAGTGCCACCATATTCAGGCCTTTGCTGGGATCATTGGTACGTGGTACCCCTTCCTCGGCGGTCAGGGCCTGATGGATCATGCGACCACCGATGGCAAGCAGGAGGAAAAAGGCCAGCCAATGGCTCCAGGTGGCCACAAAGGTTTGCACTGTCAAGCCAGCCAGCCAGCCGATCACCGGCATTATGGCCTGGAACAGGCCGAAGTGAAAGGCCAGGCGAAAACAGGGGCGGAAGGTCAGGGGGCGCAGAATGGCGCCTGCCGCCAAGGCTACAGCAAAGGCATCCATAGCCAGGGCCACGGACAGGGCGATGAGGGAAAGGGCATCCATACTCAGCGCCTGCTTCAGGAAGACTGCAGGTTCACGCGAACCGGTCCAGCGTCTGGCAGAGTTTTTCAATCAGCAGGTCGATTTCTTCCGTGCTGACAATCAGCGGCGGCACGAACCGCAGGACCAGGTTGCCGGCAAAATTGATCAGCACCCCTTGCTCGAACAGGTGTTGAACGATCGCCGCCCCTTGCTCAATCCCTTTTTCGCTCAGCATGAGCCCCAGGAGCAGGCCTCGGCCCCGGACTCCAGTAGCCAGCTGGGGGTAGCGAGCCGCCACACCTTCCAGTTTTTCGACAAAATACCGGCTCTTCTCCCGGACCGATTCCAGGAAACCGTCAGCCAGCATGATCCGCAGGACTTCGACCGCTGCAGCCGCTGCCACCGGATTGCCGCCAAAGGTGGAGGCATGGGTGCCGACGGTCAGCGAGGCGGCAATCGTTTCCGTGGTCAGCATGGCCCCGATGGGCAGCCCGTTGCCCAAGGCCTTGGCCAGGGTCATGATATCCGGGGTCACGCCCAGCTGTTCGTGGGCAAACAAGGTGCCGGTGCGGCCCAGACCAGTCTGGACCTCATCAAAGATCAACAGCAGACCGTGCTTATCGCAAAGCCCGCGTATCGCCCTGAGGTAGTCCGACTCCAAGGGCCGAACGCCGCTTTCCCCCTGCAAGGGTTCGCAGAGAATGGCGCAGGTCTGTGGGGTGATCAGCTGTTCGATGGCGTGCGGATCACCGAACGGGGCGTGGATAAAGCCCTGCGGCAGGGGCTCAAAGCCCTGATGGAACTTGGGCTGGCCGGTGGCAGCGACGGTTGCCAGCGTCCGCCCGTGAAAAGAACCCTCCAGCGAGATGATCTCGTATTTCCCAGGGCCACTGTGGATTCGGGCCAGCTTGATCGCCGCCTCGTTGACCTCTGCCCCGGAATTGGCCATAAAGACCCGGTCGGCAAAGCTATGGGCGACCAGCAGTTCCGCCAGTTCGATCTGTGGTTGCGTATGAAAAAGGTTGGAGACATGGACCAGGGACGCCGCCTGGCGGCAGATCGCCTCGGTGACTTTGGGGTGGCAGTGGCCGAGCGAACAGACTGCGATGCCAGCAAGAAAATCGAGATACTCCTTGCCGTCCGCATCCCAGAGTCTGCACCCGCTGCCCTTGACTATCGCTGCCGGAAACCGGTTATATGTGCCGATAAACACCTTGTTCCCCCTGTCTGCCCACTTTGCGTTACTCATGCCACTAACTCCGTACCAATACCCATGCGGGTAAAAATTTCTAGTAATATTGCGTGTTCCTGACGGCCATCAATAATGTGAGCCTTGGCCACCCCACCGTCGAGGGCCGATTTGCAACAGTTGACTTTGGGGATCATGCCGCCCTTGATCACCCCGGCGTCGATCAGGTCGTCGATCTGATCGCGATAGATGGTAGAGATCAACTCGCCGCTCATGTTCTTGACCCCCTCGACATCGGTCAGCAGCATTAGCTTGACCGCATGCAGTTCGGCAGCAATGGCCCCAGCCACCAGATCGGCATTGATATTGAAGGCCTGCCCATCCTCGCCGACCCCGACAGGAGCGATGACCGGGATGAAATCGTGAATGTCAAGCGCTTCAAGGATTCCCGGATTCACCTTGGTCACTTCGCCTACCCGACCAATATCGATCAGTTCCGGCGGCATGTCCTCGCCCGGGGTTTTGCCCTGGATGGTGAGTTTTCTGGCCTGCACCAGATCACCATCCCGGCCGGACAGGCCGACCGCCTTGCCGCCGCAATGGTTGATCAGGCCGACAATCTCCTTATTGACCTTGCCCACCAGGACCATCTCCACCACGTCCATGGTCTCGCCGTCGGTGACCCGCATCCCCTGGACATAACTGGGGGTTATGTGCATTTTTTCGAGGAAGCGGTTGATCTGCGGTCCGCCGCCGTGGACGATTACCGGATTGATACCGATATACTTCATCAAGATGACATCAAGGGCAAAATTCCGCTTAAGCACCTCATCGACCATGGCATGGCCGCCGTACTTGATGACTATGGTTTTCCCTCTGAATTCGCTGATATAGGGGAGCGATTCCACCAATACCTTCGCCTTGGCGATTTCATCACGTATCATTTTGCTTCGGGTCTCCTTGCATTGCTCACGCCCTCTGTTGCCGCCATAATTTGGAGGGGTTTATTTTACTCCCGCTTTAACCCTATGTAAACCTTTCTATTTCCTTCCAAGAAAAGGAGGGGCGCTCGTTACCCTAAGGCCTTTACATTTTCCGGAGAACAAAGTAGGATGGACAGTCACTTGCAAAAAACAATCCCAAAACGACAACGACGATTTTTTATATACATTTCTGAGGACATATCTATGCGATACCTCCTTGCTGCCGTACGAAAAACCCTGCGGATAACCGCCATCGCCCTCCTGCCGATTGCGGCTGTCTGTGCCGCTGCCGAAGATTCGTCCGAGCCCATTAATATTGAAGCTAACCGGATGGTGTCACAGGAAAACGACAATTCCGTTGTTTTTATCGGTCACGTCGATGCCCGTCAGGGAAAGCTTACCATCCGTTCCGACGAGATGACCGTTTTCTATACTGGGACGAAAAACAACAAGGATAAGCAGGTCACCAATCAAATGGAAAAGCTCATCTGTAAAAACAACGTCAAAATCGTGCAAAACGATTGGTTGGGCACCGGTGATCGGATGGATTATTTTGCCAAGGAACGCAAGGTCATCCTCTCGGGCAATGCCAAGGCCTGGCAGGGGCAGAACATGGTCGCCGGCAAGACCATCATCTACTATCTTGACGAAAAACGGTCGGTTGTGGAACAGGATGAAACCACCAAAAGCAGAGTCAGGGCTGTCCTTCATCCTGAGTCCAATGCCAAACCATGAGCGCACAATCTGTTCTCGAAACCCGCAGCATCGTTAAAGAATATCGCAACCGAAGGGTGGTCGATCAGGTCAACCTGCAGGTGCGGAGTTCCTCCGTGGTTGGCCTGCTGGGGCCGAACGGTGCCGGTAAGACCACCACCTTTTATTCGATGGTCGGTTTTATCCGCCCGACCAGCGGTGCCGTCTTCCTGGATGAGGAAGATATCACCTCGCTGCCGATCCATAAACGAGCCTCGCGCGGCATCACCTACCTGGCCCAGGAGCCCTCGGTCTTTAAAAAACTGACCGTTGAGGAAAACATCCGCATCGTGCTCGAACCGATGGGACTGCCCAGAAACGAAATTAATAATCGGATTGGGGAACTCCTGGCTGAGCTCAAACTTGAGCATCTGGCCGATAACAAGGGCCATGCCCTTTCCGGCGGCGAGCGGCGGCGGGTTGAAATCGTTCGGGCACTTGCGACCAGGCCGCGTTTCATCTTGCTGGACGAACCGTTCGCTGGGGTCGACCCTCTTTCGGTTGCTGACCTGCAACAGATTATCCGCGGTCTCAAAGAGAAAGGATTAGGCATCCTTATTTCCGATCATAATGTTCGGGAAACCTTGCAGGTCTGCGATTTCGCTTATATCATGAACGACGGTCAGATTCTGACCAGCGGTGTGGCTGAGGATATCATCCAAAGCAGCGTGGCCCGAAAAATGTATCTTGGCGACAACTTCCGCATGTGAGTGCGGACAACTTCAGGATCTCAACGCTTAGAACAGCATTTAGAAACAGACTTGGTACGGTATGGCACTTGAACTCAGACAAAGCCTGAAGCTTTCGCAGAAACTGGTGATGACGCCGCAGCTGCGTCAGGCCATCAAGCTGCTGCAGTTGAGCCGTCTCGAGCTTACCGATGCCCTTCAGGCGGAAATCGAACAAAACCCTATGCTGGAGGAGGTCCCCCCCCTGCTCGAGCAGCCCGTCAACCCCGACGCCCTTACCGCCGAAGAAAACCTGTTCCAGGCCGAGGCCCCGATTACCGACCGGGTGAAGGGCGACGACCCCGCTTCTGTGGCCGAGGTTAACTGGGAAGATTATTCCAACAATTTCGATGCTGATTTTTCTTTCGCCCACGAAACGCCGCCGGCGGACGCCCCCTCCCAGTTTGATTTCATCTCTGCTACTCCTGGGCTTGATTCCTATCTGCAATGGCAGCTGACTCATTTGGAGTTGACTGAGCAAGACCTTGAACTGGCTCATTTCATTATCGGCAACCTTGACGGCCACGGGTTTCTCGAAGCAAGTATCGAAGATATCTGCCTGCATTGCCACTGCCCCGAAGAAGAGGCGGAAGGGGTCTTGCGTCTGGTACAGAGCCTCGATCCGCCGGGCATTGCGGCACGCAACATTCGGGAGTCGCTGCTCTTGCAGCTTGATCGTCTGGACTATTACGACACCCTGCCGTATCGAATTGTCGAGGACCACATGCATCTGCTTGAGTCCAGGAATTATGCGCAACTGGCTCGTGAAACCGGAGCGCCTCTGAAAAAGATCAACGAGGCCGTGGCCATCATCCAGGAACTCACCCCCTATCCCGGCAATGAATTCAGCAACGAGCAGACCAATTACGTTATCCCGGATGTGTATATCTACAAAATCGATGGGGAATTCGTTATTCAGCTGAATGATGATGGCTTGCCGCAATTGCAAATTTCCAGTGCCTATCAGCAGCTGCTTAAGCAGAAAAACGCTCTCAGCCCGGAATCACGCGGTTACCTCCGTGAGAATAAAAGGAATGCGGAATGGTTTATTAAATCGATTGAGCAGCGGCAACGAACGATTCACAAGGTGATGGAGAGCCTGCTGAAATTCCAGCGGGATTTTTTCGAAACAGGGCCAGGGGCGATGCGACCTCTGATCCTGCGGGATGTGGCCGAGGATATTGGCATGCACGAGTCGACCGTCAGTCGGGTGACCTCGAATAAATACGTGCATACCCCCCAGGGGATCTATGAGCTGAAATATTTTTTCAGTACGGCCGTGGCGACTTCAGACGGCGATACCGTGGCAGCGGAGGCGATTAAAACCCGTATCCGGCAACTGGTGCACAATGAAAATCCGGTGAAGCCGCTGAGCGACAACAGGCTGTCGGAACTCTTGGCCCAAGAGAATATCACGGTTGCCCGGCGAACCGTTGCCAAGTATCGCGATCAGTTGAAAATACTTCCAGTAAAACACCGGCGTCAGACGCGGACAGCCTGAACGGACCCATGTTTCCTCTTAAAAAAGAATCGATCATCCTGGAGATGAAAGCCACCAGTAAGGAGGGTGTTCTGCGGGAGTTGGCTGCTTTGGCTGCGGTTGAGTGCGGCCGTTTCACCGAGGAAATTATCTATAACGTGCTACTGGAACGCGAGTCAGTGGGCTCGACCGGCGTCGGTAACGGTGTGGCCATACCGCACGGCAAGATCGACGGACTGGATGCCATCCTGCTCTGTTTTGGCCGCAGCAGGGCAGGCGTCAACTTTGACGCCATTGACAACCGGCCGGTACACCTCTTCATCCTGCTGCTCTCACCTGCCGATAAGGCCGCAGAATATCTGCAGGCCCTGGCCCACGTCAGCAAAATTTTCAAAAAAGCCAGCACCCGGCAACAACTGCTCGATTGCGCAACCAAGGAAGGTATTGTGGCCCTGTGCGCCGCAATGCCGGACGTGGCCTGAACCAGCCACGCGGCCCTGTCGAACCTGCCGTCTCTGGTCAGGTCCGGATCATCTCCGCGATCTGGAAAGCCATTTCTAAAGATTGTTCCGCATTGAGCCGAGGATCACAGGTCGTCAGATAGCGCAGACCCAACTGGTCGCCCGAGAGGTTGCGGGCACCGCCGACACATTCGGTGACATCGTCACCGGTCAATTCGAAATGGACCCCTCCCGGGACCGTGCCCTCAACCCAGTTCAACTCGAAAAAGCAGCGTAATTCCGAGAGAATATTTTCGAAATCCCTGGTTTTGTGGCCAGACTCGGCGCTGAAGGTGTTGGCGTGCATAGGGTCGCAGGTCCACAGCACATGCTGACCGGAACTTTTGACAGCCCGCAGCAACGGCGGCAGATGTTTCTCAATCGCCTTGGAACCAAAACGGGTAATCAGGGTGATGCGACCGGGCTCATTCTCGGGATTCAACCGTTCAATAATGCTCAGGATGTCGTCAATCTTATAGTTCGGCCCCACCTTCATGCCTAACGGATTCCGTACCCCCCGCAGGAATTCGATATGGGCACCGTCAATCTGCCGCGTCCGGTCACCGATCCACAGCATATGGGCGGAACAGTCGTACCAGCCGCCGGCAATGGAATCCTCACGGGTCAGGGCCTCTTCATAGCCCAGAAACAGGGCCTCGTGGGAGGTGAAGAACTGCGTTTCTTTCAGTTGAGGGCTATCGGTTGAAATACCGATGGTTTCCATGAATTTCAAGGCATTGCTGATCTGTTTCGCCATCCGCTCGTAGGAGCGCCCCATGGGCGACTGCTTGACGAATTCCTGGTTCCAGGCCTGCAACCGGTGCAGGGAGCTGAAACCGCCGCGGGTAAAGGCGCGCAGCAGGTTCATGGTCGCCGCCGACATATGATAGCCCTTGAGCAACCGCTCCGGATCGGGAATCCGAGACTCCAGTACCGGCTCTGCGGAGTTGGCCATATCGCCGCGGTAACTCGGCAGTTCCTGGCCATTGACTATCTCGGTATCGCTGGACCGCGGCTTGGCGTACTGGCCGGCGATGCGCCCAACCTTAACCACGGGTTTATTGCCGGCATAGGTAAGGATGACGGACATCTGCAGCAGAACCTTGAGGGTCTCCCGGATATTGGGCGCGGTGCAGCGGGAAAACTCCTCGGAGCAATCTCCTCCCTGCAGCAAAAAGGCTTCTCCCTTAACCGCCTTGGCCAGCATAGCCTTCAGGTCGCGGATCTCGCCGGCAAAGACCAGTGGAGGCAGCACGGACAGCGTCTGGATGATCTCGTCGAACCGTTCCTTATCCGGCCACTTTGGCTGTTGAAGGGCGGTGAAATTATGCCAGCTTGATTTGCTCCAGGTTCCAGTATTTTTCATGATCGTCTTCTGCGTTATTTTTTTATCGTTGGGTTGCTGTTTCCGGCCATCGGCAGAAGCAACGACTCCATCCTTTATTTATGTGTATCCTGTGCACAGCTCGTACCTGCGCAACAGACTTCCTGATCAAAAACATTGAGAATCCGCAGGGCTTTGTCGCGCCGCCCCGGATCAGTAAAAGGCTCAAAAGCATATTCCTGCAGCAGGGCACCGGCTTGGTTCCGGTCGGGAATGCAATCCATACCGCCAGCCAGAACCTTGCCCCGGGCCGTTTCGAGCAACTCCGCATCCCGGCCGTTGGTGACAATGGCCAGGGGGATGCGATACTCAGGATCCAGAATCCGAGCCGCCGCCACCGCCGCCGTCTCCCTGGTCACCAGCGAACCAGGTCCGTAACGGAGGATGAACAACCGTCGGCCATTGATCCGCGCCGTCAATTCGATCAGGGTCTGGACCCGATTATTATTAAAACAGGAGCTGATGGTCAACCGGGGTTCCAGCTCATCCTTGCCGTAACCGAGCTGTTCCACCAGCAGACGGGCAAGCCCCTGTCTGATCCTCTCGTCATCGGTATCAGGCAAGACAACGCCGGTGAGGTAGTCCTGGAGCACACCGTAAACAATATGATGTCCCGAGGTATCGATCATGGGGCAACCCTGAGAAGAACGAGTGAGGACAGCCGGGATGAGGAACAGCACGTATTGCGCGTCAACCGTTAATAGCCTTTTCGACCGAATGACGTGCAGAGCGGTCTTGGCGCAAACGGTAGCGTTTTAGGTAATCGCATACCGATGTTTTTGTCAATCCCCAAATTACTTGTCCTCATCTTGACCAGAGGATCAACGGCTTGCCGTTCACTGGCAGCAGCCCCGATTGAGGAAACGCTCGCCCTGACCGCAGAATCCGGATATGTTAGTGAACAGATCAAGCTGTTCGGGTTGTTGCCTGTCGCCCGGTGCAACCGCCTTTACAGGCTGTCCATCCGGGTGTTTTTCACGCACAGACGTTAGCTTGCAACCCTGAAGCGTTCCGCATTCCTTATCCTCCTCTTGCTTTCGAGATACTCCCCATGGCATCACCCACTGGCGTCACCCCTCCTGACCGGCAATGGCTGAAGATTACCTTTTATTGTCCGCTTTCCCTGCTCGAACCGGCCGCCGATCTCATGGGCGTGCTGAGCGGGGTCGGTGTGGAGCAGAGCCCGGAGACCGCATCCGGTGCTTTTGTCAGCGGCTTCTTTCAACTGGGAGGGCCTGGCAATGATCCCCCTGGGCAGGTTGATACCGCTGATACGATTTGTGCACGGGTCACCCAGCAGATGACCGAACTCTTTACCCTCTATGCGTGCATTCCGGAAAAGCCGGCGTTCACCGTTCTCGCCGACCAGGACTGGGCGACCAGCTGGCAACAGTATTTCAAACCGTTTGAGATTGTCCCTGATCTGGTGATCAAGCCCTCCTGGGAAACCTATCAGCCAAATCCCGGCCAGCACATTCTCGAACTCGACCCGGGCATGGCCTTTGGCACCGGCCAGCACGCCTCAACCCAGATGGCCCTGGCCCTGATCAAAAAGAGCATACAGGAGGCCGGACCTGAGCAGGCGCTTGATGTCGGCACCGGCACCGGCATTCTCGCCATGGCCGCTGCCCTGTTCGGGGTAGGGCAGGTTATTGCCATTGATAATGATCCGGATGCGGTGACGGTGGCGCAGGAGAACATCGAGAACAATAAACTCGCAGGCCAGATCACAGTCAGCACCACACCGGTGGCGGAGATTAAAGGGACCTATCAACTGGTCTGCGCTAATATTGTCCACGATGTCTTGGTGGAGATGGCTCCGGTGTTGGTCAGGCTAACCGCAGCAGGCGGCCATCTGGTCCTGGCAGGAATCCTCAGCGGTGAGCAGGAAGACAACATCATCCGTGTGTATCAGCAACAGGGGTGCCGGCTGCTGGACCGCCGCTATCAGGAAGAATGGGTGGCCCTGCTCCTGCAACGAGAATAGCACTGTGGCCTGCCTGGAAACAGGGGGTCCGGAAAGACATGACCTTAACTTTTTCTTGACGGTCTGGTGACTCTATGCTAATTAGCCATTCTCGAAATGATCATGATTCCTGCATGGGTATCACGACCTTTTGTCTATGAGCACCATTCCTCGGTAGCTCAGTTGGTAGAGCAGGCGGCTGTTAACCGCCTTGTCGGGGGTTCGAGTCCCTCCCGGGGAGCCAAGATATAGTCCAGCGACATCCGCTGGTATCCTTCAACCCGCACTCCTGCAAAGGTTTGCGGGTTTTTTTTGTCCAGCGATGTTTTCCCATCTGCACGTTCACGGTGTTTGAGCTCCAACAAGCCTGTCGCAGCTCCCTGCGCATTATGCGATCAATCGCGACAGCTCTCGTAACAAGATTCGCGACGGTTGGCGACAAAACAGCTTGCCATTCGTGACAATTAAGGAAAAATAAGAAGAGGTCTTACCACTTTCTCTTGAAAAGGTAAGGTGTTCCCGTATTTACCCGCAGCACCTCTTCATTTCGCCAATCGTTTTTCTGTCTATACTTTTATTCCGTTTGCGCTAGAAACAGAATAAGGATAAATTTCGTTTAACCTGCCAAATTATCGAATATAAATCACGACGAACCAATTGGGCATTGGGGCGAACAGAAAGAAAGCTATGATAAATTACGTAGGATATTACCAAATAGGAAAGATTCAGAAAATAACAGCACCTCACAATCTTCTTTCATGGAATAAGATAGAGAAACTCCTGCAGAATCGCCCCTGGTTGGCTTCGGCTGCCCGGGAGGGTTATTGATTTCAAAGAGGTTTATGGCGAAGAATCTTGGATGCATGAAGTCCATTAATATATTCAGCCGATTTCTCATCGATATCAACGAATTGGATTCCAGTTGTATATCGCTCCTCTATTTTGGCGGTATGCTTAACCACAGCCTTAGAAACGATTTTCACTTTACCGAGGAAGAAACCGACTTTTATGGGAAGGTTTGTCTCAAGTAATATAGGAACGCTCAGGGAAAGTCCGCCTTTGCTGATATCACGTAAACGACCGGTGTAGTTTTCCTTTGCCGTGGCTATCGTAACGATAACGTCTTTTACGTCGAGCAACTCGAAAATATCTTCATCGATTAAACGGATAAAGGAGCGTCTGCCAAGAGGGGATTCAGGCTTAAACCCCCAGTCCACCCCGACCCCTTCCAGCGAGGGGATATCATCCCACGACATCTTACTCTTCATGAATTGACGTATAGAGGCCGTTGATATATCCAGTAGATTCGGAATCGAGGTCAATAAATTCGACCCCCGTTGTGTACTGCTCCTGCCCATCCTGCTCTTCTGTTTTGCTGGAATATTTGACCTCAGTTTTAGAAATGATCTTCACCGGGCCAAGATAGAAACCCACCCTCAATAGTTTTCCTGTTTCAAGCGATACAGGCAGCTGCATGGCTAACCCACCTGCGCCGATATCAAGTAATCGACCTGTGTAGGTATGATTAACCGTGACGACTTTGACAAGAACCTTGCCTACTACAAATATCCTAGGGATATCTTGGTTTTTTACGCGGACGAAAGCTCTTCTGCCAAGAGAGGTTTTTAGTTTAGATTCCCATTCCGCTCCCACCTCATTCGATGAGGGAATATCATCCCAGTCAAATATCTTTTTCATGCGCAGTAATGTTACCGTGTTGACTGTATTAGGATTACCCTGCTTGAAGCCGGTTCAATCCATGATTGAATTTCCTGCCATCAATATTTTTACACTGGAAACACAATCACCTTTTAGGTGTGATTGCTGTTTCGCATAATATTAAACAACAGACAGAAGAGGTGGTCCGCGGGCAACTAGCGCTTGAGGGAAATACGGTGAGATGAATCGTGAGGGAAGGACAAATGTCACCCATTCCCAGGAGGAACCTGGAATGGACAGGTGAGGAGGAGACACACTTGAGGCCAGATAATCATCGATCGCGCATACAATACGAGAAGTATTATTATTGGTATTGGCTGTCGAGTGTTCATGGGGGGGCTGAACAACATGGTGCAACAATGCCGCCTGCCCAATTATGAGCAGCATTACTAAGCAGGCGGTGCGCCAACTTGTTCGTGAAAAGATCATAGAGGGGAAAAGCAGAGGGAAAATTTATTCCGGAAAACTGTTCAGCACGGTTACGAGATTCCGATATATCGAAATATATACCAAGGAATACGCAACAGGGAAGAATTTTTTTTGGTTCACAAGATTTTCTATGTGATTACCCCTGGGGGTATGGCTTAACGGCTCTGCCTTTTTTTCAGTTCCAAATGGCAGGTGGGATGAATATTCTGTGGAAATGGCAAAAAGAAAGGCCCACCTTTTTACCTGAGAGCAAACACTCAGAGGCGGACCCTTTTGAAGAGGACAATTCATCCTCTTGTTTTAAGAATAAATCTCAAACTACCGTATGTCAATCTCGCATCAGATTTTTTACCCCGGTTGGCTAGCTGGGCGAGGCTTTACATCCCGCCTCTCGTTTAATTACAAATTGGTAATCGGCCGCTATTGAATTACTGTTAATTACAGTCTTTTCCCTCTGGACCGGAGGCGCCTCATTCTCGGGATAATCAAAATACATTCTACATTTCAATATGTTACACTGAATAACGATGCAATTCGATAAAAGTGGTCCCGGTTTTGCTGAATGATATTCGACTTTAAACAATAGTGTTGCCCAAACAGGACGATTCACAGGACGGTGAGATTATGAAGAAAATAGTATTGGCAGGGCTGGCATCAGGTGTGATTGCGCTAAGCTCGGCGGGGATTTTAAACGCAACAACAATATTCTCAGACAACTTTGAAGCCGACAATACTGGCCTAAATAAAAACAACTTTATCAACTGGAGCGTAACGAATGGTACTGTTGATTTAATAGGGATAGGCACCGATTGGAACTGGTTTCCAGCTAAGGGCAAATATGTCGACTTAGACGGCTCAACATTTTTCGCGGGGACATTGGCATCAAATACTTCTTTTAATCCAGGAAAATACACTGTTACATTTGACCTAGCTGGCTCTCAACGGGGAGACACAAATACAGTTACTGTAACATTAGGGAACTGGACAGAAGTCATCACTCTCGGAAGCAGCGCTCCCTTTGCAACGTTCACCCAAACATTCACGACCACGGGCGGGGCATTAAGTTTTCATAATTGGGGCGGCGATAACATAGGTCTTCTCTTGGACAATGTTTCAGTTTCCACGGCGGGCAATCCCGTTCCTGAGTCAGCCACCATGCTCCTCTTCGGAACAGGTATAGCCGGTCTAGCTGCCGTTTGTAGAAGAAAAAAATAAATTTTGTAGCTCTGGCTACTGGATCAAGGATGGGTAACCATGAAAACGCAATCATTAAAAGTTATGATTCTCACAGCGGAGTTTATTCTGGCTATTTGCTCTGGGCAAGCTTTAGCTGTCCAGTTCACTGCAAGCCAGATGGACTCAACACATTGGGATTACACTCTGACATATGATAGTGAAGACAACTATTCGATTTTTCAAAACCAAACAACCATCACTCTAACTGGGCTTTATGGAGTGGTCAGCGCAACTGGGCCGACTTCCACTTCTTTTCCAGACAGTACGATAAGTAATGTAAACCTCGCTTGGACTCCTCAGGTGCTGAACAATGGGACGGAGGTTCAGTGGACACACATCGGGCCAGGTACAGGGAACTTCTCAATCCCAATGTATGTATATGGATTTGATATCATCGCCAACGATGCGGTAAATGGTTCAGCGCAATTTGCTACAAGTGGGTTCGCCTTGGATAAGATAAACACTCCCAATAGTCGCGATATTCTCGGAATGGTCAATGGTCCAGCTAGCCCATTTCCAATCCCCGAACCAGCAACTATGCTTCTCTTTGGAACTGGCATTACTGGTCTGGCTGGAATCGCTCGAAGAAAAAGAAGTTAATAAATTTTTCGACAATTAGTAATCAAGAGGCAGGGCTTAACGGCTCTGCCTTTCTTGTTTTTGGGTAATTGAGAAACCAGCTCAAGGCTCCCTGGAATAGTATCCCCCGGTTGGCTTCGGTTTTTTTTAAATGGTTTTTCAATTGGGCATCAATCTGAAATGGGTGTTCAGGGGGCGATCGGAAAAAGAGGGAAAAGGGGGGGGCAGCGGCGTGGGTAACGAGTAGGATAACGAGTAGATGAAAATGGCAAAATGTAATTTATGTAATAAAACAGTGTATTACCAGCACACCTTTAGTCCCTCCCGGAACCCGACTCCTGCAAAGGTTTGCGGTTTTTTTTGTTGTTCAGCGATGTTTTTCCATCTGTACGTTCACGGTGTTCGGGCCCCAACAAGCCTGTCGCATCTATCAGCGCATCATGCGATCAATCGCGACAGCTCTCACCGCAGAATTAGCGACGGTTGGTGACAAAACAGCTTGTAGAAATACGGGCTCCCTCCGGCTCCCCGGCCCAAGACACAGTTGGTCGTAGTCGCCAGCCTGCGAACAGCAAAAAGAATGAAGAATGGACAAATTGCGCTAACTGGGTTATATATCGTTTGCTTTACTTACCCATGGGTCGGTTTCCGGCCCATTTTTTTTTGCATACCCTGGTTCTCCAGGGTGCCCAGATGGACAAGAGACAGGAACGATTCAAACGTGAGCAGTCAGCATCTCAAAGAAATACAGAAACGAAGGACCTTCGGCATCATCAGCCATCCCGATGCCGGTAAGACGACTCTGACCGAAAAGCTTTTATTATTCGGCGGCGCCATTCAGCTGGCGGGTGCTGTCAAATCCCGGAAAACCGCGGTCCATGCTACCAGCGACTGGATGGCGATTGAACGAGAACGCGGCATCTCGGTAACCACCTCAGTGATGAAGTTCAATTACCGGGACTATGAAATCAACCTGCTCGATACCCCCGGCCATCAGGACTTCTCCGAAGACACCTACCGGGTGCTAACCGCTGTGGACTCCGCCCTGATGGTCATTGACAGCGCCAAGGGCGTTGAGACCCAGACCACCAAGCTGATGGAGGTCTGCCGGATGCGCAATACGCCGATCATCACCTTCATCAACAAGCTCGACCGCGAAGGCATGGACCCTCTCGATATCCTCGCAGATATCGAGGATAAGCTGCAGATCGAATGCGTGCCGTTGTCCTGGCCAATCGGTATGGGCAAGGGCTTCAAGGGGGTCTACGACCTCCATCGGAAGCAAGTCACGCTTTTTAAACCCAGCCAGGATACCCGCCCCGAAGATAGCATTGTGGTGAGCGACTTGGGCGATCCCCAGCTGGACAGCCTGCTGGGCAAATTTGCCGCCGAAAAGCTGCGTGAAGATATTGATTTGGTGCAGGGCGCGGCCAATCCCTTTGATCATGAGCAATATCTCAAGGCCGGACAAACGCCGGTTTTTTTCGGCAGCGCCATCAACAACTTCGGCGTCCGCGAACTGCTCGACGCCTTTGTCGAATTGTCACCCCCTCCCAGTCCACGGGCAACCCTGACCCGAATGGTAGACCCGGGAGAAGAGGCCTTCAGCGGCTTCACCTTCAAAATTCAGGCGAACATGGACCCGGCCCATCGCGACCGGATCGCCTTTTTCCGCATCTGCTCCGGCAAGTTCACCCGGGGGATGAAGGTCATGCATCACCGGTTGGGCAAAGAGGTGAGCCTGAGCAATGCTACCGTGTTCATGGCTCAGGAGCGCTCCCACGTCGACGAGGCCTATCCCGGCGACATTATCGGCATCCATAACCACGGTACCATCAAGATCGGCGACACCTTCAGCGACAAAGAAGAGCTCAAGTTCACCGGCATTCCCAACTTCGCCCCCGAGCATTTTCGGCGGGTGGTGCTGCGTAATCCGCTCAAGATGAAGCAGTTGCAAAAGGGGCTGCTGCAGATGGCGGAGGAGGGGGCGGTACAGGTGTTCCGGCCGATCGCCGGCAACGATTATATTCTGGGCGCGGTAGGCGTGCTCCAGTTCGAAGTGACCATGACCCGACTCAAAGATGAATACGGCGTCGATGCCACCTACGAACCGCTCAGTTATACCCTGGCCCGCTGGGTGACCAGCGACAACAAGCAGCAGTTCAAGGAGTTTGAGAAGAAAACCCAGTTCAACCTCTTCCTGGACGCCGAAGGCCATCTTTCCTATCTGGCCGAGGGCAGCTGGCGGCTGGCCCATACCCAGGAATTGTTTCCCGAGGTGGTGTTCCATAAAACCAGGGAGTCGGTGTGATCGTCCCGGCTTCCCGAAGCTGATCGGTATCGTTTCCCCTTGCCGGAGGCCTTTCGCCCCTCGTGATCCTGCTGATTGCCCCACCCGTAGCCAAACCGGGCGAGCCACCCGCGGGTATCGCCTTCCTTGCCGGCACCCTGCGCCATCATGGGGTCGCCTGCACCCTCCTGGACGCGAGTCTGGAAGGATTGCTGTTTCTTCTTGGCCAGGCCGGAAGTCCCGAGGATACCTGGTCGAGCCGGGCTTTGCGGCATCTCGATACCAATCTCGCCGCCATCCGCTCCCCAGGACTTTATCGGAATATTGACCGCTACCAGCGGGCGGTCCGTGATTGCAACCGGGTCCTGGAGCTGGCTGCCCGCTCCCATCCGGAACTCAGTCTCAATTTTTCCAACTATCAGGACGATCACGCCAACCCGCTCGACAGCCGCAGTCTGCTGGCGGCCGCCGAACACCACTCGAACAATATCTTTGCCCCCTATTTCCACAAACGGCTGCCCGCTCTGCTGGAGGCTGAAAACCCGCAGTTTGTCGGCATCTCGCTTTCCTATCTCAGCCAGGCCCTCTGTACCTTTGCCCTGCTCGGTTTTTTGAAAGAACAGTTCCCGCACCTGACCCTGATATTGGGCGGTGGCCTGATCACCTCGTGGATGAGCACCCCGGACTGGCACAACCCCTTTGCCGGCCTTGTCGACCATTGCATTGCCGGGCCGGGCGAAGGCCCCTTGCTCAAGCTCCTGGGCATCGACAGCCCTGCTGAGAACCTCCCGCCGGATTACTCGGGCCTACCCATGCAAGCATATCTCGCACCGGGCCCGATCCTGCCCTATGCCGCCTCACGCGGCTGCTACTGGAACAAGTGCTCCTTTTGCCCGGAAACAGCCGAACAGAGCCGCTACAGCCAGATTGAACCGGCCATGGTCCTCTCGCACCTCCGTAAGCTCCGTGATCAGGTCCAACCCCTGCTCATCCACCTGTTGGACAACGCCGTCAGCCCGGCACTCATGCAGGCACTTTGCGACGATCCGCCGGGTGTGCCCTGGTACGGCTTTGTTCGGGCCCATGAACAACTGGCGGATGCGGACTTCTGCCGAAGATTGCGGCTGTCCGGTTGCGTCCTGCTCAAACTCGGCCTGGAATCGGGCAGCCAGGCAGTGCTGGACGCCATGCGCAAAGGCATCCGCCTCGATCTGGTGGACCGTGTCTTGACCAGCCTGCACCAAGCGGGAATCGCCACCTATGTCTATCTACTCTTCGGCACGCCTTCGGAATCGCTGATCGAGGCGCGAGAGACGCTGGCGCTCACCCTCCGGCAGCATCAGGCCATTACTTTTCTCAACCTGGCGATTTTCAACATGCCGAAAGCCAGTGAGGAGGCCGGGCAATTGCCGGGAGCCGAGTTTTCCGAGGGCGATTTGTCGCTGTACCGGGATTTCACGCATCCCCGGAGTTGGGACCGACGGGCGATACGGATCTTTCTGGATAAGGAATTCAAACGCCATCCGCTGATCGCCCCCATTCTCCGCCGTGACCCGTCGCTGTTTACCTCCAATCATGCCGCTTTTTTCAGCGGCGCCTTCCCGTGGCCAGCGGTGACGGACCATGAAAAAACAACGCAATCGGCTCACTTTGGGGCGGAAAAAAATCGGCTTTAATGCTAGGTTTACAGCATAGTGACGGTGTCCTTTCACAGGAGACCGCCATCTGCCACCAATACCGTGCCGCCTACCGGCTTTGATATTTCGAAAGAAAGGATAAAAATCATGGGTTCTCTTGTTACACAACTCCACCGCCAGCTCACCGCCAGCTTTGCTTATTGTTTTAACGTCGAATCCAGCCGGGTGCTCGAAGCCGGCGAACTGGAGCGGTTGCGGCTGATCCTGGCCGACGGTTTTCTCCTCGACACCGTGACCTTTGATTCACTCCTGCTGGGCGAGCGGGTGGTCGAGGTCGGGCCTCGTCTTAATTTCGCCACCGCCTGGTCTTCCAACTTGGTGTCTATCTGCCGGGCCGTGGGCCTGGACTGCGTGACCCGGGTAGAGCGCTCCCGCCGCTATCTGGTAGCCGAAGGCGAAGACTTGCAGGCTTTCATCGAGGCCCGTCACGACCGGATGACCGAATGCGTGTATCCCGCGCCCCTTACCACCTTTGAAACCGGGATCGTGCCGGAACCGGTCTACGAGGTTGACCTGATCAGCAAGGGACCGGACGGCCTGCTCGACATCCCCGGCATCTCCATGGACCAGTGGGACCGGGAACTGTACCATCGCTACTTTGTCGAGCGCTGCCACCGCAATCCGACCATTGTCGAGATCATGGATCTCAATAACGCCAACTCCGAGCATTCTCGGCACGGTTTTTTTAGGGGCAAGCAGGTGATCGACGGCCAGGAATATGAAAAAACCCTGTTCCAGGTGGTCACCGACACCCTCAAAGCTAACCCCAAGGGCAGCAAGATCGCCTTCAAGGATAACTCCAGCGTGGTCCAGGGCCATATCCTCCAGACCCTGCATCCCGCACAGCCCGGCACCCCCTCGGCCATGCAGCCGGCTGAGGTCTGCTACCATCCGCTCCTGACCGCCGAGACGCACAATTTCCCCACCGGTGTTGCCCCCTTTCCCGGCGCGGAAACCGGTACCGGTGGTCGCATTCGTGACGTCCAGGGCACCGGTCGGGGCGGTTTCGTCATGGCGGGCACTGCCGGCTACTGCGTGGCCAATCTCCATATCCCGGATTATCCGCTCGAATGGGAGAACCGCTACGCCTGTCCCGACAGCCTGGCCTCGGCCCTGGATATCGAGATCGAGGCCAGTAACGGCGCCTCGGATTACGGCAACAAGTTCGGCGAACCGCTGATCCAGGGGTTCACCCGCTCCTTTGACCTGCGCCTGGAGAGCGGCGAACGCTGGGGCTATCTCAAACCGATCATGTTCACCGGCGGCATCGGCCAGATCGATGACCGCCACACCGAGAAAAAGACCGCCATCAAGGGCATGCTGATCGTCCAGGTCGGCGGCCCGGCGTACCGGGTCGGTTTCGGCGGCGGAGCGGCCTCGAGCATGATGCAGGGTGAAAATGCCTCGAAACTCGATTTCGATGCGGTCCAGCGCGGCGATGCCGAGATGGAGCAGAAGATGAACCGGGTCATCCGGGCCTGCAACGAGATGGGCGACTTGAGCCTGATCGATGTTATTCACGACCAAGGGGCCGGCGGTCCGGCCAATGTGCTCAAGGAACTGGTCGAGCATGCGGGCGGGCGGGTCGAGATCCGCAAGATCCGGGTGGGTGATCCCACCATGTCGGTACTTGAGATCTATGTGGCCGAATACCAGGAACGCAACGGCTTCCTGATCAGCCCGGAAAATATTGACGCTTTTCAGGCGATCTGCGACCGGGAAAAGGTGGCTTGCGAGATCCTGGGCGAGGTTACCGGCGATCTCCGGTTCGTTGTCCAGGACAGCCAGGACAACTCCACCCCGGTCAATATCGAAATTCCTGAACTTCTCGGTAATATTCCGCAGAAAACCTTCAGCGACAGTCGGACGCTCCCGGCGCTGTCCCCCTTTGTCCCCCCTGTCGGCCTCACGGTGCGCGATGCTCTGCACCGGGTACTGCGGCTGGTCTCTGTCGGGTCGAAACGGTTCCTCACCAATAAGGTGGATCGGGCCGTCACCGGCCTGATTGCCCAGCAGCAGTGCTGCGGCCCTCTGCAGCTGACCGTGGCCGATGTGGCGGTGGTGGCTCAAAGCCATTTTGGCGTGACCGGTATTGCCACGGCCATTGGCGAGCAGCCGATCAAAATGCTGGTCAATCCGGCGGCCGGGGCGCGGATGGCGGTGGGCGAGTCCCTGACCAACCTGGTCTGGGCGAAGATCGACGATCTGGAGCAGGTCAAATGCTCGGCTAACTGGATGTGGGCCCCGAAACTGGCGGGCGAAGGGGCGGCCCTGCGCGATGCAGCCGAGGCCATGGCGGAGGCGATGATCGTCCTGGGCATGGCCGTGGACGGCGGTAAGGACAGCCTGTCCATGGCGACCATGGTGGAGGCGGAGACGGTGAAATCGCCGCGCCAGCTGGTGATCTCGGCCTATGCGGCCATGAGCGACATCGGCAAGAAGGTCACTCCGGACATCAAGGAGCCGGGTTCGGTCTTGGTGTTTATCGATCTTGCCGCCGGACGGAACCGTCTGGGGGGCAGCGGACTGGCGCAGACCTTTGACCAGATCGGCAATGAGGTCCCGGACATGGACGATCCCAGCCTGGTGCGGCGGGCCTTCCTCGCCGTCCAGCAGCTGATCGAACTCGACCTGATTCAGGCCGGGCATGACCGCAGTGACGGCGGCCTGATTACATCCGTACTGGAGATGGCCTTCAGCGGTAATTGCGGCCTTAATCTGGCCCTGAACGGATCGGCCACGGTCCTGGAAGCCCTGTTTGCCGAAGAACTGGGCCTGGTGTGCGAATGCCGCTGGGAGGATCTGGCTGAGGTCAAGAAACGATTCGACCAGGCCGGGCTGTCCTGCGCGGTCCTGGGCGCCACCACGGTCAAAAAAGCGGTCCTCATCCAATACAACGGCGAGTTAGTCCTAGACGACTCCATGGTGTTGCTCCGCCAGTGGTGGGAGGAGACCAGCTATCAATTGGAACGACTGCAGGTCAATCCCGACTGCGCTGATGCGGAAAAATTCAATATCCTGGACCGTAAGGGCCCGGAGTACCACCTCAGTTTCACTCCCCAGGCTGTTTTGCCGGCGATACTGCAAAAAATCGACAAACCCAAGGTGGTTATCCTCCGTGACGAGGGCTCCAACTCGGACCGGGAGATGACGAGCGCCTTCTACAGCGCCGGGTTCGAGCCCTGGGATGTAACCATGACCGACCTGTTGAACGGCCGGATTGACCTGGCGAATTTCCGCGGGCTGGCGGCGGTGGGCGGTTTCTCCTACGCCGATGTCCCGGAGAGTGCCAAAGGCTGGGCCGCGACCATCCGTTTCAACGAGCGGCTCCAGGCCCAATTCCAAGAATTTTACAACCGTCCCGACACCTTTACCCTGGGTATCTGCAACGGCTGCCAGCTGTTCGGCCTGTTGGGCTGGGTGCCGTGGCAGGGGATCGCGGCAGAACAGCAGCCGCGTTTTATCCACAACCTCTCGGGCCGCTTCGAGTCCCGTTGGACCACGGTCAAGGTCCTGCCCAGCCGCGCGATCATGCTCCAGGGTATGGAGGATCTGGTTTTCGGTATCCATGTTGATCACGGTGAGGGGTACCTGCACTTCCCCGATGCGGCCATCAGAGAGCGGGTTCTGGCTGAACAGATGGCAGCCGTGGTCTTTGTCGATGACGAGGGCCAGCCGACCGAAGCCTACCCCTTCAATCCCAACGGATCTCCCGGCGGCCTCACCGGTCTTTGTTCGCCCGATGGTCGCCACCTGGCCATGATGCCGCATCCGGAACGGACCATCCTTACCTGGCAGGCCCACTGGCTGCCCCGTGAGATGAAGGCCCTGCCGGTCACTCCCTGGCTGCGGATGTTCCAGAACGCCTACGAATGGTGCATGCGATAGGAAAAAGAAAAGCCCCTGCCGGATTGATGTCCGGCAGGGGCTGATTGTTTACACCGATATCCGGGAGAGCAACCATGGCCCCAGCAGAAACTAAAACACCGCCCCCGGCCCTCTTCCTCCACGGTTTGGACTCCTCAATTCGGGGTACCAAGGGGCAATGGTTCCGTGAACATTTTCCCGCGGTCCGAATGCACGACTACCACGGCGATCTGGACCAGCGGTTGTCGCAATTGGAAGGAGAAGTGGCTGGCCTGGACAACCTGATCCTGATAGGCTCGAGCTTCGGCGGTCTGATGGCCGCCTGTTTTGCTATCCGCCATCCCCCGCAAGTAGGGCGCCTGATCCTGCTGGCACCAGCCCTCAATTTCAGCGGTTACCAGCCTCCGATCAAACCCATAACTATACCGACCCTGCTGATCATTGGCGCTCACGACACAGTCTGTCCGCCAACTTTGGTCCTGCCCCGGGCTCGTGCCACCTTCAGTACGCTGGAAGAGCGGGTGGTGGACGACGACCATATGCTGCATCGTACCTTCCCCGCTCTGGATTGGCCGCAGCTGCTTACCTGAACAACGGGTGGAGCTGGGATTTGGGCTGCGCCTCCTGCGCCGGCTTCTGCTGCTGCGCCAGCAACTGGCTCATCTCCACCAACCGATACAATTCGGCGCGGTACCCCTCAACATCCCGTCCCCGCCCGGAACGGGCAAGTTCCAGGCACTGCTCCCAGGTAAAGGTACCCAGATGCTCTGAGTGGGTCAGCAGCATGCCGTAACCGGCAACGGCAGCGGCAAAACGGAAATCGGCACTCGGCTTAGCGGTTGCATCGTTCACCGCCAGGCTGATTAAACGGGAACTGGTTGCCTTCAACGGTTTGTAGCGCAGTTTGACGGTCATTAATTCCTGCGAATTGCTCGACGGGACCCTTTTGGGAGTCTGATATTTGAGCGGATCTAGTCCGGGGATGGAAGCGTGGCCGGCTGGAATCAGCTCGTACAAGGCGGTCACCCGATGACCGACACCGATTTCACCGGCATCCTTGCTGTCGTTGCGGAAATCCTCATTGGCCAGGGCCCGGTTTTCATAGCCGATCAACCGGTAGGCACCCACTCGCGCCGGGTTGAACTCCACCTGGATTTTGACATCCTTTGCCAGGGTAAAGAGGGTGCCGCTCAGCTCTTTGACCATCACCTTCTTGGCCTCCAGCAGGCTGTCGATATAGGCATAGTTGCCATTGCCCTTGTCGGCCAGGATTTCCATGGTGTCGTCATGGTAGTTGCCCATGCCGAACCCGAGCACGGTCAGATAGACCCCTGACCGGCGTTCGGCCTCGATCATGCGCTGCAGCTCGTCCCGACTGGTGACGCCCACGTTGAAGTCGCCGTCTGAGGCCAGGATGACGCGGTTATTGCCGCCGGCCATGAAACTCTGCCGCGCCAGCTGATAGGCGGTACGGATGCCGCCGGAGGCATGGGTCGAACCACCGGCCTGCAGCTGATCGATGGCCGCGACAATCTCCTGCTGTCGGTTGCCTGACGTGGGCGGCAGCACCACCCGATCGGCCCCGGCATAGACAACCAGGGACACCCGGTCACGTTCTCCCAGCTGCTTGACCAGAAGGGTCATCGCCTGCTTTATGAGAGGGAGCTTGTTCGCATCCTGCATGGAGCCGGAGACATCAATGAGAAAGACCAGGTTAGAGGGCGGCAACTGCTCCTTGGCTATATCCTGGGCCTTGAGCCCGATGCGCACCAGCTGGTAGCCCTTGTGAAAAGGGCTGGGGCCGATCTCGGCACTGAGAGAAAAAGGATCGGAGCTCGAAGGAGTTGGGTAGTCATAGGAGAAGTAGTTGAGCATCTCCTCAATGCGGACTGCGCCCACCGGCGGTAGGCTGCCACCCGTGACGAAACGGCGCACATTCGCATAACCGGCGGTATCGACATCGATGCTGAAGGTGGACAACGGATCGCGGCCAACATTGATAAACCCGCTTTCCTGCACCGGGTTGTATGATTCCCGGTTCCAGGTGGGCGGGGCGGTGATGTACGACGGCATGGCCTGGTCAGCAGCGACCCTACTGATGACACCGGCGGCCTTCCTCATGCGTGCGGCTTGGAGGGGAGCGGTCATCGCCTCGGCGGCCGGAGCGGGTGGGCTGACTGCCTGCTGCTCCTTGTCGGTCGGTTGCGCCACCTCGATTTTGGCCGCACTGTTCTCGGACTCGGAGGTCAGGGGTTGCGATATCTGTGGTTCCTTTTTGTCAGGTTCCGTGGTCGGGGTGGTGCAGGCCGCCAGCATTGCCAGAGCAAGCAGCAGAGTCAGGGCTGTCCGTTTCATAAAATTACTCCTTAAAGAATCAGGGGTTGATTTGCCTGCGCAAAGCAGGAACTGTATCGTTGTTGTTTTCTTGGACGGGCACCCCGACCCGGTTGTGTCGCGAGCAATAGAAAAAAAGGAAAAAAGGGAGCAGTGACGCGAACCGATGCTATCGGGAGAGGAGGCAAACGGGTGAACCCCTGGCAGAAACAGGCCCTGACCCAATGGGACATGATCAACCGCATGGCCAGTCGTCGTTTTCAGCAGACCAGCCTAGCGGAAGAGGCGGCACTGTTTGTCATGGACGGCCTGGCTGCTGATGATTGGCGTCGGTTGCAGGCCTTCACCGGCCGCTCAACGCTCGCCACCTATATCGGCGCTTTGACCATCAGGCTGCTGGAGGATTTTGCCCGGCTTCGGTTTGGCCGGGTGAGGGCGCCGCTGTGGATCCGCCGTCTTGGCGGCATCTGGATGTCGCTCTTTCGTCTGCTTTGCCTGGAGCGTTTTTCTCCGGACGAAGCTGTGGCCCTGGTCAGCAACCATCATCCCGGCCAGGTCCGAACCACGGAGGAGGCCGCCTACCAAATCCTCGGCGAGATTCCGTCCTGCGGCGAGCATCAGGGAGAGGAAACTGCATATTGCGAGGAGACGACACTTCCAGCAGCGGACGGAGAGTGCTCCGCCCAGGAACGCCAACTGGAGCAGGAAGAGCGTCGCCAACTGTTTACCATTTTGGGGCGGCTGCTCTTGAGTGATACGGGTGAAGGTGTGGATCCGCGGCTGCTGGAACGGGTGGCAGGAGTCGGCATCACCCTTACACCCCAGGAGCGACTGCTGTTGCAGCTTTGTTATCGGGACGGAATAGCGGTGGCTGAGGCCGGGCGGATGCTGGGTTTGAACCGCCACCAGGTCAGCGGTCGCCTGCGACGCCTGCTAGAGCGGCTGCGCCAGGATTTTGCAGCAGCCGGCCTGGACGAGGAACTCCGGCTACTCTTATGAATACCTATCGACACAATCAAGGACCAGGACCGTCCACTCCCAGTGAATGGAAGAAATCAGAAAGAAGGACGCCATGGCGACCATAGATCTTGATACCAAGAAAGAATCAGACCGGCGACTGGCCCTGCTGGCCCTGACCAACCAACAGCCGGAACCCTCCAGTCCCTGTCTGGACGCGGAAGAACTGGCTTGCCTGGTCGAGGGGCAGTTGGCCCCTGAGAAGATCGAGGTGTGTCTGGCCCACCTTACCGGGTGTGAACAATGCTATGCCACCTGGCGCCAACTGGATCAGGAATGGCAGCAACAACCATCTGGTGCCAACCGCAAACGTGGCATGCTGCTCAGGCTCTTCAGTCGACCGCGCTTCCTGGCCACCGCCGGTTCAATCCTGGCTGTGGCAGCGAGTATCGCTGTTTTTCTCAATATCACCATGCAAACGGATCGCGATTCTCTGCTGCAGTTTTCCACCCCACTAACCCAGAAACAAAAGCATCTAACCGCCCCCCCTGCGGAAATAGCCTCGGAACCGGCGAACAGTCGGTCACAGAACCTGGAGCAACCGGCAGCTCCGTCTCCGCAGGCGCTGGAAGAGCGGCGAGAAAAAAAGGCCCGCGTTGATCGTGATCACGCAATGGAACAAAAAACAGCGGCAAAGCCGTCGGCTATGGACGCAAATCGTGCCGCAGCCGTCAGGCCGGCGCCTTCCCCGGCTGTCAGTGGCACTCCTGCGAAGAAGAGCGAGATGGCGGCCGCCGACAAACGAGCTGACAAGAGCGACGGCGTCTCAGAAAAAGAGGCAGCAGCCCCGGCACCGGCTCCGCCGCAACAGGCCATGCCTGCGGCAGGTTCCCTGTCGGGTAGGGCATCTGTAACCGGTTTGCTCACCCTGGCCGAGTGGCAGCGGATGATCCGGGAGGGCTGTCAGGGGCAGCCTGGACCCGACTTTTTTGGAGACATTTCGGTGCAAGGCAGGAAGCTGCTGGCCCGGCATGATACCGTTATTCTGACCCAGGAAGAACGGAGGCAGGTCAGCAGCTTCCTCACTCTACTGGCGGATCAGCACCAACAAACCGCGTCCCGGCGGTGTCAAGCCCTGCTGGCCGTGTTGGGCCCTCTAACCGGAGACGACAAGCAATAAGTTCTGCCTGATCAGATCGGCGGGGCGATGGTCACCACGATGCGCATGTCGGTGGTGGCTTTGACGCCGTGCGGCTCCCGGATGTCCGAGATCAGCATGTCGCCGGTTTTTGCCGGCATGGAGGCGTTGTTGTCAGCGAGAAAAGCTCCCTCTCCCTCGATGACCAGAATCGACAATTGTCCGTCCAGGTCGTGGGAGTGCACCGGGAACAGTGACCCGGCCTTGAGATTGAAATTGAGGATCTTGAAATGTTCGGAATCATGCAGCACGATACTCTTCATGCCTAGCGGGTTGAACTCCCGCGTATCGGCTAATGCGATTTTTTTCATAGTCAATCTCCTGTGGTGGTGGGCTCTGTCTTTGCCCCTCTGATCTGATGCAGTTCAATCCGGTACTTGTTGATTTTGTCGTACAAACTTTTACGTGAAATGCCCATGAGCTGATGGGCCACACTCACCTGGCCGCCTGCCTTTTGCAGGATTTGCAGCACATAGAGCCGTTCCTGCTGCTCCATGTATTCCTTCCAGGCTAGACAGGGAATTGCGGCGGTTGTCGCCACCATGGCCGGTTTTTCCTGGACTAAGTCCTTGGCTCCAAAAACACAATATCTGCGCACATAATTACGCAGCTCACGGATATTGCCCGGCCAATGCTGCTGCATAAGCTGACGGATCAGTTCCGGTGAACACGGCTGGGCATCGCTGTGCTGCCCATCGCAGTACTCGTTCCAGAAATAGTCGACCAACAGAGGAATGTCCTCCTTTCTCTCTCGCAGGGGCGGCAGATGCACCGGCAGGACATTGAGTCGAAAAAAAAGGTCTTCACGAAAATTACCTTTGTCAATCTCCGCCATCAAATCGCGATTGGTTGCGGTAATGATCCGGGCTTTGAGGGGAATGGAGGCATTGCTGCCAAGCCGTGTGAACGACCGTTCTTCCAAAACCCGCAGCAGTTTGGACTGCAACTGGGTTGGCATCGAGCAGATTTCATCAAGAAAGAGGGTGCCAGTACCGGCATATTCGAATTTCCCGAGCTTCCGTTGGATCGCTCCGGTAAAGGCCCCTTTTTCATGGCCAAAAAGTTCGGATTCGATCATTTCCGCAGGAATGGCCCCCATGTTGACCGCGACATAGGGGGCCTTGTCCTGGTGACTGATGACATGGATGGCGCGTGCGACCAGCTCCTTGCCGGTACCCGTTTCGCCGACGATCAACACCGGATCGCTTTCCACAGCAATGGTTTCGATTAGGGTATAGAGGCCGAGCATGGTTGGATGGCTGCCGACCAACCCGTAAAAACGGGACCGGCTGTCCCTGGAGGCAATCAACTCCTTTTCCAGCCGGCGGTTTTCCAGGATCAGCTGCCGCCGTTCAATGGCCCTGACCAGGGTAGCCAGGATGATATCCTCGTCCACCGGTTTTTGGAGAAAGTGATACGCCCCCTTCTTGACAGCTTCCACCGCCATGTTGATATCACCATGGCCGGTGATCAGGATAACCGGAAGATCAGGGTCCACAGCCAGAATCCGTTCCAGAAGAATCATGCCGTTCATTTCCGGCATGCGGATATCAGCAAGAACAGCAGCAAACGGATGCGCATCGATGCCAGCCAGCGCTTCCAGCGGATTGACAAAGGTCCGCACCCCATACCCGTTCAGCTCCAGGGTTTGTTTGATGGCCGCCAGTAGATAGAGGTCATCGTCTACGACCAGAATTTCTGGAGCCAAATCAGATCGTGGCTGGATGCTCATACACTCCCCCCTCCTTGAGGCCGGCCTTGACCCGTGGCGGTCGTCTTCTCCCGGTACTGCGGAATATAGACGGAGAAACAGGCCCCTTTTCCAGGTACACTTGCCACCTCAATATAGCCGGAAAAACCGCGGATGATACGTTCAACGATCGATAAGCCCAGGCCCATGCCAGTGCCGACCTCACGGGTAGTGAAAAAGGGGTCAAAAATCTTTTTCTGCAGCTCATCGGCAATCCCCTCGCCATTATCGGCGACCGTCACCATAATATAGGGTTCCTTTTGCATGGTCTTCAGATTGAGGCAATCGGTGATTTGGCTGGTGATCGTCAATTTGGGAATAACCACCCGTCCCATGGCCTGGATGGCATTCTGCACCAGATTAAGGAAAACCTGTTCCAGCCGGACTTCCACTGCCAGGACAACACAAGGCTCTGCCGACAGTCGCAGATCCAGGGCAATCTCGCTCAAGCGCAACTGGGACTCAAGGAAGCTGAGGATTTTTCGTATAATTTTATTCAATTCCAACGGCGCCTGATCTTCCTCGACCTTGCGGCCAAAGCTGCGCATGGTGCTGATGATCGACGAGGCTTTATTGACCCGATCAATTATGATTTCAAGGTTTTCCCGGAGCATGGAACTGTGGTCCCCAGGGCTGTCAAGGGCCTTGAGGCCGTTGCGGGCAAAAAGGAGAATGGCGTTCAGGGGTTGAGTCAGCTCATGACCGACTCCAGCGGCCATTTCACCAAGACTTGCGAGCCGACTGGAATGGAGTAACTGTTTCTGGCCCTCCTGCATCCGCCCCATCAATTCGTAAAACTCACTGCAGTCTGAACAGATGAGCATGTGCAGCACGAGTCCATTGGGATGCACATGGGTAGAGCCGCGCATCTTCACCGGCAGAATACCGCCGCTCTCGGTTCGCAGATTTGCTTCGAATTCCTTGAATTCTCCTTTGGCGAATGCTGTGCGGATCGCTTCGGCCTTGTCAGGCTCAACCAGATCATCAAGGGTCAGACCTTGACCTGGGGGCAGGGAACACCCGGTTCGCTGGAGAAATTCCCGGTTGGCTTGAATGACCTGAAAATCCTGATCAAGGAGAAGGAAGAGCTCGGAGATACCCGCCAGGATCCTTTCAGTAAACGATCGGCTGGCCTCCATCTCCTCGTGCTTTTTCAATACCCGGACAACAAGATCTTCCCGCTGTTTCTCAAGTATTTTTATGGTCTGGTCATGCATACATTCCCTCCCGGTCATCTGATCTTCCCGGACAATACTCTCAGCTCGCTATCCATGTCACCAAATTTATACATGGCAGAAGAGGCAAGGCAGCGACTTCCTGCACTCTCAGTGTTCAGAGAAAAAGACCAGCACCTTTTTTCTGGATAATTTCCATTTTCTTCAGTACCACTGTCATTTACCTTAGTTTGGCGTCAATAGAACAAGCTACGGCTGAGCCGTCGTTGACTCTCTAATTTGCCGAAGGAAAATCTGTGCTCTATTGCTGTGTATTTCTCTGCGGTGCGGCCCTGATGATCATTGAGCTGACCGGTTCACGTATTTTAGCACCTTTTTTGGGCACATCCCTTGTTGTCTGGACCAGTCTCATCGGTATCATCCTCGCCAGTCTCAGTCTTGGCGCCTGGTGGGGTGGAACACTTGCGGATCGGCACCCACGAGCCCGACTCCTCGGTCAGATCGTGCTGCTGGCCGCCTGGGCAACCGCTGGAATCGGATTATCCAAGACATGGGTCCTTGAATTCCTCCAAAGGGCCGGTACGCTGCACACCGTTGCCATTGCGGCCACCATGGCGCTTTTTGCCCCTGCCGCGGTGCTGCTTGGCATGGTTCCTCCCTTTGCGGTGCGCGCCTCTGCCTGGAAGATCCTGCCTATACCGGCCGTACGGCAGGCCGTCTCTATGCGATATCGACGGTCGGCTCTATTGTCGGCACCTTTTTGGCTGGTTTTGTGCTCATAGCCTGGGTGGGCAGTACCTCCATTCTCTTTATCACCGCAGCCACCCTGGCTTTGGCCTCTTGGTTGGCGGAGCCATCAACCAGAGCCCTCAAGAGCATCTCGTTGGTGATCTTCCTGCTGGCCATATTCTTCTGCCGTCAGCAGGACAGTTGGCTGGAGCAGCATGGATTCCTCGATAGGGATACGCCGTATAATCGGGTTCTTGTCTATACCGGCAAAGAACAGGGCACGCATCGTCTCACTCGTGAAATGGTCACCGGTCCTCAGGGAAGGCAGTCGGCGATGTATTTGGATGACACCACCGAACTGGCAGTGCCTTACACCCGTTTTTATCGCCTGGCCGAATATTATCGGCCGGAAATGCGACGAATGCTGGTGCTCGGCGGCGGCGGATTCTCCTTTCCGAAATATGCCTTGGCGCACTACCCCGAACTGGAGGTCGATGTGGTTGAACTCGATCAAGGTATGACGGCGCTAGCCCGCACGCATTTTGCCTTAAAAAACAATCCCCGCCTCAGAATCATCGAAGAAGATGCGCGTACCTTTCTTCAGAAGACAAGATCCGAATACGATGTAATCCTCTGCGATGTTTTCACCTCGCATTATTCCATACCCTTCCACCTGGTCACCGTCGAGGCTATTGGGCTCATGCGATCTGCTCTGGCCCCAGATGGTGTGGTGCTCGTCAATCTCTTGGCCTCGCCGGAAGGGGTATCAAACCGTTTCTACAAAGCGATATACGCTACCTTCAAAACCGCTTTTGCCAAAATCCAGACCTATGCCGTTGACGATCCAACCGATGTAACCTTGTGGCAGAATCTCATTCTCGCCGCTTCGACCAGACCATTACCGACTCCAACAAAGGATGCCAATATCCAAAAGATGCTGGATCACGCCCTGCCCGCACCTCTAGAGAACATCCCTCCCTTCACCGACGAGTTCGCCCCGGTTGACCGCTATATCACTGAATTTGGACCACGAACAAAAAACGTCGATTAAGTCCGTAAACAAGCTTTCAGCAGTTCTTATTTTCTTGTCCACAATGGCGACAGGCTGAGCCCGCTGTCACGCATTACAGGCAAATCGTAATTGCGTCATAAGTGTAGAGGTGTGGCAGGAACGCCTAGCCCTTGAAGGCCATGTACCTCTATGCGACCAGATACCGGGAAGCAGGACCACTTCCCGTTTTTTTCAACAACCCTTTGGCCACAAAATCGTGCAGGTCATATTGGGCGGTGCGAACCGAAATGGCCTCCCCAACGGCTGCCTGGTATTCGCCCCGACTGATGCCGCCATTTTTGACAATAACCGGCCAAGCCGTACTCTGCCGATGGTTCAGATTTATCTGGAAGCCTTCCTGATGATCGATGCTGAAGTTCGCGGGTAGGGAGGAGGGCGCCGGAGTTTGTGCCACAGTCGGCAATGGTGCAGCTTCCGTTTCTTTCATTCCTGGTAAAGAGATCTGAGATTCCAGCGTCCTTTCATCAAAAAGAATATGTTCGGCTAGCAGCAAATCACCTTCAGCAAAGGCTAACGACCGCGTGATACAGTTCTTCAGTTCCCGGATATTGCCCGGCCAATCATAGTTCGTAATTTTTTCAAGAGCGCCACGGCTAATCCCTACCGGAGGCAGCTTGGATTCTGCCAGGTTTTCCTCTAGGAAATGTTTGACCAAAACAAGAATGTCTTCTTTACGTTCACGCAATGGCGGTGTGTTGATGGTGATGACAGCCAGACGGTAATACAGATCTTCGCGAAAATCGCTGGTCAGGGAGAGCTGCAAAAGATCGACATTGGTGGCGGCAATAATCCGAACATCAAAGGCCACATCTTTGTCGGCGCCGAGCGGTCGAATGCGGCGTACCGATAAAGCCCGCAACAAGGCTTGCTGCACTTTGGGAGAAGCATTGCCGATCTCATCAAGATGGAGAGTGCCGCCAGAAGCCGCGACAAAAGCCCCCTTGCGATCAGTTTGCGCATCGGAAAAGGCCCCTTTGACATGACCGAACAAGGCATCCATGAGAAGATTTTCATCAAGTGCACCACAGTTGATGGAAAGAAAGGGGTTGTTTGCGCGATGGCTGACGGAGTGAATTGCCTCTGCGGTCAACTCTTTGCCGGTTCCGGTCTCACCAATTATCAGGACATCGGCCAACACTTTGGACGCTTTGTGAATCTGTTGCCGCAGGGTGCCGATAGCCTGGCTACCTCCTCTGATTCCGCAGAATGGTGCGGCCAATAACCGTTGGTCCAGCAACGGGTTCATTTTGATTTCTCTATCGAGATTTACGCTTTGGCGTATGCGATCATCTTTGAAAAATTCTTCGCGCAAAATGGTATCATTGCGCGCAATCTGCAACTGCAGGAGGAGAATATTTATGGAGCGCTGAAATTGATTGATTTCTGAAAAGAGGGGACTCAGGGCCAGAGGTGAGGGGTCATCACCGTTGACGCGAACATCAACCGCTTTCGCGAGGAGATCAAGAGGCCCGCAAATGCGGCGACTGACATAATACATGGCGATGAAGACCAATAACACGCTCAACACCAGGCAAATGGTCAGCGTTCCGGCAATCCTATAGGTGGACGCCATGAAAATGAAGCTGGTATCCACGCACCCGATGCCGCCGACAATACGTTGCGTTTTGGGGCTTTCGTTGAATACGATTGGAACATAACTAAGATAGAGTGTTTTGTCCGTTCCAGACGGGGCTATAAAGGGTTTGGAAACCAGCATCTGTCCTGACTTGCCGGCCTGGATATCGGCAACCATGCTCCAGTAGAGATCATGTACAAATCCTGGACGAAAGGCAGTGTTGAATCCCGGGCGACCAACATCACCCTGCAGTCCGGTCCGCAGCAGATCAACTGATAACTCGGTTTCATCTGACTGGTCCGGCGATTCCGATTGGAAGAGCAACCAGCCGGAGGCATCAAAAAAGAAACTTTTCTTATGTTCACCCTCTTGCGGGAAGAGATAGAGCGGCGATCGTGTCGAACTATGAAGCGATATGATATCGCGTATTCGAGGCAGGTCGATCGACAGGGTCAGTTGCCCTCTGTATACATTATCAGGACCATAGATCGGCGTAGCCAGACGGATGACATGCATGGTGACGGCATGTACCGCACCCTGCATAGGGACAGAAGGGTAGATCACCTCCACGGGGTCACTGATCTGGATGTATCCGGCTGATTTATCGGTCAGTTGATCACGGCTTGAGAAAATACCGAATTTAGTTCCCAGGGCCTGGTCAAGGGCGACCGAGACCACCTCTGTGCCGGTATTGACAAGGACAAAACGTTCATCAGCGGTCAATCCCTGAAAGGCTATTTCACGATAACGGTCACGCTCATCTTCCGATTGGGCAGTAAAATGAGCAATAATCGTTTTTTGAGAGAGAGAGGTATGGGATAAAAATTCCAATTCATATCGGGCTATAACCAATAATTGGTTGATATCGTGGGCCTGGGCCAAGGCACGAACCTGAGCGTTTCTCGAATAGGCCTGATTGAGATACGACGAGGCGATATTGTAGGTTATGACAACCGTAGTGATAAGGATACCGCTCATTAACAACGTACTGAAAAGAATCAGAAACTTGGTGATGCTCCAGGCGTAGATTGAACTGTCGGCCCGGATCACCGGGTTGAGAAGAGGAGGATGAAAATAGCGCATTCCACGTTCTCCTTGCGGCATGAGTTTAAGATATCACGAATTGATTATTGATTCTTATACTGTATCGCGCAATAATTCAAATTTAAATTCAATAATGCCTTAAGATTAGGTACGCAATAATTATTGCACAAATTCTGGTACAATAATTGATGCTGTTTAAGCAGCTCCTTTTCTTGGACAGGGCACCGCACTCCCCCGTTTTAGAAAATATATGCCGGTCTGAGCGCCCCAGGCTCCCCATCTGTGGCGCTCAGGTCTCCTTCAGTGAACCAGCCCGGGACAGGACAACACCGGGATATTGAGGCAACATCCATATTAACAATAGGGAGAACACGATGAAAAAAAGATTACAGGGATTATGGTGCACGCTCATAACCTTGGTACTGTTCACTCCGAGTCTGTGCTTGGCTGCTGGTGCAAAAGCTGCACCCGTTGTCATTGTTGCAGACACCCGCAGGCTTGACGGAATTATGGCTTGGTGGGCCAACCTCTACAACGAAAGCCACCTGTATTTCATGCTCCTGACTATTCTTATCATTCCCCTAACCGGGGTTGTCTTCGGGGTTGTTGCCGACATTATCATGAATTGGATCGGTATTGACCTGAAAAACCGTGAACTAGCTGAACATTAATTCGAATTCTCAAGGAGATACTCATGGACTGGCTCTATATACTCATGCCCATTGCCGGTGTCAAAATTTTTTGGCCCGGTCTCATCATTCTCGGCATCGGTGTCGGCATCATTGGTGGTTTCTTCGGTATGGGCGGCGCCTGGATGGTTACCCCGGGCCTGAACATCCTCGGCTTTCCGATGGCCTTTGCCATCGGCACAGACATCGCCCACATGGCTGGCAAATCCCTGATCTCAACCATGCGCCATGGTAAATTTGGCAATGTCGACTATAAACTCGGCCTGATCATGCTGGTTGGTACAGTCGTCGGCTTTGAATGCGGCGCCCAGATGGTCATGTGGCTCGAGCGTATTGGCAACGTAGAAAAAGTTGTCCGTTGGATTTATATAGCTCTGCTGTTCTGCATAGCCTGGATGGTCTTCCACGATGTCGCCATGCGGGCGCGCAAGCAAAAAGCCGCAACCGCCCGGGGCGAAGAACTTGATAAAACAGCAACCGGTGTCGAGTGGCACAAGACTCTGCACAAAATCAAGATTCCGCCGATGGTCCATCTCAAGGAATCCGGCATCTACTGCAGCGCCTGGCTGCCGATCTTCGTCAGCTTTCTCACTGGCTGGCTCGCCGGTATCCTCGGTATCGGCGGCGGCCTCATCCGTATGCCGGCCCTGATCTACATGGTTGGCTGCCCGACCCACGTTGCTGTTGGTACCGACCTCTTTGAGGTGGCCATTTCCGGTCTGTACGGAGCAGGTACCTATACCATGAAAGGACGCACCGAGCTGGTGGCTGCCATGGTCATGCTCATCGGCGCGGCAATGGGCGCTCAAGTTGGAGCCGTTGCCACCAAATACATCAAGGGGTACGGCATTCGTGTCGCCTTTGGTCTGGCGGTTATCGGCTGCGCACTCTCCATTCTGATGAAACTGGTTCAACCCTGGGTTCCCGCCTACAAAGCCCTGCTCGACACCTCTTCCACGGTTTTGGTCCTTGGCTTGGTCAGCGCTATGTCGCTCTATATCTTCGTCAGGATGATTGCCGGGGTTAAAGAAGAATTGCGCCAGAAGCAGCAGAAAATCTAAACTGGAGAATGCATAAGGAGAATATGATGAATATTAAGAACATACTGCTCGCCGTGGCCGCTACCTCCATGGCCCTGTCCCTCGTGGGATGCAAGGGAGACTTTGCCAAGGTTGAACAGGGCCGAACTATTGCCTTTAACAAAGACACCAAGGAAGTCACCCTGATCCACGACAGCGCCAATAATAGCCAGAAACCCATGTACGACACCTTGCCGCCTTCGGTCTACAAGCTGCCGATCGATCCCAAAGAAACCGGCCCCGAGCCCAAGGCCGGGCAACGGATGAAACTGGATACCGATAAAAAGAAGATTGTGATCTTCGACACCACCACCCAGAAACTGGTGGATATACCGATCACCATTGTCGATCTGCAGCAACCGATTGACAAGGACCACCCGCTGGTTTATGACAAGGCTGAGCAAAAAGCCAAGAAATTCCCGGCGATTGATAAGGAAAAGAAGACAATTACCATCTACTCCGGACGTCAGAAAATGCTCTGCACCTTCTCGGTGCCGGATAACTACTTCTCCAACCCGGCCAGTACCTGGGATGCCGGCGACGAAGTACGTCTGACCTATAAGACCCCGGGCCAAAGCCTACGATTCATGAACGTCACCAGAACCGATATTTTCAAGAAGTAAGAACCGATTTGCGGGCGGGATTCATTCCCGCCCGCTTTTCTCCTGCGAGGTTGACCATGTCGGAATATAAATTCTTTCTCTTCCACAAGCTGCTGGTGGTCGGGCTCAACTTTCTGATGCTCGCCGCTCTGTTCATTGCTATGTATCGGGCATCGCTCTATCCTGACGACTTCACCCCCACCTTTCTAAAGACCCTGTTTTCCCTGCTCATCCCCACCATGCTCCTGGGGTTAATCGGCAAACTTGTTCTTCGCAACCGCTCCAACGCCTCCAACGTTCTTACATGATAGCTGGCGCGGGCTTCGTCCTCTGGCAAAAACGTTCGGGTCTTCTGGCCATGGTGCTCCTGATGGGAGCCCTGCTTGCCCTTGCCGACGCGCTGGTAGGTGGCTTCAAGGGCGGCAATAGCCTCATTGAACTCATCCCGGACAGCCGCTATGCAATCAGCGGCCCTCTGCCTCCCAAAACCACTGCTATCAAAGACTTTGTCATTGAGGGGCAGCAAGCGAACGGTTCGGTTCGCCTCGTCCCGGAGGCCATCTATTCGGGCTACTGGTTCGGCGGCTCCATGTGGCGTGGAGCCATTGTCGTTGATGCATCCGCCCGGGAAGGAAACTACGAATTCAAAGTCAAGGAGAGCACGGGGGAAAAACAGAACCCCACCCTTGTCTTTGCGATCAGAGTATGGCCCGATCAGGCCACACTTAACGCCCATTCCCCATCCCACCTAATCCGCATGACCGGTCGCAATCCCTTTGTCATCGCCCTTGGGCTCGCGCTTTGCGGTATGGTCGCTGCTGGCGCCAATTTTATTCTGGGCCGACTCTGGGCCCGACATCTCACCGCGCACCACTGCGGTGAAATCTATAAGTTGCGCCACACGGAGCGAGGCACGGAAGTCGCCTGCGAACTCCACTGCGGTGCTGCTGTCCACCTCGGTATGCCCTGTACCCTTTACCGGTCTTCCGGCGAGGCCCTCTGTGCAGCCCATGTCTCAAGCTGCGAGAACGACGAGATCCTTATACTGGTTGATGCGTCACAGCCCATTCGGCTGGGAGATGTGGTTTGTCTGCAATCCGGTCCTCCCCCTGGAAGCGATAATAGCTAGACAGCGGTGCTGACCGCGGATGATGCCAGAACGCCTCTGGAGACCGCCTTCTCGCTTGAAAAGTAATTGACAACTATTGCCATGCTTTGTAGTGGTTACAGACGCATGACAGGGAGCGGCTCTTATGTCTCCCTGTTGCACTCCTAGATCTGCACTCTTTCCGAACAACTTACGGCATACGGTCCCTTTTCTAACCAATCATCTTTTTCCCAAACCCATTGAGCATGTCTGTAGCAGGCTCGAGATGGTTCAGGCGCAAGGATTGAACAATGGAAAGAAACTATAGAAAACTCTGGTGGCAGCACTGCCTGGCGATCATCTGTTTTTCCGTAATCCCTCTATTGTTCGTCAACCTTTCTCTGTATACAATTTTTGACCGCATCTATACGGAAAAAGTCAAAGAGACCTTACGGAACACTGTTGAGAATCAACAAGACACCATCGATCTGTACTTCAGTGAGCGGATCGCCCAGTTGTATACCATTGCCAATACCAATACCTTCCAACAGCTGACAGATGAGACCTTTCTCAACAAAATTTTCGATGTCATGCATGCCAAATCGACGTCCTATATGGATATCGGCATCATCGACAATGACGGCAATCATCTCGCCTATGTCGGCCCGTATTACAATCTGCTCAAAACAGTCAATTTTAAGAACGAACCCTGGTTCAATGCCGTCAAGGCCCACGGCATCTACATCAGCGATATCTTCATGGGGTTCCGCAAGGTTCCGCATTTTATCATCGCTGTCATGGTCAGGGAGAAGAACACTTCCTGGATTCTCAGGGTGACGATTAATATGAAAAATATTAATGATATCGTACAGAAAGCCTGGTTTGGCAATCTGAGCGACGCCTTTCTCATCAACAAAGAGAACAAGTTGCAGACCAAACCGAGGTTTGGCGGGGATTACCTGGAAGCCCCTGTGCTTCCAGAATTTTCAACCAGTTCCATGAAACACTCGACATACCCTGATTTCTCCGCAACGGTGGGCACGAAGATAGAACGACGTGTCCATCAGGGTCTTGATGCCTTCTACGCAGCCACGCCCCTTGAAAATACCCAATGGATACTCATCCTCAAGGAGAGTCCCGACGAACTCCTCTCGCCCCTGCAGAAAGGAATGAACTGGGCAATATTTTTCACAACCCTTGGTCTGACTATTATTGCCACCGGTGCCGCTCTTTTCACCAACGTCCTTATCAACAGGATCAAAAAAACAGATCGTGAAAATGCCACCAATTCCGATATGCTGCTGCAGGCAAACAAGATGATTGCTCTCAGCAAGATGGCAGCCGGGATCGCCCATGAAGTCAACAATCCACTGGCTGCGATTGGCGAAAAAGCCGGCTGGATGAAAGACCTGTTGGTCGAAGAGGATATTGCCGGAAGTAAAAATTTTGCGGAATTCAGCGAATCGCTCGATAAAATTGAGCAGCATGTGGACAGGGCCCGGAAAATCATTCACAACCTGCTCGGATTTGCACGCAGGATGGAGCCGGCCAAGGAAAAGATCAACATCAACAACCTGCTTGATGAAACCACCGGATTTCTTGAAAACGAAGCCAAGTATGTCAATATATGCATAGAAAAACAGTATGCTGAAAACCTTCCGGTGATCACCAGCGACCTGTCACAGATCCAGCAGGTGGTGCTCAACCTGTTGAACAATGCCATTGACGCCATTGAGCATAACGGTGTGATTACCGTGACCACACGATATCATGAGAAAACCAACGAGGTGGAAATCGATGTTGCCGACACCGGCAAGGGCATACCGGAAAGCGAATTAAACAAGATTTTTGATCCGTTTTTTACAACAAAAGAAGTCGGCAAGGGTACGGGGCTCGGCCTTTCGATATCCTACAGTATCATCGAAAAGCTGGGCGGGAAAATTAGGGTTCAGAGCAAGGTAGGCGAGGGAACGGTATTCACCATTCTTCTTCCGAAACAGTAAAGGGATACAATGGATACATTGCGGGTATTGATCGTTGATGATGAAGATGATTTCAGGGAGACGATTGTCAAACGATTGAATGCGAGAAAGATCCTCGCCGAAGGAGCGGCCAGCGGTGTCAAAGCACTGCAGGTCCTGGAGAACAAAGATTTCGACGTGATTGTGCTGGATGTCAAAATGCCTGACATGGACGGGATTGAAACCCTGCGCCATATAAAAAAGCTGAAACCGGAGATTGAAGTCATCATGCTCACCGGGCACGCCTCCGTTGAGTTCGGCCTCAAGGGCATGCAATTGGGTGCCTTTGATTATGTGATGAAGCCCGCCCCCTTAAACGAACTGCTCGATACTATTGGCCAAGCCTACAACAAGAAGCGTGGTCTCATCCATTAAGCACCGTAACAACTTCATTGCAACCATTCCGGCTGCGGGCTGCATCTGCGCCGGATTTGGTAATGCGTTCGCAACAAAGGACTATGCCCTGATCGGGAGGCGTAAATAGGAATCCTATGAGAGTATGGGATACAAGTCATCTGCTGGATACCATACCAGCGGACAGGACAACCGCCGAGCAGAGCTTTGATCAAGCCGATTCTCAGGTCAATATTGCCAGAATCAGACTTCATTTTAAACAACTTCAGACCCGGTTGATCCTGGGGCTTGTCCTGGGATTCCTCCTGCCCAACGCTTTTCTCGCCTCCTATTTTCATTTTGAGTTCACCCACACGCTCAAGAAGACGGCCATGCTTAATCTGGCCGCAGTCGCGGAAAGTCAAAAGAACACCATTGATCTCTATCTGCAGGAGCGGGTGGTCAACCTTTATAATCTCTTTCACAGTAAGGACTTCACCCTGGCGCCGACCCCGGCTCAGATGGAGAATTATCTCTACTACCTGAAGCAGTATAATGACGGTTTTGTCGATGTCGGTTTTCTTGATGCCAAGGGTATCCAGATAGGGTATGCCGGCCCCTATCCTACCCTCCTGGGAAAAGACTACAGCAACGAAACCTGGTACAAAAACCTGTTCAACGAAAATAAAAGCTATCTGATCAGTGACATCTACCTGGGTTTCACGAAAGTTCCCCATTTCACCATCGCCACCCGACAGGTGTTTGACGGGCGCACCTATGTCATGCGGGCGACCCTTGACCCGGATAAACTCTTCCTATTTCTTCGAGCCATAAGTCAGGGCAAGGAGGTTGAGTCCACGCTTGTCAACCGGCAGGGACAGTATCAGGTGATGGATTCGGGCCGAAGCCGTCTCCCGGGAAGCAGTGAATATATACCCCCTGGTACCGCCGCCTCGGGAGTTGAAGAAATCAAGCGTGATGATCAACCGGTACTTGTAGCCTATACCTGGCTTAAAGAAACTCATTGGGCGCTCCTGGCCATGCAGCCGGTCACCGTTGCCCAGGCCGGCATGTATCGGGCTCGATTGGTTCTCTCCATCAGCTTCATGGCCATCGGTTTGGTGATTTCAACCATTGTTTTTTTTACGATCAAGAAGCTGGTCGCCAGGGCTCGGCGCATGGCTGAAAAGGGTCAGCAGCTTCAGGAAATGCTGGCCCATGCCTCCAAGCTGGCCTCCATTGGCGAACTGGCCGCTGGAGTGGCCCACGAGATCAACAACCCGTTGGCGATCATCATGGCCACCAGCGGCGTTATCCGGGATATGCTCAATCCGGAGTTTGATCTCGACCATAGCCCGGAGGCAATCTGCAAGGAGCTTTCGGTCGTCGACGCCGCTGCCACGCGGGCCAAAGGGATTACCCGCAAACTGCAGGACATGGGTAAAAACCGTGTTCCCTGTTCAATCCAGTGCGATATCAATGTATTGGTCGACGAGGTGGTAAACAGGCTGAAAAAGGTGGAGTTTAAATCCAAGCGCATTGAGGTCGTCACCCAATACAGTCCCGATTTGCCGCACATCCTCGCTGAACCCGATCCCCTTCGCCAGGTGTTCGGCAATATCCTCATCAATGCAGGTGATGCCATAACGGACAAGGGGACCATCACCATCTCCACCGAGGCCAAGGAAGGGACGGTTTATGTGACTATCGCCGATACCGGAAAGGGAATTCCACCTGAGAATTTACCTCGTATTTTCAATCCGTTTTTCACCACCAAAGGGGGCGGCAAAGGCACGGGACTGGGTTTAAGCATTGCTGCCAGTATCGTCAAATACCTGGGTGGCACTATCAAGGTGAACAGTCTTCAGGGAACAGGCAGTTCGTTTACCGTCCTGCTCCCCATCAATGTCCAGGCAACAACTCTCAAGGAACAAAAGAAATAAACAGAGCATATGGAAAAGCAAAGAGGATTCAAGGTGTTATTGGTAGATGACGAGGATATTTTCCGAGAAGCCACAGCCCGCCAGCTGACCGTCCGAGGATTTAACGTCCTGACGGCAAATTGCGGTGAAGCCGCACTGCCCTTGGTGCAAAACGAAAACCCGGAGGTGGTGGTGCTGGATCAGGAAATGCCGGGAATGCACGGATCCGAGACCTTTCTCGAAATCAAGAAAATCAACCCCCTGGTCGAGGTGATCATGCTCACCGGTAACACCAGTGTCGAGAATGCAATTGAGCTGATGCAGCAGGGCACCTTCGATTATCTCATGAAACCTATCGATATTAATGAACTTCTCTATAAAATCGAGGATGCCTATACCCGGAAAAAACTCAATGAAGAGAAACAGTAAGATGCCGGCCTGTAAGAATCGAACAATCTTCTCCTGTCATGCTCCCCGTTTCCGGGGATAAAGGCAATCCATGCTGAAAGAACTCACTACCTTCTTTAAAAAAGCCGTGTTTTGGAATCAAGAACCGGACAGCCCGGTCTTGGAATCCGCCGAAGTGGATGCATTGCGGCTTACCTTTAAATCCCGCTTCCATAGTTTCAAGCTGCTGCTGGCTGCCAACAGCAGAATTTTGGAGGCAATGGCCGACATGGAGAGAGCCCTCCAAGGAAACGAATCCTTCAGCATGGCGTTCGTGCAGGCGCGCTGCACCTCCATATCCGTCAATGTCTTTCGTATGATCACGGACATGGAGAATATCGCCCCCGGCAAATACACCGCACTCAGAGAGAGTTTTGTGGCCATTCAGCGCCAGATTGACGCCCTGCTCGGCCAGAAAAAACAGCTCACCGACAAACGGCTGGTCATTCCCCTTACTGGGGTAAGCAGCGACATGACCGATATGGTCGGCGGCAAGATGGCAAATCTCGGCGATGTGAAAAACAAGCTCAACATGAAGGTCCCCGACGGTTTTGTGATCACTGCCGCCGCCCATGAAGTGTTCATGACCGCAGACGGCCTGCAGAAGGAAATTGATCGGCTCTTCCAGGTGGCTGGTTCCGATGAAGACCGCAATCTCGACCTGGTGAGTTCCCAGATCAGGCAACAGATTATGTCGGCTGAAGTTCCGGAATCCATTTATCTGGCCGTGGTTGACGCCTATACGCAGATGAAACTGCAAAACGGCGGCCAGGAAATCAGGATGGCGGTCAGGAGCAGCGCCCACGGTGAGGATGCCGAGAACAGTTCATTTGCGGGCCAGTACCGCAGTGAGTTGAATGTGGGTTTTTCCCAATTCTTCTATTACTACAAGCAGGTGATGGCGAGCAAATACAGCGTGCAGGCCATTGCCTACAAGCTCAACCGCGGTTTCAGGGATGAAGATATCGCCATGTGCGTCGGCTGCCTGGCCATGGTCGATGCCATTGCCGGTGGCGTCATTTATACGCGCAACCCTCTGGACACCCGCGATGACGCTATTTACATCAACTCGACCTGGGGCCTGCCCAAAGCTGTGGTCGACGGCAACGATCTCTGTGATCTTTTCGTAGTCTCACGGGATGACGCTTTGACCATCCAGCGTCGGGAAGTACGTGAAAAAGGCTACCAGATTGTCTGCTACGAAGACGAGGGCTGTATCCGCACCGAAACCACGGATGGTCGCGGCAACCTGCCTTCGCTGACAGACGAACAGGTGCAGATGCTGGCAGACCATGCTGTCCGGATAGAACAATACTATGAGATGCCCCAGGACATCGAATGGGCCATAGACGCCAGCGGCAACATTTCCATCCTCCAATCCCGGCCGCTGCAGCAGATGGAATCGCTGCTGCCTGGAGAGAACCTGAATCTCCAGCAATTCGAGTCCTCCCTGCTGATCGAAGGCGGAATCAACGCCAGTCCCGGCGTCGCATGCAGCACCGTTTTCAAGGTAGCCAAAAAAGTCGATATCCTGCAGTTTCCTGATGGCGCAGTCTTGGTGGTGGAACAGGCGCTTCCCACCTGGGCGCCGCTGGTTGCCAGATCCGCAGCCGTTATTTCCGAACAGGGCGGATTTGCCGGCCACCTGGCCAATGTGGCCAGGGAATTCGGTATTCCGGCGCTTTTCGGGGTGAGCGGCGCTATGGCGCTGGTGAACAACGGAGAGACGGTCACGGTGGCTGCCGATCTCGGCAGGGTCTACCGCGGCGGCATTGCCCCCTTGCTTGAATGGAAGCGGCCGGAACCAAAACTGATGATGGGCAGCCCGGTATACGAGTCTTTACGGGAAGTCAGCCGGCATATCGTTCACCTACACCTCCTTGATCCGGAGTCACGGGATTTTGTCCCCCAAAATTGCCAGACCTTCCATGATATCACCCGGTTCATCCATGAAAAGTCTGTCCAGGAGATGTTCAGCTTCGGCAAAGACCACAGCTTTTCCGAACGCTCGAGTAAGCAGCTGCATTATAAAGTGCCCATGAACTGGTGGATATTAAACCTCGATGACGGTTTCACCCATGAGATCAATGGGAAATACGTCAAGCTGGAGGACATTGCTTCCATCCCCATGCTGGCCTTCTGGGAGGGTTTTGCCGCCATTCCCTGGGACGGCCCTCCGGCCATGGACGGCGCAGGCATGACCTCGATCTTTTTCAAGTCGACCATGAATCCGGCCCTGGTACCCGGACTTCGTTCCAAATATGCGGACCGTAACTATTTTATGGTGTCGAAAAACTACGCCACGCTGAGTTCCCGGTTGGGGTACCATTTCTCCACCATGGAAGCCATGGTCAGCGAACGGTCTGAAGAAAATTATCTGGGATTCAAGTTCAAGGGAGGCGCTGCTGATTTCGAACGATGCATGGGGCGCATCCAATTTATCAAGGAAATATTGGAACGATACGGGTTCCGTGCTGTGGTTAATGCGGATAATCTCGATGCCCGCATTGAAGGTCACGATATGGATTTCATGTACAGCCGGCTCAAGATTCTCGGTTACCTGACGCTCCACACCCGTCAACTCGATATGATCATGGGCAACAGCGGATTGGTCAGCCATTACATGGCAAAACTCACCAAAGACATTGATTCGCTGCTCAGCATGTAGACGTTCTGGCAAAATGGCTCTGGCGCAAAGCTTGGTGCACCCCTACAGGATAGTGCCCTGCTCAAGGACCAAGACACACTTGGCCACCAAGTGTATTCCGTCATGCCGGTGCAACCTGCCCGACGGTACCAACAGTTGTGATGATCAACGGCACTGCCACACATGGAGGAACAATGAAACGGTTTGCTGTCATATGGCCTTTTGTCGTGATTTTTCTATTGGCGACAGGGTTTTCCGCTGCCGATAGAGCCGCCATCAAGCAGAATGTCGATGAAATGGTTACCACCATTAACAACGGGAAAGCAGCGACAAGTTATGCTGCGCAAGCGTACACCCCTTACGTCTTCATTATGGAAGAAAGCGGCAGGCTCCTCGTCCATCCCGATCTCAAAGGAGAATATCTTCCAGAGAAAGCGGCACCGATATATGCGGCCTTGCAGCAAGCGACACCCGGGGGAATCTGGGTAACATATTTTTGGAAAGGTACAGAGAAACATACCTATGCACGGAAAACAAACAACAATCTCACCGTCGGGAGCGGCAATTAATCCCCCCGGAGTGCCTTGCCGGGATTGCCGGTCGAGGAGATAAGGTGCCCAGGCACCCTGGGCCTTTTGCGCGGCAGAGCGGGGGAAAAGATTGTCGCCGAATAAAATCAGGAAAACATACTCGCCAGAGAGTCGATGAACATTTACCTGCCTTTCCGGGATACTGACCTACGCACTCGTTGTGCCCTCCAGGTCATACTTCTTCATCAGGAATAGCTCATGCCTACCATTCTCGGAAATATCAGACAGTTTCTCAGGGATATCAATAATAGGAAGGGATCGGCAGCCCCAGGCAACACTGCTGCAATGAATGCGCTTTTTCGTTTCAAATACGCCCAGTTTAAAGAACTGCTGGTCGCCAATTCCGAACTCCTCTCCTCCCTGTCCGACATGGACGAAAAATTGAAGGGAGAGCAGGTATTCGGCATCTCCTATATCAACAACCAGATCAACAAATCCCTGAAATACGCCTTCCAGATGGTGAAATGTCTCAATGTCATGTCCAGCGCCCAACACCGTGAGCTGTATGCAGCGCTTGAACAGATTAACATGCAGATCCAGGAAATCGTCAATGAAAGAAAGGCTGATCAGGCGAGCAGCGCTGTAATGGCATACAGTGATATTTCTCTCAAGGACGCGGACTGGGTTGGGGGGAAAAATGCCAACCTCGGGGAAATTGCGAACCATCTCCACATCCCTGTTCCCGAAGGCTTCGCCATCACCACCAAGGCCTTTCACACCTTTTTTGAGTACAACGATCTCAAGGAAGAGATCATCAAGCAGAAAAACCTCATCTATATCAACGAATTTGACCTGCTGAACAGCCTCAGTGCCGAGACCCTTGCACTGATCAAAGCAAAATCTCTGCCTCCGGACCTGGAAAAAGAAATTCTTCTAGCATGCAAGGAACTCTGGGGTGATGACCAGGAAATTCTGCTGGCAATGCGAAGCAGCGCCGTTGGTGAGGATGGCGAGCTTTCTTATGCCGGCCAGTACCTTACTCTGTTAGGGGTTACTCGTGGTGAAATCAGCGAAGCGTATAAAGACATTATCGCCAGTCTCTATTCAGCTCGATCTATTTCCTATCGCAGTTCTTACGGAGTGTATGACGAAGATCTGGCCATGGCGGTGGCTTGCCTCAAGATGGTCGATTCCCGGGCCAGTGGTGTTTTGTACACCCGGCACCCCTATGACATCACCAATGAACATATCCTGATCAACGCGGTTTGGGGACTGGGGCCATATGCAGTTGACGGCGTGGTCTCGCCGGACGCCTATACCGTCGCCAAAGACGCGCAGTTTTCGCTGTTAGGGAAAAATATCTCGATAAAAAAGGTACAGCTTGTTCTTAACAGGGAAGGGGGGGTTGAGGAAAAACCGGTCCCGCCAGAGCAGCAGGCGGTGGCCTGTCTCACGGATGAGCAGATCAGTGTTTTAGCCGGCTACGGCACCGCCTTGGAGAAACATTACAACTGCCCGCAGGATGTCGAGTGGGCCCTTGCTCCGGAGGGAACCCTTATGATTCTCCAGTCAAGACCCCTGAAAATCCAAAACCCCAAGAATTTCTGCCTCCTCAAAGCCGCGCCTCTAGCTGGCTACCGGCTCCTGCTTGACAGCGGCGAAATTGCCTCGCAAGGAGTAGGGAAAGGACCGGCCTTCCATGTCCATGCCGAGGCTGATCTTGTCGATTTCCCTCAAGGCGGCGTCCTGATTGCCCGCCATTCTTCACCGGAATATGTCGTTGTCATGCGGCACTGCAGTGCCATCATTGTCGAGGCGGGGAGTGTCAGCGGGCATATGGCCGCTCTTGCCCGTGAATTCGGTGTTCCGACTATCATCTGTGCTCCACCGATCATGAACCTGATTCAGCCGGGCATGGAAGTGACCGTGGATGCGTATACCGGCAGAGTCTATGAAGGGATAGTCAGCGAACTCCTTGTTGCCATTAAAAAAGATGAGGCCCACATGAAAGGGACCCCCGTCTACGAACAATTACAGCGCATTGCCAAACACGTTATTCCTCTGAACCTTGTCAATCCTGAGGCACCTGAGTTCACCCCTTCGGCCTGCAAAACCCTGCACGACCTTGCCAGATTCTGCCACGAATATTCCTACAAGGAGATGTTTCAGATCAGCGACTTAGCCTCCAAGTTTCATGGGTGGTCGCTCAAGCTCGAGGCGGCCCTGCCGATGGACATCCATCTGATCGATCTGGGAAACGGCCTCAAAGAAGAATCTGCGGAGAGAAATACTGTCAAGGTGGAGCAGATTGCTTCCGTTCCTTTTCTGGCCTTATTACAGGGCATGCTGAATAAAGAAGTCCATGGTTTAGAACCCAGACCCGTCAATTTTTCCGGCCTGTTTTCGGTGATGAAAGAACAGACTTTCAATCAGGGCCAAGTGGGCGAGCGCTTCGGCGACCGGAGTTATGCCATCATTGCCGATAAGTATCTTAATTTCAGCTCGCGGGTAGGCTATCATTATAGTGTCATTGATGCCTATTGCGGTGATACCATCAATAAAAACTACATCACGTTTACTTTCAAAGGGGGCGCCGCTGACTCCACCCGGAAAAACCGAAGGGTCAGGGCCATTTCTCTTATCCTTGACCAGGAAGGATTCAAGGTCAATGTCAAGGGCGACAAGGTGGACGCGCAACTCAAGAAATATCCCAAATCCTATATTGAAAGCAGGATGGACATCCTCGGTCGTCTGTTGATTTTCACCCGTCAGCTCGACATGCTCATGACCACTGAAAATAGCGTGGAATGGGCTGCGGAAAACTTTGTGGCTGGTAATTACAAACTCTCAGCGCCACCGAGCACGACGGATATATAACCTGCAAAAGTATTGACGAGCCGTAACGGTGGCGATGCTGGTATCGTCATTGTGTTCCTGTCACGCTCTCATCTGCCTCTGCCAGAGAAGCAGGTCGTATCATTTGTTGGCAGCTCGATTTGCTACCTTATAAATTTTGTAAATCCGGCTAGATAATAACCTGAAATAACAAGAGCTATCATGCAAAACCTTATTCTACTCATCATTATCATCTGCTCCCTCATTATCGGCCTGGTAATCGGAATCCGATTGAAAAATAAACGGAAATGATTGATTTTACAGGACACAAGGGACAAGAAGAGTTTGGATGCTCTTCAGGTTTTTCAAAAACACAGGGGCTCCTACCGTAACCGCACTGGTCTGATTTAAAATCATAGTGACTTTTGCAAAAGGCGCTCATATATATCATTAATAACTAGTTGGCCTTGAAAAATACTCATGTAATTGATTTAACTTGATAAGGTCATGGAAATATATCACTATGGATTGCAGGATATTGTACTTTTACCCTTCAATTTCTGGTGATTTCTGATGCAGCCCAAG